>Ga0182030_10000210_pt1 | contig 102240 bp, 84 predicted proteins | sample 812S3MmetaG_FD_121299 | JGI IMG/M metagenome (GOLD analysis project Ga0182030, IMG submission 121299) | Permafrost microbial communities from Stordalen Mire, Sweden - 812S3M metaG (Illumina Assembly) | ecosystem: Environmental > Terrestrial > Soil > Wetlands > Permafrost | place: Sweden...
CCCCTACCCAGACTTTCACCTGGAGCTTCACTCCCACCCAAACCTCTACCCAAACCCCCACCTCAACCTTCACCCAGACCCCGACGGTGACAGCCACCTTCACCCCCACCCAAACTTTCACCTGGACCTCAACTCCCACCCAAACCTGGACCTGGACCTTGACCTATACCCCGACCTTTACTGTCAGCCCGACGCCCAGTTTCACCCCCACTCCAAGCTTCACCCCAACGGATTCATTCACACCTACCTCTACACCAACCTGGACCCCGACCTCGACCGTCACACCCACCCACACCTCGACCTTTACCCCGACGCGCACCTTTACTCCCACCCTCACCCCCACGGCAACTCCGACTCCCCCGACCGTCATGACCATGGGTAAAAACGTCTCGGAAAGCCAGGCTCATGTTCAGGACCGGTTGGTTTACGACCTTTCCATTACTTTGACGGGTAGTCCTTGTTCGGGCGCGGTGGTCAACGACACCCTGCCCGTCGGGGAAACCTTCTTGGCCTCGGGTTCCTCGCCTCCGGGTACGACCTTTCAATCTTCAGGCAGTCTATTAACCTGGACTCTGCCCCTCTTGGGGCCTGGAACCTATGACCTCACCTATACCGCCGTGGTGGACAATTCATTGCTTCCCGGCCAAACCCTCTTAAATACGGCCTTGCTGACCTATCCAGGCGGAGGCCCGGTAACCGCCCAGGCTCAGGTGGCGGTGATCGGTTCTTACACCGTCCGGGTGGGGGTCTATAACGAGGCGGGGGAATTGGTCCAAATCCTCAACGTGCTTCAGACCAACCGGCCGGTCAATGACTTCTCGCTGGGCCCGGCCACCCTGACCTCCATCCATAGCCAAGCCGAAGTGTTGTACGAGGGCGTTACCATCGGCACTTGGAATGGGAACACACAGGATGGAAATCCCGCCACCAACGGCACTTACCATATTTCAGTGGAAAGTATCGATACCACAGGTGTGGTCACCACGGTCACTCGCCAGGTCACGGTCAATCGGAACCTGGAAAGGATCACCATGAATGTTTACAACGAGGCGGGAGAAAGGGTGCGGCAGCTGGTCAACTATGTGGACGACCCTGGGGGCCAGCCCATCAACGGCATGACCTTGAGCACCCTGGTCCTTGTTCCCGGGCAGTCGTCCGCGGGGTTGCCTTCCCAGGTGACGGTGACGACCGACCAGGGAACCGTCATGGGAAGCTGGGACGGCAGGAGCGACTCGGGGACACTGGTGAGCAGCGGTCAGTACTTTATCGAGATTCATTCGGAGGATGGGGTGAGCGGAACCACCACCATCACGAAGCGCGTAACCGTGTTGGAAAGCGGGCCCAATTGGGTGAAAGGGTCTATCCAGGCCCGGCCCAATGAACTGACTTCGGCCAATCCCCAGGCCGTCTTTTACGCGGCTGATTCCAATCCCCTTAACCTGCAAGTCCGCCTCTATGACATGGCTGGAGAAAGGGTCGCCCAGGGAAAACCGGGTCCCTTGGGAACCAACATGGCTACCTGGGATTCCACGGGGTTCGCGTCGGGGTTGTATATCGCGGTCGTGGAGTTGTATGAAATAGATGGTAAATTCTCGGGCCGCCAGCGCCTTAAACTATTGGTGGTTCACTGACCGCCTTAAACACGGCATTTTGTTCGCTACATATCTCTTTAAGTTTCCCATAAAACTTCTGGAAATAAAAAAGGCCCCCAGCATTTCTGCCGGAGGCCTGGGAAAACCTACGACTATTTCAGCGAATTGACGAAACTCTGAAGCGAGGTGTTAGAGGGGTTCAGCGCGAGGGCCTTGGTGAAGGCGTCTCGGGCTTGGTCCTTTTGACCCAGGTAGTAGTAGCATGTTCCTTCGCCTTGGAAGGCAGCCGCCGAGTTGGCATCCAGGCTGGCTGCGGCCTGGTAATACTTTAGGGCGTTCGCGTAATCCTTGGTTCCCATCATCTGGTTGGCGGCGTTGAGATACGGATCGGCTTTGCTCACGGCGGGAGCTCCACCGGGAGCGGGTTCGCCTGGCGCAGCCGGGGCCGCTGTCGATCCGGCAGCCTTGGCGGCAGGGGAGCCGGCGGGAGCTAGAACCGTGATGGTTTGTCCCCAGACAGAAACGAAACCCGTTACCAGGTTCAAGATGTCGTCCAGGAAGTTGGCCTGGGTCTGGATGGTGTAGTTGTTGGTCAGGCCCTTGGCCTTGGCCATCTGTCCGCCATCCAGGTTGGTGATGGGTACCAGACCCCAGAGAACGTACCATTGCCGGTCGCTGGCGACCGGGGTATCGCCGCCGGTTCCGATTGTGTGATTCACGGTATAACAGCCCGCGAGGGGCAGTCCTACCATCAGCAGGCAAAGAAATAAGCCGATGATCTTACGCATGATTCCTCCAAAAACTAGGGGATGTAAAAACGTTTTTATTATACACGGGCCTTTGCTGAACCTTGATTGAAAATATGGCCTGAATTTCAGGGACCGATTATTGGAGTTCCGGCCATTTCAGGGAAGCGATGCAGGCCTCCACCTCGCGGGCCAGGGAATGATATCTCTTGTCATCTATTTGGAAAGCCGCTTGAAGGAAGGTCCCGGGTTGATTAAAAACAAGCAGTTGAAGGGTCAGCTGATGATTTTTCTGGAACAGGGCCTGAAGGCAGAGAAAATGGCCGAATCGGTATAGATCACTTCCGACAATCTTGCCAAGTTTGGATTTGCGAAAGGTTCCCAGGTAGTCGCCCCGGAAACGGCTTAGCGACTCGATGGTCAGATCCTGAGGTCCGCCTTCGATCAGGCCGATAGAAAGGGAATCGCCGTTTTCGGGGTCCGCGAAAAATAGAGAGTGCCGGTAGTGGGGGTTATCCAGCCCGGAGGTTTTTTGAACCCATTCGGCGGGGGGCCGGATCGAGTAAAAGGCGTTGCTTTGCTTGACCCTAGGGCCCAGTAGAGGGTCATCTTCCTCAACGGACCGAAAATTCATGGTATCGATGGAATGGCGAATTTCCCCCGCCCCGCAAGGACGAAGGCCTAGACCCAGCGAAAGAAATAGTGAAAACAAGAATAAAAGAAGATAAGAACGGAATGCGGTTGGGATCATGGTTCCCCCAAGTCACTTAAAATAAAGGCCGAATTTCTGGAACTGGTATTCGTTGACTTTGATCTTCTCGAATACGACATAGCCTTTTTGCTGGAACTCCTCGGTAATTTGCTTGAGTGCCTTGATCTTGGCCTCTTCGGTAAAGACGCCCAAAACTTGTCCCCCGCCCCTTTGCCCGATAACCACCGTCACATATTTCGGTTCCTTCATAACAGATCTCCTTATAACGAAAAACCCCGGACTCATTTGAATCCGGGGTTTTAAAGACTGATCCTCTGCTTTGCTTAAGCGATCGTGACATCCTTGGCCAAATAGACGTCCTGAATAGTCTGGAGGAGCTTGGCTCCCTCAGCCATGGGACGCTGGAAGGCTTTGCGGCCCGAAATCAGGCCCATGCCACCCGCGCGCTTGTTGATGACGGCGGTTTTGACGGCTTCGGCGAAGTCGTTTTCGCCCGAGGCGCCGCCCGAGTTGATCAAACCCGCCCGGCCCATGTAGCAGTTGGCGACCTGCCAACGGGTGTACTCGATGGGATGGTCGGGGATGAGCTTCTCGTACATACGCTTGTCGAACTTGCCGTAGTTGGACTCCTGGTTCAGGTGCAGGAACCCGCCGTTGTTCTCGGGTAATTTTTGCTTAATGATGTCGGCCTCGATGGTGACACCCAGGTGGTTGGCCTGGCCGGTCAGGTCGGCGGACACGTGGAAATCCTTCTCCTTGGTTTTGAAGGCCTTATTGCGCAAGTAGCACCAGAGCACGGTGAACATGCCCAATTCGTGGGCTTCCCGGAACATCTTGGTGGTTTCCTCAATTTCCCTCTGGGCCGTGTCGCTTCCGAAATAAACGGTGGCTCCGACTCCGGCCGCGCCCATCTCGTAGGCTTGCTTGGCGGTTCCAAAATAGAACTCGGTAGCCTTGTTGGGGTAGGTCAGGAGCTCGTTGTGGTTGAGCTTCACGATGAAGGGGATCTTATGGGCGTACTTGCGGGACACGATGCCCAAAACGCCCATGGTGGAAGCAACCGCGTTACAGCCGCCCTCCAGGGCCAGCTTCACGATGTTCTCGGCGTCGAAATAGATGGGGTTCTTGGCGAAGGAGGCGCCGGCGGAATGCTCGATGCCTTGGTCGACAGGAAGGATCGAAACATAGCCCGAACCCGCCAGGCGGCCCGTGGAGTACAACCATTGCAGGTTGTTCAAGACGCGCTGGTTACGGTCGGTGGGGGCGAAGATGCGGTCGACAAAGTCGCCGCCGGGAATATGGAGCATGTCCTTGGATATGCCTTTGCACTGGTATCCCAAGAGGTCCTTGGCGTCGTTTCCTAAGTATTTCTCGATTTCAGATAAATTCATGATGCCATCCTTCGCTTCGATTTTTCCCCTAAGCCGGACCCTTTCCCCTTCCAGGGGCGCCGGAAAAGCCTTTCTTTAATACAGAATAAAAAACGTTTAAGCAAGCCAAAGTTTGGGCTTTTCCCCGAAGTTATTTCCACGTCTTTTGGAACTCATCCTCCTTGAAGCCGACGGTGGCCTTTTTCGCGTCGAGGACGAGGGGCCGCTTGATCAGTTTTCCGTTTTTTGAAAGAAGATGGAGGATTTCATCATCGGTCATGTTCTTTATTTTCGCTTTCAGGTTTAACTGCCGGTATTGCACGCCTGAAGTATTCAGCAGGTCGGTTATTTTACGGCCGCTTAACGTGAGGGCCTTTTTTAACTCTTTCGTGGAAGGGGGAAGAAGAGTGATATCCACAATCTCAAGCTTTTGGTCATGGCCCTCAAGCCACTTTTGGGCTTTCCGGCAGATGGAGCAGTTAGGATAATGATAAAACTTTGGCATCGTGTTTAGTCCTTTCAAGACGGTCCCGAAAATAAAGGAAAGGTTGCCCATGTTCAAGACTTCCCGGTATTTACCGCTCTGCGCTTGGTTGATGCTGTCTCTCTTATATAACGTTCCCCTATGGGCCCAGGATTCGGCCCAGGCTGCGGAACTATACCTGGCCCAGGCGACTGGTAAGGTGAAGGTGTTTCATGAGGGGAAATTGGCAACCGCCGTTCCTCCCCAGATACTCGTAGAGCAGGATCGGATCGTGACCGCCAAGAACTCCAAGGCTTACCTGGAATTCCAAAACGGCGGAATCGTCGAGGTGGGCCCCTCGACTGACGTGACCGTTTCAACCCTGGAGACCGGGGGGGATGATTTCAAGGCAAGGTTCCTTTTGGCCCTGGGCAAATTAAAGGCCAAGGTGAAAAAGCTCACCACCGCTTCCTCCAGCTTCGAGATTCAGGCCGGCGGGGTTGTAGCGGGTGTGAGAGGAACCGTCTTTGGGGTGGATTACGACCCGGCCAAGAAACAGGTGGCCGCCAAGACCTTTGAGGGAACCATCTTCACCCAGTCGGGTGGCAAGGAACAGATCATCAACAAGGGCATGGGAATGGTCCTGGGCCGGTCGGGCATTCCCGTTTTAGGAAACCTCTCGGCCGAGGACATTGCCTCTTTCCAAAGTTTCGATGACATCACGGGCAAGCTGGAGGAGAAGAAAGAAGAAATGATCAACGGCTTGAAAGAGAAGACCCGGATCCATACGGGCATCCTGCCAGCCAAACAAGAAAACGACCTGAACGACGCCATCCAAAAGAAGCTTCCCTTTTAACCGGCATTGAAACCATTGAGAAAAAAACAAAAGTCCAAATCCGGTTCTTTCTACGTCGCTTGCCTGGGCAACGTACTGGTGGACATGCTGGTCAAGCCAGTTGACCGGCTTCCGCCGCCGGGTGGGCTCTTGCCCGTCGACCGGGTGGAAATGGCGATGGGGGGATGCGCTTCCAACACGGCAATTGCCTTGAGCCGATTGGGAGTCTCCACCACACTTTTCGGAAAACTGGGCAAGGATACCTTTGGGTCCTATGCGTTGAAGGAATTGAAAAAAGACAGGGTGGATTCAAGCCAGGTGAAGTGCGATCCCCAGGTCTCTACCTCGGCCACCCTGGTTCTGGTGGATTCCAAGGGGCAGAGATCCTTCCTCCATTCCATGGCGGCCAACGACCATATTCTGCCCCGGGATATCCGGCTTTCACGGCTTTCAACTTTCAATCACCTTCATATAGGAGGCTATTTCCTTTTTCCCACGTTGGATGGTCCCCCGATGGCTCGAATACTTAGTTTGGCCCGGCAAAAGGGCTTATCGACCTCGTTGGATACGGCCTGGGACCTGGAGGGGAGATGGATGAAGGCACTCCGCCCCTGCTTGCCTTATCTGGATTACTTCATGCCAAGCGAAAGGGAAGTGAAGATGCTCTTGCCTCGGTTGGGTCCTGCCCAATACCGGCAGGCGGCCAGGGAATTCTTGAAGATGGGGTGCCGGAGCGTGGTGATTAAGCGAGGGGAAAAGGGTTCTTATCTATTGAACTGGAACGGTGATGAAATTCATGTCCCCGCACTTCGAACCAAGGTCGTTGATACCACTGGAGCGGGTGATTGTTATTGCGCCGGATTCATCAAGGGTCTTTCCCTGGGAAGGGAATTGCGGGATTGCATGAAACTCGGTAACGCGGCTGGCGCATGCGCGGTTAGGGCGCTTGGTGCCACGGCGGGCATCAGGAATTTTGGCCAAATCCGAAGGTTTCTTTCACACAGGTGAACGAAAGTTTGAAAAGTCCACTTTTGTGAAAAGGGTTGAAAGATATTAGCGGTTAGCTTTTGGCACTTTAACTAAAAGCTAAAATCTAACCGCTAAAGGCTGGCTGAACGCTTATGAACGATCTAAAGCATTTTTAAACAATTCCAACTGAATTGAATCGTAAAACAAGCCTCGGACTTTTGTCGGTTTGGTTGTGCAACAGGCAGGCGGGATGGAATGTATGATTTTGACCATATCCTCCACCCCCAAGGGTTTTATAATACGGCCCGATTACTTCTTTTGGAGGCATTATGAAAAGCAACGTTTCCCCCCTTCAGGCGCACCGTCTCGATTACCAACCTACCCTTCCCAAAGTCCTGGCGTTGAACCCTTCCAAGATCGGATTCAAGTCGGGCAAACCTTCCCGGTCCATCAGCGACCAGGAAGCCATCTGGAAACTATTCCCCATGACCTATGGCCAGCCCGAAGTTATGTTCGGTCCCGGTAAATCATCGGCCTCCATGCAAAAGCCCATCAAAGTTGCCCTGGTTCTTTCCGGCGGGCAGGCGCCTGGCGGGCACAACGTGGTAGCGGGACTTTATGATGGTTTGAAGAAACTCAACAAGAAGAACACACTGACCGGCTACTTTGGCGGGCCTGCGGGTCTGATCGAGGACCAGAAAACCGAGATTACCGAAACTTTCCTAAAAGGCTATCGCAATACCGGTGGGTTCGACATCATCGGTTCGGGCCGTACCAAGCTGGAAACCCCTGAACAGTTCGAAAAGGTTCAGGCCAACTTGAAAAAGGCCGGTATTACGGCCCTGGTCGTAGTTGGAGGCGATGATTCCAACACCAACGCGGCGGTACTGGCCGAGTATTTCAAGGCCAAGGAAGCCAACATTCGCGTCATCGGTTGCCCCAAGACCATCGACGGTGACCTGAAGAACGAGCAGATCGAGGTCAGCTTCGGGTTCGACACCTCCACCAAGATCTACGCCGAACTGGCGGGTAACGTGGGCCGAGACACGCTTTCGGCCAAAAAATACTGGCACTTCATCAAGGTTATGGGCCGTTCGGCCAGCCATATTGCCTTGGAAGTGGCCTTGAAGATCCACCCCAACATCTGCCTGATTTCGGAGGAAGTCGCGGCGAAAAAATCCACGTTGGAAGACATCACGATTGAAGTGGCCAAGATCGTGGCCGCCCGGGCCGAGAAAAAGCTCAACTACGGCGTGGCTATCGTGCCCGAAGGTTTGCTGGAATTCATTCCCGAGATGAAAAAGCTCATCGGGGAACTGAACGATCTTTTGGCCCATAACGAGGAGTTCGAGAAGCTGGAAGTGCCCGAGGAAAAGGTGACCTATGTGAAGCACAAGCTCTCGGGCGAATCCAAGGCGGCTTTCCACCACTTGCCCCATTCCATCCAAGTCCAGCTTTTAGCCGACCGGGACCCCCACGGCAACGTGCAGGTATCGAAGATCGACACCGAGAAATTGCTTCTGGAAACAGTAGCCATGAAATTGAACGAATGGAAAAAAGAGGGGAAGTACAAGGGCAAGTTCTCTGGCCAGGGTCACTTCTTCGGCTATGAAGGCCGTTGTGGGGCGCCCTCGAATTTTGACGCCAATTACTGCTACGCCCTGGGTTTCAATGCCTCCCTACTGGTAGCAGGCGGGTTCACGGGATATCTATCGAGTGTGCGCGATCTTTTGAAGCCTCCTGCCCAATGGAAGGCAGGCGGAGTGCCCCTGACCATGATGATGAATCTGGAGCGCCGGCATGGCAAAGACAAGGCTGTCATCCAGAAAGCCCTCGTGGACCTGAAGGGCAAACCCTACAAAACTTTCGAGGCCCTTCGCAAAAAATGGGCGTTGGAAGATGATTTCGCCAGCCCTGGCCCCATCCAGTTCTGGGGCCCGCCGGAAGTAGCCGACGCGGTGCCCGAAACATTAAGACTTGAGAGAGGGAAATAACCCTGAAGATTTTGGCCTCAAATGAAGGCTAATTGGGGCGTGATTGAAATGACTTCCTGACTTTGGGATACTTATTATGAAAGTTCGGGATGTTTTAAGAATGTTGTCTGATGACGGTTGGTTTTTGGTGGCTACGCGTGGAAGCCACCGACAATTCAAGCATTCGACCAAGCCGGGTAGGGTTACGGTTGCTGGTAAACCATCAGATGACCTGGCTCCTGGAACTTTAAACAGCATCCTGAAGCAATCGCAGTTAAAAGGTGCCTAACAATGAAATACGCAGTCGTTATTGAGAAAGCCAAAAATAATTATTCCGCTTATGTCCCGGACTTGCCGGGATGTGTCGCCACAGGAGCAACCACGGAAGAATGCGAGAAAGAAATTCGCTCTGCTATCCAATTTCACTTAGAGGGTTTGAAAGAGGATGGCCTTCCATACGTAATCCCTACCAGCATTTGCGAGTACATTGAAGCTTAAGTGGCTTTTTTGAGGGTTTAATGGTCTTTTGGAAGTGGCTGACGCGGCGGTGCCAGAAACCCTTCGCTTGGAGCGTGGAAAGTAAAAGACGCAGGTTCGAATTCAATAATAAGCGCAAAAAGGGTGGAAGAAATTCCGCCCTTTTTTATTTTAGGCCACCCGCTTTATAAGGTTTAAAATTGAATGTAATTGCTCGGTTCGAGGCCAACCCGGGGACGGTTAGAAACTGGAGTTTTTATGGCACCTTTGGCAGATAAAATGAAAAAGGCTTTGAAAAATATCGTCGTTTCCGTTTTGCAAAAAGCAGGGTTCAAAGGCTCTTTCCCTCATTTTCGACGTTTATCAGATAAACAAATCGACCTACTTACTTTTCAGTTCGATAAATGGGGAGGGGGTTTTGTTATTGAGATATCAAAATGTCCACCTGAAGGGATAACCACACATTGGAATAAACATATATCACCCAATAGGGTAAAGGCGTGGGATATGCACCCGGAATTGCGTTTGCGATTAGGACCAAAAGCTTCTAGCCGACTAGAATGGTTTAGGTTTGATTCGTGTGATCAATCTATAGATGGATATGAAGAGGTTGCGAAATCAGTTCTTCCGTTTATTGAATCACAGGCAAAGCTTTGGTGGAAAAAAGCAGTGCCAAAATTAAGCGGGAAGGCTCTAAAAGAGAATAAGGGCTTGAATAGAAAATATAAACCAATTTGACAGCATCTAATTTGTTAGCAATTAACGGTTTATCTGGAAATTGATGGTTCGAAAATCGTTCAGAATGGGGAGCCATTTTTAAATCGAACCATTGGTAATTCACTCAACCCCAGTTATCCTTCACTGCGTTAAGGCCCTTTAAAAATCTATTGGAAGTCGAACCATGACCCTTCAAACCATCAAAAGATGCCCCTGGCCCGGGGAAGATCCGCTGATGGTCACCTATCACGACCGGGAATGGGGAGTTCCCATTTCTGACGACCGGAAGATATTTGAATTTCTGGTTTTGGAATCCTTTCAGGCCGGTCTTTCCTGGCGAATTGTGCTTCATAAACGGGAGAACTTCCGGAAAGATTTCGCTCGTTTTGATTACCGTAAAGTGGCACGGTTTAAAGCGAAGGATGTAAGCCGTTTGATGAAAGACGTTGGGATTGTCAGAAATAGAGCAAAAATTTTAGCGGCCATCAATAATGCGATAAAGTTTATGGAAGTTCAGAAGGAATTCGGTTCTTTTTCAAAATACATGTGGGGTTGGGTGAACCACCGTCCCATCGATCACAAAATTAAAACTCTTAAAGGCATTCCGGCAGTGATTCCCGAGGCTGAAAATTGGGCAAAAGACCTGAAAAAACGCGGGTTTAAATTTCTGGGTCCGACCGTGGTCTATGCCCATATGCAGGCGGTGGGAATGGCGAACGATCACACGATGAGTTGTTTTGCCCATTCGAAAGCGAAAAAATTTCGTTTGGTTCGAACATGAACCCGAAGTAAAAAAATGGTCTTTATGCAATATTTTTTTAGGTGTTTTTTAGAAATTTACATAAAATGATTTCACTTTGAAAAATTTAAACGCTCCCATCCTTAATCCAAGGTTACGCGAACATCCAATGCCCGAAATCCTCGACGATTCCAAATATGCGAAGGGAACGGGCTTGTTCTCGGTTTACGAAAACGTCTCCTTTCCGGAAGACGTGAAGAAACGCTGCATGGCCCTGCTTGATTTCGGCACTGAAACCCTCCTGAAAAACGACTTTATCATCCTCGATTTTGTTCCTTTTCCAGGTTTGGGTCGGGTGGGCGCGGAAGACGTGCTGAAATACTCGTGGATTCTCTCCGAGTCCCATAGGGTTCTCATGTACGATCCCAAAACCAAGACTCTGATCGACGAACTTTACACCTGTAGCCCTGAAAAAGACGGACGGCTCATGTTTGAGGCGGCCAATCAGCGTATTGGAAAACCGGTCAAGACGACCCACTTGAGCGAGATTGTCAGCAAGGAAATGGCCCAACAGGATGAACCTGACAAGCTTTTCCACTCAGTGCAGGATGCATCCAAGAAATTCCGCATGGCCCCCAAAAAAAATTATTGCGTCTCCACCGTCTTTTTCGACATCTCAGACCGGAAACTTGACGAGGACAGCCTGGAAACCATGCTGACCAAGGCCCTAAACAAGGACGACCAGAAACCCGTGATCGAGTCGGCTTGCCGATATGATCCACAGGGTTATACCTACATCCACCAATCGCCCAAGCACTTCGCTGGATTGCATAGCTATCCCGGCACGCTGAAATCCGCTCATTTGAGCTTGATCGGTACCGGCGAAGCCGTGGTGCCGGTGTTGGAAGATATGGAAGAAGTCGTTTACAAGCGCCGGAAGACCGAACCCACCATGAGCATCAAGCTTGTCGCTGAAGGCTTTTAAGAATATTTAAAAGTTTTTATTACCAAGACACCAAGAAAACTCAACAAAACAAAGGACTTTAGAATGTTTGGCTATTTTTGCTTTTCTTGATGGCTTGGTGTCTTTGGGGTGAAAGTTCATCTTTTTTAGAATGAGGTTTTTATGTGGCGGTGGATTGAGCACTATGGGATGACGCTTTGTTTTTTCTTTTTGTGCATGGCGGTTATTTCTTTTTTATTTGGCGCCTTCCAGAAAAAAAGTATCGTGAACAAAGGAGGGTCCAAAGCACCGGGCAAGAGCCGACCCGCGATGACCGCCGGGGCTGTGCTGTCCTGCATCGCCTTGCTTTTGGCGTTCATCACCGCGGTCTCCTATGAACGAAAGCAGTCGATCAATGATCCGGGCCCTTTCAAGTTTGGAAGCGGGTGGTTGTTTTATGGATATTACGACCAGGTCAAGAAGACTTTTCTCACCGGCCCTTACGCGAAAATCACGTCCCGGCATGAGAACACCAAAGCTGATTCAAATGTACCCAACAAGGAAGACCAGATCGAGGTCATTCAACCGAGCAAAATCTATATCGCTTATTACGAACAACTGGGAGGAACCCGCCAGTACGATTGTCCCATCACGGTAAAAAGCATCATCCAAAGGGCGGATGAAACCGGAGTGCTCCTAGAGCCCGGAGCTCACCTCGTGGTGAAGGATGTGTTCACGAAGGCCTACACCCTCAACGGAGTCAGCATCTGGGCCCGGGTGGAAAAAAATTAGATTGAATTTCGAAGGGTTGCCTGGAATAAAAATAAACAGATGAGAGATCGATAAGAAGAGGGGAACTGATAGGCAACTTCGAATCAGGCCATCTGAACGCTTTTGAGCCTCTCGGATAACAAACTCAGGTCTTTTTCTTTCACCGCCAGAAAATGCAGACCTGCTAAGGTGGGGGTGGCCCATACAACGTCCACGAAAGCAGTAATCATCTCGTGGTTGTCGGGCAATAGAAGCTTCAGGTTCAAAAGTTTGCCGGCGCTCAATCGCCCGTCCTGGGCGACACAAACTCCACCTAAACTCGTATCAACCGTTTGCGACAAGTTTTCACTCTGGGCCAACTCGGCCACATTCTGGGCGGAAACTTTTTCTTCAAGTACCCGGTATTTCACTGGCCATTTCAACTGGACTCGTTCATGAGCCCTTTTTTCAGCGAATAAACCTTGATTCGACATGAGTCGCCATCCTTGGGCCGCTTTCAGGCGGCAAAGGTTAAAGATTGACCACTATTTGGCCTGTTTTGCGGTCTGGAATCAACGTAAAGCAGCCCCTCAAATGGGCAAACGAAAAGCCCCCAGGCTTAACGACCTCAATTCCCAAGGCGATTCTGCGGTCTCCCAAGCCCTCCCACCCTCCTAACCTATGTAAATTCATGCTTTTTATTGAGAATAATCTTGACGACATCCCCCAAGGCCTGAATAATGGCAGGAAGTGGGGAATCGTGGGAGAAAGTGGCAGATAAGCCAAAAACCCTCGAAATATAAGCTTTTTAGGGGCTGAAAATGTTTCGTGGAATTTTCCACAACTCCGTAGACGACAAAGGCCGAACGGTCCTGCCAGCGCGTTTCCGCGAGCAAATCCGCGAACAGCATGAAACTACCCTGATCCTAACCAAGGGTCTTGACCAATGTCTCTTCCTATATCCCCTGGATGTCTGGAAAAAAACCGAGGAAAAGTTGGCGGCTCTCGACGGGTTGAACTCGGAGGTGCGCCAGTTCCAGAGGGCCATGTTGAGCGCCACCGATGAGATCGAAATCGACTCGCAGGGACGCATCATGATTTCGCCTGTCCTGCGTAAGGGCGCAGGCATCGCCAAGAACGTGGTGATCGTAGGCGTGCTTCAGCGCATCGAGATATGGGACAAACAACGCTACGAGGCCTATCACGATCCGGCGACCCAGTCGCTGGAAATGCTGGCCCAGAAGCTATCGGACAAGGGAATCCAGTCGATCAACCTGTAACAGGTTGGGGAGCCGCGATGATTGGAATTGAGATCAAGGAAAAGTTCTCGCTGATCCACGTGAATGGGGATCTCAGCGAGGACGATCTGGCGGCCCTGGGGACGGCCATCGATACCTTAATGATCAAGGGCTACCGTCACGTGGTGCTTGATTTGAAGGATGTAGCGTTCATGAACGCACGGGGCTTGGGGGCCCTGGTAAATCATTGGGGACAGGTTCGCTTCAAGCGGGGGGATCTGAAGATCGTGGGGCTGAACAGCCGGTTGATGCACCTGTTCAGGAGCATGGGGGTAGAACAGATATTCGAGGTCTACCCCGATGTGCAGGACATGATGGAGAAAAAGGGCTGGTTGCCCGCCATCGCGTAACACTTACAGGAGGATGACCGTGGCCGTAGCTTTAGCGCCGGAAGAAACCGTGACCATTCTCCGCCTGGCGGGGGATCTGTCCCTGCGGGACATGGACGGACTGGCCAGCGTTTTGACCGACTTGTCGGTCAAGGGCAAGGTGCGCGTGATCCTCAATTTCCGCCAAGTCAATCACGTGGCCCTGACGGGTATATCCAAACTTGCCGAGCGCAATTTCCGGCTCCGGAGTTTGGGCGGGGAAATCAAACTGGTGGCCCTGGCGCCTTATGTCGCCAATCTTTTCAAGCTCGTGGGAGCCTTCGGTTACTTTGACGTTGTTAATAACGAGGACTTGGCCTTGGCCCGGTTCGAAGCCTAACCCGACAGCGATTTTAACGCCGAGACGATCCACGCCCACTCCAACACGATTCCAAGGATGACCAGAAGGAAAAAATGAGACACGGGCTCGGAGGCAAAGAGGCCAAGGGAAAGGTTCAATCCCCGGGGCTCCCTGCTTCTGGAACGGCCAAGGCGCGATGAGCGTCCACCGGCCGGTCCTGTTGAAGGAAGCCGTAGAAGGTTTATCTCCCCCGCCCGACGGCGTGGTGCTGGACTTGACCGTCGGGATGGGCGGCCACTCGACCGAGCTCCTGAAAAGGCTCCCGAGGGGCCGATTGATCGGTTTAGATCAGGATGTCGATGCTCTCCAACACGCCGGCCTGGCACTCCGGGGCGACCCCAGGGTCTCCCTGTACAAGGCTAACTTCGCCGACCTCCTGTGGGTGCTGAAAGACCTTTCCGTAAGCGAGGTTGACAGCGTGTTGATGGATATTGGCGTATCCTCCTATCAATTGGACACACCCGAGAGGGGCTTTTCCTTCATGCAGGAGGGGCCCTTGGATATGCGCATGGACCGGGCCGCCGGCTCCACGGCCTCCGAAATCCTTAACAACTATTCCGAGCAAGAACTTTCCAAGATTTTTTTCGAGTTTGGCGAAGAGCCCAAGGCTCGCGCCCTGGCTCGCGCCATCGTGAGGGCTCGCGCCGAGGAACCCCTGCGCACGACTTCCCAGCTGGCCGACCTGGCCAAGAAGGTCCTGGGCCGACCCCGGGGCCATGAGGGCAAACATCCGGCCACCCGGCTTTTCCAGGCCCTGCGCATTGAGGTCAACCGCGAACTGGAAGTCCTGCAGAAGGGCCTGACCTCGGTCCTGTCCATTCTCAAACCTGGCGGGCGCCTGGCCGTCATCACCTTTCATTCCCTGGAAGACCGCATCGTCAAGCAGTTCATCAAACGCGAGGCGACCGACTGCCTCTGCCCCCCCGATCTGCCCATGTGTGTTTGCGGGCATAAGGCTTCTTTGAAGGCCCTCACGAACAAGCCCCTTTCCCCCTCGCCGAAAGAGTTGGCCGAAAACCCCCGTTCCCGCAGCGCCAAGTTGAGATTGGCGGAAAAACTCCAGTCAACAGCCGGCAGTCGACCGTCGACTGCCGGAAAGGATTAACCAAGAAATGCAGTCTACGGAAATAGCCGATTTTGGAATGAAAAAAGCCGGGGAAATCCTGGACGCGGGTATGTTTTGGCGGGGAAACCTGGCCGGGGCCCTGAAAAGGCGTGATTACAAGGGCACTTTCTGGGGCATCCTGTTCCTGAGCTTGATCCTCTTCCTATATGTCTGGCAGCACATGCAGGTCGTGAAGATGGCCTACGAAGTCCAGGGACTGCGCGTCCAGAAACAGGCCCTGACCAACCAGTACTATTACCTCAAGTACCGCATGTACGACGTGGACAGCCTGGTGAAGGTGGAAAACATCGCCCGCAATCAGCTGGGCATGGTGACGCCCCGTACCGACCAGGTGGTCATCCTGTCCGATGACGCCACTCTGGTGCCTCATTGGCTGGCCTGGTGGACTCGGAAAATGGAAAAGGGAGGCCGGCCTTGAGCTCCCGCCTTTCCCACTCCCCCCTGCATCAGCGCTTGTGGATCCTGGAGTCAGTGATTTTCCTGTCCCTCGTCGGCGTGGAAGCCAGGCTGGTTTATTTGCAGGTGATCAAGCACGGCGAATACAGCCAACTGGCTTATCACCAGCAGTACACCTCCAAGGAAACCCAGCCCTCCCGCGGCCTTATCGAGGACCGCAATGGTGTCTTGATGGCCATGAACATCGACCTCTACAACGTCTGCGGACACCCGGACCAGATCCAGGACAAAGCCCATACGGCGGCGGTCCTCTCCGGAGTCCTGGGCCTCCCCTATGGGACGATCCTCAACAAGCTTTCCTCCGACAAGTCCTTCGTCTGGCTGGCCCGCCAGGTTCCCTTCGAGCGCAGCCAGGCCGTGGAGAGTCTGAAGCTCCAGGGCATTGAGGCCTTCGGGGAACAACGGCGCTTTTATCCCGACCGGGACATGGCGGCCCAAGTGTTGGGCTTCACCGGCATGGACAACCAGGGACTGAACGGGTTGGAACGCTACTATGAAAAAAACCTCTCAGGCAAGAAAGGGCTGGTCATGGCCGAGCGGGACGCCCGGGGCCGGCTGGTTTCCTCCGACAACAAACAGATCAAGCAAAGCGAGGATGGGCTGAACCTGGTCACCACACTCGACACCACTCTCCAACACGTGGCCCAGGTGGAACTCCAAAAAGCCTTCGACAAGTATCGCTGCAAGGCGGCCTCCATCGCGGTAATGAACCCCAAGACGGGTGAGATCCTGGCCCTGGCCAATTTCCCCACCTTCGATCCCAACCATTTCGCCCAGGTCTCCGCGGACGTGTGGCGCGACCGCATGGTCAACGATGAGTTCGAGCCTGGCTCCACCTTCAAACTGGTGACGGCACTCGGCGCCCTGGAGGAGGGGGTGGTGAACGAGGACGACAAGTTCTTCTGCGAGAACGGGGAATACCATACCGATTACGGCCGGGTCGTCACCGACCACGAGAAGCACGGCTGGCTCACTTTCCGGGAGGTCTTCGGCTACTCCTCCAACATTGGTATGGTGAAGGTGGGGACCAAGCTGGGCAAGGACAACCTCTACCACTACTGCCAGCGCCTGGGGTTCGGTGCCCCTACGGGAATCGACCTGCCGGGCGAGGCCTCGGGCAAGCTCCGGCCGGTTTCGCAGTGGAGCGGGATTTCCATGACCACCATCCCCTATGGATATGAGATTTCCGCCTCGCCCATCCAGATCATGCGGGCGTACGCCGCCATCGCCAACGGCGGGGTCATGATGAGGCCTTACCTGGTCAAGTCCCTGGTCAGCAAGGGCGGGTCGGTGGTGAGGAGTTTCGGCCCAGAGAAGGTCCGGCGCATCTGCTCCGAGAAAACAGCCAAGCGCCTGACGGAACTGATGAAGTGGGTGGTCAAGAATGGCACAGGCACGGCGGTGGACCTGCCCGCTTACCCCATCGCCGGGAAAACGGGGACGGCCTACAAGTTCATGAACGGCCACTATTCCCACTACAACTACGTTTCCTCCTTCGTCGGGTTCGTGCCAGCCGATGATCCGAAATTCGTCATTTACTGCTCGTTGGACGATCCGAGGGGCCTTTACTGGGGCGGCTACACGGCCGGGCCGGTGTTCAAGGAAGTGGCCAAGCGGGCACTGTCCTACGCGCTGGTCCCGGCGGTGAACAGCGAGGCCGACTCCATGGCCTCTCTGAAAAGGGACTTGCCCTCCTTCGTGGGGCTCACCCGTTCCCAGGGGAAATTGTTGAGCCATGACCGTCAGGTGAAGATCAAGTTCGCGGGCAAGGGCCCGAAGATCGTGGCCCAGACTCCCGCAGCCGGTTCTTATTCGGCCGACGACAAAACGCTTTCCTCGACAGTCACCCTGACCCTGGGCAGTCAGGCTCCCGCCACGAACGCCAGCGCCGGAAATATGGTTTCGGCAGGCACCATGCCTGACCTGAGGGGCAAAACCAAACGCCAAGCCCTGGCTCTCCTGGCGCCCCTCGGCCTGAACGTAAATTTCACGGGAGAGGGCGTTGTCCGCACCCAGTTTCCTCCCGTGGGGCGGTCGCTCAAGACCTTCAATTCCTGCGACCTGAACTGTGACATTCCTGCCGTACGGGCGGATGTGCCCCAGGGAGGCCACTCGTGAAATTTTCCCTGATCCGGAAAGCCCTGAAGTCGTTCCGCGCGATCGGCGAAGGGCCGTTTCAAATCCTGGGCTTGAGCGAGAACTCCCAAACCACCCGCAAGGGCGACCTGTTCTTCTGCATGCCCGGTTCGCGTGTCGACGGCCGGGATTACGCGAAGGAAGCTCTCCAGAAGGGCGCCGCCTGGGTGGTGGCGGAAAAGAAACCCATCGCCGGTTTGGCGGCGCCCCAACTGGTGGTCCCCGATATCCGAGAAGCCCTGGCCCTCTCCGCCAAGGCCTTCTACCAAAATCCCTCTCAAAAAGTGAAGGTTCTGGGCGTGACCGGGACCAAGGGCAAGACCACCACGACCTTCCTGATCCGGCACCTGCTGGATTACGCGGGGAAGAAATCGGGATTGATCGGGACCATCTCCTACCAGGTGGGCAAGAAGATCTACGACGCTCCCAACACGACTCCCTCGGCCCTGGTCGTTAACCGCCTCCTTTCCGAAATGGCAAAGGCGGGAAGCGCCTACGCGGTCATGGAAGTATCCTCCCATTCGCTTTCCCTCCAGCGGGTCCGGGGCGTGGAATTCGCGGGAGCCGTTTTCACCAACCTGGGACGGGACCACCTGGATTTTCACAAGACCTTCACCAATTACTTCAACGCCAAGCAAACTCTCTTCACCCAGTTTCCCTCGGTGCGATTCAGGACGGCAAACGCCGACGATCCCTACGGCCGCAAACTTTTGAAGCTTCTGGGCCGGAAGGGCGCCGGGTATGGCGTGAAAACCAAATGCGCCTATCGGGCAACCGAAGTTCAACTTCAACCGGGGCATTCGACCTTCACCCTTCAGGGAAGGAAATTCGAGGTTCCCTTAACGGGACTTTTCAACGTTTACAACTCACTGGCCGCCTTATCAATTCTTAAAGAAATGGGTTTCTCCTGGCCGGTCCTGCAGAAAGGACTCCAGAAGGCCCCGGCGGTTCCGGGCCGGTTCGAGAAGGTGGCCGAGGGCCAGGAATTCGTGGTGCTGGTTGATTACGCCCACACCTCGGACGCCCTTGAACAGGCACTCGTGGCCTCCCGGCAGATCCTCCAGCAAACCAACGGAAACAAGCTCATCTCCGTATTTGGATGCGGGGGAGACCGGGACAAAACCAAGCGGCCCCTGATGGGGCGCCTCTCCGCCGAATTGGCCGACCTCACCGTGGTGACGTCCGACAATCCCCGCACCGAAAACCCGAAGGTCATCCTCCGGGACATCCTCGCGGGCGTGCCCAAATCCTTAAGGGCGGGAAAAGACAAGAAGGTGCTGGTGGAGGAAAAAAGAGACCGGGCCATCCGACTTGCCCTATCCCGTGCCCGGAGGGGAGACCTGGTTTTGATCGCTGGCAAGGGACACGAAACGTACCAGATCTTCGGACGGACCAAGACCCATTTTGACGACCGGGAAGAGGCCCGGAAAGTCTTGAGGCAATTGGCGAAAACCGGCCAAAGGGGCTATTGATGCTGCCTTGGACGCTGGTTGAAGCGGCGGCCCTGGTGAACGGGAAGCTGGGGAGTGGCAATAAAGAAGAAAGGATAACGGGTGTTTCCCACGACACCCGGACCTTGAAAAAAGGAGATCTGTACGTGGCCATCCGGGGCAACCGGTTGGACGGGCACATGTTCCTGGCGGAGGCGGCCCGAAAGGGCGCGGTCGGGGCTCTAGTGGATCAAAAAAAAGGAGCGGGAAGGCTCCCGGTTTTGGTGGTGAGGGACACCACGAAGGCCCTCGGGGAACTGGGACGAAGCCAGCGACTCCAGTGGAACGGGCCACTGGTGGCCATCACGGGCAGCATGGGCAAGACCACAGTGAAGGACATGACGGCCCACCTGCTGGAAGCGAAGGGGAAGGTTTTGCGGACCGAGGGCAACTTGAACAACCAATGGGGGCTTCCCCTGACGTTGTTGAGGCTGACTCCGGAACACCGGGCGGCGGTGGTGGAGATCGGGATCAACCGTCCCGGCGAAATGGAAGGGCTTTCGGAAAACGCCCGGCCGGATGTGGCCCTGGTAACGGCCATCGGGGACGCCCACCTGGGTCATTTTCGGGGTCGGCGGCAACTGGCGGATGAGAAGCAAAAGATCCAAACGGCCCTCCGGCCGGCCGGGCGCGTGGTCCTGAATGGGGAAGACCGCCTGCTAAATAGAAAGGAACAGAACGTGATGACTTTCGGATTCAAAACTGGACAGGTCCGGGCGTTGGAACTCAAGCCCCGGGGGCTCATGACCCGCTTCATCCTCCAGTCCGGGGGTGAGAAGGCCTCGGTCCTGTTGTCCATGCCGGGAATCCATAACGTCCTCAACGCCCTGGCCGCGGTTTCCGCCGGTTTATCCCTGGGGGTCCCCTTCCAGACCCTGGCCCAGAGGCTGGGTTCCTTCCGATCCAAGGCCAGGATGCGCATGGAAATCCAAAACCTGGGGGGTGTCCTGATCATGAACGACGCCTACAACGCCTCTCCCGCCACCATGGAAGCGGCCCTGGCCACTTTCGGCGCGTTGAAGGGCTCCCAGCGAAAACTATTGGTCCTGGGTGACATGCTGGAACTGGGCGCCTACGGCCCCTTGGCCCATCGGCAAGTCCTCCAGCGAGCCCTCCAGATGGAACCGGATCTTGTCTTCCTGGTGGGCGACGAATTCCGCAAGGCCTCCCGCTACTTGAAGGCGGAAAAAAGGGAAGGGTTAAAGGCATTCGAGGATTCGGCCCAGGCTGGTTGGGAACTCTCGAAAAAGGTGAGGCCTGGGGACGCGATTTTGCTCAAGGGGTCCCGGGGAATGAAGATCGAAAAGGCGCTCATCGCGCTCCAAAACAGAAAAGGATAAAATCGGATGCTCTACCACCTGCTTTACCCGCTGGCCAACAAGTTCATCGGTTTCAACGTCTTCCGCTACGTGACCTTCCGCAGCGTCTACGCGGCCGTCACCACCTTCGGATTATGCCTGCTCTTCGGCGGAGCGGTCATTCGCTGGATGCGCTCCTCCCAGATGGGGGAGAAGATCCGCTCGGACGGACCTGCCAGCCACTCGGCCAAGGCCGGAACCCCCACCATGGGCGGCATCCTCATGGTTGGCGCCCTGGTCCTCGGCTCGCTTCTCTGGGTGCGCTGGGACTCCAAACTTTTCTGGGTGGCGCTCTTTTCCATCGTCTGGTTCGGGGCCATCGGCTTTGCGGACGACTATATGAAGCTCATGGGCAATGGGAAAACCCGGGGCATCTCGAGTCTTTACAAGCTGATGTTCCAGACCCTGGGCGCCATCCTGATCGTGGGACTCTACATGGCGGTTCTGCCGGACGATTTCACCCTCCGGACCTGCATCACCCTGCCTTTCTTCAAGCATCCGGTGAACCTGGACGTCCTTTACCCTTTCTTTGGGGTGCTGGTGATCGTCTCGGCCTCCAACGCCGTAAATCTGACGGACGGCCTGGATGGACTGGCGGTGGGATGCACCACCTTCGCGGCCATGGCCTTTGTGGTGGTGACCTATGTGGCAGGCAACGTGAAGTTCAGCGAATACCTGAAGATCATTACTGTTCCCGGGGCCAGCGAATTGACCGTGGTTTGCGCGGGTTTGGTAGGGGCGGGACTGGGGTTCCTCTGGTTCAACGCTCACCCGGCCCAGGTCTTCATGGGCGACACGGGGTCCCTGGCCCTGGGAGGCCTCCTGGGGACCATTGCGGTAATGGTGAAGCAGGAGATCCTGCTCATCATCGTGGGCGGCATCTTCGTGGCGGAAGCCCTTTCGGTCATCATCCAGGTGACATCCTTCAAGGTCAGCGGCAAGCGAATCTTCAAGATGGCGCCCCTGCACCACCATTTCGAGCTCTCCGGCGTGCCCGAATCCAAAATCATCGTGCGCTTCTGGATCGTGGCCATCATCCTCACGCTTTTAACCCTTTCAACGCTCAAACTTCGTTAATAGGAAAACCATGACCAACGTGAACGGAAAACAAGTGGCGGTGCTGGGGCTGGGACGGTCGGGTTTAGCTGCCGCCAAGCTCCTGTCCCTCCACGGGGCCCAGGTGGTGATCTTGGACGACAAAACCCCGGAGAAACTGGCCACTTGGATCGAGAAGGCCCAGGGCCTGGCCCGAACCCGGCTGGCACTAGGCGGCGGGGAATCGGCTGAGATTTCCTCCAGCGACCTCGTCGTGACCTCTCCCGGCGTTCCCACCAGTCACGCTCTGCTGGAGGAAGCCCGACAAAAGGGGATCCCGGTGGTCGGCGAAATGGAACTGGCCTACGGCTATTGCGCGGCTCCCGTGGCGGCCGTGACCGGTACCAACGGCAAGACCACCACCACCACCCTCTTGACCCAGATGATCCTCCGGGGAGGCCGCAAGGCCGTGGCCTGCGGAAACATCGGGACGGCCTTCGCCGACGCGGTATTTGCCTTAAGCGCGGAAGACGTGGCGGTGTTGGAAGTGTCCAGCTTCCAGCTGGAAACCATCAAGGAATTCCATCCGGCGATCGCCGCCATACTGAACGTGACTCCCGACCACCTGGACCGCCACGGCTCCATGCAAACCTATGTGCAGGCCAAGGCGAGGATTTTCGAGAACCAAGGCGTTAACGACGCAGTGCTCCTGAACGTTTCGGACAAATACACCCCGCTATTCACCTCCATGGCCAAGAGCCGCATCCACCTCTTCGGGTTTCCCAAGGACGGCCGGGGCGAGGGAAAGCCGGGCTGTTACGTCGCGGGAGATTACCTCGAGCTTCTGGGTCGGAAGCTTTTCAAAATATCCGACCTGCGCATTCCGGGACCCCACAACGTGGAAAACGCCTGCGCGGCCTCCCTGGCGGCTTCCCTGATGGGTACCTCGGATTCGGCCATCGCCCAAACCCTGGAAATCTTCGAGGGCGTCGAACACCGCCTAGAGGACGCGGGCGAAATCGGGGGAGTCCGTTTTGTGAATGATTCCAAAGGAACCAACGTGGACTCGGTGGTGAAGGCGCTGGAAAGTTTCAAAAGGCCGATCGTCCTGATCCTGGGTGGCCGAGACAAGGCGGGGGATTTCACCCGGCTTATTCCCCTGATCCAGGAAAAGGTGACGAGGGTCGTAGCCTTCGGCGAATGCAAGGGCAAGGTGGCCTCCCAACTTTCCGGGGCGGTCACGGTGGTGGAAGCCGGGTCATTGGAAGAAACGGTCAAGGGGGCCCTGGCGGTGAGCGAAAAGGGCGGGACGGTTCTTTTCTCCCCCGGTTGCGCAAGTTTCGACATGTTCCTGAATTACGAGGACAGGGGAAGGCAGTTTAAGGCCCTGGTGAAGCAGTTGCGGGAAACCCGCCTGGGTGCGGCCCAGGCTTAAGCAGCAAAGGAGTCGTTTATGTTCATCATTCGATTGGAAGCGGAAGAATCAAAACGTATCCATGACGCGGTCCAATCGGGAAGGGAGGTTTCATTTTTGCGCTCGGATTCTGACAGCAACACTTACCACACCTTTACCACACCTTCTACGCCTTGGTCGGAATCCGAACGGAAGGATGAAATCCCCTATCGGATGGCCTTTAAGAACTTGAAGGAGAAAAAGTGACAAGCGCGAATAATCCCAAGTCCTCACCGGACTTCCTGTTGTTCCTGTTGACGGTGGTCCTGGTCACAACCGGGCTCATCATGGTTTACAGCGCCTCGGCCATCCTGGCCCATGACCGCTACCAGAGTTCCTATTACTTCTTCATCCGGCAGCTGGCCTGGGTGGGGGTGGGGATGCTGGGCCTGTGGTTTTCCTCGCGGGTGGACCTTGAAAAATGGCGTGACCTGGCCATCCCGCTTCTTTTCCTCTCGCTGATCCTCATGGCCCTGGTTTGCGTGCCGGGTCTGGGCCGCACGGTGGGAGGTGCCCAGAGGTGGTTCCGGCTGGGCCCCTTCTCCTTCCAGCCTTCCGAAGTCTTCAAGATCGCCCTGGTCTTTTATCTGGCCGATTCCCTGGACCGCCGGAGCGAGCAGCTGGTGAGACTCTCCAAAATCGCGCCTTATTTCGCCATCCTGGCAGCGGGCATGGCGCTCCTGGAAAAACAGCATGACCTGGGCACGGCCGTGCTCCTGGCTTTGGTGACCCTGCAGATGATGCTCCTGGCGGGCACCCAGTGGAAATTTTTCATGATTCCCGTGGCGGTTCTGGTTCCCACCTTCACCTTCCTGATCGAGTCCACCAACTACCGCATGAAGCGCATTACGGCCTTTCTGAACCCCTGGGAAGACCCCCAGGGAGCGGGCTTCCAGCTCATCCAAAGCCTGATCGCCGTCGGAAACGGGGGACCCCTCGGCGTGGGACTTTCCAACAGCACCCAAAAGCTTTTCTACCTGCCCGCCCCCCACACCGATTTCATCTTCGCCGTCATCGCCGAGGAACTGGGCCTCTGGGGGGCCGGATCCCTGGTGTTCCTTTTCGCGGTCTTCATCCTCCGGGGATTCAAGGTGGCTTCCGAGGCGGGCCAGAGGGAGAACGGGAATTTCAAGGCGCTCCTGGCCTCCGGCATTACGGGTCTGATCGGCTTCCAGGCGGTGGTAAACCTGGGCGTGGTGACGGGCCTGCTCCCCACCAAGGGGATCCCCCTGCCTTTGATCTCCTATGGCGGATCCTCCATGGTCTTTACGCTCTTTTCCATCGGGATCCTTTTCAACATTTCCCGGGAAACCAAACTGCACTCGCCCTTCGGGGCACGGACTGTGACGGCGTGAGGATCCTTTTGACGGGGGGCGGGACGGGGGGCCATGTGTTTCCCGGCATTGCGGTGGCGAGAGAGTGGATGAAAAACACGGAGGTTGAATTGCTTTACGTCGGCAAGAAAAACGGGCCGGAAGCCAAGTGGGTTCCGGAAGCGGGGATTCCCTTCGCCGGGATCACGGCCAGCGGCATGCCCCGTTCGCTTACGCCCCGTCTTTTCGGGTTTGTCGCGGATCTGGCGCGCGGGTTGGGGGAATCGGGCCGACTGGTCTCGGCCTTCCGTCCCGACGCGGTCTTCTCCACGGGTGGTTACGTGTCGGTGCCGGTGTCCCTGGCGGCGGCCCTTCAAGAGGTGCCGGTGGGGCTTTTCGAACCCAACGTCCAACCGGGGCTGGCGGCCCGGCTGTTGGGGATCTTCTCCAAAAGGATTTTCGTCGGTTTCGAGGAAACCCTCGCACACTTTTCGAAAAGGAGGTCGGAATGGTCTGGAATTCCGGTCAGGGAAGAGATCTTGTCGGCAGAAAAAAGAAAATCGCGGGAGGTGTTCGGCCTGAACCCCGAGGCCCCCACGGTGTTGATGCTGGGCGGCTCCCAGGGAGCTCGCAGCCTGAACTGGCTCATGGTGCAGGCGCTGAAATTCCTCGGGCAGGGAGACCATCCGGCCCAGGCCATCCTGATGACGGGTATGGTGGATTACAAAGCGACGGTGGACGAGCTGGAAAAATGCCCCTTGAAGGTGGTTTTGAGGCCCTTTATCGCCAATATTCACGAGGCCTACGCGGCGAGCGACCTGGTGGTGAGCCGGTCCGGGGCCATGACCTGCGCGGAACTCACAAGCCGGAGCCTTCCGGCCCTCTTTATTCCATATCCCCACGCTTCCGCCCATCAGGAGAAGAACGCCCGGGCGCTCGAGAAGGCGGGAGCGGCCCTGGTGTTTCGGGAGGAGGAACTGGACGAGGACGTCCTCTGCCAGACCCTGATCTCCCTGCTTTCGGATAACGAAAAACTGAAGGCCATGGGACGGGCGGCGGGAACGCTCGCCCGTCCCGGAGCGGCCCGGCAAATCGCCGACGGCATGATTCGACTGGCCCAACAAAGGAAAAACGAATGAAAACAGCCGCCTTCCAAACCAACCAGGCCCTGGGGCCGGTCCAGCGGGTGCATTTCATCGGCATCGGCGGGGCGGGCATGAGCGGCATCGCGGCCGTGCTTTTGAGCCTGCATTATCAGGTGACCGGCTCGGACCTGAAGGCCAGCGACGTGACGGACCGATTGAAGAAGATGGGCGCCAAGATTTCCTTCGGGCACAAGGCGGGCAACGTGTCCGATTCGGACGTGGTGGTCTACTCGGCCGCCGTGCCCCTGGACAACCCCGAGATCACCGAGGCGGGGCGCCGGGGCATTCCGGTCATTCCTCGAACCGAGATGCTGGGGGAGCTGATGCGCCTGAAATACGGTATCGCGGTCTCCGGCACCCACGGCAAGACCACCACCACCTCCATGGTGGGGCTGGTGATGACCGAGGGGGGGCTGGACCCGACCCTGGTCATTGGCGGGCAGGTGGATGTGTTCAAATCCAACGCCAAGCTGGGCAAGAGCCCCTACCTGGTAGCTGAGGCCTGCGAGGCCTTCGGTGAGTTTTTCCTCCTCTCGCCCATGATCTCTATCGTGACCAACATCGACGACGACCACCTGGACTACTACGGCTCCATCGAGAAGGTGCGGGACGCCTTCGTGGTTTTCGGCAACAAGGTGCCTTTCTACGGCTGCGTGATCCTGGGCGTCGATGACAAGCAGGTCAAGTCGATCCTGCCCCAGCTCAAACGCCGGTCGGTCACTTACGGCCTGGGCCCGGACGCCTCCCTGCGGGCCGGCAAGGTGAAACTGGAAAAGATCGGGTCCTCCTTCGAAGTGGTTCGGGACGGGAAAAGGCTGGGCAAGCTCAAACTCAACGTGCCGGGACGTTTCAACATCCAGAACGCCCTGGCGGCGGTGGCGGTGGGGTTGGAACTGAAAGTTCCCTTCAAGGCCATCGCAGCGGGCCTAGCCCGTTTCCACGGCGCCCAGCGCCGTTTCGAGGTCAAGGGCACCTACAAGGGCGCCACCGTGGTGGACGATTACGCCCACCATCCCACGGCGGTCTCCGAGACCCTGAGGGCGGCCAGGAATTTCGCGGGAAAGAAGAAGCTCCTGGTGGTTTTCCAGCCGCATCTGTTCTCCCGTACCCAGCTCCTGCGGGATAAATTCGGGAAGGCATTCGGCGACGCGGACGAGGTGATCATCACCGCCATCTACCCCTCCCGCGAGAAGCCCATCCCGGGCGTGACAGGGAAGACGCTGGTGGAGGCGCTGAAGGAAAACGGCCACCGGAACGCACAATCCATCGAGGACAAGGGCGCCATTTTGGAATACCTGAAGAACCGGCTCAATCGCGACACGGTCCTATTGACCATGGGCGCGGGCGACATCTGGAAGGTCGGGAGCGACCTGGTCCAGAAGCACAAAGGATAAAGCGTGACGAACAACGAGGCGAGGGAACGAATGCTGGCTGTGGAGCGGACAGAACTCAAGGGTGTGAATTACACCGAGTTAAAACGGCTCATCGAGGGAAAGGTGACATTAGACGCTTCCCTGGCGCCCCTGACCACCTACCACATCGGGGGCCGGGTTTCGGCATTGGCCGAGCCCCAGGGGGCGGAGGATCTGCAGGAACTCCTGCGCTGCCTCTCCCACGCGGGCGTTTCGTACCTGATCCTGGGCGGCGGCTCCAACGTTCTTTTCGCCGACGAAGGGTACCAGGGGGTGGTCATCCGGCTGGGGCGGGGATTCCAGGGAGTGGAAATCGAGGGAACCCGGGTGAGGGCCAGGGCCGGAACCAAGCTGGTGTCGGTCCTGGCCAAGGCCCGGGAAGCCAACCTGGGGGGGGTGGAATTCTTCGCCGGCATTCCGGGAACGATCGGCGGGGCGGTGGTGGGAAACGCGGGCGCCAAACGGGCCTGGATCGGCCCCTTTGTAAAGGAAGTGACACTGATAACCCCCCGGGGGGAAATGAAAAAACTGGGCGCGGAGGACCTGGTGTTCGGGTACCGCAGCTCCTCCCTCAAGATGAGCGGGAACGTGGTGGTGGAGGTGGTTCTGGGTTTGAAGAAGGAACCCAAGGCCTCGGTGGAAAAAAAGGTGCGGGAGTATTTCAAGGCCCGCCGGGGCCGGCAACCCCGGACGGAGAAGAACGCGGGCAGTGTGTTCAAGAATCCGCCGAACGATTTCGCCGGACGGCTGACCGAGTCGGTGGGTTTAAAGGGTTTTCAGGTAGGCGGGGCGCAGGTGAGTTCGATTCACGCCAATTTCATCGTCAGCGATGGTACGGCCACCGCTCATGACGTGGTGGAAGTGATGAGGACGATACAGAAGAAGGTGCGGGAATCCACGGGCATCCGCCTGGAACCGGAGATTCTCCCGCTAGGCAATTGGAACTGGGAAGAGATCAAGGACGTTTGGTGGAATCTGGCTGATGCGGTGCAGAAGTAACAACACCAACTCCCGCCCTCGGGCGGGGAACTTGTTGGAACGGAGAAGCAAGATGAAAGTTGGAGTCCTATACGGCGGATGGAGCCCGGAGAAGAAGGTATCCCTGCTTTCGGGGAAAAACGTGCTGGAAGGTTTGCGGACGGCAGGCATTCAGGCCGTGGGCCTGGAGCTGACGGCAAAAGACAAGAATTCCGCGGTTTTGCGCCGCCGGATCCTGGCGGCCCGGGTGGACGCCGTCTTCATCGCCCTGCACGGCGGGTTCGGGGAGGACGGAACCCTGCAGGCCCTGCTGGACCAATGGAAGGTTCCCTACACTGGCTCGGGCGCTTTGGCCTGCGGTCTGGCCATGCACAAGGGCTGTTCCAAACTGGTTTTCGAGTCCCAGGACATTCCCACCGCGCCCTGGACGGCGATCCATAAAAATACCAGGCCCGCGGACCGCTTGAAGGGTATCAAGTTGGCCCTTCCCCTCGTGGTGAAGCCCGCAGACGTGGGTTCGGCGATCGGGGTCACGATCGTAAGGACGAAAGCCGCCCTCGCGAAGGCCGTACAGAAGGCTTTCAAGTATTCCTCCTGGGTGATCGTGGAAAAGTTCATTGAGGGTGTGGAGGTGACGGTGACCCTGCTAGGCAAACGGGTCCTGCCGGTGGTGGAGATCGTGCCGGCGAACGAGTTCTACGATTACGACGCCAAGTATACGCCGGGTCATTCCATGCACGTAGTCCCGGCCCGCATCCCGCCCGCGCAGACACGCAAGGTCCAGTCCTACGCCCTGAAGGCGGGCGAGGCCTTGGGCTGCCAGGACTATTACCGGGTGGATTTCATCGTCCCCAAGAAGGGCGAACCCCAGATCCTGGAAGTGAACACGGTTCCAGGCATGACGTCCACCAGCCTGGTGCCGGACGCCGCCAAGGCGGTGGGGATCGGGTTTCCCAAGCTCTTGAAGACGCTCTGTGAGATGGCCATGAAAAAAGCACCCGCCCGGGCCATGGCGAAGGTGGGGTGATGCATTATCGCGGGACCAAGGTGTCCCTGGGGGGGAGAAAACCCCGGGAAGGATCGCTGATTTTTCGATCGCCCGTCCGGCGGACGAAAACCTACGGGTTAAGCCTGCCGACGGCGAAGGCTTCCCCGAAGGGATTCTTTTCCTTCCTGGAACGCAAACGGGAAAAATCCAGGACCTCCGAATACACCCGGGAAGCCGCGACCTCCTACGCCTTCTACCGGCCCGGGAAATCCCAGGATTCGGGAAGGAAGGAAACCGAAAACCGACCGGCCTGGAAGTGGCCCTCGGTCTCCGGGCTCGGGTTAAAAGGAATCCTCAAGGGGGCGGCGCTCTTAGGGATGATCGGTCTGGCCGCCTGGGGAAAGAACCAGGTCCTGGGGCTCTTGCAGGACGCCTCGGGTTTCAAGCTGGCCAAGGTCACGGTGGAGGGAAACCGGTTTCTCCGCACGGAGGACCTGCTCAAGACCGCGGCCCTGCCGATGGGAGAGAACATGTTCAAACTCAACCTGGCGGATGCCGCCGGGCGGCTGGAGAAGCTGGACTGGGTGGAGCGGGCTTTCCTCGAGAGGCGCCTGCCCCAGACGGTCCTGATCTCGGTGAGGGAAAGAAAGATCGTGGCGCTCCTGGACAGCGGGGCCCTGTACGGGGTTACGGGGGAGGGCCGAGTGCTTTCGGCCAACGAGGAACTGGCCAAGCTGGATCTGCCCCTCCTGTCGGGGGTTCGGGTTGGGCCCGAGGCCCTGGGGACGACGAACCTGGCCGCGGCGCTTCAGCCGGGACTGGAATTTTTGATCTTTGCCGGGAAGCAGGGAGGAGATTGGGCCCAGGAAGTATCGGAGGTCAACCTGTCCGATCCGGAGGCCCTGAAGGTGACCTTCATTGACGGGATCACGGCCAACTTCAACCCGCCGATCTCGGCGGCCGAGTTGAGGCGGTTGGACCTGGTGCGCGGGGATCTGGCGCGCAAGGGGTTGAGGGCGGGAACGCTGGATTTCCGCTACAAGGACACGGTGCTAGTGAAATTGGCGGGGAAGGGCGCGTAACGATTAGCGTTTAGCCGCGGCCCCCGGGGCGAGCGGCTTGAGGCCTGAGGCTAAAAGCTAACGGCTGAACTCAAGGAGGCGAGGGACATGGCGAAGGAAATCAAGCAGGACGTGGTGGTGGGGCTGGATCTGGGTACGACCAAGGTCTGCACCATTATCGGCGAGCAGGACGAGGAGGGGCAGGTCCACATCATCGGGGTGGGCACCACTCCCTCCACGGGCCTGCGCAAGGGTTCGGTGGTCAATATCGAGCAGACCATCGCCGCCATCAAGAAATCGGTGGCGGACGCCGAGCGCATGGCGGGCGTGGAAATCGGCTCGGCCTTCGCGGGCGTGGCGGGGGGCCACATCAAGGGCCTGAACAGCCGGGGCGTCATCGCGGTGGCCCGCAAGGACAAGGAGATCACCGAGGAAGACCGGGAGCGGGTCATTGACGCCGCCCAGGCCATCGCCATTCCCATGGACCGGGAAGTCATACACGTGATCCCCCAGGAATACGTGGTGGACGACCAGGACGGCATCAAGAACCCGGTCGGGATGTCGGGCGTGCGGCTGGAAGCCGAGGTGCACGTGGTGACCGGTGCGGTTACCAGCGTGCAGAACATTGTGCGAAGCGTGGAACGGGCGGGACTGCAGGTGTCGGACATCATCCTCCAGCCCCTGGCCTCGGCCGAGGCCATCCTATCCCCCGACGAGAAGGAACTGGGAGTGGTGCTGGTGGACATCGGCGGGGGGACGACGGACATCGCGGTCTTCATCAACGGGGCCCTCTGGCACACGGGCATCATCACCCTGGGCGGCCAGTTGGTCACCAGCGACGTGGCGGTGGGCCTGCGCACCCCCAACACGGAGGCGGAGGCGATCAAGCTTCAATACGGATGCGCCTATACCAACATGGTGAAGGAGGAAGAGGAAATCACCGTTCCGGGCGTAGGCGGACGGGCGGACCGCCGCATGCCCCGCCGGGTGCTATCCGAGATCATCGAGGCCCGCATGGAGGAAATCTTCGAGCTGGTGGCGTCCGAACTGAAAAAACACGGCTTCGAGGACCGGATCCCCGCCGGCGCGGTGATCACGGGCGGATCTTCCCTGATGGAAGGGACGGCCGAGCTGGCTGAGAAGATCCTGCAACTTCCTGTGAGGATCGGATCGCCCAAACGAGTGGGAGGCCTGACGGACGTGGTTTCCAACCCCAGCTATTCCACCGCAGTGGGGCTGGTGTTGATGGGGTTCCAGACGGTGCATAAGAGCGGGACCAAGAAGAACCCGGGATTCTCGGCCGAAAACGGCATCAAGGGGATCCTGGATCGGATGAAGGGATGGTTTGGGGACTCTTTGTGAAGTCGGTCCCAATTGCCAAAAGCAATTGGGATCACCAAACCATGCCACTCGGCTTGTGGCCTCGTGGCAGGTGACAGTTCGCAGTCGGCAGTCGACAGTCGGCAGCTGACGACGTAATACGAAGATCGGAAGTCGTAAACGAAAAGCTGAATGTAGAAACGGAAGCAAAACCTAGGCCGGCAGCTAACAGTCCACTGCTGCCGACTGTCGACCATCGACTGTGGACTAAAATCATTGAGGGGGAAGAAAATGGCTATCGAGTTCGCAGAAGACGATGTGACGCAGTACCTGGCTCAGCTCAAGGTGATCGGGGTGGGCGGCGGCGGTTGCAACGCCGTCAACAAGATGGTCGAGGCGGGAATCGAGGGGGTGGAATGTATCGCGGCCAACACCGACTACAAATCCCTCCGAAAGAACAAGGCCGGGAAGAAGATCCAACTGGGCACGTCCCTGACCAAGGGACTGGGCTCGGGCGGTAATCCCACGATCGGCCGGGAAGCGGCGCTGGAATCCACCGACGACATCCAGAAGCTCCTGGAAGGGGCGGACATGGTGGTGGTGGCCGCCGGCATGGGCGGGGGCACGGGAACGGGCGCGGCGCCTGTCGTGGCCGAGATCGCCAAGAAGCTGGGCATCCTGACCGTGGCGGTCGTGAGCCGTCCCTTTGAGCACGAGGGCCCGGTCCGCAAGGCCCAGGCCGAGGACGGGATCCGGACCATGCTGCCCCACGTGGACGCCATCGTGGTGATCCCCAACGAGCGCATCAACCTGGTTTGCGAGCAGGATGTGGATTTCATGTCGGCCTTCGCCAAGGTCGACGATATCCTGGTCCAGGCCATCCAGAGCATTTCCGGCATCATCCATTCGGAGGGCGTGATCAACCGCGACTTTGCGGATGTGCGCCGCATCCTGACCGCCAAGGGCAAGGTCTTGATGGGCATGGGCGCCGCCACGGGCGAGGACAGGGCTCAGAAGGCGGTCCAGAAGGCCGTCAGCTCACCCCTGCTGGAGGATGTGGACATCGCCGGCGCCAACACGGTGCTGGTTTTGGTCACCGCCGGGGCCAATTTCACCCTGAAGGAATTCAACGAGATCAACGGGTTCCTGCAAAAGGCCTCTCGGCCCGGCGCGGAAATCGTCCCGGGGATCGTGCGCGACGAGAACCTGAAGGATGGCATCCGGGTGACCATCATCGCCACCGGCTTTGAGGTGGAGAAGGAAAAGGATCCCCTGGAAGGCGCCTCGATCGTGGACATCCAGGGCTTCCTGAACAACGGCTACAAACCCAAGAGCGTCGCCGAGGCTGAGGTTGAGGCGGAAGGCCTGAAGATGGGGGCTTCCAACGGGAGTGAGGGCAACCTGGAGATCCCGGCCTACATGAGGCGCCGACTGAAGCAGCCGTTCCACAACAACTAACCTGGATTAAAGAGAAAGAAGGCAGGGATGGATCGCAAGGAATGCGGGTGGCGGTTCAAGCGGCGGTGCGCATGGGCGGGAATGTTTCTCCTCCTGTGCGCTGTTGGATTTGGCTCGGTCGGCGCTCTTGGCGCGGCCCCGACGCCCACTCCGGCCGCCGCGCGGACGCCCGTAACCCTGAAGCCCACCCCCCGGCCTTCGGCCTCGCCCTCGGCGGGCCAAGCCCAGGTCAAGGCGACGGGTACAGTGACGCCCGTTCCTGACACCGGATTCACGGTTCTCTGTTACCACCGGTTTGCCCTCACGCCTGTTCCCGGGGGGGGCAATCTTACCCGCTATTGCATGCCGGTAACCGAGTTCGCCTGGGAAATGAAATACCTCAAGGACCACGGGATTACGCCTATTTCGGTCGAGCAGTTGAAGGCCTACTGGTTTGACGGGAAACCCCTCCCCGCCCGATCGGTACTTTTGACGTTCGATGACGGCTTCGAAAGCATTTACGATATAGCCTGTCCCGTGGTGAAGAGGCATCACTATCCGGCGGTTCTATTCGCCTATACGGATTTTATTGGCTGGCAAAGCGGCGGCAAATCCAAGGGCGCGCTCCGATATGACCAACTCGGCCGCATGATGAAAAATGGATGGTCGATCGAATGCCACACCAAAAGCCATTTGAACCTGGGACTGGAGGAGGGAAAACGCTCGCCGGAGGATTTCGATGACCTTTTGGAAACCGAATTCGGCTCAGCGGTTACGTTTATTAAAGACCACTTTGAATACGACACCCATCTCCTAGCCTATCCCTTCGGTGTGTATGACGACACTGTGGTGGCCAAGGCCCAGAGCATGGGGATTTCCCTGGCATTTGGAGTTTCTCCCGGGCCCAATGACCGTACCGTTCCACCCATGAAATTGCATCGCAACCTGATCTTATATCCCGTCAAACACCCTTCTTTTAAAGCCATTTTTGAATACCAGGTCCTCCACCTTACCAACGTTTTCCCGGGCGACGGACAGTTAATCGGTGACCACAAGGCCCCCGTGACCTTGAAGATCCTGGATAAAGTGGAACCCTCCAGCGTGAGCCTTGGCATGGACAGTAAACCAATGGAATTCAAATACGATTTCGTCACCGGACTCTTGACGCACCCGGCCGGGGAAAAGATGACGTCCGGGGGCCATATCCTCACGGTCAAGGCGGAAGACGCCCAGGGACACAAATACGCCTATAGCTGGTATTTCCGCATCAAGCACTACAAAAAACTGGCGCCCGAGAAGGAAGAAACCCATGACGCTTTTTAAGCCCAGGCTCTATCGAGGTCTTCTCGCCTGCGGTTTTTTTTTCCTTCTCATGGGGATGGGAAAAGCCGCCGGCCAAACCCAGGCTTCGGATAGCGCGGTGCTTCGGTACGGGGACCAGGCTAACCAGGCATCCGTTTCGCTTCTGAAAGGTACGGATGGGAAGGTCTTCCTGCCATTGCTTGCCACGGCCAGGTTTTACGGAGTGGAGATTCAGAAGGACGATCTGGGGGGCAAAATCACCCTTCGGAAGGGAACGGTGAGGGTCCGGCTGGTTCTTTCCCAGCCTTTCTTTCTATTAATGGACAGCCAGGATGCCTATCCTGTGGACCCGCTGGAAATGGCGGGAGGGGAAATCGGACTGCCCCCCGAGTCGGCGGAGGATATTTTAAGCGCCCTTTTGGATACGGACGTACGCTGGGATTGGGACCAGCGAAACCTGGTGGCCGGCGAAGTGAACACCCGCGATTTACGCCAGGAAATTTTGAAAGCCAAGGCTATCCCCACATCCGCAGTGCCTTCGGCCTCGCCTGTAACGTCCGGCTCAGCGACTCCCGCCGCTCCCCAGTCCCAGTTGGTCATCAATCCAGGGGAGGCAGTCACGGAAAACACGGAGGAAGAGGCCCAAACCGAAACCGCCCCGCCCCCGCCGCCCTCCGTGATCGAGGCCGAACGGGTGGCGGACACAAAGAAGCTCCATATCCGCCGGATCATCATTGACCCGGGCCACGGGGGAAAGGATTACGGGGCCAGCGGCTTCGACAAAACCTATTACGAGAAGCAGGCTACCCTGGAGATCGCCCGAAAGGTCGTTCAAATCCTGCAAAAGGATTCCCGGCTTCAGGTGTTCATAACCCGATCGACGGATCATTACATCACTCTCAAATACCGCACCGATTTCGCTAACTCCCACAAGGCGGACCTGTTCGTCTCCATCCACTGCAATTCGAACCCACGCTCCAAGGCTTCCGGCACGGAAACCTATGTTTATGGCGCCCGGGCCTCCAACCAAGTCGCCGCTTACCAGGCCGCCCGTGAAAATGGAAAAAATGATTTAAAGGAATTCATCCTAAACGACCTGCTCCATAACGCTTACGGAAGAAACAGCCGCGATTTGGCCCATTTCGTGGACAAAAATATCCGTAAGAACTTGGGTCAGCAGATCCGGCGGATTCAGACCGCTCCTTTTTACGTCCTTTGTCGGGTGAACATGCCCTCGATTCTGGTTGAGACCGCTTTTATCAGCAATCCGAAAGAGGAAAAAAAGTTGAGAGATGAGGCATGGAAAAACAAAATCGCCCGTTCCATCGCGGATGGGATTTTAGCCTACCGGGATCATGTGGAGAAAAGTGATGACAATCAACAAGCCAAGTTCTGAGACCCTGCTGACCAACCGGGGCGGGGTAAGTTTCATCACCTTTCCGGCGCTAGGTGGTGAATCCGTGGTCACCCACGCGGTTTCCACTCGGGTGGGAGGAGTCAGCCGGGGCAAGCTCAAAGGCCTCAACCTGAGTTTCAAGGTGGGGGACGAACCTTTAAGGGTTGAGGAAAACCGCCTTCTTTTCATGAAAACCCTCGGTATTCCAGTGAAAAATCCCGCTACCCTGACCCAGGTCCACGGGGATGGAATTAAGAGGATAATGAAGGGGGAGTCGATCCCCTTGGATGGGACCCTGGGAGAAGGCGACGCGCTTATGACCGACGTGCCGGGCGTTCCCCTGATGATCCTGGTGGCGGATTGCCTGCCCATCCTATTTTTTGACCCGGTCCACCGCGTCGTGGGGCTGGCCCACGCCGGATGGAAGGGAACGGTCAACCATGTGGGGCCCAAGCTTCTCTTGAAAATGGTCGAGGAATTCGGGACCCGCACCCCAGACGTCAAGATCGCGCTGGGGCCCGTCATCGGCAGCTGTTGCTACGAGGTGGGAAAGGACGTTTCCGGCAAATTCCAGGAGGTGTTTCCCTGGGCCGGAGATGTTCTTGCTCCCGTGGGGTCGGACAAGCATAAGCTCAACCTGGAAGAGGCCAACGCCCGGCAATTGGTCGAGGTCGGGGCCGCTCCCGAGAATATTTTGAGATCGGGATTATGCACGATCCGGCGGAAGGATCTTTTTTATTCCCATCGGGCCGAGGCAACCGCCGGGGAACCCACGGGCCGGTTTGGGGCTTTGATCATGTTGAAAAATATTTGAACACCCGCGTTTCAGGCGGAAAAGGAAGTCATATCATGCGTTTAGCCGTTTTGAGTGGACTGATTCTTCTGGTTCCCGTACTGGCCTGGGCGCAGGCACAGGAATGGGAAAAATCAAACGAAGCCTACCAGGGGGCCTTGAAGGCCTACCTGGAGGGCGATTTCGACCGGGCCATTCTGCTCGATACAAGGGCGATCCAGATGGACATGAAAAACAAAAAGGCCGCTGACCTGCTTACCGTCTTGGTTCAGGAAAAGGAACAGAACCACAAGACCGAGATATGGATCGGGTCGGACCGGGTGGTCAATCCCCTACAGTCCCTGGCCCCGATTCTTCCCCCAACTATTCCAGTGGTTCGGCATTCCTCCAAGCCCAGTACTCATGCCAAGGTTTCCTCAAAGACAGGCCTCCCCGCGAAGGTGACCGACGCCGGCGAATTGGAGGGCCGGGTCGAGACCCTCTTGCTTCTCATGGGTCGCAACGCGTCCGACCAGTACCAGGAACTTACTTCGGCCCAGGTGGATACGATGAAGAAGGTGGAAGCGAACCAGGGGCAGATCCAACGGCTCCAGGACGAGATCAACCGGCGGCTGGAGAGCGGCGATAACCGGTTCAACTGGCTTGTGGGTTTTCAATGGCTGGCCTTGATTGTGGCCCTATTGGCCCTCTCCATTGCCTATCGGGCCCGGCTTGAAGTCAGGAGACTGCGCCTGGCTTTGGAAGGTACCCCTCACCTTGGTGGGGAAAAGGGAAATGTTCTTCCCTTGAACGGCACTTTCAAACCCTAGCAGGCTGGTGAAAAAGTAAAAAAGAGCTACAAAACAGCCTGCCGACCCCAAAGATTCCGCAGGAATCGTGGGGTTACCGCAAATGTCGTCAGCTGAAAAAGTCCGTATTAGGGACTTTTTCAGCAACTTGCTAGGGAGGAAACAAAATGGCCTGGTGGAATGACTTCTGGAAACGTTGGTTCAAGCCCGGGAAACCCCCTGTGGAGCACCGAAAAACGGATGACCGCCGGAAGGATGCACGTCGCTGGATGGGGCCGTCGGGGGAAAAACCCCGGGCCATGAAGGACCCCCGGCGCAAAAGGGAGCGGCGTAAAAAAGTCCGGCGGAAATCATCACCCAAATGGTCCTAACCCAAAAGTCGTCCGTGTTCTTGACGGCTCTCCTTGTTTTTTCTCCGCTTTTCCCGTAAATAACATTCATGCCGCTAAAGGAATCTGAAATAAAATGAGCCCCCGTCCTTCCCTCCTCACCTTCCTTTGCCTGCTGGGCCTTGTCGGGGTTTTTTTGAACATGATGATGGTCTTGTCCCCGCCCGTGCAGGCTACGGCACCCTGGTTTCCGGGTTTTCTTTCCATCTCCACATTCCTGTCGGCCATCTTCCTGGGCGGGCTCTGGTACCTCAAGCGATGGGCCCTCTGGGGCTACACCGTTGTTTTTATTTCCAACCAGTTGGTTTACCTGGCCCTTCAAAAATGGAACTCCAGCGCCCTGATTCTTTCCCTGGCGATCACCGTGACGGGATGGGCCTATTTGAAAATCATGAAGTGAGTTCCTGACCTTGTCCTCCCCTCTCCCCGCCCGGGGGGTTCTTTTACCCAATGGTTCCTTTGATCTCGCCCTCACTCTTCTTTGCGGTCAGTGTTTCCGGTGGAACCGTTCATCCCTGCCCGAGTGGTTCGAGGGAATAGCCGGGGGAACCTTCTGGCGCCTTCAACAATATGGTCTGGAAATTCGTTGGGAATGCTCTACCGCCCTTGTCCGAGAAACGGAGGCCGGCATTTGGATTGCCGAATACCTGAATTTGGGGCAGGACCTAACTGAGTTTGAAAACCTTTTTTGCGGTCATCCCATCCTGGCGGAACCGATCCGGTTGTTGAGGGGCTTGCGTCTAATTCGGCAGGAACCCTGGGAATGCGCCGTTTCCTACCTTTTTGCCCAGAGCCTTTCGGTGAAGGTCATTCGGAAGGCCTTGGAAAATTTCTGCAACCGTTTCGGAGAGGCCTTGGAGGGCCTCCCGGCCCGGCGGGCCTTTCCGGAACCTGGCCTGGTCTGCCTGCTCTCTCCCCTGGACCTGCGGCCTTTCGCGAACAATAACCGGGCCAGGGCGGAACGCATCGTGAAATTAGCCCGGTCCCTGGAAGCGGGGGTGGTTTCCCTCCCCTATCTCAAGAAGATCGATTGCGACGAGGCCCGGCAGGCCCTGATGGCGCTGGAAGGGATCGGTCCCAAGATCGCGGATTGTATCCTTTTGTTTTCGCTCGACCAGGGTTCGGCATTTCCGCTGGACCGATGGGTTTTAAGGGCCGTGAAAAAACATTTTCCTACGGTGCGATTTATGGGAAGGGTGGGAGTCAACCCAACCCCGGCCCAGTATCCCCAGATGGTGAAGCGGGCCCGGGCGGCTTTCGGCCCCTGGTGCGGTTTGGTGAGTGAATATCTTTTCCTTTACTTCAGGCTTTTGGAGGATCGGGGACTCCAGGGGGAATTGGGGAGATCGCCCGATGATTTTCCCCAAGTTCTCAAACCCAAAAGAAGGCCCCGGGCCGCCCTTCCAAAAGTGCCCAAAAAATTGTAATATTTTAAATGTTTCTTTGTTCATCTCGAGTCTAGGATCCTCCTTGATCGCCCATCTGCTCATAGTTGACGATGAAGAAAGTGTCCGTGAATCTTTCCGGTTGGCCCTGCAGGAAAAATACCAGATCACTTTCGCAGGAGACGCGAAGTCGGCCCTCAAGGCCCTCAAACTTCGTGAATATGACCTCTGCCTCCTCGACATTCTCCTTCCGGATGGGTCCGGATTGGATTTGTTGAAACAGGTGAAACGGCGGGATGAGACTCTGGATGTCATCATGATAACGGCGCTCCAGGGAGTGGACACCGCCTTGGAGGCGATGAAGCAGGGCGCTTACGATTACCTGACGAAACCCTACAAATTGGAAGATTTGTACTCGGTCATTCATCGGGCGCTGGTGAAACGGGATCTGGAGCGCGAAAACAGATATCTCCGGGAAGAACAGCAAAATTACAAACCCCTGGTCTTCATAGGCTCCAGCGTGATCCTTCGAGAACTTCGGAAAAACGTGGAAAGAATTGCGCAAGGGGATTCCCCTGTTCTCCTGACGGGAGAAACAGGAAGCGGCCAGGGTGAAATCGCCAGGGAAATCCACCGCTTAAGCCCGAGGTCGCATAGCCCATTCGTCCGCCTTGATTGTTCCAAGGTTGCTCGGGGCCACTGGGAGAGTGAGCTATTCGGATGGGAGGGCGACGATCGGAATAGGAAAACACCCCAAATCGGAAAGTTGGAGTTCGCCCATGGGGGAACCCTTTTCCTGGATCAGGTCGCTTCGATGCCCGCTCAGATCCAAAATAAATTGGTAAAAACCCTGGAGAAAAAAAGCTTCTGCCGCTTGGACGGAAAGACCGCCCAATCGATGGATGCCCGGGTTATCGCCTCCCTCGAAGGAGGCCAAGTCAACTCCGCCCGGGATTTATCCCTTCAACAGGAACTCTTTCTGCTTCTGAAAGATTTTTCGCTTGCCGTTCCGTCCCTTCGTGAAAGAAAGGCGGACCTGGCGGAGTTGATCCATTGGTATTTGAGGAAAGCGAACAATAGAACGGGGATGCCCGTCAAGGCGATCCACAAGGATGCGGTCCAGTTATTAGTCAAATATCCTTGGCCGGGAAATTTGCGCGAAATGGAGGCGGTGTTGGAAATGATGGTCCTTTTCGCGGGTAAGGAAAACCTGGGCCTGGAAGATATTCCCTTGGATTTATTAGTGAAGCAAATCGATCTGGAACCCATCCAGGAGGAAGCAAAAGTTTCTCTCAAAAGGATCCGGAACCAATTTGAAAGGCAATATATCCGGAAGGTCTTGGAACGGACCCGGGGCAACCAGACCCGCGCGGCCTCTGCCCTGGGGCTTCATCGCAATACCCTGATATGGAAGCTGAGGGAATTAAACCTCGAAGGCGAATACAAACAAATTGTGAAGCAACGGCGCGATCGGGGAATCGGTTTCAAGGATTTATAAAGTTTTATGATTGATTCAAAAAATCAAAAAAAATCATCGGGGTTCCCATCTCTGCGGCATGTGCTGAAGAATGGACCGGATCACTCTGTCGACCTTTCACTATTCAACGAACATTTGGAGGGTGGATTCCAATTTCCTCCCTTGACCTACTTACGGAAAACACCCGAGGGACTTCAGGGTGTCTGGCGGGGTACGGCCGTGCGGATTTCCACTTCCAGCCCCTGTTACCGGGGAATCGGAAAAACCTTGAAGGTTTGCCGGGTATCGGGCCCTGAGAAGAAAATTTGGTCCTTTTTTTCCCCCGTTTTTTGTGGCCATGATTGGGTTGGTTGCGTGGCAGTGGGGAGAGGCGGTGAAGACAAGGAGGGATATTCATTTTTTTGTGAATCCTGGCTGCCACTCCTGTCTTGGGCTGTCGGAATGGTTTTGGAAAACCAGGAGCTTGGGAAAATGCTTGAAAGGGCTGACCGCCATTCCTCCCTCGGCTTTCTTTCCGCGGGCTTGTTTCATGAAATACGGAATCCTCTGACCGCCCTGAGTACGCTCATCCAATTGTTACCCTTGAAAAAAAATGATACAGCCTTCATGAATTCCTTCCAGGCCTTGATGCTCAAGGAGTTGGATCGGCTGGACCTATTAACGGATCAAAGCCTGAAATTCGTCCGAACAGACGTTTTGGACCGGCAAGGGGTTGGATTGAGTGAAACACTAGACCGAATTTACCAGCTGTTTCGGCCGAGCCTTGGTCGGAAAAAGGTCCTTCTCCAAAGGGTGATCGAGCCAGGATTGCGACTCAAAGTTGATCCATTTCAATTTGAAAGTTTGGTGGTGAACCTGCTCAAGAATGCTCTTTCAGCTGTGGGAGAAAAGGGATTCATCCAGGTTTGCGTGAAGAGGGTTTATCTGGGAAATGAAAAAGAAAAGTCCTGGACCTGCCTGATGGTCAAGGACAATGGGAAAGGGATTACCCCCCTCCAAATGAAGCGGATCTTCGACCCCTATTTTACGACTCGCAATGGTGGAACGGGATTGGGTTTGGCCATTTGCCGAAGGGTCCTTGACAACCATGATGGTATACTCAAGGTCAAAAGCAAACCCGGAAAGGGAACGACCTTTTCTGCCCTTTTTCCGTCCCATTTAAGCATGCAATGACAAGTAATTTGCGAATTCCATCTTAGGGACTTTCAATAGCCGGAGACTATTTGATATCTTCTAATGAAACTGTTGGATTTCGGGGGTACTGGGTGAACGATCAAAAAAAGCAGATTTTGATTCTTCAGCAAGATCCCAATTTCGCTGATAGCCTTGAGACCGCATGCGTTCCCCTGGGTGATACCGTTTCATTCCAGAACACCGCAGAAGCAATGGAGGCTATCAGCCTCAGAAATTTCGACTTGGTCCTTTTACAATGGGAACTGTTCTCGGACGAAGGAAGCTTGGATTTTCGGACCCTTTGCCAGTTACAACCCCTTAGTTTGAAAATTGCTCTTTTTAAGACACCCGAATTGACCAGCGCGGTTTTGGCCATGAAAATGGGTTTTACGGATATTATCTGGTTCCAGATGGACCCGGCTTCACTTGTGCAGAAAATTCAAGATTCACTAACGCGAAATCAGGTGAAAAAGCCTATCCACACTCACCTTTCCCCCCTGATGGAATCCCTTGTTCGAAGAAGCCTGGATCAAAAAGCCACCCTTTTCCAGGCAAGAAGACAGTTTTATAGGATGTTTCTTAACAAGGTTCTGGATAACACGGATTTAAACCGCCAGGAACTTGCCACCCTTTTGGAGGTCAGCCCCAGGACCCTGCACCGTTACATTACTAACCACGGGGCTCTTAAAACCTCAATAGCCTCCAAAAACCCTTGAAAAACATAGAAAATCCTTGCCAAGGGCCCGAATTCGCTGATATAAATGACCTTGGAATTGCTATTCCAGGAGGTGGATGTTGACCAAAAGCGAATTGTTGGGATCATTGGCTACGGATACTGGTTTAAAGAAAAAAGACGTAGATAACGTGATGCAGGCCCTTCGTAATACCATCTACAAAACCTTAAAAACCGAACACAAAATCAAACTGGATGGTTTGGGCGTGTTTCAATTGAAGGACCGGAAAGCCCGGGTTGCTCGTAACCCCCGCACCGGTGAAATGGTGAATGTGCCCGCGAAAAAAGTAGTTAAGTTCCGGGTTCTGAAAGATTTGAAAGAAGCTGTTTTGTCCTAAATTGAAACACTTTTTAAGCACCCCGTTTAACACGGGGTGCTTTTTTTTTGTCCTGTTTTTTTCGGTTTTTCCTAAAGAAAAACACTCGTTTTTTCTCCGGTTTCTCGAGGAAACCAATAACTGGATTACCCAAAGGAATTGGAATAACCTTCCAATAACAATCTATGGAAACAAAAGCCCTATCTGCCAAACGTTTTTCCCGGGTCCCTGACCTGATAGGGGCCTTATTATTTGGCTTTTGGATTCTCTATTTGATGATCCGGTTTTATTCAGCCCTGGAAAATCCTTTTCCCTCATTGGCCAAATGGTTTTCCGGGCCCCATTTACCCAAAGTGGGACTCACCGACAAAATCCATAATTGGATGGGTTTTGGAAGATTCCTATTTTCTGGGATTTGGACCTTTATATTGGCCTGGAGATTGGGCCGAAAAATCCGTCTATTTTTGGGTTCATCCGTCCAGTTTTTTTCCATGGAACTGTTTTTGGATTTTGGACTTGGAACTTTACTGCTCCTTCTCTTTTGGATGGGGTTGGGCCTGACGGGCCTCTGGTTCGAGGGGCTGTGGGCCATGGTCACCCTGACCGCCTGTCTGTGGGTCGCTTGGGATTTGCGTCCGCTGATCAGGAAAATCACGCAGGAACCGCTCCCGAAAATTCAGCTGACCGGTCCGAGCCTTGTCTTGCTTTTTTTAACGGTCCTGTACCTGATTGTTCTCGGAGCGCACTCGCTCTTGCCCGAAACCTTTTACGACTCGTTGAATTATTTTTTAGGCATGCCCCAGGCCTGGTTGAACCGCCACGGTATCTGCGACCTGCCCACCCAGATGCTCTCAGGATATTTTCACGGCGGGTCGCTTTTTTTCATGAACAGCCTTATAGCGGGCGGTACGGAGGGCGCGAAGGTTCTCAACGCGATGGTACTTGTGCTTTGCGCGGGGGTGGTCTGGACCTGGATGAGGGAATGGGGCGAGAAGGAGGGCGCGCTATTTGCCACCTTCTGGACTTTAACCTTTCCGCTTTTCTTCATCAACTCCTGGGCGGTGCGGGTGGACGGCCTGGTGACCCTTCTGACCTTGCTTGTCTTTTATTGCCTCTCCCATGTCTTCATGACCTCCCAACAGAATGAAGGGAAGGAGGAATTCTGGGTACTCACCGCCTGCCTGCTGGCGGGCGCGGCCATCGCCGTGAAGCCGACGGCTCTTATGGGCCTGGCGGCCGTGAGTGGATTTCTTCTCGTTGTCCGAGGGCCCCGTTGGTTTTTGCGTCCCCGGCACTGGGTTTACGCTGCGGCGGGATTTCTGATATTCACCTCGCCCTGGCTTCTCAAAAACTGGGCCTACGCGGGCAACCCACTCTTTCCCTACGCTTCGGCGATTTTCGGGGGACGGTCCCTCACACCCGACCATTACGCCCGCTTGCTGGGTGAAAATCACCAGTTCCTTCCCATGGACCAGGGATTGATGTCCTACCTCAGCTTGCCCTGGCGATTGACCATGCCGCAGGAAGGGGATACCCAATTTCTGGGCCCGCTGATCCTTGCGTTCCTGCCCCTGGCGCTGCTCACGAAGCTCACGGAGAACCGGTGGAAAAAATTCGGGTGGCTCACCGCCCTGTACCTGGTTTTGGGCCTTTGCTCGACCCACATGCTTCGTTTCCTCATGCCGGGATTTCTCATGCTTTTCATGTTGGTGGGAAAGGCCGTGGCCCAGTCGGGAAGTTGGGTGCGGAAATCGGCCTGGTTCGCCCTGGGGCTTTCCGCAGTGTTGAATCTGGGTTCCTACACCCTCTTGAGCGCCCGGTATTTCGACGGCATGGGGGTTTGGTCGGGCAGGGAGAATCGGGAAAGCTATCTCGACCGAAAAATGATCAACTCTTATAAGCCACTGACTCGTTGGTGCCAGAACCTTCCAGCCGATTCGGGGGTTTTGGTGGTGGGCGATGCCCGGGGCCTTTACTATCCCCGTCCCTTCCTCGCCAATTCGGCTTTTGACGTGCCCTTCTTCGAGGCGGCGGCCAGGGAAGAAAGGGATACCCAGGGCATTCTGGAACGAATGAAACGATCAGGGATCGACGCGGTGGTCATGAACCTGCCGGAGGGCATGCGCTTGAGCCAGCAATACGGCCTTTATCACCTCACTCACGCCGAATGGGCCAAGCTCAATAGCTTCTTTAATGAAGGGTTAAAGCCCCTTTTCATCACCCCCACCCTGCAGGCTTACCTGGTCAATGATTCGCCCCAAACCATCACCGCCCGGGCGCCTTTTGATCCCTTCTCTTGCTTCAATTCGACGGCCTATGATTTTTCCCAGGCCCTTCAATCGGGAAACCTTAAAAAGGCCGAAAGCCTGAAACCGGAATTGCTGAGTCTCTTTCCAGGTGAACCCTATTGGACCGAGCAAGCCTCCCGATTAGATAAGATGGAAGCGGAAGCGAAGAAGAACCAAAAGGGAACCAAGCGATGAATAGCCGTTCAAACCTATTCCCAACGTTGACGGCTTTTTTTCCCTGTATTGCAGCGGCATGGGCCTTAGGGATATTGGGCTATTACCTGAAGATCGCCTCCAAAACCTTTTCCGCCGTACCGGGTTTCTTTGACCTGTCGGGTTTGCCCTCCGCTGATTTGGCGGTTCGGTGGGACGTCTGGAAGGGTTCCCTTCTTATATTGCTGGCGGCAATGGGGATCCTCTGGATCGTCTGGGGTTGGGGAGGTAGGCTTGTCCAACTGTTGGGCCTCAAACCGGCGCCTGGGATGATGGCTTTCAGTTTGCGGTTTGGATTAGGTATTTGCTTTCTGAATCTGTTCTGGATGGGCACGGGGCTGGCCCGGGTCTGGTTTCCGCGATTGGAATGGGCCGCGCTTCTTTTACTCTTGATCGGGGTTTTGCCCCAGACCCTGGATTTGTTCCGTTCCCTCAAGGATAAAAACCAACGCCGCATTCCCGTTCCGCCCGACCTGGGTTTGGGTTTCCTGGCCTTGATGGGCCTCCTCTTTATCCTCATCACCTTCCTTGAGGGGTTCACGCCCGAAAGTTTTTACGACTCCATGGTGTACCACCTGGGCGTTCCGGCCTATTGGCTCGCCCACCATGGCATGATGGATTTCCCCACCAACTTTTTCTCAAATTACCCCTTTGGAGGCGAGTGCTTCTTCTTGAATGGGTTGGTCCTGCAGGGCACCGAGACCGCCAAGATGCTCCAGGCCCTGGCCGTTCTTACCTGTGCCTTCGCGGCGGGTGGCTGGGCTGGGGAAGTGGCGGGAGACCGGGCCCGCTGGCTGGCCTTCGGCCTCACGGCTACCTTTCCCCTACTTACCTTGAATGGTTGGGCCACCCAGGTGGACGCGCTCCTCACCCTTTTCGTGGTTCTCGCCATCTATTGTCTGATGAAAGTTCACGAAGAGGGACAAAGGTGGTTTCTGGCGGCCGGTTTGCTGGCGGGTTTGGCGCTCAGCGTGAAATATACCGCGCTCTTTGCCCTCGCGCCGGCCCTGATCCTACTTCTATTCCAAAAAAGTTTTAGACGCTCGCTGTCTATTTCAAACGCCTTTACCTTTTTCGTTGGGGCCGGATTGTTGTTCTTGCCCTGGGTCATCAAGAACTATTTGTTCACCGGCAACCCGGTGTTTCCTTATCTGCCCGATTGGTTCCCGGGCCGGCATTTGAGCCCCGAAGGCTACGCTCGGCTGATGGAAGAACAGCACGCCCAATCCGCCCATACCCTTGGCGAGTGGCTCCGACTGCCTTGGACACTGACCTTTTCCAACCCCGACAGCTACAACTTTTGCGGGCCTCTGGCCCTCGGGTTGGTGCCCCTGGTCTTTTTCCTCGGTTCTAAGCATCCCACCGCCCGTTTCCTTTCCCGCTTGTGCCTATTGATGCTGCTGGGGGGCTTGGCCCTAACCCACATCCTGAAATTTTCCCTCCCGGTCTTTCCCCTCTTTTTCGTTCTGATCGCCTGCCTGGCTGGTTTCCAGGCCGAGTCCAAATGGCTCAAAGGCATTACCTGGGCCGGGGTGGCCGCCGCCTTACTGTGTTTAGGGCCTTTATTGGCGATCGCGCAGTTCTATTACCCTTGCATGGGCGTCTTAATAGGAGACCAGACCAGAGACGAATCGCTGGTTTCGCGGGGAAAGATCACCCCCTATCTGCCCATGGCCCGGTGGATGGCGCCTCCCAAGGTCGATCCCTCCGCGAGGATCCTGGTGGCGGGTGATGCCCGGGGGCTCTATTACGGCCAGTCATTTCTTTCCAACACGGTCTTTGATGAACAGTTCCTTTCCAAAGCTTGTCGGGATGGAAGGGACGCGGAGGGGCTGAAACTCTTATTGAAGGAAGCTGGGGTGGATTATCTGGGGGTGAATGGGCCGGAAGGGGTTCGAGTTTCGGAACAATATCATCATTACGACCTGACTACCGCCCAATGGCAGGTTCTGGATGATTTCATCCAGCGGGGAACGGACGTGGTTTACTCCCGTAATCTTCTGGCGCTATACAAAATTCGGAACGAATGGAAAAAGAAACCCTCGCCTGAAACACCTGATTTATTGACGTTATTTTCTAAGCCAGCGTCTGACTTTATGCACGACTCACAACAAGACAAGACGGATGAAGCGCTTGCCGATCTTCGGGAAACGGCGAAACTCTATTCCTTCTCGCCCTTTTGGCAGGATCAGCTGAAGGAATTTGAACAAAAACTTGGGAGATCGACTCATGATTGATCGTTTGGGAAAGGTTTCGTTTGGCCTCCTTCTTTTCTGGGTTCCCCTAGCCTATTACGCCCGTAGCGCGGATGGGTTCATGCTGAGCAAAGAATCGGTGGCCCTTGGGGCGGGCGTTTTGCTGGTGGGCCTGGCGATTGACCAAATCCCTGGTTTGTTGCGGAAGCCTTTGGCACTGTTATTGGTTCTCTTCCTGTCGTGGATGATAGGCGATGGCCTTCTCACCGCATCTGATCCCGCCTCCGTTTGGGCTGGTTCCGGTTATCTCTGGGTCATCCTTCTCACCTTTCTTTCCGTCGCGGCATTCGCGGGGCGGGGAATTTCTTACGAAAAAATGCTTCATTTCGCCCTGGCGGCGGCGGTTTTTGCGGCGGCCTATGGGATTTCCCAGACCTTGGGGGCGGATAGCCTGAATTGGGACACCCATTTCAATAAGCGAGCTTTCTCGACCCTGGGTAATCCGGATTATCTTGCCGGATATCTGGTAGCCCTGCTTCCCCTCTCCCTAGTACTCACCCTTCGATCGTCAGGCAAAAGGGCTTGGTACGGTTTCCGGGCCGTGACCATCCTATTATTCGCCGGGCTTCTCATGACCCGGGTTCGGGGTTCGCTTCTGGCACTGGCGTTGGCCCTGGCTGTTTTGGTCGTGGGCCTGCTCATGCCATGGGGAAGGGAATTGGCCGTTAAAAACAAACGCACCCTTTTGGTCGCCTTTGCCGTTTTGGCGGCGGGTGCGATAGCCTTCTGGCTTCGTTACGGCGGCTTGAACGCATTTGAACTGGGACAGGCTTCGATCCAACAACGCCTTCAAACCTACAAGGTGGGCATGGAAATGCTGAGGGTGCACCCCATTACCGGAATTGGATTGGGCCAGTTGGGCCGGGATTATCCCCTCTACCAATGGCGTCCCTACCTCCCGGCCGAATGGCCTGCCCATCCGCTCACTCTGACCCAGCACATGCACAATGAGTTTTTGCAGTTTGCCGTGGAAGGGGGATGGATCGGTTTGGGATTCTTCCTTCTGGTCTTGCTTGCCTTTGGCGGACATGTCCTCGGAATGTTGCGAAACTCGGCTACTCCTTCCGCTTCCAAGGAACTTCTTCTTGGTATTTCGATATCCCTGGTCGCGCTATTGGGGCAGGCCCTGACCAATTTTCCATTCCAGGTATTCCCAACTGGAGTGCTACTGGGGCTTTTCCTGGCCGCGCCCCTGGCATTGGAACCACCTTTCGTCGAAACAAGTCCGGCACGTCGTGAAAACTGGGTTCTCCTCTCGGCCTTAGGGATCGTTCTGTTGGCCTTTGGGGCCTGGGGCACGAGAACCATGGCTGGTTCCATTGCCCTGCGGGATACGGTGGGGGAAACCAATCTGGAAAAAGCCACCAACGCGATTTTCTACGCCAACCGGCTGGCAAAATTGGCCCCGGGTGACCCGAAGGCCTGGGACGCGGTGGCCAAGGCCAGGGAACTGAACAAGCAATGGGATGGAGCGCTGGAAGCCTATAACAGGGAAATCGCCTTGAGTCCCAACGCGGTGGAAGCCTATTACGTCATGGCCCAGGACCAACTGATGCTCGGGCATGTGGATGAAGCCCTTTGTACCTGCCAGAAATGCCTGGCGTTGGCGCCGAACTATTCGGCTGTTCTGTGGTTGGAAGGGGTTTGCTATTTCAAGACCAACAAGTACGCGGACGCCGCGACGGCCTTTGAAAAGTTTATGCCCTACGCGCCCAACGAGGAATCCTTGTTCGTGAACCTGGGAGTTTGTTATGTGAAATCAGGCCGGAAGGCGGACGCGATCGGGGCCTGGAAGGTGGCCCATAACCTGAACCCCCAAGACGAGCAGGTGGTTCAATACCTCAAATCCCTGGGCGTTAAACCATAAGGGACTATTAAAAATTCCAATTTGCGACGACAGCCTGCTTTTAGAAGTTCAACCGCCGGAGATTAATTTTTCCCACAACGTTTCATTGATAAGGACCTTGCTGATGAAATCCTTATCCTCAATGGCCGTGGACCGCACGGCCGGGTTTAAGGGAAAGATCAGGGAAAAAATATTTCCCCTTCCGCTTTCACTTCGGGCCGTGATCCGGCCTCCGTGGTGATAAACGATGAAAAAACAGGTCATCAGGTAGATGCCGAACTCGTTGGGTTTACCGCTTCTTACGAAGAAGGGATCGAAAATGGACTGGAGGGCGTCCCGGGACAATCCGGCGCCGTTATCTTCCAGTTCAATCTGGACTTCAGTTGGTCCTTCTTTGGGCCCGATGGCCTGGGCGGTCCATTTCACCCGTCCCCCGGTTGAAAGGGAAGCCGCTTCCTCCCTCAATAAAAGCTCGAAGAGACGGTGGAATTGCTTCTGATCCACCCGGAGTTCGGGCAGGGAATCGGGAATATGGTTTTGGACGGCTATATTCTTTTTGTCCAGTTCTGGCTTTATTTTGGCGACCGCCTGGTCGACCACCTGGTGAAGCTTCACCTTATCCGGGAATTCGGAGGAAGGTTTTTCCGAGGATTCCCATAAATCGCTCAAAAGGGTCACCACCTTGTCCATTTGGGCCTGAACCTTTTGGTAATAATCCTTCCAGAAGTCGGGATTCTTCATTTGTTCGATATCGACGTGTTCTTCTTTTAACTTTGCGGGCGCCAGATCCAAAAAGGTTTTAACGGCTACCATGGAATTGCGGATGTGGTGGCTTAAACCGGTCGCGAGGATTCCCAAGCTCAAAATCCGGTCGGTCAGCATGACGTTATAAAGAGTGGACATTTTTTCCCGGAGCAGTTGGTCCCTCTCATTTTGGACGATGAAAAATTCCAAACCGCGCTTCAGGGTGATTTCCAATTGGGGAATATCCCAGGGCTTCGTGATGTACTTGTAGATGGCGCCCGTGTTGACCGAATCGATGGCGGTTTCCAGGTCCGAATAGGCGGTCACCATGATCCTCAGGATTTGGGGCTTCAAAAGGCGTGTTTTTTCCAGAAGCTGGATCCCCTTTTCGCCGGGCATCCTTTGATCAGTCATCAGGATGGCGGTTTGGGAAGCGTTTTCCCGCAGGATCTGGTAGCCCTCAAACGCGTTGGATGCGGTCAAGATCGAGAATCTATCCCCGAAAGTTTCCTTGAAATACTTTAAGGATTTTTCCTCGTCATCCACATAGAGGATGAAATATTTCTTGTAATCGTAATAATTGGTCGGCATGTTTAATCCTTTTTTACCCTTGAAGGTAATTCCAGGACAAACTCGGTGAACTTCCCTTTTTCGCTCGTCGCCGAGATCCTCCCGCCCTGTTCCTGCAAGATGCGAAAGCAGATGCTTAAGCCCAACCCCATCCCCTTTCCCACGTCCTTTGTGGTAAAGAAGGGGTCGTAAATCTTGTCCAGGTCAGCGGGTGAAATGCCCTCGCCGTTGTCCCGGACATAAATGAAAACCTTTCCGCCTTCCGAGCGGCTTTTGATCGTAAGAAAGGGTTGGTCCCCCTTGAACTGCTTTTCCCTCAAGGCATCGGCGGAATTTTGAATCAAATTCACTAAAACGTGGACCATCTTGTTCCGGTCAGCGAGGATTTGCTGGCCTTCCGGGACATCCACCTCAACCTTGATCCTGTCCTTGAATTCATGGCCTTGGAACCTCAGCGCGTTGGAGATCACGTCCTTGACCTCGATCAGGTCCACGGCCCCGCCCGACTTCGGGTGGGTGAAGTTGCGCAGATCGGACACGATGCGCTGGACTCGGTCCATGCCTTCCGCGATATCCGAAACGGTCTCGACGAATTTGGCCCGGTCTTGCTCGGGTATGCGATCCTGTTTCGACTTCAAAAGGTAAAGCGCTTGCGACGCGTAATTGAGGGGATTGTTGATCTCATGAATAATACCGGCGCTCAGACGTCCAAGGGAAGCCATCTTTTCATTTTGGACCAATTGTCCTTCTGTTTCTTTTAACTGTTCGAGCGTCATTTCCAGTGCACTTTTTTTGCGGGCCAGGTCCCGTTGATATTGGTGGGATTCGATCAGGTTTTTGACGCGCACGTGCAGTTCGGTGGAGGAAAATGGTTTTGTAAGGAAATCGTTCGCGCCGGCGTTGAGGGCTGAGTATTTGGTGTCCTCGTCCGCCCGTGCGGTCAATAAAACAACAGGTATGGACTGGGTGGCAACCTGCGCCTTCAATTCGCGGCAGGCCTGGATGCCGTCCTTTTCCGGCATCATCATGTCGAGAAGAATCAGGTCCGGAAGGTATTGCCTGGCTTTTTCCACCGCCTGGTTGCCATCCACCGCCTCTAAAACCTCGTAATGTTTCTCCAACTGGGATTTCAGAAACCTCAGCATGTCCGGTTCGTCATCCGCCACAAGCACCTTGGGCATCCGGCTTTCCCCGAAGTTATCCGGCCGGATGGATTCGGACAGAGGGGTCAGGGTGGGGAACAACTCGGCCCGGCGGTAAAGATTGGCCAACCACTCCTCTTCGGGCTGGGCTTCCACTTTTTTCGATAGGGCTCCAGCGGACTCCTGGGTTCTTCCGGGGGAGGCGGTAGACCCCTGGGCCGCTTCGAAGGGAACTCGGACGGTCATGGTGGTTCCCACCCCGACTTGGCTTTGAGCCGTCACGGTTCCCCCCATGGCTTCGGTGAGTTCCTTGACGAGGGCCAGCCCGATCCCGGTGCCTTGGTATTTTCTTTGGGCCGAAGAATCGGCCTGCCAGAACCGGTCGAAGATAAAGGGCAGGTTATGTTCGGAAATGCCCATCCCCGTGTCCTTGATTTTGACCACGAGTTGGGGCCCCTCTTTTTCAACGGTACATTCGACCCGGCCCCCGGCGGGAGTGAATTTCAGGGCGTTGAAAAGGAGGTTCAAGACGATTTTTTCAAATTTATTCGCGTCCAATAGCACTTGAAACGTTGAATCGTGGATTTGGGCCGTGAGGCTGATTCCCTTATCCTTCGCGGTGCCTTGGATGGATTGGACTAGGCCTTTCAGGAACATTTCCAGTTCCACCGGCACCTTTTTCACCTCCATGCGGCCCGATTCCAGCTTGGCCAGGTCCAAAAGATCGTTGATCAGTTTCAACAATCGCATGGCGTTGTTTTCGATGGTGGCCAGGATGTCCCGTGATTCCTCGTCCAGGAGATGCTTTTTCTGGATACGCAAGGCCTGCAGGGGCGAAAGCATGAGCGTCAAGGGCGTCCGGAGTTCATGGCTGATGTTGGCGAAGAACCGGCTCTTGATCTGATCCAGTTCGATCAGCTTTTGGTTGGATTCCGCCAGCTTTTTCCGGTTCTGGTCTAATTCATAGCGGTTCGTGAATTCCCGGACACGTAGCTTATTGGTGAAGTAACTTCCGATGACTGCGAAAGTGGAAGTCAGGATCAAAAAATACGTATTGTTGAAAAAGAGGCCCCCCATCGAGAACTTTCCATGGGCCAAACAAGCTGCCATGTAGAGCGTGAGGGTCAGGCAGGAGAAAGTCAGGGTTTCCTGATAAGTCCATGGAAGAATAAGGCAAAAGGCCACCAAAACCACGTTGAGACCGGCGTAATAAGGGGAAAGGGCCCCTTCGGTGGTGAAGATCATCCAGGCGATGGCGGCCTGGGGCACCATGAGCATGGCGATAAAAAAGAAACGGTTAAATCGCGTCGCCCAGGGGCGGTAGTAAAGAATCAAGAAAATGCCCACCATCAGGGAAGAGAATAAGCGGAGTTTTAAAAAATAGGGGGCGTAGGCCGGATAAACGTTCATGTCCAGGGAGATCCCCGCCGGCATTCCGAATATCGCGAACCAGCAGACGATCTTGAATAGCCGGGCCCTTTCCGTCCTGTCGTACTCGTCATAGGCCTTCCGGATTTCGGGCTGATCCAGCAGTTTTTCGTTCATTTTGGCTTCCTCGCCTCGAGAAAAATATTGATCCCCGTTACTTCCGTGGTGATTTCGCAGGATCCCTCGGGAGCCCCTTCAGGTTTCAGGAGGGCCATTTGATCCCGGTCGCGGTAGATCAAATGCCATTCCATGAAACTTTCCATGGTGTTAATCAAGGGGTTGGAGGGGGTCACGTTGGTCGCCAGGAGCAGACCACCCGGAGCTAACAGGGAATAAAAATAATCCATGAGTTTTTTGCAGATGCGGTCCTCGAGGTAGTCGAATAAACCGGCGACATAGATGAAATCATATTCGTTTTCCCGGGGACTGTCGGCGGGTTTGAAGGTTTCCTTCAAGATATGGTTGACCGACTTCTTGACCAATTTGACCGGGGTCCCCCGGCGGTTCCGGCTTTTGATGTCCTCCAGGACCTTGCCGGTGAAGGCCAGGGTCTCGTCGTTGAAATCGAACAGTGTGAAATCGGCCTTCTCGCAAAAATCGTCATGGGCGAGGAAATTTTGAACTTCCTGCGCGGGGCCGCAGGCCATGTCCAACACCCGCAGAATGCGTTTTTCCCGGATAGCCCTTTGGGTTTCCTCATTCAATCGGCGCATGAGGTGCTTGATGCGGTTCCGGTGGGCCTCGCAGGGGGGGGAGTCCACGAACCAGGAGTTCACGATCTTGGCGAAAAGGGAGCTGCCTTCGAGGGGATCCCGAAGCATCATGTTCACCATCTCGTAGTCCCCTGCGTATCCCAGGGGTTTTTGGAAACTGCGGTAGACAAAGGGGGAACACAGGATGATCGGATGCATTTGCCGCCGGCTGTACGACCGGTGGATGGTCTGCAGGTCCTGCGGGATGCCGCTAATCGTTTCCTCAAACCGCTCGAAGAGCGAAGTGACCGTCGGGGTAATCGGATCCTTCAATTGATGGATGACGTCCCGTTCCGTTTCGTTCCGGTTGCCCGAGGGTTCGGACCGAATGCTGAGTTCCACCTGTTCCAGCCAGCGCCGCATATCCATAAGGAATGTCTGCATGTCCGCGATCACGACCTTGAGGCTGTCCGCGATATGGTGAATCTTGTCCCATTCCTTCAGGAATTCGGAGAACTCGTTCTGGAGCTTGTCTTTCTGGTGGAGCGAGGAAAAGATATCGATATCCAACCAGTTGTCTTCCAGGGTGCACTCGCAGACCAAAAGGATGCCGGTATTAAGCAGGTTGCTCACCACGGCCCTTCCGGAATAAACCATTCTTTCGTTCATGACCATCTTGAATTCCGTCAGGACCTCGGAAAGCTGGAGGATGCTGTAGGGGTTATATACCTCGAAGACCACCGAATAGCGTGTCAGCCGCAGTAGAGTGGCCCGTACCTCGGCCCCCTGGCTGTTGCGGCAAATAATGAAAGTATCCCGACCCGTTGAGATGGACATGGCGCCTGATTCAATCCTTTAAAGCTGAAGTCTTCTATCTAATATTTCTTGGCCGATTCAATCCCGGACTTCGGCCTGTGAGAGCAACTCCTCCGCGAGGGTATCCTCATTCCATTCGCGTATTTTATAAAAGGTTTCAGGGCGGTTCGCCCCTGGGCCTTTCCAGGCTATGGACGGAACCTCCCGGTCGCCGGCGAGGTCCACGACATGTGCAAGACAATAGCTGTTATCCCTCAAATTGTTCGAGAAAAATTCCAAAGAACCGCTTCGGGACCTTTCCGCAACTTCGAAGGGAATGGTGAAATCAACACCGGACCCGCCCCAGCCGCGTCCCTGGGTTTTGAAATAGGCTTCCTTTAGGGTGAAAATCTTGAAAAAGATGAACGGTTGTAATTGAGAAGGCTGGTGACCTAAAAAATCTTTTTCAGATGGGGAAAAATAACGCTCCGCCAAAAGAGACCAATTTCTCCTCGTCTTGACTAGGTCGGTGTTTTCCACGTCGATCCCCACGGGGTGACTTGAAATCGATAAGGCGATAAGACCCTCGGTGTGGGATAAATTGAATTGCAGGGAAGGGTTCTTGAGACCGGGTTTCACATTGGTTTCCCTAAAAAATTCCAACTCGCGTATTTCAATTCCCGTATAAGCCGAAAGGCAGAAGCGGGTGAGGACCCTTGAAAAAAGGTATTCCCTACGGCGGTGACTGGAGCCCATCGATAGGCAAGTTTGTCTTTCCTGATCGTTCAGAAAAGCGTGAAGTTCTTGATCAAGTGGGCGATTTGCTCCGGAGTCAAACCACAGTAGATAAAGGTCGATTTTACCCGGGTATAAATCCAAGACTTCCTTCTTGTGTGTGTTCAATAAAGGGCGGGGAAGCGTCGAAGATTTCATCCAGCGCCCCCGTCCAAAACGATGACGCTACCATGGAGATATTCGGGCGCGTCTGTCGCCAGGAAATAAACCACTTTGGCCACTTCCAGGGGCTCGCAAAACCTTTTCAAAGGTATCCCCTGGAGCAGGGCTTCCTGGGCCTGGGGAGAAAGTTTCTCGATCATGGCGGTGGTGACCCCGCCGGGCGCAACCACGTTGGCGATGACCCCGTAGGGACCCGTTTCCTTGGCGAGGGCCTTGGTAAATCCGATGATCCCCGCCTTGGAAGCGGAATAATTGGACTGACCCGGCAAGCCGTGGATGCCGGAAGTGGAGGAAAGGTTGATGATCCGGCCGTTCTTTTTTTTCATCATGTCGGTGGCGAAACGGCGGGTCAGGTGGAATACGCCGGTCAGGTTGGTGGCTAAAACGTCAGTCCAATCCTCGTCCTTCATGGAAAAAAGGGGTTTGTCCCGGGTGATCCCGGCGTTATTCACAAGCACGTCCACGCTCTTTTCTTCAGCCAATACGTCCTTATAGAAACGGTCGCAGGATTTCCGATCCGTCACGTCGAGCAGATGGGCTTTGGCGGTTCCAGCGAAGCGCCTCTCGATTTCACGGGCGGCGGCTTCCTGGGTTCGGAAGGTGAAATGGACCTTCCAACCGCTGGACGCAAAGGTTTCCACCAGGCATTTCCCAATGCCGGAGGAACCCCCGGAGATGACGATTTTCTTCATGGGAGTCTCAATTTGCCGATAAGAAATTTACCCGAGGCCACTTCATTTTCGCCCACAAAGCCTTTTCCCTCGAATATTCGGTTCGGCTCGACGGTTTTGGTCATTTTCATTTGAACTTCCAGTTGATCCCCTGGAAAGATCGGCTTAAGAAAGCGGAATTCCAAGACGGCCCCGATCGCGTCAAACACGCCCTCCACCGCCGATCCCTCCGTCAGGCGGATCAAGATGGAAGCGGCCTGGGCGAAACATTCGATAGTCAAGACCCCCGGAAAAATAGGATAGTCGGGGAAATGGCCCTGAAAACAGGTATCGTTGACGGTGATATTCTTTAGCGTGCGGATTTCCTTCCCTTTTTCCCAGGATAAAACCTTGTCCACCATCAGGAAGGGATGACGCTGCTTTAAAAACGACAGGTCCGGTGTCTCCTCTGCAATTTCAGGAAGCACGGAGAAGACCCTCCACAACCTCCACCGAACCCTGGATCGTCCTCATTTTGACCAGCAGATCCGGATCGATCATGACCCCGAACTCGGTCTCCACCTTGGCCAGAAATTCCAAGGCTCGCATGGAATCGTACTTGGCCATTTCCGCGAATGGTTTTTCATAACCTACGGTTTCGGGGGACACATCGAACATTCCCGCGATAATTTCCCGGATCTTCAGTTTGATTTCCGTTGTTTCCATTTAAAGGCTCCTTTTCCCTCGTCTCAATTTAACCAACGATACCCTGCGTTCCTCAGCCGCGACCGACCCCAAAACACCGGTCCTCTTGGAAGAAGAGAGGAAATGATCCAGGGCGGCCTGGCCACCCATTCCCAGTTCCATTATGGAAGATTCAGGAATAAAGCGGACGGTTCGCTGGGGCACGAACCTTTCTGCCGGTGAGCCCAAGGGAAGACCCAGCCATTCCACGTTTTCAAAAAAATCATTCAATGGGTTGTGGTAACCCTGAGGCAGTGTTCCATCCGGCTTCCATTGAACCGAAAAATAGTTCTCGACCTGAAGAAAGCCCTCGCTTTCCTCTCCGGTGGTTAATAATAAAAAAGCGCCTTCTTTGATGGAATTCGGGGATTTTCCTTCCGTCGGGGAAGGCTTAAGGAAATCAGGCACTTTGTCGGCCGCCCCCACCAGGCAGCGGCGGAAGAGACCACCGTTCATCCCTTCCCAAGCGAAGCCCAAAGCGTCGATGAAGGAGGTCCCCCCGTTGGTCAAAGTGACATTGGGGCCTTTTAATTGAAGCCAGATTCCGATCCGGCTTCCGGCGGCATTGGCAACCGTGTTGGGGAATTCCATGGGATTAACGGAGTTGGGCCCCTTGAGGAGGGCCTGCCGGTCGAATTCCATCGAACTGTCCAGAGCGCCAAAAGCGGTGCCTAAAATCACGGCATCCTCGGGATCCGGTTTGGGGGGATTATCCCCTGGGTGAAAAATCCGCCCCGCTGCGATCCCCGCCAGCAGGGAAAGAGGGTCGATGTATTTTGGTGATTGATCCGGAAAAAACTTCTGGAATTCTCCGGGTAAAGTCCCGAGATTTAAGCCGTCTTCGCCCAAAAAAGCTGAGGCCATACTTTGTAGAATGAGTGGCTTCATGAGGGTGTTCCCGGTTTCACCAAAACGAGGCAGGAGGTATTGCCTCCGAAAGCGAATGAATTCGAAAGCGCCACGCGGCCCTGGAAGGGCCTGGCCTGGTTGGGCACGCAGTCCAAAATGCAGTTTTCGTCGGGCGTTTCCCAATTGATGGTCGGAAGGAGCATCCCCTTTTCCAGGGAAAGGCAGGTCATGACGGCTTCAATGGCGCTGGCCGCGCCCATCGTGTGGCCAATCATCGATTTGATGGAATTGACTGGCACCGGTGTTTTCTCTCCAAGGGCTTTTTTGATGGCCGTGGATTCGGTCTTGTCGTTGGCGGGGGTTCCGGTACCGTGGGCTGAAACACAATCCACTTCACCGGGATTCAGGCTCGCATGTTCCAGGGCCCGTTGGATGCTCGCCAATGCGCCTTCCCCTTCGGGGTGGGGGGAAGTCATGTGGAAGGCGTCCATCCCAAGGCCATATCCACCGACTTCGCAATAAATATGGGCGCCCCTGGCCCGGGCCCTTTTTTCCTCTTCAAGAAGCAACACCCCCACTCCCTCGCTGACCACCAACCCCTTGCGATTGGCGGAGAAGGGCCGGCATTTGTCGGGGGTGAGGGAAAGGAGCCGGTTAAAGCCGGTGAAGGCGACCCTCGAGAAGGGATCGACTCCCCCGCAAAGAGCCACATCCAAACGGCCTTGCCGGATCTGTTCAAACCCCCAGCCGATGGCGTAGTTGCCGGAAGCACAGGCGTTGGAAAATACCAGCGACCGCCCGCTTAACTTGAAAAAATCTAATACCGAAGAGGAAATATTTGAAGCCTGGACACGGTGAAATGAAGCGGGGTCCAACGCCGATGATTCCTGGCGGGAATGAACCTCTGATAGGCGTTCGGCCAATTGAATTTCACCCATCGTTGTCCCGAAGAAACAACCGAATCGGCTGGAATCAACATCACTTGATGAAAGGCCGGCATCGGAAAGCGCTTCTTGGGATGCGAGAATTGCGAAGGCGGATGACTTTTCATACCGGCCCGGATTTTCCCGTTCAAAATTTTCCAGGCGCCGGCGATCCTTGATTTCGCCGCCGATCTTGACCCGGTAGGGAGCCGGGTCCATAAGTTTTAGCGGGGCGACACCGGACTGGCCTTCCACCATGGCCTGCCAAACTGGGGCGACTCCGTCTCCCAGGGGGCAAATAACTCCCAAACCGGTTACAACGGCTTTTATTCTGTCCATACAGACCCTTTCAGTATCTTTAGCTAAAAGAAAACGATTCACCTAAAAAATACTAAAATAACCATATGAAAAAAATGGAGGATATTTGTCCTGCATAGTTGAACGCAACATCATTTTGGAAAACACGAGAAGTGACATGAATATTATATTCTTTCGCTACATTTGGGATAAAGATTGATTAAGAAAACAATTCGTGGGAGTTGCCAAAAAACAAAAATTGTTTGATTTTTGTCCGATTAAGGATGGTTTGAGAAATAAGCACTCATTCTTAATTTTAAGAGGGTGGTTGGAAATTCACATCGGTGGAAAACCTCGGGAGCCTTCATTTGATCGGTTGATTTCTAGAAAAGTTAAATCCGAGTGAGGCTGGACCGGACCCGAAAAATTGTCGGGTGGGTTGTGAAAGAAAAAGGGTATTCCGAAATAAAACTGTCCTCAAGATTCGAGAGTAAACATCATTAAGCGTGGATGCCGCCAAAACTTGGGCCAAGAACAAATTGAGTTTTTGCGTAAGGAGCGAAGTTTCCTCTCCTCAACCCACATATTCCATGAAGATATATGGCTTATTTCCAGCACAGGCTCGCTCTTGAAACCCCCGCTTTCCCTTTATAGCTTTTGAAAAAGGGGCTTTTTATCCACTGAGCCCTAATGTTAATGTAAGGTTAATTCAAGGGTTTCTTGCGCGGTTAAAAGGGGAAGTACATGGTGATACAGGCGATTATCGACAAGGCTTCTTCCCCCGCCTCTGGAACCACTGGGCCCGAAACCACCCTCAATCGGCCACTCATTCAGAAAGCCTACGACTTCGCTAAGCAGGCCCATGAGGGCCAACAGCGCCTTTCAGGCGATGAATACCTGACCCACCTGGTAGCTGTCGCTGACATCCTGGCTGAACTTCACATGGATTCGGTCACCATCGCTGCCAGCCTTTTGCACGACATCCTGGAAGACACCCCCGTCACCTTCGACCAACTAAAGGCCGAGTTCGGGGAAGAGATCGCGAACCTGGTGGACGGCGTCACCAAGATCACCAAGCGAAAGTTCCAGGATTCGAACATGCGCCAGGCCGAGTCCACCCGCAAGATGATGGTGGCCATGGCCAAGGACGTTCGTGTCATCCTCATCAAACTGGCCGACCGCACCCACAACATGCGCACTCTCGAGTTTTTGCCTCCCGAACGCCGGGTCAAGATGGCCCAAGAGACATTGGAGATTTACGCGCCCCTGGCCCACCGTCTGGGAATATCAAAGATCAAAAGCGAGCTCGAAGACCTTTGCATGCGCACCCTTCAGCCTGAGGATTACCGGGAACTGGTGAAAAAGGTGGCCATGAAGAAGGCCGAACGGGAGGAGATGCTCGTCGGCATCAAGACCCTGTTGGAGGGCCGTCTCAAGGAAGCGGGCATCACGGCCTTAGTCCAGGGACGGTCCAAGCATTTCACCAGCATTTTCCAGAAGATGGTCCAGCAGCAGAAGACCTTCGACGAGATCTACGACCTGATGGCCATGCGCGTTTTGACCAACACGGTGAAAGAATGTTACGAGATCCTAGGGATGGTACACACCATCTGGAAACCCCTGCCCGGCCGATTCAAAGACTATGTGGCCATGCCCAAAAACAACATGTACCAGAGCCTGCACACCACCGTCATGGGGCCCTCGGGCCAGCCGCTGGAAATCCAGATCCGCACCTTCGAGATGCACCGAACCGCCGAGGAAGGGATCGCGGCCCACTGGATCTATAAAGAAGGCCGCGCCGTTGAGAAGGAAGACGAGAAATTCGCTTGGATGCGTCAGCTTTTGGATCTTCAGCAGGACATCAAGGACACCACCGACTTCGCCGAGGCCATGAAGGTCGATCTGTTCGACGACGAGGTGTTCGTGTTCACCCCCACGGGCGAGGTGAAGGAACTGCCTAAGGGCGCCACGGCCCTCGATTTCGCCTATTGCGTGCACACCGATTTGGGAACCCATTGTATGGGCGTGAAGGTGAACGGCCAGATGGTTCCCTTGCGTTCTGTCCTCAAAAATGGCGACATTGTTGAAGTCTTAACCCAATCCTCCCGCATGCCCAGTCGCGACTGGCTCAAGATCGTTACGACCAGCCGGGCCAAGAACAAGATCCGCCATTGGTTTCGCACCCACTTGTCAGCCGAGGAGGTGGACAAGGGCCGGCACATGGTCGAGAGGGAAGCGGTACGGATGGGGCTGGATCCGGTCGTGGTTTTGAAATCGGGAACGCTCGATCCTTTTTTTGAGGCCATGAACTGCCACTCGCTCAACGAGCTTTTAGCCAACATCGGACATGGTGAGACGTCGCCTAAAACCCTCCTGAACCGGTTGGCGGCCAAGAACGAGGCCGAGAACCCAACGGCCAAAACAGAGAAGGCGGAAAAGCCCGAACTCAAGACGCCTGAAATCAAAAACTTTAAACCGCTCTTGACCCCCACCGAGGCGCCGGTCTCGGGGCTCAAGGGCATCACGGTGGGTGGGCACCAGGATTACCTTATCCGCTTCGCCCGTTGTTGTACGCCCGTGCCGGGGGACGCTATCGTGGGCTATATCACCCGGGGCCGGGGTATTTCGATTCACCGCACCGATTGTCCCAACACGCTTCAGTTGCCCGAGGGCGAAAATCGCATGATCCCCGTGACCTGGGAAGGGGACGCCAACCAAGTTTACGAGGTGGCGCTGGAAGTGAAGGCGAAAAACAGGGAAAAACTCCTGGCGGATATACTCTTGGCGATATCCGAGGAAGGAATGATCATCAACGAGGCCAATGCCCGAGCGCTGGAAGGCGGCTGGGCCCAAGGATATTTCCTTATCGCGATCCCATCGCTGGATCATCTGGAAAAAGTGCTCAAAAAACTTCAGAGGGTTAGGGGCGTGGTCAGCGCCCACCGCATCGAACCGAGGTAAAGACTTTTAAACAAGTCTCACCACAGAGACACAGTGTTTTATTATTAGAAAAAGACAACCATCGTGGGTTTAAATGATTTTCTCTGTGACTCCGTGTCTCTGTGGTGGAAGTTGATGTCGTTTTGGGTTGGAATTAACACACTAGTGATAACTCCTCTTAGCAAGGCCGAATAGAATGACTGAACGAAAAATTGTCTTGTCCCAGCAGGCTCCCGCCCCCATTGGGCCCTATTCCCAGGCCGTGGAGGCCGCTGGATTCGTTTTTTGCTCGGGCCAAATTCCCCTCGATCCTGCCACTGGAAAACTGGTAGAAGGACCACTGGAAATTCAGGCCCAAAGGGTACTCGACAATTTGCAGGCCGTGCTTCAGGCGGCGGGAACCGGGCTGGAGAACACGGTTAAAATCACGGTTTTCGTGACCGATCTCGGCGACTTTGAGGCCCTTAACAAGGTCATGGCTGCCCGTTTCAAGGAACTTCCCCCGGCTCGCGCGGTGGTTCAGGTGACAGCCCTGCCAAAGGGTGCCCGGCTCGAAATGGATCTGATCGCCCTCAAGAGGGGGTCAATTTGACGAGGAGTTTAGCATTGATGAAACGCTGGACTGGCCGATAATAAAAGAAGCCTAAGATTTGTAAAACAAAGATTTCACCACAGAGACACGGAGACACTGAGACACCCCTAATGAATTAATAAGCAAAAAAGAATTAACATGCTTTCTCTGTGTCTCTTTGCCGCCGTGGTAGAGCTTTTATGCTGTTTAGGGTTGAAAGGCCAATGAATGCCGGATAACTATTGCGCGAATCACATTGACCGTAAAGCCGTTGGAACCTGCCATCGTTGCAGGCGTTTTTTTTGCGCCCCCTGCTTGGACATGGACTCGATGGACAAGCCGTCCTGCGCCGAATGCATGAAGCTCAAGCCCGGTGAAAAATCACCCCACGAGGCCAAACCCGGTTCGGCCCCCGTCCCCTCCGTTAAACCCGTTGCTAAAGACCCTTTTGAAACCTGGGCGGTTAACAAAACCCCCGTCGGTCCACCTCCTGGCGGATCTCTTCCCAAAATCATCCCTGTTCCCATAACCCCCAAACCGCAGACTTCCACGCCGACCCCCGTGATGCCCAGGCCCCAAATGTCAGCGCCTACTCCTGTCCAACCCGCGGGCCCCGCGCCTTCGCCCCTGAACTTCAAAGGGAAGGGAATGGATGACGACCCCTTTGGTTTGTTTGGCGCCCCGAAACCCTTCTCTCAACCGCCCCTTCCCAAAACTGTCCCGGCCGGAGACCAGGTTATGGAGGACAAGGAAACTTCCGTTTCCTCTACCGTTGAGGGACCGTCGCTGGGTCATACCCCTTCTCCCTTTGTCCCGTCTCCAGCCCCTTCCTCGAAGCCGGTCTTGCCGACTTCAGCTCCCAACAAACTTGTTCTCGAATCGCTGGGCAAGGAAGTCAAACCCCAGCCCGAATCTTCCGCGTCCGAACCTCCCGAGCCTTCGCTGTTTGTTCCCCCCTCCTACGGAGAAGTTCCGCTGAGCGAACCCTTGCCTCAAACGACCCATCACTCCAGCCATCCGAATTTCCTCATCGTCATCAAACAGTGGTTGCGGTTTTACTTTTATAAGCTCATTGGTGTGCTGGAACCCGCCGCCAAGAAACTCCGCGTGCCTGCGGGGGTGCTAGCGGTTCTGGTCCTGATCCTCGCGGCCGGGGCGGTTTGGGGAATAAGCCTCTTGATCCCGGCGGGATCAGTCAAGTTGGTCGATAGCATCCCTCCCCTGCACGTGGTGGAGGTGGCGGCCAACCAGATCAGCGAAATGGATATCACGGCCTATACCGAATTTCAGAACCAGCTTCAAACTATGGGCTTCAACGACATTCTTGAATGCACCCTGCCCCAGCTGCCCAACACTAATTTCATGGAAGTGGGTATGAAGCCCGATGTGGGAACCTATAGCGAAATCATCAAGTTTCCCGGCACGATTAATCCGAAGGTTTCCTTCGTGACGACCTTTACCAACGGAATTTGGTTTTCCACCAATGGCTGGACAGGAACATCCCAGGAAAATTCCTGGCAAGTGAGCGAGTTTTTTCCCGACACCCCCGTGGACCAACTTTATGTGAAGCATGTTCAAAGGGTTCAACAGATGATCTCGGACAACGGCTGGCAGACCCAGGCCATGAGTGAAAACAGATACCTAGCGGCGCTCTCAGACCAGGTTCGAACCTTTCTATCGACCAAAAAAGTTCCCGCCTACCAGGCCCAATTCCCCCTCTGGCATTAAACTTCCGCCATTAGAAATTAGCTGTTGGCTATTAGCGAAAAGCCACTACCGACTGTGGTGCGCTTCATTGACACCCCCGCCGAGTGGGCTTATATTAACCGCCACTTCCAAACTTCCCGGGGTGTTTCCATGATCGAGCCGGACAAGCTGATGACGGCATTAACCTACGATGACGTGATGCTGGTCCCGCAGAAATCCGACGTGCTTCCCAAAGAAACCGACGTCTCCACCTACCTGACCCCCTCCCTGAAACTCAACATTCCCATTCTGAGCGCCGCCATGGACACTGTCACCGAGGCCCGCCTGGCGATCGCCCTGGCGCAGGAAGGCGGCCTGGGAATCATCCACAAGAACTGCACCATCGCCGAACAGGCGGGGGAAGTGGACAAGGTCAAGCGGTCCGAGGCCGGCATGATCAAGGACCCCATCACACTCTCTCCCGACAAAACCGTGGCCGACGCGCTGGACATCATGAAGCGCTACCACATCTCGGGCATCCCCATCGTGAAGGATGGCCGCCAGCTGGTGGGCATTGTTACCAACCGCGACCTGCGCTTCGTCAAGAAGAACGACCTTCGATTGAGCGAAGTGATGACCAAGGAAGATCTGGTCACCGTTCCGGTCGGGACCAACCTGGATAAGGCCGAAGAGACCCTCCACAAGCACCGCATCGAGAAACTTCTTGTGGTGGATAAGAAGGGCACCCTGCAGGGGCTCATCACCATCAAGGACATCAACAAGCGGATCAAGTTCCCCAATGCCTGCAAGGACCCGAACGGGCGTTTAAGGGTGGGCGCGGCGGTCTCCGTTTCCCAGGAAACGGAAGAGCGGACCGAAGCCCTGGCCACGGCGGGCGTGGACGTGGTGGTGGTGGATACGGCCCACGGCCATTCGCAGGGCGTGCTAAGCACCGTGAAGAATCTCCGCAAGAAATTTCCCAAGCTGATCCTGATCGCGGGCAATATCGTGACAGCCGAGGCCGTGAAGGCGCTGGTGGACGCGGGCGCCGATTGCGTGAAGGTAGGGGTGGGGCCGGGTTCCATCTGCACTACGCGCGTGGTCACGGGCGTCGGGGTTCCCCAGGTCTGGGCCATCAGCGAGTGCGCTAAGGTAACCAAGAAGAACAAGATCACCCTCATCGCCGACGGGGGCATCAAGTATTCGGGCGATATCACCAAGGCCATCGCGGCCGGGGCGGACGCGGTCATGCTGGGCGGGCTTTTCGCGGGCTGCGAGGAGTCGCCGGGCGAGGTCATCAACCTGCAAGGACGCATGTTTAAGGTCTACAACGGCATGGGATCGCTGGCCGCCATGCAAAAGGGAAGGAGCGCGGACCGCTACTTCCAGGATAACAGCGCGGACGCCAAGAAACTGGTGCCCGAGGGCATTGAGGCCCGGGTCCCCTACCGGGGCCAGCTTTGCGACCTGGTGTTCCAATTGGTGGGAGGCTTAAGGGCCGGCATGGGCTACAGCGGGACGCCGACGATCGCCGATTTGCAATTGAACGGCCGTTTCGTTCAGATTACTCATGCGGGTTACCAGGAAAGCCATCCCCACGACGTGGTTATTACTAAGGAAGCTCCGAACTACTACATTGATTAGTCGACAGTCCACAGTCGGCGGTTGACAGCAACGACAACTAAAAAATCGACAGTCCGCAGCTTAGGCAAAATCTCAACTTCAACAGATTCGCTGTCGACTGTCGACCGCCGACTGTTAACTTTTTTTAGGGGTGTATCTTGAAGCACGACACGGTCATCGTCCTCGATTTCGGGGCCCAGTACAGCCAGTTGATCGCCCGCCGGGTTCGGGAATGCGGGGTTTACTGCGAGATACTGCCCTTTAACGCCTCCCTGGACCAGATCCTCTCCAAACACCCCAAAGGCATCATCCTTTCTGGCGGCCCGGCCAGCGTTTACACCAAGGGAGCGCCCCACGTTTCCAAGGACCTGTTCGAGCTGGGGGTACCCCTCCTAGGCATCTGCTATGGCATCCAAATGATGGCCTACGCCCTGGGTGGGAAGGTGGAAAAGGCCCACAAGCGGGAATTCGGACTTGCCAAGCTCAAGATCCGGGAGCATAAGACCCTTTTCGCCCAACTGCCCCCTGGCCTCAACGTCTGGATGAGCCACGGCGACCATGTGGTGAAGCTTCCCAAGGGTTTTCAGGTTTTGGCTTCCACTTCCAATTGCCATCTGGCGGCCGCGGCAAATATTTCCAAAAAATTGTACGGCATTCAGTTCCATCCGGAGGTCGTCCACACCCAGAAGGGGATCCGGATCCTCGAGAATTTTGTGAAGAAGGTCTGCGGATGCAAGGCCACCTGGAACATGGACAACTACGAAAAGACCGCCGTGGCCGAGATTCGAGCCAAGGTGGGCAAAGGCCGGGTGATCTGTGGGGTTTCCGGCGGGGTGGATTCCACCGTCACCGCAGCCCTGTTACACCGGGCGCTGGGCAAACAGCTTTCCTGCGTGTTCGTGAACAACGGGGTTTTGCGCCTGGGCGAGGCCGAGCAGGTTTTGGCCATGTTTCGCGGGAAAATGCACATCCCTCTCTACTTTGCCGACGCCGAGAATGAGTTCCTAAACAAATTGAAGGGCGTGGCGGAACCAGAAAAGAAGCGCAAGATCATCGGCCGCACCTTCATCCAGATCTTCGAGCGGAAGGCGCTGGAACTTCAAAAAAAGCGAGGCAAGTTCGATTTTCTTGGGCAGGGAACTCTCTATCCCGACGTTATTGAGAGCGTTTCCGTGAAAGGCCCCTCGGCCACCATCAAGAGCCACCATAACGTGGGCGGGCTTCCCAAACGCATGAAGTTCAAGCTGGTGGAACCTTTGAGGGAACTGTTCAAGGACGAGGTTCGGGTGCTTGGCAAGCGTTTGGGGATTCCCGACGCGCTGTTGTGGCGCCAACCCTTTCCCGGGCCGGGCCTGGCGGTGCGCCTGATCGGTCCCGTTTCCAAGGAACGGTTGGAAATATTGCGCAAGGCCGATGCCATTGTGACCGAGGAAATCACGGCTGCGGGGTTGCAGAAATCTATCTGGCAGTCCTTCGCCGTATTGACCCCGGTCAAGAGCGTGGGTGTGATGGGGGACGAGCGTACTTATGAAAACACCTGCGTCATCCGCGCGGTACATTCCACGGATGGCATGACCGCCGACTGGGTGAAACTGCCTTACGATCTCTTGGGCCGTCTCTCCAATCGCATCATCAACGAGGTGCGGGGCGTAAACCGTGTTGTTTATGACATTACGAGCAAACCACCCGGAACGATCGAATGGGAATAGCCGCACGCTCGTGTTGTTTCATTCCCTAATAAAGTACATTTAGATAAACAAAAACACTCCCTTCTGGATCTATCTATTGAAGATGGATTTTCGAAAAGGAGAATTGTCATGAAACACGGTTATTTTATGGGGATTTTCGGGGCGGTGATCTGGTCTATCCCCTTTTACTTCCTTTGGAACGCGCTGGCTCCGACTTACGCTTATGGCCTTCCCGCCGTTTACCTACATATACCTTTTTGGCATTGCATGGAATTGTTCGTGTTGGTCGCCCTATTGCGGGGTCTGCTTTTTCCCTGGCGGAGTTTCAATTCTTGGAAATTCAACACCAGGTGCTGGCATAAACACGCACATGATTGAGAGGGAATAGTTTAGTTGCTTGAGATGGGTCCCAACGAACCTTCGAACAGATAGGGCTGGGCCTTGATCTGGCCGCCCACCCCGTTCTTGACGGCCTGTCCCTTGAAGCCCCAATCCGCCATGAACCGGTACATCCAGTGGGGAATGATGGGTTTTCGCGCTTTCTCCACTACATAATCTGGGATGTGAATAACCTCGTCTTGGGAGTAGCACAGGGCCAGGGCGCTCAAGGCCTTGACCACCGGGATCATCTTTCGTCCGCCCTTTTCCAGCTCGCCCTCGTGGGGGATCATGCCACCACCGCCAAGGGTCAAGCCGCCCTTCCACTGGAAACCTACCGCTTCGGCGAAATATTGTGCCACCTCCACCGCCTGGTCGTTGTGGCTGGCCTCGGGGAAACCACTGTTCACAATCGCCATGAGGGATTGGGGATGTGGGGATGGGCGTTTTCCCCGGTGATCCGAATAGTCCTCCAGAAACTTCACAAGCCCTGAGGGCAGCTGGTCGGCGTAGAGGGGAAAGATCAAAACCACCGCGTTCGCGGCGTCCATCAGGGTGTAGTACCTCTCCCTTGTTTCGGTCAGGAGGGCGGGGGAGTTCACATGGAGAATCTCGGTAATGGCCGAGTATTTCCCCAGTTTTCGGACCAGGAAGTCGGCCATGATGTGGGAGGCGCTGTCCTTTCCCTTGGGGCTTCCTACCACCATCAGGATTTTCTTACCCGTTTTCATGGTTCCCTCCCGCGTTGGCGGCCAGGAGACACATGCGTCCATGGATGTCCTTTTCACTCATCCCGTCATAAAGGAACCCGCAGGTCTGGGCGGGGGAATCGAGGTTTTTGGCGTTAGCTTTGACGATGTTCTTGAAAATTTTCTCGCCCTTGGAATCTTTCTTGGGCAACTGTCCCACGCCGATGAGGGCAATGCCGTGGCCGTAACGCAAGGGATGATGGGTTTCGCCTTTTCGCTTGGTCATATAGGGAAGCAGGCTGGGAAGGATAGCCCTTTCCATGGCGGCTTTCAGGAGGGATCCGTAGCCGCCGAAGGAAACGGGAGTCAGGAAAACGAGGAGGCGGCTCTGGGCGAGGTTCTTGGTCAGTTCGTTTCCGTCATCTTTGATGTGGCACTGGCCGGGAGTTTCCATCCAGCATTTGAAGCATCCCCGGCAGGCCGTAATGGAAAGGTCGCGAAGCTGGAAGGAGAGCGTCTCCCATTTGCGGTTGGCCAATTCCTCAGTCAATAGCTTGGCGGCCTGATCGAGGGATTTGTTTCCCTTGGGAGCCCCGTTGAGGATGATGGCCTTCATGACTGCCTCCTGTGACTCGAAGGATAGCCCCATTAGGATAGGTGCCTTTATGTCTGAAGTCACCGTTTGAGAACGGAGGAATAAACAAGACAAAGATTAAATCTTTGAGGCGTGCTAACGAAGAATAATCACTTTAAAAATCCTAGAATTCGAGTTGGTGGGAGACGCTCCCTTCACCCTGAGGTAATAAAGGCCGTTGGAAACAAGGTTCCCGCCTTTCCCGGTCAGGTTCCAATTAACGGTGGTGGTGCCTGAAAAACTAAGCGTCCCGCCGGCCACCTTTCGGAAGGCCGAACTGAAAATATCCCAAACCAAGTTGGAACCTGGAGGGCCCTGGGCATCCAAATGAAGCGGGCCCGCGCCCAACAGGGGGTTGGGATAGGGGGGGAAGATCGTGACGCTTAAGAGGATCGACGTCGGTGTGGGTGAAAGGGTCGTGGTGAGGGTGGGCGTGAGGGTTTGTGAAAAGGTGAAGGTTGGGGTCGAGGTCCATGAAGAAGTGGGGATCGGGGTATAGGAGGAAGTCGGCGTGGGAGAGAGGGTGACGGTGGGGGTGTTTGTGACCGTGGGTGTATCGGTGGGGGTGAAGGTCGAAGTCGCTGTGTCGGTCAGCGTGGGGGTGGATGTCCAGCTGGGTGTATAGGTTTGGGTGGGCGTGTAGGTGAGGGTACTCGTTGAGGTGAAGGAAGGGGTGTTCGTTAGAGTAGGGGAAAGGGTGGCCGTGAAGGTCAGCGTGAAGGTGGTCGTGGGAATGGGCGTGATGGGTGTTTGGGTATAGGTGGAAGTCGTAGGGGGGGTGGCCGTAGGCGAAGCGGTGGGAGTAGAGGTCGGGGTCCGGGTTGGAGAAAAGGTTGGGGTTGGGGTGGGCGAATTCGTCAGGGTGTTCGTGCTCGTGGGGGTGGGGCTGTTAGTGGTTGTGAAGGTTTTCGATGTCGTGGGGCTGGGGGTTGGCGTGGAAGTGGAAGCCAGGGTGGTGGCGGTGGGGGTCAGGGTCGCTGTACAGGTCGGAGTCGCAGTGGAAGAGGCGGTGGGGCTGTTGGTGGGTGTGAAGGTTTTCGAGGTCGTGGGGCTTGCGGTCGCCGTGTAGGTCGAGGTTGCGGTGGAAGTGGCCGTGGAAGTGAAGGTCGATGTTGCGGTAGGTGTTTTCGTGGGGGTAGAGGTGGAGCCCAATGGTGTGGCGGTGGAGGTGACCGTGGGTGTGGCCCCGTTGGGCTGGGTCCAGACCCCGCCCCCGAAGGTACCCACGTACATGGCATTGTTCCCGAAGTTGACGTGCTGGATCGAACTGAAGGGCAGTGTGGTTACCCGGGCCCAGGTGTTGCCGTCATCTGTGGATTGGAAAAAGCCCTGATTCTCCGTGCCGTAGTAGACCGTGTTGGGGTTGGTCGGGTCGATGCTCGGGGCGTACCCATAGGGCGTATGCCCAGGGGGCATCGTCATAAGGGTCCAGCTGGTTCCCCCATTGACGGTGCGATAGCAGCCTCCCTGCATTTGATTGGCGAGGGCCGTACCCCAAACATCCTGGGCCGCGACGAAGATCGTGGCTGGGTTGGAGGGGTTCACGTCGAAATCGGTGGGGTAATAAAGCGGCACCCCGCCGGTTACGTTGGTGGCGAGGTTGGTCCAGGTGCCCCCGCCGTTGGCGGAAACGAAAAGCCCGCCCGGATTCGCAAAGCCCGATTTTGCTGACAGAAGGCAGTAGAGGTTGCTTCCGATGAGTTTCAACGAATAAACGTTCTTGTTCGTTCCGATCACCGGCTGGGTCGCGCAGATCGTCCAGTTGTTACCCGTGGTGTCCGACTTGTAAACTCCGTTTCCCCACATGGCCGTGTAAAAAATATTATTCACCGGGTCGTAAACGATGGAGGTGGAGGGCGAGGAAGGCAGTCCTGTGGCCGATTTGGTCCAGGTCGCCCCATTGTTGGTACTCTTGATCACGCCACCCGCCCCCGCCTTTCCCAGCGGGTTGGAGTGGTCCAAGTCGTGGAGGCTGGAAACTGCGGCGAAAATCGTACCGGCGGTGGTATTGAAAGCCACGTGGTAGAAGGTCTCGGTCCAGTTGGAGGGGAAAGAGCCGTCGTTCCGGCGGGCCGTGTTGTGCCAGGTTGCCCCCGAATCCGCCGAATAGCAAAAGCCGATGTCCGAAGCGCAGATGTAGTTGTAGTTGGAGGTGTTGGGGTCGAAGGCGTACTGGAAAACGCTGGTCACTTCCAGCCCCCGCGAGGACCAGGCCGAACCCTGGGCGGGCGGAGGGGAACCGGAGAAGTTTGAGTAGGCTTCTGTCCAACTCACGCCTGCGGTGTCGCTTTTGAAGGTCTCCCCCAGGTCGCTGAACATCACTTGGCCCGAATTGGACGGGTTCACGCCCAGGCCATCCACCGGCGATCCCCAACCCGAGAAACTCAGGTCGAAATCGACCCACCCGTCAAAAAGGTTGGCCACGGGCGAAGTATCGTTGAAAACCTTGGCCCAGGCTCCCCCGCCGTTGACGGTTTGCCACACGTTGCGGTTGGAATTGTTGGTGGCGTAGGCGGTCGTGATGTCGTTATCCGCGCAGGCCATCATGGAAAAGGTGTCCGCGTTGCTGGAAAGGGCCCAGGCGGCGGCGTTGGTCGAGGTGTAGATCTCGTTGCTATTGCCATCAATGACGAACATCTTGGTCCCGCCGGCCGTACCCGTGCTTGCCCCCGCAAAGGCCAAAACGTTGGCCGGGGTGGACAGGCCCGTATTAGCTGCGGCCCAGGTGCTTCCCTCATTAACTGATTTGAATACTCCTGCCGATGTGCCTACGTAGCAGGTGCGATTGCCCACCGCACTCGATTGGTCCACCATGAATCCGCTCACATAACCGGAGGTGCCGGTGGTGGCCGTAAAGCTTGTGCCCCCGTTGATACTTCGCCAGACACCGTTATCCGTGCCGATCAAGATGAAATTCGAGTCGCCCCTGTCGATATAGATCTGAGCGACCCTTCCTCCGGCGCTTCCCCAGGAAGGCCAGGGGGCCGGGTTGGCCCCGGCTACGACGGACCAGGTCATGCCCCCGTCATTGCTGACCAAGAGATTGGGGCTGTTGAATTGGGTGTCCTGCTGGGCCCCGAAGCCGTACACAGTGTTGGCGTTGGTGGGATGGAAGGCCATGGGGCACATCACCCCGTTGTTGAAGCCGTAATCCACCGACGTGGAGATCTGGAAGAAATCCAGCATGTTCCAGGTGTTCCCGCCGTCCGTGCTTCGGTACCAGCCCGACATGTCGCAGCCGACGAAACGCAGGTTGGAGTTAAGGGGGGAGATGGAAGGGGCGTATTCGGCGCCGCCGCCACCCATGCCTACGGTGGTCCAGGCCTTGAGGGAGAGGGGCAGGGAAATTAGGAACAATAGGAAATAGGAAAGTGGAAAAAGCCTGTTTGTTTTTCGGGCAGGAGAAGGTTGGGGACCCATTGGCTGCTTTCTTTGCATCTTTAATAAGGTGAATGAACCTGATTGAACGACCTCAGGGTAAATGTTGCATAAATGATACCATTCGTATCTCGGATGAAGCCGAAGTCGTTCAGGCTCTTTTATGCTGAAATACCCTTTATCTTTAACCCCTCCCCCCTTATTCTTAGCCCCCCATTCAATTACTAAAGGAAACTTGTTCGTGGCCATCTTACTGAGCTGTCAAAATCTCTCCAAAAGCTTCGGGCACCGTCCCCTCTTCGAAAACCTGTCTTTCGGCCTCTTCGAGGGTGAGCGCACAGGGCTGATCGGGCCCAACGGCACGGGCAAATCCACTCTTCTCAAGATATTGGCGGGGGTGGAAAAACCCGACAGCGGCCTTCTTTCCCTAAGCAAAGGCTTACGGGTCGGTTACCTGCCTCAGCAAAGCCACATGGAAGATCCTCCCCCCGGCTTGATCGTACGTGACGCCCTCACCCAGGCCCTTTCCGGGCTGGGGCTGGAAGACTACGAAGTGGATATTCGATTGGAGAATGGCCTGGAAGAAGCGGGCTTTTCCCACCCCGAACAGGAAGTGGCCAAGCTTTCCGGCGGCTGGCGCAAACGGCTGGCGCTGTTGGCCCAGATCCTCCGCGAGCCCGACCTGCTTTTAATGGACGAACCTACCAACCATCTGGATCTTGAAGGGGTGCTCTGGCTCGAGGGCTTCTTGAACACCTTGAATTTTCCATTTCTCGTCGTGACCCATGACCGCCGGTTCCTGGAACGGGTGACCGACCGGGTCATTGAGCTCAACAAGCGCTATCCGGAAGGGTATTTCTCCAGCGGGGGCAATTACAGCGAATTCCTGGAAAAGCGGGAGGAGCTCTTCAACTCTCAGGCCAAGCGGGAAGATACGGTGGCCAACCAGGTACGCCGGGAAATCGAGTGGCTTCGCCGGGGTCCCAAGGCCCGTCAGACCAAACAGCAGGCCCGAATCGACCGGGCGGGGGAACTCATCGATGAACTGGGCGACCTGAAGTACCGCAACTCGCAGGGCAAGAATGTCGATATCGACTTTTCCTCCAGCGGACGCCAGACCAAACGCCTGGTTCATGTGGACAAGTGCTCCAAAACCCTGGGTGGACGCAAACTCTTCGGACCCCTGGACCTTTTGCTTACCCCCGGCGACAAGCTGGGCCTGCTGGGAGAAAACGGGAGCGGCAAGACCACACTCCTCAAGATGCTCATGGGCGGCGTGGAACCCGACTCCGGCACCGTCCGGCGGGCCGACCAGCTTCGGGTGGTCACCTTTGACCAGCACCGCGACCAACTGGACCTGACCCAGACCCTCCGCCTGGCCCTCTGCGAAAAAGGGGATTACGTGTTTTACCAGGAACGCCCCATCCATGTGGCCAGCTGGGCCGCCCGCTTCCTCTTCGAGAAGGACCAGTTGGATCGGCCCTTGAGCCGTTTCTCCGGCGGGGAACAATCCCGGGTCCTGATCGCCCGTCTCATGCTCAAACCCGCCGATCTCCTCTTATTAGATGAGCCCACCAACGACCTGGACATTCCCTCCCTTGAGGTTTTGGAACAGAGCCTGGCGGAGTTCGCCGGGGCGCTGGTCCTGGTGACCCATGACCGCTACCTGTTGGACCGCGTGAGCAAGCAGATCCTGGCGCTCGATGGCAAGGGTCACGCGGAATATTTCGCCGACCTGGCCCAGTGGGAAGACTACCGCGAGAACCGCCGGGCCCAGGAAAGCCGCAAAGCGGCCATGCCCGCGGCCAAATCGTCGGCCTCGCCCGCCAAGGCCAAAAAGTCGCTGACTTCCAAGGAACAAAAGGAACTCGAGGGCATGGAAGAAGCCATCCACCTGGCTGAACAAAAATTAAAGGACGCCCAGGCCCGCATGGAAGACCCCGCCATCGCCGCCAATGTGGGCGAGCTTTTGAAAAGGCACAAAGAGGTGGACGCCGAGAAGGCCAACCTGGAGGTTCTTTTCAAGCGGTGGGAAGAGTTGGAAGCCAAGAAAAGCCAAGTCGCAGCAACTTAAACGATATATTCATTGAACAAATCAACCACTGAAAGAATGGACTCGTTATAATTTTGCCAGAAAAGCGGTATCTTTAACCCATAAGTTGCTTGAGGCGAAAAGGCATTTCGGGGTTTTGCGTTCAAGGGCGGTATCGGGTTCCATGCGACATTTTAAATTTCAATACATACTCGTCGGGTTAGCCCTCGGGATGTTCCTGGCCCCATCCCTTTGGGCCCAGATCAGTGGTATCACCGATATTACCGTTCCGACGGCGAACTACGTGGCCGGGTCCAACAATGACCTGGTTTATGAATTCCAGATGGCTGGTTCGGGTACGGACACCCTGGAAGAACTCATGGTTCATAACACCGGAAGTGCTTTTAATAGTGGAAATAATTATGATCTATCAAACCTTCTAACGGTCTGGTACCAGCCTTCCTCCCCCACTTTTTCCCCCGGCGCGGCGGTTTCAGTTGGAACCTTACAAGCTATTGATCATTCGGATTGGTCCAACGGCCCACTCTACTCAACTCCTTCCCTCAACCTCCCAATTACGGCCCTCGTGGGCTATGTCTTCGTGACAGCGAATGTGAGTACTATCGCCGTTCCTTTTGATACTATTCAAATGGCTATGTTGGATTCCGGCGTGACCCTGGTCTCGGCGGGGAGTCTTGGGACGACTCAATTAATCAATCCTGACATTCAAAAGATAGTGGCACCCGGAACCGTAAACGGTATTTCCTCCCTCGGCGCGCCGGGGGCCCAGGTTTTGCCCGGCACCACCAATGTTCCCGTGTTGGAATTGTCCCTCTCCTTGAGTGGCACCTCACTTTTCCAATCCATTCAAGTGAATAATCTGGGATTGGCTTATTCCACCGACATCACGGACCTAAAGGTTTGGTACCAAGCTGCGGGTGGAAATTTTTCCGCTACTTCCGCCGTGGAGCTGGGAACTTTGGCCTTTATCACTTCGAATACCTATAACAATGATTCCACGCCTTTCAATTGGAATGTCGACGACGGGGGCGGGATCTACGTAACCGCCGATCTATCCGCCACGGCCATTTCTGGGCACACCCTTCAGTTCGAAACCGTTTCCGGCTCGATTTCTATATCCGGATCCGCTTATGCCAATACCCTCGCCAATGCGGCGGCGCAAACGATCGTCACGCCCACTCCCACGCCCACTTTTACGAATACCCAAACCGACACCCATACCCCGACGGCCACCTCGACTCCAACGGATACACCAACCATTACCTCAACCGAAACTCCAACGGTTACAATGACCCCGACGGATACCTTCACCGCGACCTATTCCATGACGTACACCGCGACACGCACCTCGACCGTCACTCCTACCATTACAAATACGGCGACTTCCACGGCTACTTTCACCATTACCATGACCCCCACGGTGACCAGCACTTTCACCCAAACCCATACACTTGTCCCAACCGCCACCTCCACTCCTTCCTTTTCCAGTACACCCACGAATACGGGCACTGCCTCCCCAACCGGCTCGGCTTCTCCTACCCCCACTCCCAACATCGCCCTCTATCTCGACAGCAACAGCTTCAACCCGACCAATCAAAGCCTGGGTATGGACGTGAGGGTGGATACGGCGGGCGAGGTGAAGATCATTGTTTGTAATATGGCTGGGATCGAAGTGAGGAAGGTGCTCGATGCCAATATGGGCGTTGGCAATTCTAGGGCTGTTTGGGACGGACGAAATTCGGCGGGTGACCTGGTAGGAAACGGGGTCTATTTTGTCTTGATCCAGACCCCCTCCACCAAACTGGTCCAGAAGGTCATTGTTTTGAAGTAGTTTGTGCTTTTTCCAATAAGCCCATCAGTTAAATGGCTGAGTTTGGTCTGAAATCTCAAGACGTTTGTAGGTAGTGCAACCGCCCCGCTTTTCATAAAATACCCGCCATGCTCACGGTCTCTACGGTCATTTTCCTCTTCTTCGCGACCATCTTTTTCTATTCCGGGCTGAATTACGCCCTCAACTTCAGGGGCTACTGGAAAGAGCGCCAGTTTTGGCTCTACAGCCTGCTCTGCTTCGCCGGGTCGGCCTATGCGATGGCTATCCTTTACAGCTACCATGCCAACACGCTTTCCTCATGCCTCGCGGCCAGCAAATTCCAGGACGTTATCGCCCGTTTCATCATGATACTCATCCCCTGGTTCATCGGTTTCTACGCGGATTACATCCCCAAACGGCTTCTTATCGGCATCTCCCTTTCCGCCTTCCTATGGGCGGTCGCCAAATTGATTCTTCCCGAATCGCTGGTTTATCCACACTTGGGGGGCCTGAAATACCTTGTCGCCCCCTGGGGCGAAAGCTTGACTGTTCTCAATAACGGTCCCTCCTTCCTCACTTACGCCCTCTATGCCATTTACCTGGTCCTCATTGCGTATATTTTCCACACCATCCGTCTGCTTTTTAAACGGGGACAGAGAAAGAAAGCGTGGCCCCTGGTTCTTTCGCTGGCATTCGGATTTTTCGCTTTTGCCAATGACATTTTCGTGGACGCGGGTGTTTACCAGAACATGTTCCTGGAAGAATACGCTATTTTCTTTTGCATCCTTCTCATCGGCGCCTGGTTGAGCGCCCAGCGCATGCACGCTGAGGGCAATTACCGCACCCTCTTCAATTCGGTCAACGACGGCATCTTCGTGCATGACGCCAAGACCGGGATGATCCTGGACGTGAACGATACCGCGGCCCGCCTATTCGGCACGACCCGCCAGAAGCTCATCGAGGCGGATTTCACACAGATCAGCGCGACCACTGAATCCTATACCTTTCCCAGGGCTTTTGAACGCATCCAAGCAGCGATTCATCAGGGTCCCCAGGTCTTTGATTGGTTATCTCGCCGAGCGGACACAGGTGAATTTTTTCATACTGAAGTTTCTCTGCGCCTGGAAGTGATCGACAACAAGCCCGTGGTGATGGCCGCCGTGCGCGACATCCATCAGCGCAAAAAAGCCGAGGAGGAGAAAAAAGCCATCGAGGCCCAGATGCAGCAGGCCCAGAAACTGGAAAGCCTCGGGCTCATGGCCGGCGGGGTGGCGCACGATTTCAACAACCTGTTGGGCGTCATCCTGGGCCAGGTGGCCGTGGCAAAAAAAACAATTAGCGCCGGGTCAAAGGTTCCGGCCCTGGACCAGATCACCGCCACGGCCCACCGGGCGGCGGCGCTTTGCCAACAGCTTTTAGCCTACTCTGGAAAAAGCGTCTTCGTCATCGAGAATTATGACCTCAAGAATATCGTGACCGACATCGCCCGGATGCTCGAGGTGTCTATCCCGAAGCAGATTCAGCTGATCCTGGATTTAGGAGGCGGCCTGCCCCTCATCCGGGCCGACGCCACCCAAGTGCGCCAGGTGGTCATGAACCTTATCACCAACGCCTCCGAAGCCATCGGGGAGGGGAAGGAGGGAACCATCACCCTGACCGCGTCCCTTCGGACCCTGTCCGGAAAAGACTTCCAGGGGTTCCTGCCCGACTCCAACTTGGCGGAAGGCCCCTATCTGGCGCTTGAAGTGGCCGATACCGGCTGCGGCATGGACGTCAAAACCATCGCCCGGATCTTCGAGCCTTTTTTCACCACCAAGTTCACGGGACGGGGACTGGGCATGGCCGCGGTTCTTGGCATCGTCAAGGGGCACGGCGGGGCCATCCGCATTGACAGCAAGGTGGGCCAGGGCACAAAAGTTACGGTGCTCTTTCCTCCCGCCCTGGACCAGAAAGTAAAAACCGAATCGATTCTCCCTGCTTCTTCCTCCGCCTCGGATCCGAGGGCGAAAATAATGGTGGTGGATGACGACCAGGCCCTGTTGGAGGTGCTGGTCTTGCTGGTGGAGGGGATGGACTTCCAGGTATTCAAGGCCGATCGGGGGCACCAGGCGCTTGATATTTACCGGGCCAAACACGAAAGCCTGTCTCTGGTCCTGATGGACCTGACCATGCCCGACATGGACGGCGGGGAAGTGCTTCTTGAAATGAAAAAGGTCGATCCGAAGGTGCCGATCCTTTTAACCAGTGGTTACAGCGAACAGGCGGTTAAAAAACGCATCCAGGGCCAGGAAATCGCGGGTTTCATGCAGAAGCCCTTCGACATGGACGAGTTGGAAACCCGGCTTCGGTCCGCCGCTCGGCCGAAATAGCCCCCGTGGAATTGATAAAAGCTATCGAGCGGGCGGCCAACTACGTCCGAAAGGAATATCTGAAGTATCTCTAAAACTTTCCTGAGAGGCGCGTCATTCCCGAAATCGAAACCATTCCATCCCCCCCACCCAGGCTCTTTCGCATAAGCAGCTGGCATTTTCCACTGATACTTTGTTTTGGCCTGGTGCTTCTATTGGGTCTGCGCCAGATCAACGAGTATGACCTCGGGTTTCACCTCAAGGGAGGGCAGTGGACCGCCCAGCACCATTCAGTCCCCCGTGTGGATACTTACACCTACTCGGCGGCGGGTCATGAATATGTGGATTCCCATTGGTTTTATCAGTTGATCCTTTACGGCCTTTTCCAGATCGGGGGATATGACCTTCTCATCCTGGCCAACGCGTTTCTTCTGCTGGGTGTTTTCCTGGTTCTCTGGGCGAGGTGCCGGGGCGCGGGGGCGTCGGCAGGGACGATCGCGCTATTACTTTGCGTCTCAGTTTGGGCCATGGAGCGAAGGTTCATGATCCGGCCTGAGGCGGTTTCCTGGCTTTTATTCGCGGCGACCCTCTGGGTTTTGGAAAGTTTTTCGCGCCGGCCCCATCGCTTTCTCTGGCTCCTGCCCCTGATTCAATGTTTGTGGGCAAATGTTGAGGGCCTGTTCGTGTTGGGCTGGATTGTTATGGGGATCTATTGGCTTGATGCCTGGCGGATGAATAAAAAGCCGGACTCGCGGCTCACGGCCTTGATTCTTCTTTCCGTGGGTGCTGATTTTTTGAATCCCTATTTCATCAAGGGGGTGCTTTACCCCTTCTCGTTCATTTCGAAACTCCAAGGGGATATCTACAACCGCACGGTATTGGAATTGCAATCCATCCCTAATTTCCTCAAGCACCAGGTTTTCGCGCAGGATTCAAAGGTTTTCATCTGGGCGTTCGGTCTCTACGCCCTTACCTGGGTCGCCGGGATCGCGGCCACGATCCGAAAAAGAAAACTTCACGAAGTTCTGTTGGGGTTGGTTTTCTTTTATCTAGCCTTCTCCGCGGTACGCAATATCCCGCTTTTCCTGATCGCGTCCCTGCCGGGCTTGGCGGGTGCCATGGCCGATCTTGCCCCAACCCTCGAAGGGGCCTTGGCCTGGGCCGGTTTGACCGCAGGAAGAAAGCGCTGGGTCCCCTGGGTGTTTGGGTTGGGGCTGGCCCTGGCTGGCGCGAGGATCCCGACGAACGCCTTTTACATATCGGATATCAGGCCCGAACGGTTCGGGTTGGGTTTGGATCAGGACAAACTGCCGGTTCAGGCCCAACAGTTCATGAGCCAGGCGAAGTTGGACGGCCACTTACTGAACTCTCCCGATTTTGGAGGGTGGCTGGAATGGGCGGGCGACCAGAAAGTTTACATGGACGGCCGGTGGGAAGTGATGGGGGATGAACTTTATAAGCGTTATATCGACATGACTTTTTCTGAGAATCTTGCGACGGGGGGACTGGCGGGGGAAATAACCCGAACCGGCGCCCAGATCCTGGTCTTCGAACCGCGCGACGAATCCGCCTGGATTGATCAATTGAAGATCCTCAATGAATGGCGGCCGGTTTACCTGGATGGATGCGCGGTGATCTACCTGAAAAAAGGGTACGGGGACGATATCCCGGACCTTTCCTGGGATGAGTTAGTTCCCTCCATGGGGCTAACGCGTTTCGGAGATAATCGTTGGGCCCAGAGCTTGGGAAATACCGAACCTTCGAGTCTGGGGCATTGGATGGACGGCTTTTACCGCAATCAGTTTTTTCCTCTGGGTTTGATCAACCGCAGTTATTTCGCTTCCCGATACAGTGCTCGCGAGGCCCGATGGTCGTTCGACCTGGAACTGACGCGCCAGACCCAGGGCCTCAATCAGCCCTTTCTCGAATTACTGGGTAAGGATTGCATGGATCTAGGCGACAAGACGGGGGCGAGGCTGTGCTTTCAGAGGATTCTGGCGCTCAATCCGGGCGACCGGGCCGCCCAGAAGGCCTATTACGCGCTGTCGTCCTTTTAGGTTTTTTTATCAGCACCAACTGTTATTTGCAATTGGTGCAACCAAGTCTTACCTTTCGCCTGGAGGGCTCGAGGTAGGTGGAAAAGTAGGGTTGTTCGTGCATTCTTTGCAGAAATTATGGTCTACGGCGAAATCGAAACCCGCGTCATCCATGGAAAGATTATGGTTGGGACATTTCAGGGTCTTGGGTTCGGCCGCATCGTTGGGGGTGTTTTCGGGAAACTCTTCCGGTTTTTGTTTAAGCATTTTCAAGGCACCCTCACGAACGGCCTTGTAAAAGAACCCCCGGTTTTCGGCGATGGCCTTGAAAAAAGTCTGGGCCAGGGGCTTGTTCTTGATGCGCTTGGCCGCGGCCAGGCGGAGCCAGCAGATCTGCCCCATGGCGGCGATATTAGTGAAAGTCTGTTGGGCCAGATGTCCGTTGTGAAGTTTTTTTGCAGCCGCGAACCGTACGGTGTCGAGATTTTTAAGCCCCGTCAATTCTTCCAGGAGATTCTGGGACACCCGGGTGTCCTTGATTCGAGAGGCCGCCTCGACGCGCACGAAGCCGTCCGGATCGGACAAGGCGATTTCCACCAGCTTTTTTTGTTCGGAGACACCGTCAAGTTTGGCCATTCGCTCACGGTGTCCGTTGGGTATGGTTTTTTGCTTGAATACGTTGAAGATCGACATGAGGCTCCCCTGACCCATTCGGTGGAAAAGTCGGCAAGTTGTTTGTGACCGGATATTAGCGATGGAGGATTAAAAATAACAATAACCCAATTGATATATTATGTTGCCCGTCATGAATTCGATATAAAAGTGGTTTTTCTCGCCCTGGTTGGATATCTTTCACTTGTTACCGTGTGCCCATAGCTCAATTGGATAGAGCTTCTGACTTCGGATCAGAAGGTTGCAGGTTCAAGTCCTGCTGGGCACACCATCTTTCCATTTAATAGTCGGCAAACGGAGTTTGTCGAGGGGTTTAAATAGAAGATGGTGTAGTACCGACACCCATTTATAAACGGCAAACGCCTTAAACCATTTTGAATGTCTTGTATTCGCGCCGAATACAGCCATAATTCCACCTCATGAAAAACATCGACTCCACCATCCATTGGCGTTTTTGGGCGGTAAGCATCGTGTTGGCCCTCCTGATCTCCCTATTCGCCCTAAACCAGTTTAACCTCATGCGATTCACAACCGCGCTGGAGGCAGGTTGCGTGATCCTGTTCCTGTCCCTGGTGTGGAACTCTTATGTTCTCAAACTCAACCATTCGGGATCGAAGCCTGGCTGGAACGGCGAGATCGCCGACGCCCTGCTTTTGACGGGTATGCTTTTCGTTTTTTTTGGCGCGTTTTTTTAACCGAATGAATTTTGTCTCGAATTTGTCCATTGATACGATAAAGCAGACTCCCGTTAGGTCCCTTTAACCCCTTTTCAGCCGTTTTCCCCCCGGTTCATTCATTTCATTCACCGACTTATCCCTTGGATACTCTAAAATAGCATTTCGGCTTTTCCCGGCAACTCAACAACTCAGAAATGGAAATTCCCATATCCATGGTCCAAGAAAAAAGACGGCTACAACGTTATGAATTCCAGAAAAACGTACGCCTGTACCCGGTTCAATCATCCCGGTCGGGCCATATCCTGGAGGTGCAGGATAAGCCGGTGGATTCCTGGGCCAACGATATAAGTCCCAATGGCATGCGTCTGGAGGGTGACCACGCGTTCGAGCCGAACGCCCTGGTGAAGATGGATTTCGAAATCGAGGGAGAACGAAAGGTCGAGGCGTTCGGAAAAATCGTTTGGACTTTCGACCATCACGCGGGTGTGAGTTTTATCCTCAGGGACAACCGCACGCTTGAGAGAATCAAAGCCTTCTGCAGGAAGCGCGATAATAATGTTCCCTTTGACGAGCCTGAAAACCCCGCCGAACCCGTTGAGCGTCCCGACATGACAGGTCTGGGACATGAATATCGGGGATAGTACCTAAAGATAATTCGAGATCTCGATTTTCCCGTGATGATTTATTGTGAAATGTAAGCAGAAGACGGCTTATCCCCGCTTTGAGAATTCCCACCGCAAATATCCCTTTTTGTGTTTTGTTTCTAAGGACATTTGCACTTGGCCAGTTCTCATATTCATGTTTCGAAACCTAACTGGCCAGCCCTTATAATACGGCCCATGAACCGGGCCACTTTCATCCACCTCCACCTTCGCAGCCAATTCAGCCTGCTGGAAAGCACGATCAAATTTGACACTCTTTTCGCGCGCCTGAAAGAGCTTCAAATGCCCGCCGTGGCCTTGACCGACAAGGGCAATCTGTTCGGGGCCATCAGCTTTTACCAGGGGTGCAAGGCCAACGGCCTCAAGCCCATCCTGGGGCTGGAGGTTCTGGTGGCCGCGGGAAGCCGTTTTGACCCTATTGAGGGCCCCCGCCGGGCCGACAAGGCCCACACCCTGGTGCTTCTGGCCGAAAGCGCCGAGGGTTTTAAAAACCTGATGGGGCTTTCCTCCGCCGGATATCTTCAATCACCGGGTGATCCGCCCCGGGTCGACAAGAGCTTGCTGGCCCGACACGCCAAGGGATTGATCGCCTTGTCCGGCGGAGAACGGGGCGAACTGGACCGCCTGCTTTTGAAGGGCGAGATGCCCATCGCGGTTAAGGCCGCCAACGAGTACATCGATATATTCGGCAAGAACAGCTTCTTCCTTGAGCTCAGCGACCATGGCAAGCCCGATGACCGGCTGGTGCTTCAACACATGCTGGAACTTTCCAAGAAAACCGAACTTCCGGTGGTGGCGGCCAACAAGGTGGGCTACCTCCAGCGCCGGGACGCCCCGCGTCACGAGATTTTGCTTTGCCTGGGGAAGGGGCAGGTCATGAGCGACCCCCAGCACCATGCCTGGGGATCGGACCAATATTTCCTCAAAAGCGCGGAAGAAATGGCGGGCCTGTTTGGCGAGATCCCCGGAGCCCTGCGCAATACGATTGAGATCGCCATGCGCTGCAACGTGGAGATGGAATTCGAAAAGACCCGCATGCCTTCCTTCCCCCTCCTTCCGAAGGGCGTTACCGACGGCGATTACCTGGAGGAAGTCTGCCGGGCGGGATTGCCGGGGCGTTACGGGGAAAGGGCCCAGGAACCAGCGGTGCAAGAAAGGCTCAAGGAAGAACTTTCCGTCATCAAGGCCACGGGATTTTCCGGCTACTTTTTGATCGTGTGGGACATCATCGCCCATGCCAAGAGGAAAGGCATCCCCGTGGGGCCGGGCCGGGGATCGGCCGCGGGCAGCTTGGCCGCATACCTGATGGGCATCACCGACGTGGACCCCCTGAAATACGACCTCTTGTTCGAACGGTTCATCAACCCCGAGCGGGTGAGCGCGCCCGACATCGACGTTGACGTGAGCGACACCCGACGCGGCGAAGTGCTCGAATACATAACCCGGACCTACGGCAAGGACCGGGTGGCCTCCATCGTCACCTTCGGCACCATGGCCGCCAAGGCGGTGGTTCGCGACGTGGGGCGAGTTCTGGAAATTCCCCTTCCCGAGGTGGACCGCATCGCCAAGCTGATTCCCTTCGAACTCAAGATCACCTTGAGCGACGTGGAAGGCCGGGTGCCTGAACTAAAGGCCATCGCCACCGAGGAGGGGCCCTTTAGGGAATGGTGGGATGTGGCCAAGGCACTGGAGGGACTGGTGCGGCACGTATCCACCCACGCGGCGGGCATCCTCATCAGCGACGAGCCGCTCCTTTCCGCTATCCCGCTTTGCAAGGGCGCTCACGGCGAAATCTTGACCCAATACGACATGAATGTCCTGAAAGACGTGGGCCTGCTGAAGCTCGACATTTTGGGACTCCGAACCTTAAGCGTTATCGACGACGCGGTGCGGCTGGTGAAGGAGCGCAAGGGCCTGCAGTTGAATCCCACCGCCTTTCCCCTGGACGACAACCCGACCTTCCGCCTTTTCCGCGACGCCCGTACCCTGGGGGTATTCCAGCTGGAGTCTCGGGGCATGCGGGATTACCTGCGCAAGCTCGAACCTAGCTTGTTGGAAGACATCATCGCCATCAATGCCCTTTACCGGCCCGGCCCCCTGGGTTCGGACATGGTGGATGATTTCATTCACCGCAAGAAGGGGCAGGTGAAGGTCGAATACCTTCACCCGCTTCTGGAGCCCATTCTCAAGACCACCTACGGGGTCATGCTTTACCAGGAACAGGTCATGCGGGTCGCCAAGGACCTGGCGGGTTTCAGCCTGGGCCAGGCCGACCTTTTGCGCAGGGCCATGGGCAGCAAGAACCCCGAAAAGATGGAAAAAATGCGGGGCAAGTTTATCGATGGGGCCGGGACCAGGGGAATCAAGGAGCAAACGGCGGAAAGCATCTTCAACCAGATGGCCAAATTCGCCGGGTACGGTTTCAACAAATCCCACAGCGCGGCATACGCCCTAGTGGCCTACCAGACCGCCTACCTGAAGACCCATTTCGGCGCCGAGTTCATGGCGGCGTTGCTCACCAGCGAGACGGGGAATCAGGAAAAGGTTTCCCAGTATGTTTACGAGTGCCGGCGGATGGGCCACAAGGTCTTGTCCCCTGATGTGAATGAGAGCGGGTCCGAATTCCTTGTGACGCCCGAAGGGACGGTGCGGTTTTCCCTGAACGCGATCAAAAATGTAGGAACCCCGGCGGTGGAAGCGATCCTGAAGGCCCGGGCCCAGGACGGGCCCTACAAGAACCTGTCGGATTTCTGCAACCGGGTCGACTTGAAAAGTTTCACCCCCAAAATGGTGGAATGTCTCATCCAGGCGGGGGCCTTCCACTTTCCTGGGGCCACCCGGGCCGGGCTTTCTTCCCAGCTGGACCAGGCTTTCCGCCGGGGACAGGGGACCCAGAGCGACATGCTTTCAGGCCAGACCTCGCTTTTCGGCGGGCTCGCGGAGGGAAAAGTATCCGAGTCTCCGGCGGACGCCCCCGAATGGTCCGCCGCCCAGGTCTTGACCGGGGAAAAGGAAGTGCTGGGTTTTTACCTTTCCGGCCACCCCCTCTCGGAGCATGAAAAAGAACTGGAACATTACGTCATCCCCTTGAACGAGATGGAGGAATACCCGGATGGTTCGGAAGTGAGAATCGGGGGACTGATCCGAAGTATTTCCAAGACCACCTCCCGAAAGAGCAAGGAGGAATTCGGACGGTTCGTGCTGGAAGATCTGCACACCCACGCCGAAGTGATCGCCTGGCCCGAGACCTACCGCCGATACCACAGTCTGCTGGAAAAGGACCGGGTGGTGGCCCTGCGGGGAAGGCTGGATAAGAGGGGGAACCGCCCCCAGGTCATCGCCAATGAGATCATCGACGTGAACGAAATGGCCGTGAAATGGGCCAAGCGGGTGAGCCTGGACCTGAACGTGGTGGGACTGGACGACGCCCTTCTCCCGAAGGTGCAGGCTGTGTGCCAAAGGCATCCGGGCAAGGCGGCGGTGAGGTTCCAAATGCAGACTACGCACCATGGCTTGATCGTGGTGGAGGCGGGAAGTGAGTTCAGCGTGATGCCCACCAAGGTTTTTTTAAGGGAGATCACGGCGCTTCTGGGGGATGACCGGGTGGAGATCGAGCTGGATTCGTCGGTGAAGATCTCGTCGGTACCCAACGGGGAAGATTATTAGGTTTTGTCTGTCATCGCGAGATTACCCCTTGGACCCTTTTAATCTATATACCCGCCCTTTTGCAGGTTCCAGAGCTTCTTATACAAGCCGTGTTTGCGGATGAGGTCCCGGTGTTTCCCTTGCTGAATGACCTTTCCCTTGTCCAATACCACGATGATGTCGGCACTCATGATGGTGGAAAGCCGATGGGCGATAAGGATGGAGGTTCGCCCCTTCATCAGGCCTTTGAGGCCCTTTTGGATCTCGTGCTCAGTCTCTGAATCCAGCGACGAGGTGGCCTCGTCCAGCACCAGTATCTTCTTGTCCGCCAGGAGGGCCCGGGCGATGGAAACCCTCTGTTTTTCGCCTCCCGAAAGCTTGACCCCCCGTTCGCCCACGATGGTTTTTTCCTTCAAGGGAAGGCTCGCGACGAATTTTTCCAATTGGGCGAACCTCATGGCGGTGAACACGGCTTCCCGGGACGCGCCGGGATTAGAAAAGGCGATGTTGTTGTAGAGGGTGTCGTCGAAAAGGATACATTCCTGGGGCACCATGCTCAGGCTGTCGCGGAGAGTACCCTGGGTCACCTGCGAGATGTCGGAACCGTCGATGACGATTTTCCCCGACTCTAGGTCATAAAGCCGGTAAAGGAGGCGGATAAGGGTGGTTTTTCCGGCCCCCGAGGGGCCCACCACCGCCACCTTTTTGTGTGCCGGAATGCGCAGAGAGAAACCCGATAGAATGCTCCTTTTTTTATACTGAAAAACCACATCCTTGAACTCGATAGCGCCCTTTTCCACCCTTAAGGGCTTGGCATCCGACTTGTCCTTGATCTCGTTTTCGACCTTCCCGTATTGGAAAAGATCCTCGAAATCCGCCAGGGCGCGGTACATGTTGCGGATTCCGAAAACGAACCCGGACAAGGGTCCCATCAGGCTTCCGTAGACGGTGAAGATGAAGACGAAGGTGCCGGTGCCGATCCGGCCCGAGGTCAGGTCTTGGAGGGAAAAATAGATCAGGAAAAAGGTTCCTAGCCCCAAGATGAGCAACTGGCCCGATTCCATCACCTTGTAACTGTTCCAAAAGTCGAGCTGGAGCTCCCGGGTCTTGCCGCTGAGGGCCGAAAAGCGGTTTTTCACGTCGTCTTCCTTCGCGAAATACTTGATGGATTCGATGTTCGTGAAGACGTCACTGATGTTCCCCTTTTCAAGGTCGGACATGTTGTTGTAAAGGGCGTTCGACCGCCTTTGCTTCTCGTTCATGATGAAGGAAAAGACGATATAGGCTGCGGTGACGGCCAGGACCACCATCCCGACCGGCAGGGAAAAATAAACAATGGAGGTCGCGGCGAACCCTAGTTGGAAGAGCAGTGGAAGGTACTGAAAGATGATCACGTCGGTCATGGTTTCCACCGCGCCGGACCCGCGCGAAAGCCGGGAGATCAGGGAACCGGTCTTATGAGTGGTATGAAAGCCGTGGGAAAGGGCCAGGAGGTGGTTGAAATAAAACCGCTTGATGTCGCTGATCAGGTCGGATTCCAGGATATTGATGTTGCGCAGGTAGTACCACCGCCCCGAGGATCGGGCGGCGGTGACGCCCAGGAGGACGGCGAAGATGGTCAGGAGGAACCGGTGGAAGGGGTCTGGCGCCATCTGGCCCCCCAAGAATTTACCCGCGTTATCGATGATGAGCTTGAATGTGAAATTTTGAACGAGGTCGAGACTGCTCACCAGAAAAGCTACGCCCACCAGGATCAGGGCGGCCCATTTGTATTTCGACAGGAAGCCGAAATAGACCTTTAAATTGTATTTAAAGTCGATTTCTTCCTTGTCGGACACCAGGAACTCTGCCATTCGAAACAACTCCCGCACGAATTGATTTGGATGGGTATTTTAAGAAAATACAGGCCAGGTCCCATATTACACAGTGGGCGGGTTCGAAGGGGTTATTTGCCCGAACGGGGAAGCTTGGAAGCCTGCTGGATGAAGACATCCAAGTCGGACATAACGCCCGGGTTAACCGGGTCCACCCGCTTTTTCGCTTCCTTGAAATCTTCCAGGGCTTCGCCCTGCTTATGGTCGTCCATTTCCATCAAACCCCTATAAAAATAAGGCTCAGCGGCCGTTGTGTTCCCCTCCGTCGCGATTCGTAATTTATCCAGCGCGTCGGTTTTTCTTCCCGATTGAAAATCCACCACGGCCGTCTGGGCCAGGCACTTGGCCGTGAAGGCCGAATCCAGACCGAAAGCTTGTTTCAACGATTGCTCAGCATCGTCTCGTTTTCCGCTTTCCCGTTGGGCTTGGGCCAGGTTAACCCAGAAGAAGGGGCTGGCCGGGCCCCATTGGACCGCCTGCTGGTAGGCTCGAACCGCCTGGGGGAGATAGGTCGGGTCCAAAGCGGCAAGACTCTCGCAGACCCTACCCTCGTCATTGTAGTAGTAGCCGTTATAGGGGCTCATGGAGAGCGCGTCCCGGTAGGTTAACAGGGCCTTTTCAAGCCACAGTTTGGAACGTTCCTTATCCAGCTGGGACCTTTGCTCGTAGGAGAGACCCAGGTAGAGACGGTATTTGACATCCAGCGGACAAAAATCCACCGCACGCTGGCTTTCCTGGATTCCTAAGTTGGAATATTCCAACAATGGCTGAAGCTGGGAATCGGGATCGGGTTTCTTGAGATATTCGCTAACCGCGTCCGCCTGAGCAAAGGAAAGATCGGCGGGAAAACGAGTCAGGAAAAAAACCAACCCGGACAATATCAGGATTCCAAAAACCAAGACACGAACCGGATTTAGTCCACCACCAAGACTCCAAGACACCAAGGAAAACTTTTTTTCAAAGAAAACCGAACCGCATAGGCTTTCAACCCAGGATAGGGCCCAGAAGCCGACCAGCATGAGCGCGAACACGTCGAAGCTGAAAAAGTTCTGCGCGTGGTAGGCCGCCCCGCAAGCGATGACCCCGGCAGTCAGGTTTCTCTGAAAGGGAGAACCGTTTTTCAAAAGCTTGAACCCCAGATAGAAAAAGATTCCCCAGACAAACAGGTAGGCGCCCAGGCCCACAAAACCGGTCGTCGCGGCCAGTTGGAGAAGCTCATTGTGGGCGGTGCGGGAACTGACGAACATCCCGTCGATCTTGTTGAACCCGATTCCGCTGTAATAGGGGAAGGCGGTCTTGAAGGTATCCAACCCCACCCCGAAAAAGGGATGGGCCAATGCCATCTTGAGGGCGGGGCGCCAGATTTCCAGGCGGGATACGGAAAGACTTTCACCCAAGTGAAAAAGGGAATCGAAAAAACGGGCCATGAAGGACCGACCGATCCAAAAAACGGGAACCAGAAGGGCGAAAAGTAAAATTAGTTTTGGTAAAACCGTAGTTTGAACCGGTGGAGCCGGATTTTGAGGATTGTTTTTTCGGAAAGTGAGCGCCGTATAGAGGGCCCAGGCCAAAAGGGCGGCAAAAAAACCTCCCCGGCTTCCCGTGCTGACCAACCCAAGGGCCAATAGAACCAAAGCCGGGATCGCGAACCAGCTTCCCAATGAAAAAATGAAGCACGCCAAGCCCAGGGTGAAGAGAAACAACCCCGAAATTCTAATCACGTAAATCTTCCAGGATCCCGGATCAGGTTTTAAAAGGAAGTGGCCCTGGGCCATTCCCAAATACAGAAAACCCAGCCCCAAAAACAGGGCCAGCCACCAGACGGGGGAGGGAAAAGACGGCTCTTTTTCATCCCTGGTCTTTAACCAGGCCAACCAGAGGGGAAGGGCCATGGCTAGGAAAGCAGAAAGAAAATTCGGATTGCCCAGGGAAGCGAATTCGCGGGTGGAAATAATAGTTGTGGGGTTCCACTGGACAAAATCAAAGCCGAAATGCTGGGCCACGGCATAGAGGGAGGAGAGAAATGCCGAAAGGGAGATATAGAAAAATGGCTTTTCCGCCTGGCGGGCTGAAAAGGCGGATTGAAAGGCGAAAAAACAGGCCAGGCAGGTGAGAAAGGTGGCGAGGCCGGAGAAGTTTTCATAGTCTCCCAGCAAACTGGCCTGCCAACTGAGGCTCATGGAGGGGAGGGAACTGAGGGCTTGGACGGCCAGAAGGAGAAGGAGCGAGATCGTGAGAGGCCCGGTTGGGAATTTTTGGGGCAGGGTCAGTGAAAGTATGAGGGCAGCGGATACAAGAACCGAAAGAAAAAGAAGCTTGGGAAGTTCGAACTGGTCATGAAGGGGCGTGAAGAGGATCAGGGGAGTAATAAAAAGTGCGGAAAGCGTGAGCAATCGAAGGGTGAGGACGCGGACTCTAGAATCGAACAAATTTTTTCCTTTGGTTTGAATTCCGGGAAGTAGTTTATCATCCGCGCGGAAAAAATTTTTCCGCTTGAAGCGAATGGGACGGTTTTGAACGGCAACAAGCCAATTTTTTCTTGACTCCCCCTTTATTCACTTTATACTTGAAAAAAATTGTCACAAATTTAACGGATGTCCTCGGAATATTTTTTTCCGGGCCTGTTGGTAGTTTTTAAAGCCGAATACACCACCGTGTTTGAACTCAACCGCGGGTTTTTTCGACACCTTCCTGTGCTTTTCGCCCATTCCTCCTAGGTTAAGATGTCGGCTTCGGTTGCGGATGGGGTTGTTTGTGCGGTTTTACCCTAAGCGGAATAGGGAATGTTTTTTTCCGAGTCATCTATCCAGACTAAGGGAGAACGAGTGATGCCCGACCTGATCAGCCCCCATTGGCACATTGAGTTTTACGCCCCCGATGAGGCGCATATGCGGGGAATCACCAAGATTTACGCTTCCGAAAAGACCCCCTACCAGAAAGTCGAAGTCATCCAGTCCTCCCACTATGGTAAATGCCTCATTCTTGATGGCCATATGCAATCCGCCCAGTTGGATGAGTTCATCTACCACGAAAACCTGGTCCATCCGGCCATGGTGAGCTGCCCCGAGCCCAAGAATGTGGTCATTATCGGAGGTGGGGAAGGGGCCACCCTTTACGAGGTTTTGCGCCACAAAACAGTGGAGAAGGCCTGGATGATCGATATCGACAAGCGGGTGGTGGATCTTTGTGACGAGTTCATGCCCGAGTGGCACCGGGGCGCCTTCAAGGATAAGCGTACGACCCTCTTATATGAGGATGGCCGGAAGTTCCTGGAAAAGAGCAAAGAGAAATTCGACGTTATCATCATCGACATTCCCGAGCCTGTGGAAGAGGGACCGGCTTACCTGCTTTATACCGAAGAGTTCTACACCATGGTCAAGGACAAGCTGTCTGACAACGGAATTGTTTCCCTTCAATCCGGCTGTTCGGCGGAAAAAGAACTTCGCTGTCTGGCCGCCATCTACAACACCCTGAAAAGGGTATTCCCTCTGGTGTATTCCTGGCCCGCCAACGTGCCGTCTTTTGACATTCCGTGGAGTTTCACCCTGGCCTCCAAGACCACCGATCCCAAATTACTTAAGCGGGACGAGGTGAACCAGATCCTGAAAAAGCGCGGGGTGGGGGATTTGCGCTATTACGATGGCGAGACCCACGAGGGGCTCTTTTTCACTCCCAAGTACATCCGTGATGGAATGGTCCGGCTCACCGAAGTGATTCGGGACGACAAGCCGCTTACTTACCGGTTCATCGGCGAAGAGAAGAATTTCTCATAACAGGGTGCTAAAAAGTATTTTCAGCACCCTGTTGGCAGCCATGGGATAGAACAAGCCACTAAAACATGGTTTTTATTTACATTGGCTTGTTCGTAAGTATAAAAAAGTCTGAATTTCAGACTTTTTTAACAACCTGCTAAAAGGTATCCATGTCTTTTAACGACGGCCAAGACAAAACGCCCCTTTTTGACGCCATCGTCGGCTACGCCAATGAGAACAAGATCTCCTTCCACACGCCCGGACACAAGCACGGACAGGGGATTCCCAAAGTTTTCCGATCCTTCGTCGGAGAGAAGGTTTTCCGACTCGATCTTTCTGTCATGAGCGAAATCGATTCCCTCCACGAACCCAGTACCGTCATCAAAGAAGCCCAGTTTCTTGCCTCCAAGGCCTATGGTGCCGATTATTCCTTCTTCCTGGTAAACGGCACCACCGGCGGAAACCAAGCCATGATCCTGTCGGTGTGTGACCCCGGCGACAAGATCATCATTCCGCGAAACGCCCATAAATCAGTCGTCTCGGCCGTCATTTTGGCCGGAGCCGAGCCTGTCTACATCATGCCCCGCATTGACGAAGCCAGCGATTTGATCCTGAATCTCACGGTGGACCAGGTGGAGGAGGCCCTCAAGCACCATCCGGACGCCAAGGCCGTGCTGGTCACCAGCCCCACCTATTTCGGGCTCACGGCCGACCTGGAGGCCATCGCCGAGGTGGTGCACCAATACGACAAGATCCTCATGGTGGATGAGGCCCACGGCGGGCATTTCCATTTTCATCCCTCCCTGCCCAAGTCAGCCATGGACGCGGGCGCGGATCTTTGCGTGCAATCGACCCATAAGCACCTGGCGGCCCTGAGTCAGGGCTCCATGCTCCACGTGAAGGGTGTCCGGGTGGATATCCTGCGATTGAAGACCACCCTGCAGATGCTCCAGACCACCAGCCCCTCTTACGTGATCTTGGGCTCGCTGGATATTTCCAGGCGGCAGATGGTGGAGGAGGGCGAACAACGGCTGACCGAGGTGCTCGAACTTTGCGAAAACGCACGCGTGGCGGTTAATTCCATTCCCGGATTAAACTGCCTGACCCGCGAGCAAGTGAAACTTTTGCCCGGCATGGACCTAGACCCGACCAAGCTGACCATTTCCACAAAGGGTCTGCCCTGCGTGGGATACGACATGGCCAAGATTTTGAACTCCGAATACGGAATCCAGACCGAGATGTCGGACTACCACAATATTCTCCTGTTTGTTTCCCTGGGAAATACGGCCAAGGAAATGAAGAAGCTGGTAGCGGCCCTGAGGAAGATCACCGTGGATTATCGGGACATGTTCCTGAATCTCAAACGCAAGAAACGCATTGTTTTTCCCCATTTCGTGCCCCGCAAGGAATTGAATCCCCGGGAAGCCCTCACCAAACTCACCCGCAAGATCCCCTTCAAGCGCTCGGTCGGGAAGGTTTGCGCCGAGATTGTGTGTCCCTATCCCCCTGGCATCCCGGTGTTGTGCCCCGGGGAGGTCATCACCCAGGAAATCTATACCTACCTGATGAGCGTGTTGGACGCTGGGGCCCGGGTGAACGGACAGGCAGATGGCCGGCTCCAGACGATCAAGGTATTGGAGGATTCCCCGGCGGCCCAGGAGGGCCAGAAAAAGCTTTTCGCCATCGGCTGATATATTCTTCCGGTTTAGTTTCCATCCATCCAGAATCCTGAAAGGGGTTTTCCATGCCCGATCCTCAAAAAGCCCTGACGTGCCTGAAGGAAAACAAAGGCATCTATTTAAGACCTCTGGGAGCCAGTGCGTGGGATAAAAGCCGGGTGGAAGCTTGTTTAAGGGATTACCTTTGCGCGGCCCATCCCCTTTCCCAGGGACGGCTTAAAAAGGTCTCGGTTGACGACCGGATGGAAATCGGATTCGCGGTTGAAAAAGACTTCTACACTTTCCTCAGTGTAGTTCTGAAGACGACCCATAAACCCGTACCCCAGCTGGTCCTGACCCTTCCCACCCCCAACGAGCTCATCAACGTGCAGCGGCGGCTTTCCCCCCGGGTGGATACGCTCATTCCGTTGGCCTACCAGGTTTTGGCCGGCCCCGTTTCGGACGCATCCCATCACACGCTGACCTTGAACCTGAGCGCTTCGGGCCTTTCGTTCAACGCACCCCATCCCATCTCGGCGGGCCAGGGACTCTTGCTCGATTTCCAAATCCCCAACTCGACACTGGGAATTTCCGCCAAGGGGGAAGTGGTTTCCTGCCAGAAGGTGGTAACGTCCCATCTGGAGAGGTACAAGATCCGGGTCAAGTTCCTGGCTGTTTCCAGGGGCAATCAGGCCCGAATCGAAAGTTATGTAAAGAACAGGGCCGAATCGCAGGAGAGACTTCAGTAATCAATGAGGTTGGGAAGAAGGTATTTGAAAAAAGCTGTTTTAGGAAACGGCGGCCTTCGCGATATCAGAGTAACTCTTGACGCAATTCCGGCCCTGGATTTTGGCCTCGTACATGGCCTTGTCGGCCCGGTCGATAAATCCCACGCTGCCGACCCCTTCCATTCCCTCGTAGGTATCCACACCCACGCTCACCGAGGCCTGCAGGGTCTTTCCCCTCACCATGATCTGGTAGTTGCCCAGCTGTTCCTGGATCCGTCGGGCGAGAATCATGGCCCCCTCGTGCGGGGTGGTTGGGAGAATAGCGATAAACTCGTCGCCCGCGTAACGGGCCACCAGATCGGTGGTGCGGAAGAGGGTGGAAAACTTCAGCGCGATCTGGCGCAGGAACTGGTCTCCCACCGAATGGCCGAATTGGTCGTTGATCTCTTTGAAGTGATCCATGTCGATGAAAATGATGGAGAGGGGCTGGCGGTAGCGTTTGGCCCGGTTGAGCTCGTAATCAAGGATCTGCTGGAAATATCGGCGGTTGTAAAGGCCGGTCAGGGTGTCCCGGAGGGCCATTTCCTCGACCTTGGCAAAAAGCTGGGCGTTCTCGATGGTCATGGCGGCTTGGCGGGCGAAGATGGAAAGAATTTCAGGCTTGGGATAAACATCGGGAGTGCTGAAGGCCATGACGCCCAAGAGTTGATCCCGCATCTCGAGGGGCAATAACCCCAAGGACTCGCATTCCAATTTTTTCTCGATGGAGACCTTGAGGGCCGACAGTTCGGACGGCCAAGGGCATTTGAGGGTCGAGGGGTTATTGAGCTTCAACAAGGCGTCTTCCCAGTTGTCGGCGACGGGGAGGGAGAGTTCGGCGGTCTTTTTCTCGTTGAGCCCGATGGCGGCGGTCCCCTGAAGAACATGATGCTCGGGATCATTTAGGAAAATCGCGGCCTTATCGATGCCCGTGCCGCTTTTTAATCCTCTCAAGATTGATTTTAGGAGTGAGGGTAATGGTTTAGACAGCTGTAGTTCGGAGCTGGCGTGATAGAGGGCCATCAGAGCTTGATTGACGTTGTAGATGTGGTTGAGTTCTAGATCTTGGGGCGTGGGCTTGGAAGCTCGGGCTTTATCCGAAGTTGTAGTCTTTTTAGTTGGCAATTTTTTTCTTTCCTGTTATTTCAAAACAGGATTGGTGCTTCTCAACGACGGGTTTATTATGTTTTATGCAAGATAGGGGCAACAGACAAAAAAACAACGATTTTGGAAAATGTTTTCCCCTTTTGTCGGTTTTGAGAAAGCGTTTTTAGTCAAATAAAGCACGTTAAAGCGAGGTGGGCGATTGGCGTCTAAAAAAAGAATACTCATCACCGGAGGTGCTGGTTACATCGGTTCGCACGCCATGAAGGAAGCAGACCGGTTCGGCTATGAGGCCGTGGCTTTTGACAACCTCTCGCTCGGGCATTCCTGGGCAGTTCCCAGGAGGTCGCTCATCAAGGGTGACCTGGCCCGGGAAGCGGACATCTTGAAGGCACTCCGGAAGGTAAAACCGCTGGCTGTGATGCATTTCGCTTCCCATGCCGCGGTGGGGGAGTCGGTGGCCAATCCCCAAAAGTATTACCGCGAAAATCTCACCAACGCCATGAATCTCTTTTCGGCCATGCTCAAAACGAAAGTGGATTATTTCATTTTCTCTTCAACCTGCGCCACTTACGGCGAGCCCCGGCTGATGCCCATTCCGGAAGAACATCCACAGAACCCAGTGAATCCCTACGGGGATTCCAAACTGATGATCGAGAGGATCCTCACCTGGTACGGCCAAGCCTACGGGTTGAAATCCACCTTCCTGCGGTATTTCAACGCGGCGGGGGCGGACGCGTCGGGAACCATCGGGGAAGTCCACGAGCCGGAAGCTCATCTGATCCCCCTGGTCCTGGACGCCGCCCTGGGTCGCCGGAAGGAAATAACCGTTTTTGGCACCGATTACCCCACCCCAGACGGGACCTGCGTGCGCGATTACATCCACGTCACCGATTTGGCCGTGTCCCATTATCTCGCGTTGAAGTTCATGATTGAAAAGGGAATGGGCGACCACTTTAACTTGGGAACGGGTCGGGGATATTCCGTGAAAGAAGTCATTGCGGAAACCCAACGTGTAACGGGAAGAATCATCCCCGTCAACTTCGGAACCCGGCGGCCGGGCGACCCGCCCGAACTGGTAGGAAAAACGGACAAGGCCCAGAATCTGCTGGGTTGGAAAGCGGAACACAGCAGCCTGGAAAACATCCTAAAAACCGCCTGGAACTGGCACAAGAACTGGTTCGGAAAAACTCCCAGGGCGGGCAAAACGGCTTCCAAAAGAAAATCTAGGGGTTCTTGAAGACCTTCTCACGGTAGAACTTTAATTCCTCGACTGTTTCCAAAATGTCATCCAGGGCCTTGTGCTTTTGCTTCTTCTGGGGCGCCTGGAACTCCGGACCGTACCAGCGTTTCACCAACTCCTTGATGGTGCTTACGTCCACCAGGCGGTAATGAAGGTAGGATTCTAGGGTCGGCATGTACTCGATGAGGAAACGGCGGTCCTGGTAGATGGTGTTGCCGCACAAGGGGCTCGACTTGGGCGGACAGTGTTTCTTGATGAATTCCAGAGTTTGTTTTTCCGCTTCCAGCGCGCTGATGGTTGATTTGCGCACCGCTTCCGTCAGGCCCGAAAGACCGTGATGGTGCTTGTTCCAGTCGTCCATGGCGGCCAATACTTCCTCCGGCTGATGCACTACCAGGGCGGGCCCCTGCTCCAACACGTTCAGATCCTTGTCTGTCACCAGCGATGCGATTTCCAGGATCTGGCAGGTCTTGGGGTCCAGACCGGACATTTCCAGATCCATCCAAACCATGTTGTTCTCGGCGGGGTTCGTCATTTCATTTCCTTTATTGCGGGGCCGGGGCTCCGGGGGTACGCCTCTCGAACAGGTCTTTCGAGGACCTGATCCGGTCCAAAAAGAGGATCCCATCCAGATGGTCTATCTCGTGCTGGATCGCCACCGCCTCAAAACCAACGCAGGACAACTCCAGAAGTCGCCCCGCCGGGTCCAGGCCCGTCAGGCGGGTCTTTTGCGCCCTTTTCACGTTAGCCAGAAGGTCGGGAAAACTCAGGCATCCCTCCCGGCCGATTTTCCACTGGCTGGCCTCTACCAGGCGCGGGTTAACGAGCAGGACAAGTCCGTGGTTTTCCCCGCCCCGGGGCGAGGAGGAAACATCGACTGCCAGGCAGCGGGCCATGGCCCCGATCTGTGGCGCCGCCAGGCCCACGCATCCGGGAAAGGCCCTCAAGGTATCCACCAGGTCGGTGAAAAGTCCAGCCCACCGGGGGTTTTTCAGGTCGGTTTCGGGGGAAGCCTGTTTCAATCGCGGGTCGGGATAGGTGAGGACGGTTTGAACGGCCATGGCTAGAGTTCGTCCGCCTCAACCGGGTTCAAAGTCACTTCGACCTTCAATTCCTTTCCCAGGGTTTCCAGGTCGGTTCGCAACACCTTGGCCCTGGCCTCGGTGGGGATTTCCACTTCCATGATGAGCGAGTATAGGGGAGTTCCCTGTGCCTGGGTTACATGGGTGCGCAGGTCGGTGATGTTGATGGAGCGCTCGGCCAGGGCCTGGGCCACCCGGTAGACGATCCCGGGATGGTCCACGCCGTAAACCACCAGGGTGTGGGGAAGGGAGGGGGCCGGGTTCTCAGAATTTTCCCGGTCCGAGAGCTCGCGGATTGAGAGGGTGAGTCCCATCGGGCCCGCGGCCTTTTGGACCCGGCGGGTGAGTTCGTCCACGCCCAGGCTTTCGGGAAGGGAAACAAGGAGGAGAACGGCAAAATCCCCCTTCAGGCGGGTCATGGAGGAATTTTCCAGGTTGCAGCCGGTCTCGAAGAAGGCCTTGGCCAGGGCGGCCACGATGCCCGAGCGGTCGGTGCCAATGGCGGAAAGGGCGACAAGTTTTTTCATGGGACGGCCTCCTGGAGAAATTCAGAAGGCATTATGAATGAAAAAGGGCGGGTTGGAAACCCGCCCTTGGGGAGCGAACGAACGCTTGAAAAATGGACGACGAACCGGATTTACCTTCCGAAAACCCTCATGATGGCGAAGTCCGGGTTGTCACTGAACATCTTGGAAGCCTGGGGATCGAACTTGACGGCCGCGCGCACTAGGTCCTTGCCCACGTCGATGTTGTCCTTGGCAAAGGACAAGATGGCGGTCTTGGCTTCGGCCGGGTCGGTCTGGGCCACCAGCTTGAGAATGCCGACGATGTTCTTTTCCAGCTTATCAAAGAGTACGTAGCGCAGCAGGATGGCGATCTTGCGCTTGCTCACCTTGGGGTTCGGGGCGATGTTGTTGGCGATGGAGTTAATGAAGTCGATATAGTCGGCGATCGCGTCGTCGCGGCTGGCCTCGTCCTGCATGCTCTGGGTGGAGGCCAGGGAAAATTTCTTGTCCTGGCCGGTCCACTTCACCTTGGTGGTTTTCTCGACTTTGCCCATGTAGTCGCCCATGAAGGTCCCGGTCTTCACATCGCCCCGGTAGTCATAAATGGGGTCCTTGGTCAGGTAAAGGGCGCAAAGGCGAAGCATCTGCACCTCCAACGGGTTGAAGGTCACGAAAGGGCCCTTGCGGACGGTTTCGCCGGAAACAAAGGACATCACGAACCGGTCCTCATAGAAGTCCACGAAGTTGCGCAGGGGTTCGACCATGATGGAGGGGATGATGTGCTTTCCTTCCCAGTCCCGGTTGAAGAGATTGGTGTGGATCTTCAATATCTTGTCCAATGCGGCCAGGACGGCGGGCGGAGTGCAAAGGCTGTCCATCGGGTCTCCCTGGTCCGGGAAGTGCCTCGAGAGGAGGATGCGGGACGCTGAGAAGGAAATCCGCATGGGGGAAGAGTCGGCCGCCCTCACGCAGACGTTGTTGGTGGTTTCGATGTCGGCTTTGAGCTGCTCAATGACGACCTTATCGAAAAGGGGTCCGGAAATGGCGACGGGAGCCGCCGATACCACGCCCGAATCGGCGTTGATGATTTCCTGCTGGCACTTGAGGACGCTTTGGAATTTTTCTTCGACCTGCTTGCCGTTATCGGCAATTTTGCTCATGAAGGGCATGATCGGCGTCAAAACTTTTGTCAGTTCCGCGACGCTGGCCCCAAGTTTTTCCTCGGCGACCTTCAGTGTGGCTTTTTCCTGCTCGGTCAGGGTATTGCCGTTGGTCCAGATGACCGCGAGGGTCCTCAGAACCTGCATGGCGCTATTGACGCTTTGCCCTGCGGTGGCGTTCAAGGCGGCGACCACCTTGGGTGAGTTGGAGTCGATCTGATCGATGGAAAGGACAACCTCGGCTCGGACTTGGTTCATCTTGCGCTTCCACTCGTCCCGGATCTTTTGGCCGTCCTCGGGGGAGGTTTTCATCATGATCTCGGCCTTGGCTATTTCTTGCTGGCACTTGAGGACGACCTGGTATTTCTCCTCGACCTGGCGGCTGTTCTCGGTGATGACATTCATTTGGGACAACAACTCGTCCAGCCACTTGGCCATGCCCCCGCCGGCAGTTCCAACCTTGGGCTCAAAGACTTTGATCAGGGCTTGTTCCTGGGGGCTGGGGTTGTCCCCCTTGTTCCAGGCCATGCAAACCTTTTTCAGCAGGTCCATGGCCACTTTCGCGTTCTTTCCCGAGGAATCATTGAGGGAGACGATGAACTTTGAAAAGTTGAAATCCATTTGGACGACGCAAGCCCCGATCTCGTTGCGCAGCTGGTTCATCTTGCGCTTCCACTCGCCCTTGACGTAGCTATTATCGCCGCCGGAGGCGGCGCGCAGGTCCCGGTCACGCTCCTTGCCCATCTTGAAGGAAACCAACTCGTTGCGGGCAATGGCCATGAACTTGTCGACCATGCAATAAACGGGGGCGGGGATGGTCTCGGGATTGCGGTTTGAAAATGATTTTAGAAGGGATTCATAAAGAGCGGGGTCCAACAGCTCGATATGTTTGGTCTCCTTCTCGGTTTGGATGGTGATCTTGTCCCCGATGGCCCCGGTGCAAAGGAAGGTGGATTGCTCGGCAATGAGGTTGTTCAACAGATTGGGAACGATATAGTCCACGAGGGCGTTGTAGGCGTTGCGGAGTTTATCCGAGCGGAACTTTTCCGCGACCGCGGAGGTATCGGCATCGTCGGCAAAGAGGAGAATCAATCCCTCGACCTTGTCCCGAACCTCGCTGTCGATCCCCTTCATGAGCTGTTCATAATGGGTGCCGGTGACGGATTGAGTGGCAGTGGACATATCAGGAAGCCTCCAGGAAGAAATGGGAAAATTAGGGAGTGCCATTATAACAGGCCTTTTATTGGACTGTTCATATTTATAAAAGGGAATTAAACTGGGGTTTAAACATCATCGAATGGCGGGAACGCTTTGAAACTAAAAACCAGGCGGGGTTTTTAAAGTTGGGTTTACCGTTTTAAAATTTCCGGAAGGTGTGTCTTTAAATCCCTTGTCGGCTACTTCAAGCTTGTTTTTTGTGGAAGTCGTGCTTCAATAATGACCGTTTAAACCGCTTGGGCAAGGAGAAGCCATGAAGTTCTACAGCGATAGTTTCGGTGAGGGTAGCCGCTTGGGAACGGAATATGTCTTTTTGAAGCCCCACCTCAGCCACCAAGCGGAATTGGCCCGCAATAAAAACCCCCATTTCGCCTGGTCTGAAATGCCGGAAGGCACCAAATCCCTCGCCATCGTCATGCACGACACCTGCGCCCCGACCAGCCGCGACTTCGTGAACAAAGCGGGAAAGGCGGTCCCCCATGCCTATCCCCGCACCGAGTTCTACCATTGGGCGGTCGTGGACCTCGAACCCAAAATTTTCATCCAGGCCGGTGAATTCAGCAAGGAAGTGACGATCAAGGGAAAGACCGGCCCGGCGGGTGTCCGCAACACCCGGCATGCCATCAACGATTTCACCGAATGGTACAAGGGCAACGAGATCATGGAAGGCACTTACTTTAGCTATGACGGGCCCGCTCCACCCTGGAACGACGAGAAACTGCACACCTATATTTTCACCCTCTATGCTTTGAAAGAAAAAAGGGTTCCGTTGGAGGGTGACTTCACCTGTAAAGATGTCTTGAATGCCTTGACCGGCTTGATCCTGGAAAAGGCTACGCTCAAGTGCACCTACGCCATCTACGGCAAGGCCCGGCCTTAAACTGATTATTTTGTGACAGGCTTGCCCGAAATTATTCAGGCGCTCCACCCAAAAGACAGAAATTTAAAGAGAATCGAAGGTCCATCAATCCTTCGGGTGAAGGGTCCAAAGCAATTTGGCATTACCCTTTCCCACTTCTAAAGCCGCTACGCCCGCGGTGGGAAAGTCAAAAGCTTCCGGGTGCGCGTCATAATCGGCAAAATGGCTCATCAGGGTTTTTAAAAAGGGCAGGTGGCTCACGATCAGAAGATCTTGGGTCTGTTCGTACACTTCACGCAAGGTGAAGGTGGCGTTCCCCTCGGGTACTAGTTCTTTCTTCTCTCTCATTTCTTCCGCCGG
>Ga0182030_10000211_pt1 | contig 102059 bp, 78 predicted proteins | sample 812S3MmetaG_FD_121299 | JGI IMG/M metagenome (GOLD analysis project Ga0182030, IMG submission 121299) | Permafrost microbial communities from Stordalen Mire, Sweden - 812S3M metaG (Illumina Assembly) | ecosystem: Environmental > Terrestrial > Soil > Wetlands > Permafrost | place: Sweden...
CTAGATTAGCCACAGATGCATGGGATGTATAGGATAGGCAAATAAAAGGCTTAAATATTTAGGATTTTAAAATCCCATGAATCCCATTCATCTGTGGCTAAATTTTATTTAGGACAGGTGTGATATGCACTAATGAATTCACTTCCGAAGGGCACCTTAATCGATTTGACCGAATCTAACCCGACCCATTGTGGGTTCTATTACCCAGAAAACCTTCTTAACGGCTTTTCGGAGTTAAAAAATCTAGATTACAGCCCAGAAGCTGCAGGAATATCGAGTGCCCGCCAATCCGTGGCAGAATATCTTTCGAAGAGGGGGCTTCCAACCAGGCCCAACCATGTGGTTTTGACCTCTAGCACAAGCGAGGCTTATTCATATTTGTTTAAATTACTGGGTGAACCGGGGGATTCCTTCCTCGTGCCGGCTCCAGGTTACCCACTATTAGCCCATCTTGCCCAATTGGAATCGGTACTTGCGGTTTCCTATTCTTTCAAACAAGAATTTAGTTGGCCTCTTGATATAAATGTTTTTCAATCAACTCTTAAAGAAAAGCTTAAAGCCATAATAAGCGTTAACCCTCAAAACCCAACCGGGGTGCCCCTCTCCAACAATGATCTGGCCCTGATATTGGAGACCTGCAACCAGAAAAAAATAGCATTTATATCAGACGAGGTTTTTTGGGATTATCTCTTCCCTGCCCGACCCTACCGATTCTTTAAGCACCCTGGGGTGCTTTCTTTCAGGCTAGGGGGGATATCAAAATCGTTGGGACTTCCCCAGTTGAAGCTTGCCTGGATCGTGGTCGATGGGCCTGAGACGTTGGCCTTAGAAGCCATCGAACGACTGGAATTCATCGCTGATACCTATCTTTCAGTACAAACCCCTGTTCAAAACGCCTTACCCCGCCTAATTCAGACAGCGGATGACTTTCAAAGGCAGGTTAGGGACAGAATTGGCCAAAACCGAAAATTTTTGGTGGAACAACTGGAACCTTTGGTTAACCGAGTGCGATTGTGGCCTTTAGACGGGGGATGGTACAACTTGGTCGAAATAAGGGATTCAACCATCAGCGACGCGGATTGGGTTATGGATATGCTTGAAAAGGAGAAGATCCTGATTCACCCGGGGTCTTTCTACGATATTTTGGAAGGTTGTTTTGGGGTGGTCAGTTTAATTTGCGCGGTCGATCGATTTGAGACTGGTGTCAAGCGTCTCGTTGATTACCTGAATCGGATTCTATGAGTTCAATTCCTTCAATTCCTGGGACGCTTCCTTACCCCAATTGGTGTCAGAGTACATTTTTGTGGTTAATTTCAGTTCTTCCACGGCTTTATCCTTATTCTGGTTTTTAAGGTACGCCTCCGCCAAACGAAGTTGAATCTCGGGCATCAAAAAGCTCTGGGGTTGATCTTTCTTAAAGGTTTCAAGCAGGGTGATCGCTTGAGGCCATTGGTTCTGAGCTTCCAAGCACAAAATTTTTCCCAGCAGTGCCTCCTGGCCCATCGGTCCATCCTTTAGTGACTGGGAAGCCAGATCAAAAGTTGCATAGGCCTGGGGATATTGACCCATAAAATACTGGCATTTGGCTTCAAAAAATTGGGCCAATTTGGCGGTTTTCGTTCCTGTGTAATCTGTAGTGATGCGGTGGAAGGTTTGAAGCGCTTGTTGATATTTCTCACTGTCCGTTTTGAACGGTCCATTTTTTGAATCTACCGGGGCCTGTAGATAATACTGGGCCAGGTTCAAACTATTGACCGCGTCTTTTTCACTTTGTTCCATACTGTGAAGGGCGTAAGGAATTCCAATAGCAAGGATCAAGAGCAATACAGCGCCCACAAAAACCATTTCCTGATGAGCTTTAGCCCATATGAGTGTCTTTTGTACTATATTTTGCTCGGTATGTTGAGTTGAACCTGGAGCGGGATGAAACGCATGAGTCATTACTGGTTCCTTTTCTCGTTTGTCTTTTGAAAGCGAAGCCTTCCCTCTCGGGAAGGCCTCATCGTGTGGTACCCTCGACGCGAATCGAACGCGTGACCTACTCTTTAGGAAAGAGTCGCTCTATCCAACTGAGCTACGAGGGCCCTTCGAATCGCAAATTTCGCATAAACCTGAAAAATTAGAACTGAATTATAGAAAAAACAGGTGTCGTTTTCAATTTTTGCCGGCCCTTAAGGAACTCCAGTTCCATTAAAAAGCTGGCTTCCACGACTTTTCCCCCTGCTTTTTCAACCAACCGGATCGCGGCAGCAGCCGTTCCACCTGTGGCCAAAACATCATCCAAAATCACTACCCGGTCCCCCACTTTCAGGGCATCCTGATGAATTTGAAGGGTGTCCTGCCCGTATTCAAGATCATAAGTTTCGCTGAAGGTTTTCCAAGGCAATTTCCCTGGCTTGCGGACTGGAACAAAACCAACCTTGATACTGTTGGCAAGGGCGGCGCCGAAAATGAACCCCCTCGATTCCATGGCCACGATCACATCAATTTTCTTATCATCATAACGCTTGGCCCAAACACCCAAAATGTGATCCAGCGCCTCAGGGCTTTTGAGAAGCGGGGTTATATCCTTGAAATTAATGCCTGGCTTCGGAAAGTTTGGTACATCGCGAATCAACGTCTTGATATCCATGATCCCTCCATGGCATGAAGAATGGGTTTGAGTATTTTGATTATTAGTGATTGAAACGGAGGGTCATCTTACACAAATTCATTGAGGAGTTCATGATATTCTTCATGGCGAGACTTAATCAAAAGCCTTATTTTTTGAAGGGCTTTTTCCTCAATTTGGCGGATTCTTTCCCGGGTCACGCCCAGGGTTTGCCCGGTTTGTTCGAGCGTATGGGGCTGGTCAAAATCGAAACCGAATCTCATCTGGAGGACCTTCTTTTCTTTCTCGGACAAGGCACTCATCAGTTTCTCAAGCTTTTCCAAACGCAAAACGCCGAACATAGACTGGGCCGGACTTGTGGCGCTTTTATCCTCGATGAAATCAACAAGGCTCTTGGCCTGTGGGTCGTCCCCGAATTTATATTCTAATGACACATCCCGTTGCCCCAACCGATGAAGCTTGTGGATCTTCTCAAACTTGATCTTGGCCGCCTTGGAGAGTTCCAGCAGGCTTGGATCGCGACCTAATTTCCGGGTCAGGTTCCGGCTTATGCGCTCCACCCGACTGATATCTTCCGAAACGTGGACGGGAACCCGCACGGTTCTAGAGTAGTTTGAAAGGGCACGGGTTATGGCCTGGCGAATCCACCAAGTCGCGTAAGTGCTGAACTTGAAACCCCGCCGCCAGGAAAATTTTTCGCTGGCCTTGATGAGCCCCAAGTTCCCCTCCTCAATCAAATCCTGGAAACTGAGCCCCTGGTGCATATATTTTTTTGCCACGTTGATGACCAACCGAAGGTTTGAGGAGATGAGAATTTGCTTGGCTTGTTCATCGCCCTTCTCAATGCGCTTAGCCAGACTCACTTCTTCTTGAGCGTTCAGCAAAGGGACTCGAGAGATCTCTCGGAAATACAGCTTCAGGCTGTCGGTGGTAACTCGTTCACAACGTGATGCCGGTGATTGGGGAGAACGCTTGCTGGCAATAGCGATAAGTTCGTTGGGTCGGCCTTTCGGAGACCGCAGGTTGGACCTTAATTGAATCCCCAAGCGTTTGGCCATTTCATTACCCGATGGTAAAGTTGGAAAATTCCTTCTTTTCCGGAAGCCATTGGTAGGTGAGGTTTAAAACCTTACTTCCCAAGGGACCCTCTTTTAAAACAAGCATAAACTGTTCCAATTGAGATTCAGGGCCAAAAGCTAGTACTTCTACCGTTCCATCCGAAAGGTTTCGAACATATCCCGTTAAGCCCATTTCTCTTGCGTTCCTTTGTGTGAAATAGCGGAACCCCACCCCCTGGACCCGGCCTGAAACGGTCATAAATAAACCTTTGTTCATGAACGCCTCTTAGAGTCGAAAAAAGTTGATGGTAGATATGGTTTATTGTCAGTTTTTTGAAAGTAAACATTAGAATTTGACGTCTTTTTGACCCAACCAATCCATAAAAATGGGTGCAAAAATACAATATAAAATAAGTTTAGATTGGAAATTGATGGTTGAGCGAAGAAAAATGGTCGGGGCGGCAGGATTTGAACCTGCGACCTTTTGCACCCCATGCAACTGCGCTACCGAGCTGCGCCACGCCCCGAATGTCCGGCCATTTAGAAGATGATTTTTAAAACTTCGCATTTCAACAGGGTATCCATGGTCGGGGTGAGAGGATTCGAACCTCCGACCCCTTGGTCCCGAACCAAGTGCGCTAGCCGCTGCGCTACACCCCGTCCAAAGATACCTTGTCGACTAAAACACGCTTGCGACATCCAAAATGATTTAAAATGATGATTACTATATTCGAAATCAAACACACCTTCAACAAAAAGGGTGAACCAACCGCAATTTCATGCCAAGTTATGTTTTTTTAGAATTTTGCGTATTTCTGTCAGCAAGGTTCGAAATTCGTTCCCTTTTTTGGTCACCCAATCCACGGGTAACGAGTTATTTGCCACAGTTTTCCCTTCCCCATGGCTTTCATTAGGCGTAACAACTGTATTTGATAAATTTCCAGGAACCGAAACTTGAACCGCAGGTGGGGTGGACGGTATGGAATCAAACCCAATTTTTTCCATTTCTGCTAATTGTTGTTTTGCTCCTGCGATGGTGTATTTTTCAATATAGAGGAGCCGTTTGATCGTCTGGCAGATTTGAATGTCCTTGGCCCGGTAGACCCGCTGGCCGGTTTCGGATTTCTGGGGATTGAGTTGTTTGAACTCAGTTTCCCAGTAACGCAGGACATAAGCTTTAACGTCTAACAGTTGAGCGGCTTCTCCAATCGTGAAAAAAAGTTTCTCCTCACCCATTTCTTCTCCGGTTGAAGCTTAACTTAGACTCGTCTTATTCAAATTGATCTTGAGCGCTGGTGCTGGCGTAAAAGTTAGAACCTTGTGTGTTTTTAGGTAAATAACCTTCCCTGTTTTCGGATTTCTCGTCTTTCTCGATAATCTCGTCTTCCATTTCCAGGTGCCTAAACCAACTATAGTCACTTTTTTACCCTCCTTCAAGCCGTCCAAAACGGTTGAAAAAAAGGATTCCGTGGCCAGGTGGGCCTGGTTTTTCCGAAGTCCCAAAGCCATCAAGGCCTTAATGAAATGGTCCCGCTTCAGGGGTGATTTAAAGGTCATTTTCCGGTTTGGCCACTCGCGCCAAAAGGCTTTTAATCGCCTCAGACGCGGCCTTTCCTTTGAACAAGACATTGTGAACTTCTTGGGTGATCGGCAACTCGACTCCCACCGTTTCCGCCAAATCTAAGGCGGCCTTTGCCGTGTTCAATCCCTCGGCAACCATGGTTATTTCGCTCAATGCCTGCTCTAGGGTCTTTCCCTGACCTATTTTCTCACCCAGTAAACGGTTTCGGCTATGTCGGCTAATGCAGGTTACCGTCAAGTCACCCATTCCCGCCAATCCGGCGAAGGTCTTGGCATCCGCCCCCAAGGCCACTCCTAACCGGGTCATTTCGTATAAACCCCGAGTCATCAATGCGGCTTTGGTATTATCCCCCAACCCGAGTCCGTCTAGGATGCCCGCAGCAATGGCGATAACGTTTTTAAGGGAGCCGCCCATCTCAACCCCGAGCAAATCTTTCGAAGTATAAACTCGAAAATACTCTGAATGGAACACGTCCTGGACCGTTTGGGCCAGGGAAAGGTTGTTTGAAGCCGCCACCACAGTCGTGGGGAGTTTGAGCGCAACTTCCTCGGCGTGGCTGGGGCCGGAAAGTACCGCGACAGGTGTTCTCGGGGGAAGATTTAGAGTTAAAACTTCAGACAATCTCAAGTGGGTTTGAGGTTCAAGCCCCTTGCTCACACTGGCGGCCCAGGCATTTGAAGGCCAATAAGATGCCGCAGAAAGCGCCGTTGAGCGCATCGCATTCGACGGAACAGCGAAGACTACTCCCTCAATGCCTACAAGACTTTGTGGTAAAGAGTTAGTAACATTAATTTCTTCAAGCAAATAAACATCTGGGATTAAATGGTTGTGCCTTGTCTTGTTAAGTTCTTCAACTTGGGCCGGGTCAATCGACCACAAATTGATCTGATGACCGTTATTTTGTAAATGGAAAGCGAGAGCTGTTCCCCAGCTTCCAGCGCCTAAAATGCATATTTTCAAGGCCTTTTCACCTTCTTTCTCAAGGCGATTCTATTTTCATTCCCGTCCACAATTCTTTTCAAGTTCGAACGGTGGGTATACCAGGCCATGACTACGGCAAAGAACGCTAGCAGAATCGACCAACGGTCATTTGGATTCAAAACCAAACTCAAGGCAGCCATGGTGGTAACACCCGACAGGCTTCCCACCGAGATCATCTTCCACAACAGTAAAGTTAAGCCGAACACAACCAACCCAGCCGTGCTGGGGAGGGGAAGAAGGGTGAAAAACACACCTACGCTCACTCCGATGCCCTTCCCTCCTTTGAACTTAAGGAATACAGGAAACACATTCCCCAACAAAACCACCAAACCAGCTGCAGCAGGCAGCCAATCGAAAGAAGGGGGGTGAGCAACCAACCATTGGGCTGCCTTGACCGAAATCACACCCTTGGCAATATCCAGAACGAGGGTCGCGATACCCCAGCCGGCTCCCGCCACTCTCCACACGTTGGTCATGCCGATATTTCCGCTTCCCTGCTGGCGGATGTCGATACCTTTCACAGCCTTCATGAGCCAATAACCAGTTGGGATCGATCCCAGCAGGTAGATTCCCAGCAATAGATAAATCGAATTCATCCCTTCGCCTTCCTCTTTGTGCTTTTTTTAGTTTTCTTGTGGTTTGCCTTTTGAACGCTTTTCTTTTCTCGGTCCTTCCAAATTTTGATATTGGGATTAAAGTTACGCCTAAAACTTGGTCGACTAAAAGGATTATCATCAGGCTTTTCCTTTAGTACAAGATGCAGTGGAGAACGCTCAAATCCAAGACTTACTCGCAATTCATCCTCCAGAAACCTCATGTACGAGGGCGCCATGCTCTCAGCGTGACGAGCGAATATCTCAATAGCAGGCGGGTGACCTTTACGCTGGTAACCGTAGAGAATCTTGACCTGATTGCCTTTCCGGAATGGAGGGCTTTGCTTCGATAGGGCGTCCTGAAGGGCCTGGTTCACCCGGGAAGTGGATATTTCCTGGCAACTTTCCTCGAAAACCGACTGGGCAAGGGGTAATACCTTCTCCAATCCCATTCCGGTCTTGGCTGAGATGAAGATAACTGGGGCAAAATAGAGTAAACGTAGTTCCCTCTTGGTAATCCTCTCCGCACGAGCCTGTTCCGCGGCAAGGGGATGGATGTCCCACTTGTTGATCAGGATCACTGCAGGCCGAAAGGCCTCGTGAATGATTCGGCTGATGGTGACGTCCTGATGGGTGATGCCCTTCTCGCCATCAATAAGAAAAACGGCCACCTGGCAAGTCTGAAGCTCGAAAAGGGCCTGTTCCACGCTCATTTTCTCAATTCGGCTATCCTGTTGTTTTGAAAGCCTGATCCCAGCCGTATCCACGACCGTCAGGGCCGAATCAGGAGTCTCAATAATCACCGGAATGGCGTCATGGGTGGTTCCAGGCAGGTCATCCACGATCATGCGTTTCTCGCCAAGCAGTGCGTTCACAAGTGAAGATTTGCCCACGTTAGGCTTGCCCAAAATGGCCAAGCGCATGAGCCGCGGGATTTCCTCCGCCTGCTCGGGTTCAACATTGGTGGCTGGGAAGTTTTGGATTAACTCATCCAAAAAGTCATCAATTCCTATGCCGTGCAAGGCCGAAATGGGGAATACTTTCTTGAATCCCAAGGTCGTAAAATCAGATACCAGTTCATCGCTTTTGTCGTACTCGTCAACCTTATTCACGATAAGCCAGGGTTGAACATTCTTCGTGCGCAAGTAGCGGATAACGGTCTGGTCAGAGGGACTGAGGCCATCCAAGGCGTCCACGACCATGATGAGTACCTGCACCTTCTGTATCTTTTCTTCCAGCATCTTGCCGACCTTACTGGCAATGGATTCCTTGTCTCCCGGCACCCATCCTCCCGAGTCGGTCAGGATAAAAGTCACGCCCTGCCACTCCACCTCGTGGCTCTTGAAATCGCGGGTCGAGCCGGGCTGATTATCCACCAGCGCCAGGTTTTTCCCGACCAGCCGGTTGAAAAGTGTGGATTTGCCAACGTTTGGGCGGCCAATAATCAAAACTTCGGGTTTAGGCATGGTTCCTCAATTATTTCATGACGGCAAAATTGGTTAATGGCAGCTTGGTGATGTTTCCCGAAGCCTGATCTACGATTTGGACCTGATAGTAATAAAGACCTTGGGGAACGTTTTTCAGGCTCCACAGGATATCAAAAACCCTGTTGCCATCCTTCTCGATTTTGTCGAAGAACTCGAGATTTTGGTTATAAATCCTGATTCGAACCAGGGAAGGGCCCGGCAGCATCACCCGAAAGGACAATTTGGTTCCCCAGGCCGGGTTGGGGATCACGCTCACATCGGCCTGTTGTATCTTAGCCGACAGATCAAAGTTGAAACTATCGGTGGGGGTAACGGTGGGCGTCACCGTGGATGTATTCGTGACCGTCTGTGTAGGCGTTGTGGTTGGAGTAGTTGTTGCCGATTCGGTTGGAGTTATCGTGGGTGTCTGTGTCGAAGTTACCGTTCGAGTCACGGTGGGAGTTTTCGTCGATGTCGGCGTAGGAGTCTCCGAAGGGGTAGTAATTTCTCCTGTTTCGGTAGGCGTGGCAGTTTCAGCCCCGTCGTCCTGGTCATTCGTTTCGGTCATGGGTGTTGGGGTAGGCGTGTATTTATGCTTTTTTGCCCAGGCGGCCGGGGGAGCAGCCATCAATAAAATGAGTGTCGAGATTATTATGAAAGGGTTCATCAACCGGTAACTTTCACCATCGTGGAAAGGGTCTTCATGTCTTCCACATTTGTACTGCGGGTATCCACGTCGATTTTCTTGACCATGGAAGAATAGACGCGTCCGGGCCCCACCTCCACCCAGTTGCGGAACCCCCTGAAGATCACGGCTTTTACTGTTTCCACCCATTGGACCGGGCTAGAAAGCTGTTTCACCAATACATCCCGAACCGCCTCGGAAGTCGAAACCATTTCCCCGCCCCGACAATGGTGAAAAGTTATTTTGGGGTTCTTCAGGGCCACGCCTCCCAGGCATTCATCAAGCAATTTTCCGATGGACATCTCAAGTTCCTGGGCAAGGGGAGTGAAAAGAGGCCCGCGAACCAGCTGCAGATTGGTTTTGACCTGCTTTACTCCCTGCAGTTCCACCTGAAGAGATTTCACGGCCTCTCCAGGCCCCCAGACGATGAAAGTGTCGGGTGAAAGTGAATGGGTGATCCGAATCTCACCCTCTTCCCGTAGAAGCAGAGGAGTCAACTGTTCCAGTGTGATTCCGGTCAGAGAAAGGGAATTTCCGCCGTGTTTTTGCGCGAAGGCGATGAGCAGTTCAGCCCTCTTGGCCACGAATTGGACGGCATTGGCGAATGGAATCGACTCCGAAACCACCAAAGCCGCGATTTCGCCCACTCCCACACCGGTCAGCGCCTCGGGCTTACGCCGGTTTTGCACGATGGGCTCAAAAAACGCCACATCGTTCACGAATGTTGCCAGTTGGGCGTTGAAAAGTTTGTCCTGCTCTTCCTTCGGACCCAGGAAACATACCTTGGCGATTTTGGAATTAAGCAGTTTTTCGGTGTCGTCGTAAAACTTGCGGACGGAAAGGGATTTGGCGTAAAAATCCTTCCCCATGCCCACGTATTGGGAACCTTCGTTTGGAAAAATCGCCGCGATGCGAGCCATATCTACCTCACTCGAAAAATGGGCTGTAGTTTAACACAGCCCTTCGGAATAAGTGGGAGAAGCTAGGGCGCATCTAAACGGAATAGGGCAGGGTCTATTTTTAGGCTGGCGAGGCTACCACTCCCGCTTCCAACGGAATCGGAATGGTGACCGAATCGTCCCAAACTTCGTAGCCGTAGCAGTCGGTCAGAACCAGGAACCCGGTAAAATCCCCACTGTTGGCCTTGAACAGCGCCGATGCGATTTTTCCCACTTTGTTGGTTTTTAAATTTCCTACCCGATGGTTCATCTCTAGATTTCTCATAAGCATCCTCCGAAGTCGCGTGCAAGCAAGCGCACCGCCTCGCCCAAAAGCGCGTTCCCCTAGGCAAGTGCCAATCAAGTCGGATTAAAAGAGGAAAGAGGAGGCCTGGAAACAGGCCACAGGAACCGATTCCCTAACTTCTTCAAAGGCGAATGTGGATAAAAGGAGTATACCCCAGTTCCTCAAGCGGGTACCGGGCTCAGAGGCTTTTTAGGTGTTTATCCAGTTGAGAATCTGTGGAGGGTTCCGGTAGGTCTTGGGCGTTTCGCCAGCCGGGTAGCCCACGATAATGGGAAGTAGGGGAAAATAGTTTTTCGGGATGTCCAACTTGTTCTTCATTTCTTCAGAGCGAATCGCGTCCCAGGCCAGTCCAATTGGGCAGGTTCCCAGGCCCAGCGCATGGGCGGCCAACATCAGGTTCTGGCAGGCAAGGTAGCAATCAATCTCGGATTCCGGCTCTTCCTTGTTTGCGCAAACAATGATCAAGGTGGAAGCGTTGTAGAAGAGATTGAAATCGGGGTCCAGGGTCCGGTTTTTCACGTGGTTGGCCTCGGACTTCCACCGGAAATTCTGGAGCATGATTTTCTTGGCTTCGTTTGAAATTTCTTCCAGTAAGCTCTTCTTTTGGATCACGACAAAGCTCCAGGGCTGACTGTTGACTGAGCTGGGGGCCAAAACGGCGTATTCCAAAAGAGCCTTGATTGTCTTCTCGTCCACTTTCCGCTCGGTGTAATCGCGAACCGCCCGTCGGTCACGCAATGCGTCGAGAACTTCAATTGATTTGGTCTTATCGTTGGCCGTCATTTCGTCGCCTCCATAAAATACAAGGGTGGGTGGTCCCATTGAACGCTTGTGCGGTTCTTACTTTACTCTTATTAAAAAGCGCTTTTATGACCCGGCTCATTCATGGGGAGGAATATTAAGATCAGGGAGAGGTTTTCAGAAGTTAAAAACTAGCGCCTTTACGAGTCTCGTAGGCCTTGCGGAGCTTCTCGGCGATGGCGTGGTTTTTCATGAGTATCTTGTCGAAATTGTACTTTTCCAGAATAAAAAGTTCGGTTAATCCCTCTGCCATTACGGTGGCGCTCCTTGGCTCGTTGGAAATCAAGGCCATCTCGCCGAAATAATCGTCTGACCTCAACTCGGCAACCTTGACTCGGGTGGTTCCCTTTTTTTTCCAGACCGAAACCCGTCCCGTGGCGATGAGGTAAAAAGCGTCGCCGGGATCACCCTGCCGGATGATTTCGTAGTTCTTAAAAACCCTCATGGCTCGAAGACAGCCCACCAACTGGTCCATCTCGATCATATTCATGTATTGCAAAAAATAAGCCCGTTGAAGGACTCGGCGAAGATGGGCGAATATGGCGTTGGTATGTTGCAAGGTCAAACCCTTGGAATTGATGGGCAAAGTGTAAAGGCTTGGGGAAAATATCGCAACCGGAAGTGTGGGTTTTTACATTCGATTAAATCTATTTGATCGCGCCAAATAGGCCGAAAGAGCTACACGCTTCTCAGTTCTTCTGGTACATCTTAAACTGAAAGATCCAACCCTCGTTGCGAAACTGGAACTGGGCCACCGCCCAGGTCTCACCATTGGGGTTCTTCTCGGGGGGGATCAAGTATCCGGTCACCTCCACCTGGCCGCCGTTGTTGGCCCCTTGACCGCTCGTGTCCAAATCAAACATGGCTTTAAACGAAACGTGGCCAGATACTTTCTCTTGTTTCATCTCCACACTGTTATTCCGAAGAACGAAATTTTCGTCGTTGCGCTGATATGTAATTTGGAATGTCGCGCGGCCTTCGCCTCTGTCAATAAATGCCAAGGAAAACATTGGGTTTTCGGTGTCGCCGTTCGAGTCGTAAAAACCGTTGAACTGGCTCAGGTCGAACTGTTGCTGCTTCTTGTATTCGAGTTTATAAATCTCCGCCTTCACGGTTTCAGCATCCTTGGCCTTGGGTGATAGTTCCAGATATTTATTGTAATTCGTCAGGGCGTCTTCCCAATCTTCCAGCTTAGAGTAGATCACTCCCAGGTTGTAATAAGGGGCCGACCACTGGGGCGCCAGTTTCGCCGCCGTCTCGAATTCCACAGCCGCCTTTTTAAAACCATCATCGCTCTTGGCCATTTCCAACGCGGCGGCACCAAAGGCCATGTGCTTTTTTGCCTCCTCAGGAACTATCGCGGCCTGAGCGTTCAATAGAGATAATGTCCAGAGGGTTAATAAAAAAATCAGATTCCATTTCATAAAACCTCCTGATAACTCGAACTTTATAATTGTATTATTCCCCGGCGATCGGCGCGTCCCAATCTAAACTTTTCCAGGTATCGTCCTTTTCTGGAGTGCCCGGAAGACCATCCTTGGGTACGTAAACCTTGAAACCCGCTTCCACTACCGCCGACGTAGTTTTCTTCGGGTCCCAGACCTCGACCGACCCCTCATGAACCTCGATGGTTGTGCCCTCAGGTGCCGAGCGGATGGAGTATTCAGTTCCCCGAACGGCGATTGCGCAGGAAGGGGTCCGCACTTCAAACTTTTTGGCTAATTTTTCTAACGCCAGACGCCTCGCTGCCAGAAAACCCTCATCCAGGAGGGTTACCGCGTCTTTCTCGAAGGTCATGGTGGAATGGGGTTCCAGGTGGATCTTGTGTCCATCCTTCATCACCAGGTCAATTTTGCCGTCCGCGCCGGTTTCGATCTTGTCGCCCGGTACCAGATAATCCCCGTCCGAGCCGTATAGATCCACGAACTTACCTGCCCGGCTAATTTTCACGTCGCCCGTGACTCCGCTGGAAACCGCATCCGCATTGCCTCCGAGGTTATGGGCCAGGGTGTAGGTTACGCTTTCGATGGCCTTAACAGCCCTCTGCTTGTTCAACAGAGACCGTTCTTTCCAGGCCTCAGCCTTCTTCTTCGTTTGTTGGGCGATGTCCACCACTTCCCTGGCTCCTTGGGCCGCGGTCGTGTCCCCCAAGTTCTTATACTGGTCCTCCAAAGCCGTTGCCTTTCGAATATTAGTCCGGGCGTTGGATATCTTCGTCTCGGCGGCGACCAAATCCTTATTCGCTTTCGATTTCATGGCTTCCAACTTGGGTAGAACCTCGTCGCCGATCCAACGGCTGTCCGACAAGGCTGGGTCCTGGGCCAATCCCAAAGCGGTCAGCGAAAAGATCCATGCGGTCAACCCTATGGAATGAATCGATCGCCTCACAAGTCACCTCTTTGCGTGATATTACTTCACCTAATCCTTTAAGGGATTGGCGTTGGCTTCTTCAATTCATCATATTGCTTTTCAGAGTCGCTGATCTTCTTTTCCAGGTCTGTCTGCTCATCCAGAGCCGCCTGGCGCAAGGCGTTGAGTTCGTCCAGATTCTTGGCTACCGAATCGTCGGTCTTGGGCACCTGTGTCGGTTCAATCTTCGGGGATTCAGGCCGGGGCGTGGCAGGGTCCGGTTCCGGGGCTGCCTTCTCATTTTATTCGGCCGCCAGTTGGGTGATCTGGGTGTTTAAATCTTGTATTTTTTTCTTTTTCTTCACCAAATCCGTTTTATAGCGTTTAATCTCTATCTTCAATGTTTTTAGCTTTTCTTCTACCGGATCCGAGGCGGGAGGGGCTTTTAACGTTTTGGGCTTTGCCCCGGTTGAGGCCTCGTCAAATCCGCCGCGCCCTCGGCTTTTTGCATTTTCTGCGGGGCCGTTGGGATCGCGGTCTACGGATTCGCTGCCTTTTATTTTGGCGCTTTCTTCACTATCCCCGGCCACGCCCTTGAGCTGGTTTAGGGCATCCTGCTTGTTTTCCTTGAATTTTTGCTCTTTGGCCAGGTTCGCCTGCCGTTCCTTTTCGTCCGCAGCCTGCTGAACAGCCTGCTCGCTGATTGACGAGTCCCGGGAAGGCTCGCCGTTCGAGGTCCCCTCCTGGGAGTTGTCATTTCCTTGGTTTTGGTCGCAATCGCAGTTCTCACAACGAAGATTTCTGTAATAACGTGGAAATTTCGCCATCGTGTCCTCAATGGCCGCCTTACATTCTTCACAATTCGAGTATTCAGCCGGCGTCATCGTTTCCCATGGGCTCCCCGGTTTGTCAAAGCGGCAGGTTTCGCCCATAACTTCACAAGCCTGGACACGTAACCACGTCAAACAGGCACAAATAAAAGCAGTTATCAGCGCAGCCTTCATCCACCACTTCATGCGCACGACTCCTATCACTTAATGTTCTTTATTCCGACGCAGCGGCCAGCCCGCTGTTAAAACTACCCACCGTCTCAAAAACAGGGTCGATCACGAACTTCCCCGACTTGTTGATGAAACCCCATTTGCCCTTTACCCTAACTGCCGCCATGCCCTCATGAAAGCCGTAAGCCGCTTCGAAATCCACGTCAATCACCCGTTTGCCGTTGTGATCGATGAAGAAGAAGCTGTCTTTCTTGCCTTTGGAAACAACACAAACGCCTTCCGTAAAGCCGTCCTGCCCCACGTCATCGAACTGCGGAGGAATGGTTTCCTTTCCATCCATGTTCACAAAGCCGTACAGGTTGTCCTTTTTAACGCAAGCCAGCCCCTCGGAAAAGTCATGGACTTCGGCGTACATGCCCGGCACCACCCACTCGCACTTAGCGTTCACGAAACCCCAATTAGTTCGTTCCCCGAAATCCTTGTCGTTTTTCTTGAAACCGGTCGCTACCGCCGACAAGCCTTCTTTCAACGGTCTCTCGTCGTACAGGGTCACCCCGGCGCTTTTGAATCGGGCCGAGATCTTTCCCTCGTGATTGACCAGCATTGGGCCCATCTTGTCCGCCGCCCAGACCAGGCCTTCACCAAACCGGTCCGTGTAAACCCTTGTCGGCCTGGATTGGTTCGAGCGAAAAACGGTTTTGTAGATCCGGTTGCAGCTTTTATCAAGAAAACCAAATTCTTGGTAGCCGTCCTTATGGATTTCCCGGTAGCCGACCAGTCCATCTCCCGACTCCACGAACTGCTCCTCGAAAGGCTCCGGGCAGAGGTTTTTTCCGTTCTCATCGAATAGAAACCACCCTTTTTCATTCTCGGCCATGATGTAGCCGTCGCCCAAGGCCCTCACGGTTTGGAATTCCAGGGGCACGATCAGATCACCCCTCAGGTTGATGGCCCCGAATTTACCGACCACATCGGTCGAACCGTCGGGGCTTTTTTGAAGGGTATCCACCTCCACCGCGGCCGAGTTTCCCTTGAACCCTTGGATCCAGTGGAACTGAGGCTTGATGATGAACTTACCCTGGTAATTGATGAAGCCGATCTTTCCGGCGTCAGGATGCAGGTAGGCGTGAATGCGGTCGCAAGAAAAGCAGAGAGGCAATAGTAGTAGAAGGATCGGAAAGAAACGCATTCCCAACAGGGATTTAATAGATAGCAACGAGCGGGTCATGATTCGCATAACCTTCTCCGAGTTTTCAATTATAGGTAAAAACCTTATGCTCTGCGGACGGCTTACTTGACGACTATTTTGCGCCTATTTGACATCAATAAATAGTTTTTTCAGGCAGGTGGAAGAAGGTGGGCACGCGTCAAGAAACGGTTTAGCAAATCCTCAACCAGCCCCTTGTCTTTCTTAGTCATAATGAGATTTTTACCTTCGGTGGCTCGTCCGATTAATTCCTGGAGCACCTCATCCCTCACTTCGAGGTCCGAAATCTTTTCTCCGGGATGAATTCCCTGCAGATGGGCGAACCACTTTTCGTAGAGCTCCAGCCCCTGACTCTCCAGTAGTTCTCCCACAAACCGGCTTATGCCTGAATCCCGATCGGCTTTGGCGCCCATGATGGTCCCTTTTATTTTTTCCGAGTTAAAAGAACTACGCCTCTCCCGCCAAGTATCGCACTCCAGCAAGCTAATAACGTTTATTTCTCGTGAAAACGAATTTTTGGCGATGATTCCAACAAAAAACAACTTTTAAAATAAAAATTAACTTCCGGTTTTTGAAGAAATATTTTCGACTCGTGGGATAATTACCGAGTCAACAACTCCTTTTATTTCCCAACAAAGGTTTCATGAAGAATTTTCTGTGAATAATTCATCCATTTCCGCTTCTTTTAAAATAGCATTTTTTTTCATTGCCCTTAGCTTCCTCGCCTTGCGTGCGGGGGCGGCGATTCTCAGCGTCAACAGTAATTTCATCCAAATCGCGGGTGACACGGCCACGGGTCTTTTTGGCATCGGCACTTCCGCCGCCTACACCCCGTCCCTCGCGACGCTCACTTATAGTTTTCCCAATCCCAGCAATACCAGTCACATCGTGGCTTCGGTCAACGGAACCCTCACTGACTATTCCACAGCCGTCGTGAGCACGGCCATGGTTTCCTCCGGAAGCGGGTTGGGCGCATACATCCAGGTCACCAAAACCATGTCCAGCGGCGTTCTCCTGACGGCCCACTATGAGATTGTGAACAACCCCCAAACCGGCGTCCAACCCGACACCGCCATGATGCAGTTTATCTATCAAAACACCGGGGCCTCCACAGCCACCGTGGGACTGCGAGTGATGATCGACACCATGGTCAACTCGAACGATGGGGCCAATATCTCCATCAACAACGGGCTATCCACCGTTTTGACCGACACGCTTTACACTCAAAATGCGGGCACCCTTTTCCCCAATTGGTGGGACTATGACATCCCTCCCCCTGGGACGCCCAACTTGGTGGGCCATGGCTCGGTTTACAACAACGCGTCCGGCATCCCTGCGACCAAACCTGACGCAGAGGAAGTGGCCTATTGGTGGGATGTGAATGGTAGCGCGCAGTGGGTTCCCGGAGCCTCCGGGGTTGGAATCACCGACAGCGCGGTCGTTTTATGGTGGACTGGCTCAGCCGACAACACCACCGCCAATATTCCCTTGGCCGCAGGCCAAAGCATCACCTTCACCACTTATTACGGGCTCAATCAGATAGGCCTTTTGACCACGCCCACTTATACCTCTACCTTCACTCCTGTCATCACTCCCACTTGGACCCTGACTCCGGTTTTTTCCTACACTCCGACCGACACACTCTCCCCGACCTTGACTTCGACGCAGACGCCCACTTTGACCCCAACCCTTTCTCCTACCTATACGCCAACCCTTACCTTTACCTTGTCGCCCACGCAAACCAACACTTTTACCCTCACTCCAACACCCACCGTCACGCTCACGCCCACCATCACCCCAACTTTCACCGTCACTTTGACGCCAACCAATACGATGACGCCCACCATTTCCTTCACTCCAACCATCACCTCCACCGCTACATGCCAGATCGAGGTTTACCCCGATCCTTTCAGTCCCACCTTTGCGGTCGACAACCAACTTAGATTCAGCTGCCTACCCGAGAACGCCCAGGTATTCATCTACACCGTCTCGGGTGAATACGTCCAAAAGGCTTCTAAAATGGAAAAATTATTCGTTTGGGATGGCCGAAACCGCTTCGGCGTACCGACTTCCCCTGGTATTTATTTTTATGTCATTCAAGGCGGGAGCGGCCAGACTCTTCAGACAGGAAAGTTCCTGAAGATTTAAGAGAAAAGTGGCGAGACGCATTTACTCGTCTCCAAATAAAAAAGCCTTCCCAGGAAATCCTGGGAAGGCTTTTTGCTTCTTAGCGAGTTGGTTAAGCCATCGCCCCCGCCATCATGCGTTGTTGCATTTCTTCCGGCGTCACATCCTCGATGTGGGTGGAAATCATCCAGCGGTGCCCAAAGGGGTCCTTCAATCCCCCCGTGCGGTCACCGTAAAACTCGTTCTTCAGGGAGCGCGTTTCCGTGCCTCCGGCTTTCAGGGCCCGGTGAAATACCAAATCCACGTCCTCGACGTAAAGCAGGATGCTGGTTGGGGTTCCTCCTAGCGCGTTGGGCCCCTTCATCTCGAAATTCTCGTCTGCCAGCATGATCGTCGAGTCCCCAATCATTAGTTCGGCGTGCATGATTTTGTTCCCGGGTCCCGGCATGCGAAATTTCTCTTGGGCTCCGAAGGCCAGCTTGTAGTACTCGATGGCTTCCGCGGCGTTGTGAACTATCAGGTAGGGCGTTGCGGTGTGGTATCCATCCGGTACGGGCTTAACCTTTGTCATATCAACCTCCCCTGTTTAATCCAACTTTGTCATCCTGCTCCCTAGGGGAAGCCTTTTGCAAAGCCCCGTCCCGCCAATTTGCATTGATTTAACCTTCTCTCGGGATCCAAGAGAATGAAGGTAATTGGATAATTTCGGGGCTTTAACCTTTAAAGATTGGGCGAAGGCAAACGAATGGCGGGAGTCTGAAAGCAGGTTGGGCCGTTTCCAGGCGAAACCGTACCGATCGTAGTGGACAACAAAACTCCGGCAGCTGATGTGTTTCCGTCTGCCTCGCATCGAGCGATGATGATAGCCACTTGCCGATCTTGGTAGTTGTTGGGACTCACCTGGCTAACTTGAACTAGCTTCAAATAACGCCAATGGCCGTTTATTTTGGTGTTGCCACTCAAGGGATCATCGGGCGCGGTCACCAATTTGTCCGTGGTCAGAACCGTGCTGAATTTCGTTCCGTCACAATAGGGGTCCAGGATCCATCCGCACAATCCCGGGTTGCGGTTGGCCACCACTTGAAGTTCATTGAACATCTGCAAGCCCTTGATCGAGGCGAAACGGCGTTCCTCGTTTTGCTTGACCGCACGGGCCATTACCAGGATGGTCATGGCGAGCATCTGGGCCGTCAGGGCCATGATCACCATGGCGATGCACATTTCCACCAACGTGTGGCCCTTTTCTTTAAGCCTAATCATACGCACCTGATTTTGCCGTTCGGTGGATTACTTCAAATCTTGCAATGAGTGTTCGAATGGTTCTTCTTAATCGAAAGCAGTCCCGAAACCGAGTTGATGCTCAACACGCCGTTGTTCTAGAGCCCGCCGATTTCCCTCAGGTAAAACCTTCCGGTCAACGGGCCGTCAGCGCAATTGGATTCGTTCTATTTGAGCCGGCTTAATTTGTTATCAATCGATTCCAATCGCTCGACGATTTGATCGACTTTCCAATACCAAAGCATGAAACTTCGGAAGATGTAAAACAATGCGGCAATAATTCCTAATAAAATTAATAGACCAACCAAGCCCGCGATCATCATTCCTAAATTAAACATACATCCTCCGATGTCTTATATAAACGCTTAGCATCCCGAATTAGATTCCATTATCACACTTCCATATGACGCGTAAAAAAGAGATATTTATTGGCAATTGGGGGCAATATGATGGTTCCCATTACTTGAGGAGGATTCTACACATGAGAAAACAGGCCAAGAAGGCATCCCAGGTTCACCAGGATATGACCGTTTTTGGGGTTGGCCCCAAATTCGCCGGAATGTCCATCCTCTTTGCCTTCCTGATCTACGCCTACTCCTCCGATTATCCTCAAAACTTTCAGATGGGCCACATTCCCGCCACCGTGCGGAATGTTCTGGGATATGTATTAATCGTTTTGGGTATTCCCCTGTGGATTTTAAGCGGGGTGACGGTGATAAAGGGCTTTAAGGCGGCCAAGTTTTGCACCACAGGCGTTTACGAAATCTGCCGACATCCCCTCTATGCCTCTTGGACTATTTTGATCGTTCCCGGAATCGTCCTTCTGTCCGATAACTGGCTTGGCTTGGCCATTCCCCTGATGATGATTATTCTCTTGAAGCTGATGGTCAGGGAAGAAGAAGCCTGGCTGGAAAAACGTTTTGGAGCATCCTACCGGGCCTACAAAAATCGTGTGCCGGGGATATTGCCGATTGGTTGGTTCAAGAAATAGCTCTCAATTCTGCCGAGTAATCTCGATGGCGCAGACCTTTGCGTTCTGAACCGAAGAAACGAATCGAAGGTGGATCATTTCATCCCCCTGCGGATGAACGTGGGGGATGGTCTGGTCCAGGGCCCGGTCAAAACCCTTGGCTTCTTTGAGAATGTCGAAATTCGCGAGCGCCTTTTTGCCGTTCGCGAACACGTCAAATAGCCTCTCGCCTTCCTTCTTCACGTAGGTTTCCGCGAATCCCAGCCTAACCTGGTACTCACCGGGCAAAACGGGCAAGGCATAACTGAAATCCTTCCCATAGCGTTCCGATTGGTAAAGTCCCTGCGACCTGGTTCCGCTGATGGGCCTGAAAATCAGGGCCGTATCGCCTCCGGTATAACCCACATCCTGTGTCCAATCCAAACCGTCCATATCCCGATACTCATAGCTGCCCGCTCGAACACGCCAATGATCCGACGGGACAAGCGGTGTCGGGGTAGGACGGGGCGAAAGCGTCCCTTTTTCAGGCACGACACCGGGCAGCATCTCAAACCAAGCGAAGTCGGCGTAAGACTTGGATTCCGAACCGTTGGCGCTTGCATAAAGCCCCATAACGGTGCCGGTGAACCCCCCCGCCATTTCACGGGAAAGATCCCCTGAAGGCGAAACCGCCAGGTTGTGCCAAGTCTTTCCATCGTTGGAATAGGCGAATTGGTAGCGATCCTCAAAACTGGAAATCTCCAATTGTATCTGGCCTGGTTGAGGTGGCATTTGGGCGATCATGTACTCCCGGTTCTTGATCCGGTTCCGCACGAAAAGCCGGGTATTACCATCGAACCTCCCCAGGCCGATCTCATAATGGTTGTCATCATTGGCTCGCACGCAAAGGCCCGCTTCCTCGCCGTCTTTGGCGGGCGTGAATTCCATGGCGGTCCTCGCGGTCAAGCGAATGGCTGTTTGCCGCTTCCCTACAAAGGCCGGTTCTTCCGATTTGCGGTTCAAAGAATCCTTGGCCGCCCTGATCCTCAAATATCCCTTCCGTTCCTCAAGTGAGAAATTTTTCGGGTCGTAATTGCGGATTTGAAGCCAATCAAGGCCCAGCGTTGGGTTGTTGAAGAGTGTTTTCGACGGGGTTGCTTCGACGGGAAAGGTCTTCAACTTGGGCGCTTCCATTTCCAAGGCCACATGGTGGCCCGTTCCAGCGACCGGCCAGCCGTCCTTGGTCCAATGAACGGGCGTTAAAAAAGTCTCCCGGCCCAAAACCGTCAAGCCGTTCTGGGGTCTGGTCGCGAGAAATACCAGCCACCAGGTTCCATCCGGCGCGTCAAAAAGTTCGGCGTGTCCCGCGCATTGAATGGGACTTTGGGGTTCGTCCCGCTCCGTCAGGATGGGATTGTGGGGACAAGGCTCGAAAGGGCCCCAGGGGCTGTCGGCCCGGGCCGCCACTTCCGAGTGCCGGCTTTCCGTTCCTCCGGCGGCGAGAAGCAGATAGTACTTCCCCTTGATCTTGTAGAGATGGGGGCCTTCGTTCCATTCATCGGGATATTGCCAGATCAACTTGAAAGGCGTGATCAATTTCAGCGTGGAAGGGTCAAGCTCAGCCTGAAAGATCCCGTTTTGATTGTCGGTCGCGGCCCTAGAACAGTAAATCTTCCCGTCGTCGTCGAAGAACAAGGACGCGTCGATCCCGAAATCATTCAGCCAGACCGGTTCCGACCAGGGCCCCGCCGGGTCCTTTGCGGTCACGATGAAGTTCCCTCCACCCGAAACGTTGTCGCAAATGAGGAAAAAGAGCCCTTTCCAATAGCGCAGGGTGGGCGCGTAAAGCCCCCCGCTGTCCGTGGCCCCTTTCAAAGGCAGTTGGGTGGGCCTGTCGAGGGCGTTGCCGATCTGTTTCCAATGGATAAGGTCTCGGCTGTGGTATAGGGGAAGACCGGGGAAAAACTCGAAGGTGGAATTGGTCAGGTAAAAGTCATCCCCCACCCGGCAAACGCTGGGGTCGGGGTGGAATCCGCTGATGATGGGATTCTTAAAGGAATTTGCCATAGTCTTGGCCTCCGTTTTATCCGCCATCCCGGAGGACCCAACGGAAAAGGCGCAAATGAGAATAAATATATTCAAGCGCATGGAAGTATCTTAAATGAATGTGCAATAAATGGTAGGCCCAGCCCCTGACAAATAAAAAAGCCAAACCCTTGGGCGGGCTTGGCTTTCGTTAACATCCCCAGGGCCGAAAACCGGCCCCGCTTTTTACATGTGCTTCATGGCCTTTTCCAGACCGGCCTTCACTTCGTCGGGGGTCATCACGGGCTGAAACTCAAGCTCCGCTCCCAGTTCCATGAAAAGGGGCTCGGCGATCAAAGGTATGTCGCTGTTTTCCTTCAGGTCGAAGAAGATGAACCCGGTGCGCAACCCGTCGTTCAACCCGAAATAGGCAGCCTCGGGTTTGATGGTCTCCATAAGCTTCATCAAGACCTTCGGCAAGGTCCCACTCTTAATGGCCTTGTTCCCCGCCTCGTTCTCCATTGAAAACTTCAGCATCATTCTCATAGCGCTCCCCTTTGAAACTTGAATGGGCGACGCCGAATTATAGATATGAGATATTTGTTATTGATACACCTCGAGGAGTAAAAAGGGTGTAAATCGTTCCGGGATCGGTTAGAAAAAAATGAGATTAAATGGCCTCACCGTTTGAGTTAGTAGGTTATTATTATTTTTATATCAACATAGGGGAGAAGACATGAACGAGCTTTTTCTTTCCGAAGCCAACGCCCCCAAGCCATCCAAGGCCGATACCTTCAAGCATCTCGTCATCTCCCTGGCCATCGTGGCCATCGTCGGGGGGGCCTGTACCGAAATCTACAACCTGATTCCCCACGGGCCCAAGAACGCCCTGGAGGGCGCCCAGGCCTGCATGGACCAGAAGGCCATCGAACGCGAATACCTGAAACTGGTCAATTCGGACTTCTTCAACCTTGACAACCACCGGGGCTACCTGGCCGCCCATACCTCGATCCCCAAGGTTAAGGTCACCAAGTCTTCCACCATCACACGGGACGATTCGGGCGTCATTAAGCAGTACACCGATTACACCCTTTCCCCCGACCCCAAAACCAAGGATATCGGCTATTACGGCCTTGGCTATTTCTACGTGCAGACCAAGGATTCGGACAAGGCCCTAGACGCATTCTCGCGGGTTTCGGACCCGAACATGCCCTACCTGAACAACAGCATCGGCAACGTGTACCTGGTGCAGAAAAAACGGCCCGACCTGGCGAAGGATTATTTCCTCAAGGAAATCTCGCTTAAGGGCAACATCAAGGGGGCCGTTTCCAACCTGACTTCCCTGTACCTGGATGGGCACAAGTGGAAGGAGCTCAGCGACCTGATGCAGGACCCGGCCCTGGGGCCCCTGGTGGGCCGCCAGAGCGTCCGTTACTGGGACCTATGGAACGGCAAGCCCTGGGACTATCTCATCAACCTGCTCGATTCGGAAAGCAGCGACGTTTCCTTCATGACCGTTTTGGCCGGCCTGGTCATCGCGCTGATGTTCCTGACTTATATCTATTTCATCGACGTGTTCGAAAAAGAAGAGATCACCCTGCTTTTGTACATTTTCCTGTTGGGGATCGCCTCGGCCGTCCTGGCCACCGTTTTTTACGACCTGGCGGGGTGTTTTCTGCATTTTTCCAGCACGGGTGACATGTTTCACGACTTCTTTTTTTACATTTTCGGAGTGGGGATATTCGAGGAAACGGCCAAGGTTTTGCCTGTGTTGATCGCGGTTTACGGCTGGAAAAAATGGAACGAGCCGGTGGATATCCTCATCTTCGCGGCGGTATCGGCCTTAGGGTTCGCCTGCCTGGAAAACGCCGGTTACTTCAACAGCTACGCCATTTCCCTCATCATCGGCCGGACCGTCTCGGCTGTCGTGCTTCACGTCTGCATGACCTGCATGGCGGTTTATGGGATCTTTGTCCACCGCCACAAGAAGAGTGCGATGAGTTTTCTGGCTATTCCCTTCTACTTTTTCCTGGCCGTCCTGGCCCACGGCCTCTACGACTTTTGCGCCTCCAGCACCCCGGGGATCGGGTTTTTCTCCATCGTGGTGCTGGTTTTGATGATGATCTGCTTCCGCAACATGATCGAGAACGGCCTGGGCCTGGCCGATTTCAAGGCCAATGGGCCTCTGACCTTGAACCTGACCCTTTACCTGATCTACGGCCTATTGGGGATTTTGCTGATGCAATTCGCGATCCTAGATATCCAGTACGGCCCGGACCTTTCTATCAGCAACATGGAACACAGTCTGGTTTCTTATTATTTCCTGTTTTTCGTTTTGGTTTCAGACTTCGGGAGGATCAAGATCGTGAAGGGCAAATGGCGCCCGCTGTTGGACCAGAACAAAACCTAACCCGACCTTCTAAATCTCTCTTGAAATATATATTCCGCCCCAGGCTAGGCCTGGGGCGTTTTATTTAAGGCCAATCCTTTTCCAGAAACTTCTTAACTAACTTGTTATAGATTTCCTCACTTCAAGATCAGCAGCTTTGTGGTGGTCGTGGTGGTATGGCCCTGGACTTTCACCGTGCAGGTCACAATGTAAAGCCCGTTGGCCAGATAATTCCCCACGAAATTCTTCTCATCCCAATAGACCGTGTGGTTGCCCGTCGATCCAAGTGAGGACCCGGTCAAGCTGGTGGACCAGATCAACCGGTTGTCGAGGGTGTAGGCCTTCAGGGTGATCTGTGCCCCCGGGTCTACGCCCACCTTGTCGGAAGTACCAACCGCGCTGGCCGTTGCTCCCGTTCCCTTGCCCGACAGGTTGACCGCCAGATTCACTCCGTTCCCTGTCGAGGGGTTCGGGTAGGCGATCACGCTGGCCGCCTTTAGAGCGGAAATTGACTTTTATTTCATATCTCATCAGACACTCGAACAATAAATTTCCCGTTCAAATCAACGTGATTTTTTTCGGAATTCTTCGGGGGAACATCCGTTTTTTCGCCGAAAGAACCTAGTAAAGTGAGAAGCAGACTTGAAACCACACGATTGAGCGACTTGGAAAATCGGCAGGCTTCCGGTATTCAATAGGCGCTTCGCTTCCTCGATTCTTAAGTTTTGAAGATAGCTTTCTAAACCGACACCCACGGTTCTCTTGAAATGGCGGCTAAGTGTGGCGACCGATATGTTCGCCCGCTTCGCGAGTTTTTCGGCTCGCAGGGGTTCTTGGAAATGTTCGTCCAAATAATCCCGAATCCTTTCCATGGAGAAAGCAGTCGTCAGGGCGCCACCATCTTGCGAAAAGAATAATAATTTTTCGAAGGCGTCTTTGAAGGCCAAGATCATTTCTTGCGTGGTACCCGCTTTTTCCAGGGAGAGAAGCAGTTTTTCATGCAACTTGGACGCTTCCTCTTTCCCCGCGAAGAGTCGTTTCTCAATCGCTTCTTTCATTTGGATCAAGCCGTACTGTAAATGCCATCGGATCTCTTCGGGGTTATGTATGGAAAGGGTAAGGATTTGGTTCAAGAACCCGTCCAGGGCGGCTCCCAAATCCGCGGAAGAAGCCGACTCGACCAAACGTTTCAATTTCTCCAACAAACGCATTACTTCCAACACACCCACCGATTTCTCGGTGTGTACAGAACTGAAAAAAACAACTTTTTTACTGGCCCCCCGGCCCAAATGAAGACCAAGCAACGCCTGACGGTAGGATTCATTTAGCGATTCCCCTGGCGCAACTGTCACGCCGATGCCCACCAAAGCCGGCCCCCCCAATTCCTTCATCGCAAAACGATGTATTTGTTCTGCCGTTTCCATGATTTTCCTGCGGCGCAGGGGCCGACTTTGGGAAGGATCGGCCGACGTAACGAAAACAGCCCCGTAATTTTCCAGCTTCCCTCCTACGGTTTGGTTGAGGGTCTGGGCGAACTGAAAACTCCGGCGCTGGAAATGGTAAATTCGCAGCATTTCCTCAACGGCATCATGCCGTCTCCCACCGGCACCCAAGGGAATGGCCGTTATCACAGTGGTAGGAACCCGGCTGAGGCCTATTTCGGATCGGACCCAGGGCATTTTCTGAACATCCAAGTTCCAGATGGGCGCGCTCTGCCGCGTGGGAAGTCCCAGGGCCCAGTCCATAAAATAGTTGTGGGGAAGCTGTTTTGAGAATACCTGCGTCAATAATTCCGCCCACCGCCGAAAGGCTTCGGGCTTGTTTTGATCGATCAAAACACCCGCGTACAACTCCAAGGCTTCCCGGTAAGCTATAAGGACGGAACCTTCCAACACGGGCGTCTCCAGCATCACGCGGACGAATTGCCGAAATTCCCCGTTTTCAGACGAAGCCGATTGGCCGGTTAATCGGCCCCAACTCTCCCGCAACAGAAGGTAGGTCACTTCCTGGTCGGCGAAAGCACCCGAAAAAATAGTTCCCAACCTTTTTCCTCTACGTCGGATCGGCATGAAGATGTCATAAAAGCCCAGCGTCTCCAGCAGGAGCGGCCGACCTTTTCCCAGCGTCATTTCATAATCGAGGTCTAGGATTTTGTCCCAGTTGAATTTGAAATTATATTTCTTTTCGAAGTCAAATAAGGAAGCCGCCCGTTGATGGTAGTGAACGGCCAGCCATTCGGCATTTCCGGGTTCAGAAGGGATGACAAAACAATTCAGGTCGGCGTAATACCTGAGGATCGAGAGAAAACTTTTATACTCTAAAATTATTTCAAAGGCGCGCGGAGTCTTTCGGGATCGGGCTCTCATGCAACCAAATTAACTCGGTTTTTAAAAAAGAACCACACTCCTTTCTACACCCCCGAGAAGGATGGAGGCTGTCCAGAAATGCGCATAAATAAGTTCAATTAAACGTGAAGCCGCAAAATCCGTATTTATTTCGGCTTTTGATCGGCGGCAGTGCAGTTGGTCGGCTTAAGAAAAGCCAAGGTAAGCATGACTCTCCCAATATCAGGAAGGCCCCTTCACCAAGCCCTCAAGGTGATGGGTTCACAAGGCCACGGATGACTTTCTCCGCTTCCACCTTGGAATAAATGAATTTGTAATCTCATCCTTGGTAAATGCGGTTGCCATTCCCTAAACCACGGCGGGGAGGGGAAACGAAGCTCCACTTCATTCCCTTCCCCGTCCGCAGTTTCCCTGGTACGGCTTGTTCTATTTCAAAATAAGCAGTTTGGTGGTGGTCGTGGTGGTCTGTCCCTGAGATTTCACCGTGCATGTCACGATGTAAAGCCCGTTGGCCAGATAATTCCCCACGAAATTCCTCTCATCCCAATAGACCGTGTGGTTGCCCGTCGAGCCCAGGGAAGCCCCGGTCAAGCTCGTCGACCAGATCAACCGGTTGTCGAGGGTGTAGGCCTTCAGGGTGATCTGCGCCCCCGGGTCCACGCCCACCGTGTCGGAAGAACCGACCGCGCTAGCCGTTGCTCCCGTTCCCTTGCCCGACAGGTTGACCGCTAGGTTAACCCCATTCCCCGTCGAGGGATTCGGGTATGCGATTACACTAGCCGCCTTCAAGGCCGAAGAAATGCTGGAAGGCTCCTGGCCCCACACCAGGGTTCCGCCTTCGTAAGCCGTGATCTTGGTCGAAGGAGCGTAGGTAGACTGGGCCGCAAAGCTCCAGTCGTTATCCTGAAGCATGTTGCTCCAGTCGCTCTTGTTGAACCGGCTCTGGATCTGGATCATCTGGCCCGGCTGCAGGATCAGGTTCCCCGTGAACTTATTGCTCACGTAGTTGGTCTGGCCGCCCAAACTCGTGGCCTGAATCGTGGCCTGAACATCCGTCGTGACGGAAGTTCCGGCGGGCAACAGACCCGCCCAATCCACCCAGGCCTGGACCGACTGGTTTGTACAGTCGCAGTTGAACCAATAGCGCACTTCCACGTTGTTCAAGGCCAAGGGCCCGTTCCCCGTGTTCACCACCTCGATCTGGGGGTGGGGGCTGTTGGTGGAATCAGTCGTGACGCCTGAGAGCAGTTCCAGGGTCAAGGCCGCCGCCCCGGAAGGCGTGGGCGAGAAGGTAAAGGTCGGCGTCGGCGGTACGGGCGTGTTGGTATGGGTAAAGGTGAAGGTAAAGGTCGCCGTGGGCGGCACCGAGGTGGAGGTCGAAGTAGGCGGGACCACTGTATTCGTCCTGGTCGCCGTCGGGGGAGCAGCCGTGTTCGTGACCGTCGGCGGAGCCGGGGTATTGGTTACCGTGGGCGGCACCGGGCTATTGGTATTCGTCGCCGTAGGCGGTACCGGAGTATTGGTCGCGGTGGGAGGAACAGGCGTGTTCGTCCTCGTGGGCGTCGGTGGTGCCGGCGTGTTGGTTACCGTAGGAGGCGCAGCCGTGTTGGTCGAAGTCGGCGGGATCGCCGTATTCGTCTGAGTCGCAGTGGGCGGCACCAAAGTATTGGTTGCCGTGGGAGGAACGGGCGTGTTTGTCCTCGTGGCGGTGGGCGGTATTGGCGTGTTAGTCGTCGTCGGAGGTAGGGCCGTGTTCGTCATGGTCGGAGGCACCGGGGTATTGGTCCGGGTGGCCGTAGGCGGAACAAGAGTATTCGTAGCCGTGGGAGGCACCGCGGTATGCGTCGCGGTGGGTGGAACCGACGTGAAAGTTGATGTGGGCGGGATCGCCGTGTTCGTTCGGGTAGCGGTCGCGGTTGGGGGCACCAAAGTATTCGTGTGGGTCGGCGTAAAGGTAAAGGTCGCCGTAGGCGGAACCGGTGTATTGGTCTTCGTCGGAGTAGGAGGTACCGGTGTGTTGGTTTTGGTCGCCGTGGGTGGCACAGGCGTATTGGATTTCGTCGGGGTAGGATTGGTCGTATTGGCCTTCGAAGACACCAGGGCGAGTTGCCAGGGAATCAGATTGTAGGAGTTGCTATTGGGAACGTCCCCCTGGTAGAGAAACGTCAGGTTGTTGAGGTTGATGGAATCGGTTGAGTCATAGCCGTCGATGACCGCCCCGCCGCTGCTGAAGTCGCTGGTCCAACTCGAGACGCCGGATTGGAAGGTGACGTTGTGAGCACCTAAAAAAGGAGTGTTGAGGTTGGCTGTATTGCCGACCGGAGTCCAGGTTCCGCCGAGTGTGGTGGCGCTCAAGGCACGGAAGAAGCGGTGCCCGTCGCTGCCGATGCATTCGATGTCAGCCAGATAGGTGCCGGTTTGCTCGACGGTATAGACATTGTCGGCCTCGAAGAGATTGAACTCGGAATCCGTGTAGACGATGACGGGTGTATTGAAACCATTGGGAAAGTTCGCCAGGGAGGTCGAGCTGCGGTAAAAATTTCCGTTGTCGCCGGTGAAAAACAAATAGACGTTGGTGGAATCGCTAATGATCCAGAAATCGATCCAATTGCTCACGCTCGAGGGCTGGGACGCGAAGAAATTCTTCGGAGCGCTCCAGTTCTGCGGCTGGGTGGGGTCGCTGTTGGTGGAATACTGGGGCTGGCCGCTCTGGAAGATCAGGTACCATTTGTTCTGCGGGGCGAAATAAAACACTTGGGGCGCGGTGTGATAGCCGCCCCCGATATTGGGGTTGCTATCCATGAAATAAGGCGTCGCGGCGCCGGCCGTGCTCCAATTGGTGAAGTGCAGGTATTCCATGCCATAGTTGCCCGCGGAATTGACGGAGGAGGCATAAACAATGTATTGGCCGTTGTAGTAGACGGTAGAAGGGTCCTTGACCGCGATCATGTTGTGGGTGGAGTCGCTCTTGGGGCTGATGAGTGGGCCGGTCGATGACCATGAGAACGAGGTAGGTAGGGTCTGGGCGTAAAGCGCGGATTGGTACGCCCCCAACAACAGGACCGTAAGAATCAAAACCAAGGATGGTAAAGAAAATCCGAAATATCGTTTTAAGCTGAATCGTTGCCCTTGCATGGGTACCCCCGGCTTCTAATGTTGGGAAGCGCCTTGAATCACACTCCCTGCGGAACCGGTTCTACCTTCAAGCAGACGGTTCCATCCAATAGATTTGTGTTTGGGGGGGGTGTTTTATTCCCGATGTTGTAAAAATTGGCTCTGAAAAGTTTATAAACAGGGAGATAGAAGAGTATGACCTTTAGGATCCCTCAAAACCTTCTCATAACAGCTTCCTCAACAGCGGACGATCTTTTTACCCCTTCATCGGGCGGACCTGTTTTTCATCGGGTCACGAGGATTTTTACGATATTTAAGCTGGATTTATTTTCGAGAGGTTTCTTTTTTCTACATCTCGTTTGGTTCCATATTCCAAAAAGGAATCAATTATTTCTTTCGACAGCGGGCTAAAGCCCTGGCCTTTTCATTGACTCGGTAATCAAGGCTTTTCACAACCGCTAATACTTTTTGACGAGTTTCCCAAGAAATACCTTTGTAGTTGTTAATCACCATGGATACCATCCCCTTACTGACCTTTGCTATCTCCGCAACATCCTTCATGGTCGCTCTCGTTTTGAGAGAATGCACAGTCGCACTTGAAAATGGTTCTAATGAAGAACTCAACGCAGAACCAGCAGTTTTCCGATGGCCCTACCACTCTTGGTCGTCACCACCACGTAATAGACCCCATTCGCCAACCGGTTCCCTCCCCGACCCGTTAATGAAACCGTCACGGCGGTCCCCGATGGCACGGAGCGATAGGTCGTGTCCTGCACCTTCCTAAAATTCGTCGTGAACAATTCCACCCGTACGTCCTGACTTCCCGTGTAGAGGGGCGGCAGGATTTGCACTGTGGGGTCCGAGACCGGGTTGGGGTAGATCCCCACATGGCACGGTAAAGCCGTGGGAGCTGGGCTGGAAGTCGGCGTAGGGCTGATCGTGGAGGTGATCGTAGGAGTGAAGCTGGGAGTGAAGGTAAAGGTCGCGGTTCCCGTGGGTGTCGCGGTGGGAGTAGAGGTGAAAGTCTTGGTAATCGTGATAGTGAAGGTGGGGGTCGAGGAAGCCGTGGGGGTGAAGGTATTAGTGTGTGTCGAGGTCAAGGTCGGTGTAGCGGTTGCCGTAGATGTGGGGGTTGCTGTCGAGGTCGCTGTGGAAGTGTAGGTAAAGACGGGTGTCGGGGTGATGGTCGGCGTCACCGACCAAGTCGAGGTCAAGGTCGGGGTGAGGGTAACCGTGGGTGACAGGGTGTTCGTGGGGGAGAGGGTCTGGGTTGGGCTATAGGTCGCGGTGGGGGTGTGGGTGAGGGTGGGAGTTGAGGTTGGGGTACCCGACCAGGTCGAAGTGAAGGTGGCGGTAAAGGTCATGGTTGAGGTGGGAGAAAGCGTATTCGTAGGGCTGAATTGAGACGTGGGGGTCGAGGTCGAGGACACGGTCGAGGTGGTGGTCATCGTAGCCGTACCCGTACGGGTCGGTGTTGTTGTGGGGGTGACCGAAACGGTGAAAGTGGGAGTGGGGGTCAAAGTCAAAGTACGGGTGGCGGTCGGAGTCCATGTGGTGGTGAAGGTCGAGGTGGAGGAAGGCGTCGAGGTCGCGGTGGTCGTACGGGTCTGGGTCAATGTGTTGGTCAGGGTGGGGGTGGAAGTTACGGTCGGGGAAAGGGTATTCGTAAAACTGAATTGTGCGGTCGCGGTGCTGGTTCCCGTAAGGGTTGGGGTTGAGGTCGGGGTCAAGGTGGACGTGGCGGAGGGGGTCGAGGTGGAGGTATTCGTGCGGGTCACGGTCGAGGAGGCGGTCGGTGTAAAACTCATCGTATAGGTCGGCGTGTTCACCACCGTTTGCGTCAGCGTCGCGGTCATGGTTCGGCTCGAGGTCACCGAGGAGGTAAAGGTGGTCGTTTGGGTCAATGTAACGGTCGGCGTCACCGTCTGGGTAACCGTGGGGGTTGACGACCGGGTCATGGTCGGGGAAAAGGTGGGGCTCGTTGTAAAAGTAAGGGTGGCGGTGGACACCACCGTATTCGTCGGGGTGACCGTCATTGTTCGCGTCGGGGTCGTAGTGGGCGTTACGGTTGGGGACGAAGTCCGGGTCACGGTGGAAGTCGACGTGGGGGTATAAGTGGGGGTACCCGCCGGTATATCCCCGTAAAGGGTGCCCCGGCCTCCGGCGCCGATATAACAGCGGCCGTAGATGTTCTCATCCCCTTCCACCCATCCCGCGCCTCCGTACTGGTGGTTGGCATCGTTGATCCGGGTCCAGGTCACGCCCGCCCCGTCGTCGTTGCGGAAGAACCCGTAGGACCCGTTGACGGTCCCGACCAGGAAGACCGCCGGGTGAGCCTGGCCGGGGGCGGCCTTGCCGAACCCCACCGGCCCCATGGGCTCGTACACGTTGGAAATGGCCGTCACGCTGGAACCCGCGTTGGTGAACCGGTAGAGGGCGTTGTAGGTGGAGATCCAAAATTCCCCGGGCTGACCGAAAACGGGCCGGGGCATGACCCATTGCCCGTTGCCGTTGGCGTCGCCCCAATTGACCGGGACACTGTTCACCTGGGTGAAGCTGGCCCCGTAGTTGGTGCTCTCGTAGATCGTCACGGAATAGCCGTAAACCCACTCGCTGGGATAGGTCGCGTAGAAGGTGGAGGGGTTGGAACGGTCCGAGGCTACCATGGCGCCGCTGGGAAGTCCGGAGCAGGTCGTCCAACCCCCGCCGAGGGAAGAAGCGTAGGCCGGAGAGCCGTTTCCGCTATAAGGCGACACCACGATCCGGGAGCCGTCGGCGGCAACCGCCACGCAACCCATCTGGCCCGAAGTGCCGTAACCCGGGGGTGCGCTTCCCCAAGGCGTCCAAGTCTGCCCGTTGTTGGTGGAATAGGCCACGTCGTCATTCACGGCCGAGGGGTTGGTGCTGTTCCCCACCCGGACCACCGTATTGGGCCTCGATTCGGCGAAGTCCAGCATGTTGGTATTTGAGTATTGGGGGTTGCAGTACATGCCCGAGGCGGGCGATTGGGTCACGTTCGTGTGGCGCATGCCCCCCACGTCGCCCAGGCAGGAAAAGAGAATACCGCCCGCCGCGGCGGGGTTCATGTAAATCGCCACCGTTTCCTCCAAGTTATTGTCGGTGTAGGTCCAGGAAACGGGGTTCGCTTGGATATTGGTGCTGCTCCAAACCCCGCCGCCGCCCCCCGCCCCGCCGGAGGGGTAAATGGCGTTATTGGAATTGAATGGATCAATGGCCACGCACCCCGCCCAACCCGCCCCGCCCGAGCCGCCACTACACCCCTCCTGGTAGATTGCGCCGTTGACGTTGAAGACCGAGGAGCCGGAGCCGGCCAAGGCGATGATGGACCAAGAACCGCCGCCGTTGGTGGTCGACAAAAGCCGGTCGGGCCCTCCCCACCAATCGATGGTGGTGACGACGACATGTCGGGCGTTATTCGCATCCACGCTGATCCCCGCGTAACCCCCCGAACCGCTTCCCGGGCCGATGGAGGGGGTTACGTTGGTCCACCCCAAGGTTCCGGTGTTGAGCTTCCAAATCTGGCCCGTTGAGACGCCATTGGGCCCGTAGCCGCCGCTGTCGTAAACGATCCAAAGGTTGCCGTCCGTCCCCAGGCTGGCGTGAGGTGTGACCATGTTGGAGGGCCCGCCAGGGATCAGCGTCCAGCTTCCTCCAGCGTTGGTGGAGCGGTACACGTTGCTATTGCCTGAAGTCATGGCCAATACGCCCACATAGATCGTGGCCGAGGCCGAGCCCGAGGTGCCGTGGGGGTCGAAGATGACCCAGCTGAGGCCATAGCCGGTGTCGCCCACAACCGGGAAGGAACCGACCTGAGCCCAGGAGGAAGCCGAAGAGGTGCTCACCCAAAGCCCTTGCCAACGGGAGGCGAAATACAGCTTGGAGGTCAGGTTGGGGTCCACCGCCAGGCGTTCGCCGGCTTCGCGGCCGTTGTTGCCGCCACCGTTGCCCGACATGGAAACCGGGATGGCATTTGCGGTCCAGGAATTGCCTTGGTCCGTTGAGCTGAGGATCGTGCCGGGGGCGGTCGGGTTCATGCCCGCCGCCGCATAGACCACGTTGGCGTTGACGGGATCGGGTGCGATGCTTTCCCCCCCGAAATTATTCCCTTGGATGGGCCCGAACATGTCGATCAGGGGAATCCATCGGCTGTTGGCGTTGTCCCATCGATAGAACCCGCCGACGTCAGTACGCGCGTAAAGGAGGTTCTGTTGGACAGGACTGTAGACCAGCCCCGGGACGAACCCGCCGCCCATGATGGCCACACTTTGCCAATTGCAAGCTTGGGCACCAGCCATAGCTCGAAGGCCGAAAAGGAGGAAAGTAATCGCAAGGAGCGGCCTGAAAACCCTTCCACGAACAAGAAGTCCTAAAAAATCGTTTTTAATCTTATTTAACCGCATGTAATCCTCGAGGTGTCAGCCAAAGGGATCAATCTTTTTTTAAATAGTACCTGAAAAAAAGTCCTATCAATTTATATAAAACAATAATTAAGTTTATGTTTAGTGTTTGGAATCGATCCGATCCGTTTTTCGGTAGCTTCCCGGCGAATGGCCAGTGGCCCGTTTGAAGGCTAAGACGAAGTAACTCACCGAGTTAACCCCACTTTCCTGGGCCACGGGGGCTGGCCTGAAGCAGGCGCTGGGCCTCCTCCAGCCCCAAGGCTTGGAGGTATCTGGAGAAACCCTGCCCGGCCGCAGAGGAAGCCGGCGAACATCTTCACCACTTCCTTAAACCCCTCCAGGACGGGCGGGAACAGCACGACCGTATCGAGTTTCATTTGGGCGTTGTCCAGGAAATTCGGGTCCGGTCCCTCGGCGCGCCGACCGGAAAGTGAAATCCATTGCCGGGCGATCTCGGCTTCCGTGAAGGGCTCCCGCACGAAGAAACCAGTGGTCAGGAAATCCTGGAAGGCGTGGGAATCCAGGAGTTCGTCGCAATAGAAGTAGCCTGCCTCACCGTCGCTCCCGCCACTGGCATGCCATTGAACTGGGTGGTTTGACCTTTGTTCCCAGCTGCCTACTTAGTGGAAAACAGCGGCTTGTTTGGCGCTCAGTGAATGACGACGACCTTCCCCATCCTGGTTTCCCTTTGGTCCCCGTCATCCACTTTAAGCACGTAAATGTAGATGCCACTGGCCACCGTTTCCCCACGCTGGTTTTCAAGCTTCCAGGGAATGCTGTTCATCCCCACATTGCCTGTTTCGTTGGTTTGATATATTAGTTCGCCCGTTATTTCATAAATGGAGAGCTGAACTTGGGCCGGTTTCCCAAGCGTTACTAGGAAATTCACTGGTTCCCCGTCCCTGGAAACATTCGGCGCCGCAACCATGGACAACCATCCACCTTCAATATTCGCGAACGTGGGTGTGATCGTCGGCGTTGGCCGCGTTCCCTCACCCGGCAGGGATTCCCGCGCAAGCTTGTCCCCACTTGGCATGCAGGTAGGAAGGGGACGGCAGGAGGGCGGAACGCCTCCTGAGGCCGTCACCAGGTTACCCCTTAAATACAAGGCGTAATGGCTGTTTGCCCGGTAGGTTCCACCGGTCAGGCATGGGCTGTACCAATAGCCCGTCCCGGGCGAGAAGTTCCCGTAATCCGTCCGGTGAACTGCAGTCTGGATGCCCACCCAGCTGACCCCGCCGTTTAAAACCGTGGAATCAGTGTTGGAAATCGTAATCTCCCAGTTGGCCTGGTGGTTCGTGTCGGGCCCACAAGCCGGGGTGAAGGATAACGTCCCGGCGGATACAGCCGTCACTTGGTGGAAACAGCTGGGATTGAATAGGCAACCGCCATAATTAACGGCGCCTGCAAGGCCGGCACCCGAGGTATCGTCCGCCCAGAACTTGATGGTGATGTCCGACAGCGTCACCGGGGCTCCCGTGTTAACCACCTCAAAAACATCCATCACTTGGTTGTCGGCGCACGCGCTGGTGTTTTCCAGCAATTGCAGGCTGGCCTGACTTGTGCCGCAGGTCGCCTCGGGGGTGGCCGTCGGCGTAATCGTGAAGGTCCAGGTGACTGTGGGCGTCCAGGTCTTCGTCAGGCTTGGCGTGATCGTCCAAGTCTTCGTGGAGGTCAGGGTCGCCGTCGGGGTGGCCGTGGGCGTTTGGGTGGGCGTGAACGTCGGCGAATTCGTGGGCGTTGTGGTGGCCGTCACCGTCGGGGTCGAGGTGGGGCTGTTCGTGGCCGAATTCGTCGACGTGAAGGTCGCCGTATTCGTGGTCGTTACCATCGGGGTCGCGGTCGGGCTATTCGTGGCCGTGTTGGTGGCGCTATTCGTCGGCGTGTTGGTATCCGTTGGAGTGGCCGTGTTGGTCGGAAGCGGCGTTAACGGGGTCAAAACAGGCTTGGGAACGACCGGAGTGGATGGGACGGGCGTGCAATTGGACCCGTTCAACCCGAATTTTTCAACCCGGTTGTTGCCTGCGTCGGACGCGTAAAGATTTCCGCAACCGTCGAAGGCAAGTCCACGGGCCCTTGAGAATTGCCCGTTGCCGGTCCCGGGAGCCCCGATTTGGGCGATATAGGTACCGTTCGGGGTGAATTGCTGGATAGTATTAAGCACCTGGTCGGAAACGTAAATATCCCCGTCCGGCCCAACCGCCGCCGAGTTGGGGAACATGAATTGGCCGGGGTTGGCGCCTTGACCGCCCCATTGGGTCAGATAAATCCCGGAGGAAGTGAATTTCTGGACCCGTTTATTGCCCGAATCAACCACGTATAAGTTGTTGTTCGCGTCTTCCGTTATCCCCAATGGATTGGTGAACTCCCCGTTCCCGGAACCGGCCCCGCCCCATTGGTTGACATATGTGACGAAACCAGGATTCCCCGGGGTATAGGTGAACTGCTGGACCCGGTTGTTGCCGCTATCCACCACGTAGACATTATTAGATTTATCCACAGCAACCCCGTTGGGGCCCGCGAACTGGCCATTACCCGTTCCGGCTGAACCGAATGCGAATTGGAACGCACCATTCTGCCCCAAGACCTGCACCCGGTTGTTCGCCGTATCGGCCACATACAGGCTGTTTTGACCACCGGCATAAGCCAGATAGGTGGGGCCGTTGAACTGCCCATTCCCGGAGCCATATCCTCCCCAATTGGCGAGCCAATTTCCGAACAAATCCCATTCCTCGATCCGGTTGTTCCCCGAATCGGCCACGAAAAGAACGTTGTTATCGACAGCCAACCCGGCCGGGTTGTTGAAGCCGCCGTTCCCGCTGCCTTCCGCGCCGAAATTCAAAACCCAGGTATAGGATCCGGGAATGGGATTGGAAGGGATAGGGACGGTGCAAGTGGAATTGCACACCCGGAATACTTGGACTCGATCGAGGATATTATCCACCTGGTAAAGGGTGCCACAACCGTCAAAAGCAATCCCATCGGAATACAACGATTGGCCTTCCCCCTTTCCAGCGGGACCGCTCCCACCGACGGCACCAATTGGATTGCCGTTCGTATCCAAAATTGAAATTCCACTGCTCAAACTCACAAGACCACTCTGGTTCGTGCCTTCGTAAAAACTGGTATAAACATTCCCATCCAAACCTAGGGCGACGGCATTCGCGTAAATGGGAACCCCTTGCATACCGGCAACGTTCCAGCTCACGTTAGAAAAAGACCCCAAGGGATACCAAGATGAAACATAAGTTGGAGGAGTTGCTGTCAGGTTGAATTTTTGGATGCGGGGAAAAGAAGAAAAAGTCACCGGAGTGTTGGTGCCGGTTAAAAAACCAGTCGCCGGCAGGTAATCCACCACATAGGCATAGGTGCCGCTGGTATCCACCGTTAAGGTTCCGCGGTTCCCGTTGCCCGAGTTCGAGAACTGGCCTGTCCCGGTTCCGGGCGTCCCCCAAGCCGTCAGATACTGCACATAAGTGGGCGAAACACCGGTGTATCGATACTTGACTACCCGGCCGTTGCCCAGGTCATAAACGTATATATTCGCGAACCGGTCGACCGTGATCCCCACGGGATTGGAAAAAATAAGGCCGCTCGCCGATCCATTGAACGAAAAAAGCTGGGTGCCGTTATTCACTCCGGCCCCGATGTTGTAGGCGTTCACGCTATTGGCATTCTCCACATAGACGATGTTATGGGTATCCACTGCGATCGCGTTGGGGTTATATCCCGACGGAAGCCCGTAGGTTGCGAAGAAACTCCCGTCCAATCCCAGTACTTCGATCCTGTTGTTGCCCGCGTCCAATACATAGGCGTAAGACCCTGAAACGGCGATCACCGTCGGCCCACTAAACTGGCCGTTCCCCGATCCCGGCGGGCATCCCTGGCCCGCAGTGTAGTAGGAGGAACCACAGCCCCAAATGGTGGAAAAGCTGTAGCAGAGGGTAGGCCTGGGGGAAATGGAAGTACTTAGCAAATCACTGATGATGTTTGGTTGAGGGCTTCCCCATCCCGTGGCCAAATCATAACCTTGCACTGCCGGATACCCGTTTGTGCCGTTGACGGGGGAGCTGTTCCCCGTAATTCCATTATTGCCGTACGTAATATCGTGGAAATCACTGTTATATTGGGCGCTTTCCCCGATCGCGTAAAAGCTTGGATTGGCGAACCCTAAGGGTGGAACCGGAGACGCTTGTTGCTGTCCTTTCTGGTTGACCAGGGAAGTCAAAGCGGCCCAAAGCGGGGCGGCGGCGCTGGTACCGGAATCGATTCCTAATCCACCGTTGAAAACCACGAAAAGATTGTCCGCCACCATGGAAACATCGGGCGAATTCCGGGAACTACTCGAGCCGTAATTGGCGGATAGGTTCATGTTATTGCCGAAATTCAGGCTGTAACCTTGGGCTTGGTAGGCGGGAATGCCCACATCCACCACCCCTCCGCTGCTAATGGTTTTCGCAACGGGGGAATCGTTCCAGGTGATTTCATTGCTCCAACTTCCCCCAGCCGACGAGGTGGTAAGGATGGTCCCCCCCCACGACCGTCAGGTTCGATTCTTCCTCGTCGGTTCCCGAACGGGCGTCGGAGGGCCATTGGTTAGCCCCGGCTCCGATATTCGCGTAATAGCCGAAATCGCCCGAAGCAAGGAAAAACGACTGTCCTTGGAGGGCGAACTCCTGGAATATCTCGTCGGAAGTGGGGTCCGTCCCGACGGTCCAAGAGGAACTCAATTGGTTCGAGAGGGGTACTCCCGGCGGCGGAAACGCCATGGCTGCCCACACGTCATCCACGGGCGTACCGATATTTAGTATCGGATTACCATTCCCGTCGGTGCCCACCTGCACCATGTAGCCCTCATAGACGATGACACCCCAAGGATTTCCCAAGTAAGTTTGTCGAAGCCCCGGCGCCATGGCGATGGCCATTTCAATATCCAATGTCGTTTCGCCAGCCGGGCCCGGGAACCGGGGAGTTCCATTGAACCCGTCAAGGGCTACGAATGAAACGGGAACGCTGGGAGCCGGCACCCCGTTGAAGGTGTTGATGTCGGCTTCATATTGTTGGATGTCGGAATTGAAGTAGCCATCCAACTCAAAAAGCCCGAGGGATTGCCCGTTCCCAGTCAAGCCGCTGGGTATGCCGTAGGCGTTCCGAAAATCGGTTCCGATGAAAGCGTAGTAATTGTTCCCGTGCCCATCGGTCAAGGGAACCGATCCAGGCCCTCCCGCGGAGGAGGTGAAACCTGATTCACCAAGCGCCCGCTTCGGCTGTGCCATGGTTTCCTTCGGGGATTTGACGGTGAGCGGTTGCGTTTGTTTGCGGAAGTAATTCGGATGGGGCAAGACGTAGTTGTCCAACCCGGCCACGTAAAGCAATGGGATATCCAAATCCACGGAAGGTTCACCCTCGGGGGCGCGGAACTCACTGCCGTCCGGCCGCTGGTAGCGACGTAGGCGGACATGAAAGGCCTTTTGGATGTCGCCCGCGGTACCAGTCACCCCCAACACGATGCGGTTGCCATGGGTTTCGGCTATGCTTAAGCCGCTCGCCTTCGCGAAGTCGATGACGGCCTGGTAATCCTCCCGGGTCGGGCCGAATTGTTCGGCGAATTCCTCGGGCGTGTGGAATTTCCTGTATTGGGCGCTCTTGGGATCGTAAATTTCCTTAAGAAGATTTGACAATTCCTGCTGGTTCCGGAGGGGCAAGCCGATCGATAGCCTCAGCTGTTGGGCGACGGGAACGTCCCCTAACAGGGGAGTGGACGCAAACGCTTTGCGCATATGACCGTGAAGCAGTTGCCGTCCCGCCGCCCCTGCACTCATGGAAGGCCACAAGAGGATGAGCGTCAAGAAGAAGGAACCGAATATTTTAAAGGGAATTTTAGTGGCCCCGTGTCGCCGTAAAAGAGGATGGAAAGGAGATTTTTTCGGATGGGGATGGTCACAAAACCGACTCGGACTTAAACAAAAGCGCGTTCTCATATTGGCTCCCTCTCAATACCAACCGTGGCTTTTAGGGTGAACTATCACGAAGAGGATCCGGCGTTTAACTTCCCCAAATCCTTTAAGATCTCTCATCGGAATCAGTCGAGGATGCCGGAAACCCACATAGGATATCCGAAAGGAAAAGTGGTTAATTTATATAAAACAAAAAAAATTATACTTTCGTAATGCCGCGTGGGCGGCCTCGGTAGGCCCCGGGCGTCAAGCCGGTGGCCCGTTTAAACGTTTGAACGAAATAACTGGTCGAGTTGAAGCCGCTTTCCTGGGCCACGCGTAAAATCGAAAGAGGGCTGGCCCGGAGCAACCGTTTAGCTTCTTCTAATCGCAAAGCTTGAACGTATTTCGAGAACTTATGTCCCGTCGCCCGTTGGAAACCCTTGAGGAAGGCTGGTTCGGAAAGGCCCGCTTTCTTCGCCAATTCCTTCAGGCGGAGCGGCCCCGTGAAATGCTGGTCCACAAAACGTCTCACTTCCTCCATGTGGGCCAATCGCTCCCCCTCGGAAGGACGGTCTCCGGCCGCGCCGATCTTATCCAACCCATCCCGAAAGAACGAAAGCATGTCCTGGGTGGTGGACGCTCGGAGAAGGCGTTCCTCCACCGAATCAGCCAAAACGCCTAACGCCGTCTTGTCACCCGAACGCCCCAGGAGAGAATCGGCCACAAAAAAGGAAGCCTCCAAAAGGTGGGCTCGCAGGCTCTCGGGATGTTCTTGGGAATAGGTGAGTGCCTGGCGAATAAAATCGGAGCGAGCCACCTCCCTTTCGGGGAAAGATCCTCCCTGAAAGGCTTTCCTAAGCCTGGACAAGGCCGGTCGCAAACCACGCCCTGGCCCCTGGGGTATGTTCTCCGAATGGTCCTCGTAAAAAACCAGTGAACGCCCGAGGGATGGACATAGGTTCATGGCAAGCATGGCTTGATGGCGGGATTCCACGAGCTTGTCTCCAGGTGAAAGGGTGTTCCCAACACCCGCCAGGAGTTTGAGTCCGGTTCGTTTCTCCAAACGAGCCAGGATCGCTTCCATGCGTTCGCGGATCTCAAGCTTGGCCTGTACTTTCGTTTTCAGCGGAGAAGCCGAGGTGACAAAGAGCGCGCCATAATCCTCCAGCTTCCCTGCCACGGTCTCCGGGAATTCCCGTGCTACCCAAAGAGATTCCCATTGGAGCCGATTCGCCCGGGCCATCGCCCGGATGGTGGAACCCTGCCCGGGGGCCGGGACCGGATGGGTGACCGCCAGCACGGTCGTGGGGTAGCGCGTAATGCCCAACTCCTCCTTTTCCCACTCGTGCAGGACGAAACCGGCAGTCACCCTTGGATGAAACTTGTCCAATCCGATCATGAAGTCCATCCACATGAAATGGGGCAAGCAATGGGAAAGGGCGCCTTTGCGAAGTACCTCCAACTGCCCCGCCATCGTTTCGTCCGCCCGGCCGCAAAGGTAGTCCGCCAGAATTTGGAGAAGCTTTTTGCCGTCCTCCAGGGCTTTGGGATTCAGCACCAGGGCACCAAGCGCCATGCGGGCATAGCTTAGATAATCCAGGTCGGGAGCGTCGGCTGGGCGGCCTGATAGATCGGCCCATTGGCGGCCCAGATCCGCTTCCGAAAAGGGTTCTTGAACGAAAGACCCGGCAGCCAGGATACCGTGGCAAGTGCTCCCGGAGACCACGGGAGTGAAAAGCTCGCTGAATCCCCGGTGGGTCCCAACGAGGGTTTTCCGTTCCTTCATCAGACGGTTAAAATGCAGTTCGTTGAAACGGTCCCGATCCCGAAGTTTCCGGAAAAAGGATTCGAAATGGGTCGGGTTGTGAAGCGTATCGCGACTGTAAAACAGGGGTTTCCAAGCGGTTCGATTGCTTGCTGGAACAAAAAAACAGTTCAGATTGAAGTAGGCGGCAAAGAGATTATGAATTCGCACATAAATAGTAAAACGCAGGTCCCGATCGGTTCCGAGGGGCGCTGGAAACGAGTGGGCAGAGGGGAAAATCCGGCGAGAGGGGTTCATGGGGTTGATTATACCGTGTGTCGAAAATACAGGTTGAAATCTCAAAACGCCGAACACGTAACAGCTTCCGGGTGAAGGGAGTCCTCCCACCTGATGAAAAAACTACAGTTCACGATCCTTACAAAAGATAAAGCGCCAGGGTAATCACCCTGGCGCTTAAGTCTTTTTCTGACCTTCTAATCGCAGTTTTCTTGCAAGGTCTTTGGGTTTGGTACCATTCGACTTTAAACCCCCAAGACCACGGGGGAGAGGGGAAACGAAGCTCCACTTCATTCCCTTCCCCTTCCGCGGTTCTCTGGTACGGCTTTTTCTATTTCAAGATCAGTAGTTTGGTGGTGGTTGTAGTGGTCTGGCCTTGCGACTTCACCGTGCAGGTCACGATGTAAAGCCCGTTGGCCAGGTAATTCCCCACGAAATTTTTCTCATCCCAATAGACCGTGTGGTTGCCTGTCGAGCCCAAAGAGGCCCCGGTCAAGCTCGTCGACCAAATCAACCGGTTGTCCATTGTGTAGGCCTTCAGGGTGATCTGCGCACCTGAATCGATCCCCACCCCGTCGGAAGAACCGACGGCGCTGGCCGTCGCTCCCGTCCCCTTGCCCGACAGGTTGATCGCAAGGTTGACTCCGTTCCCCGTCGAGGGGTTCGGGTAGGCGATCACACTGGCGGCCTTCAAGGCTGAAGATGCACCAGAAGGCTCCTGGCCCCAGACCAAAGCGCCACCCTGGTAGGCGGTGATCTTAGTCGAGGGAGCGTAGGTGGACTGGGCCGCGAAGCTCCAGTCGTTATCCTGCAACATGTTGCTCCAGTCGCTCTTGTTGAACCGGCTCTGGATCTGGATCATCTGACCCGGTTGCAGGATCAGGTTGCCCGTGAACTTGTAGCTCACGTAGTTGGTCTGACCGCCCAAGCTCGTGGGCTGAATCGTGGCCTGAACATCCGTCGTGACGGAAGTTCCGGCGGGCAACAGACCCGCCCAATCCACCCAAGCCTGAACCGACTGGTTGGTACAGTCGCAATTGAACCAGTAGCGAACTTCCACGTTGTTCAGGTTCAAGGCCCCGTTCCCCGTGTTTACTACCTCGATCTGGGGATGAGGGCTGTTGGTGGAATCAGTCGTGACGCCTGAGAGCAGTTCCAGGGTCAAGGCCGCCGCCCCGGAAGGCGTGGGCGAGAAGGTAAAGGTCGGCGTCGGCGGTACAGGCGTGTTGGTATGGGTAAAGGTGAAGGTAAAGGTCGCCGTAGGCGGCACCGAGGTAGAGGTCGAAGTGGGCGGGATCGCCGTATTCGTCCTGGTCGCCGTCGGCGGAGCAGCCGTGTTCGTGGCCGTTGGCGGGGCGGGGGTGTTCGTGACCGTCGGGGGCGCCGGGGTATTGGTCACAGTCGGCGGAACCGGGCTATTGGTGTTCGTCGCGGTCGGGGGCACCAAAGTATTGGTCGCCGTGGGAGGAACAGGCGTGCTTGTCCTCGTGGCGGTAGGCGGTGCCGGGGTATTGGTCGCGGTCGGAGGGGCCGGGGTGTTGGTGACGGTCGGCGGTAGGGCCGTGTTCGTCATGGTAGGCGGCACCGGGGTGTTGGTTTTGGTCGCGGTGGGAGGCACCGAAGTGAAGGTCGAAGTGGGCGGTATCGCCGTATTCGTCCGGGTGGCGGTCGCGGTGGGTGGCACCAGAGTATTGGTGTGGGTCGGTGTAAAGGTAAAGGTCGCCGTAGGCGGAACCGGAGTATTGGTTCTAGTCGGGGTAGGCGGCACAGGCGTATTGGTCTTCGTCGCCGTCGGATTCGCGGACCCCGAGACCACTCCCACGAAACTCGTCACGCTAGAAGCGGTCAAGGAATAGGTGAAGCTGTTACCCGAGACGGCTACGGGGGATTTAGCGACCAGGTTATTGCTGCTATCCGTCACCCAGGGGGTCACCGTAGTCACGTTGATGCCATTAATGCTGAAAGTCTGACTGGTAGTCGAGCTGTTGTTGTTGATGGCCACAAAAACAATAGTCTGTGGCGAAGAGGTGTTGGTATTTTTGAACGCGCTCACATTAACACCCGAGGTCGGGCTCGCGGTTGCGCCCATGCGGTAATAACCAGGTCGGATGAACTTGCTGTAATTGCCCAAGACAAAAGCCTTGATGGTGAGGTTGCTGCCGCTGATCAGGTCGGTGAGCCACCAATAGTGAAAAGCGTTCATGTTGGAATCGACCAGGGAGCTTTGGATCCAGCCCGCTTCCTGCAACGCGCCCGGAATATCGGTCGTATTCCCGGATATCTCGGTTTCCCACCATTCCTGGTTCGTCACATGGGTGAAACCATAGGAAGAAAGAAGCCCCGCAGTGGCGGTACCATAAAGATGGGTCCCGATGATGCCGATCATGGGGGCCACGGTAGCGTCATCCATGGCTGTCGCAGCTAGGTTCATCCCATACGTGTTGTCCGGCTCTGGGAGCATGATCTTGGTCGAAAAACCAGCGTTTTGGATGGCACTATGGAATGCATTTGCGTAAACATCGAACTGGCCCGCCGTCCAAAGACAGGCTTCGTAAGTGGGGTTGAAATTGGGTTCGTTCTGGATGGAAAGGGCGTAAAGGCTAACGCCCTGATTCTTGCAATATTGGATAAACGAAACTTGGTAAGAGGCTAATCCCGTATCGGAGCTGTTGGGGGATCCGGAGCTGGCTCCCAGGAAGGTGTCGTTGCTGGCCCCGCCATCGACGTTGTTGTTGGCTTTGTACTGGGCCGGGGGGGACCACTCGGTGGCCCATAAAAGGACATTGGGATTGACGTTTTTAGCCGCTACTAGCTGGTTCACTTCTGACGAGAAGCTGTTATTGGGGTCGATCCGAGCCCTGAGGGCGGTGATCCCGATGTGGCCGTTCACGTTGTCATCGGCGAACAGGGCTTGACCCATACTGCCGATGGCGCTCCAGGCGCTGGAAGCGCCGATGCAATGGATGTATTGGTTGGTCTGAGTAGCGTCCACCGTGCAGGTTCCCGACCAGGCCGGAAGGGCCGCGCCGAAAAAAAACGCCGCGCAAAGGGAGAATATAAGGCGGGATACAACTCCATCAAATCGTTCGCGAGAAAAAGGACACTTTTTCACGGTGCACTCCTGATATTTTTAATAACGATCTAAATTTCAATTAAATCGTTGTGAAGAAAGGACAGGAATATGGGAAGACGTGGTTGTCCTAACATCGATTAGTGTTTGGGGATTGCCGGTTTATTCCCGCGAGAGGACGATTTGGGGGGAGGCCCGGATTTCAGCGAAAAATCAAGGCTTTGTAGGGTATTTGGTGTGGTAGTCGTCCAGCCATTGTTTCAATGCTAGGTCGTCGGGCTTCAAGCGCAGGGCCTGTTCGAGGCATTGGACCGCCTGGGCGGTCTGTCCCGCTTTAAAGTAAACGATCCCTAAGGTCCGCCATAACCTGCTGTCTTGGGGGTTGTCCTGTACGGCCTTCTCGTAGGGCGCGGTCAGGCTGGCGGCCTGCGCACCAGTGGGCAAGCTTACCATCTGGGTTTCGGCGGAGGACGGCAATTCGAAGCGTACCTCTACTTTTGATTTGGGGGCGCCCGCAGGCACCGGTACGGGTTGGGGCGAGGCCACCACGGTGACTGGAGGAGCCATGACAGTCACGGGGTGGCTGATCACCGTCACGGGCTTGGAAATAATAGGCGTTGGGTTGGGGAATTCGTAACCAAGGCTGACCCGGTGCGAGGTGCCCAATTCGCCGTATGGCACGAAGGCATAGTCCACTTGAAAAGGTCCGACCTTTACCCCCGCCCCCGCGGTGAAACCCGTCAGACCTCCGATCTGGTTGTCGGAAAGCGCCCCCTGGTAACCCACCCGGAGTGAATAGTCCCTTTCGATCGTCCCCTCCAGGCCGCCCTGGGCCCGGCTCACCCCGTTGGGTTGCCAATCCACCACGAGAAGCGGTATCAAACACGACCCACTTCCCCATTTCAGGATCTCCGAGCAGCCTAAGCGAAGATCCTGGGCCGGAGTATATCCGGCCTCAGAGGTCCCCAGACCCGAATAGTTCAAGCCCAGGCGAAAATCGGAAACAGTATTCCAGAGGACTCCCAGGTCGCCGGAGAGCCCGGTATAAAGCGAGTCCACGATCTTCTGCTCCGATCCGTGAAGGGCCAATCCAAATGAAAGCCTATCCACGATGGGCATGCCCCAGGCCAAGCTGAAGGCGGCGTCGCCATCCGTGAAGCTTCCCTGGTAAACCCCGTCGGCGTTGCGCTCGTCCAGGTTTCCCCAGGAGACATATTGCAGGGCCCCTGCGAAACCACCCAGGGAACCGGCGGGCAGGCCAAAAAGCAAAGTCTCCTCAAAAGAACCTGCTAGGTAACTGTTATGGTTGACGGAAAGACTGATGGAGCGAAGTTGAGAAAGCCCGGCGCTGTTTAAGAAGAGTGCGGAGGGATCGTCGGCGAGACCTACGAGGGCTCCTCCCAGTGCGTCGGCCCGGGCCGAGGCCCCGAGAGCGGAGAGTGGAGTGACTATCCCCGCGCTGGAAGGCGGTGTCTGGGAAAAGCAGAAAGCAGGAAGTATTCCAGTTACAACGAAGCCGATCAGGAAAACACCTGATTGCCAGGAACCAATGAATCTACGCCAAAGTCGACGGTCGACAGTCGACAGGAAGACTTTAACTATTGCGTCTTTAAACAGCTGCCGCGGGCTGTCGACTGCCGACTGCCGACTGCCAACTGCTGACTGTTGACTGTCGTTGGTCATTTTTTGATCGCCAAAACTTGGGTTTGGAACGCGTCCTTCCCACCCGAGCTATAGTCAAGTTCGACGCGGTAGAAATAATGTCCCGGCGCGAAGGAGGCTACGTTGAGCTGGCTGGACTGTAGTCCCGCACCCTTCGGGTCGCTCAAGGTGGCCACCAGATCGCCCCAGGCGTTCCAGACCTTGATGTGGGCGGTGCCCGACGAGGTCATAGTGTAGACGAATTGAACTGTCCCCCCGGAGGAAGGGTTGGGTGCTACATAGGGGTTACCTCCGGTGGGCGCGGGCGGAGTGGATACAGGCGTGGGACAAGGGTTCGCCAAGACTAATTGGGCATACCCGCTCGCATCCAGATAATCATCCGATCCACCGTTCCAGATGATCTGACCATCCCGACAATTCCCTCCGTTATGATCCACGTCCACCCCCACATCGAGACCGAGTGTTGTCCCGGGGCTGGGACTCCCTAACCCAAGGGTCGACCAAGGTATGGAGGCTTCCAGTACATAGCCGGTCGGGATGGTGGTAGTGTGCATGCTCACACCCGTGGTGCGACTCTGGGTTTCAGCCGCCACGGTGTCGTTCCACCGAAAGTAATATTCAAAATCTGAAATGGTGACCGTCACGCTTCGGGTATCAAGGGGGTCCAGATAAAGTTCCACCGTTGAATTTTCCCATTCGGAGGCCGTACTAGTATTCGTGAGCTGGCTGTCCGTGACCGTCACACCGAGATAAAAATTCGACGAATCCCAAAGGGTCTTGAAGACAGCCGTAGTTCCGTAGACATTACCCAGCACGGACCGGTTCACGGTGTTCCAGCCGGTGGTACTGTTCCAGGCCCATTCGTTCAAGACCCCATCCACGGCAATGCCCGCCTGACAGGCCGAGGGGTTCTGAGGCGTGGGGGTGGGGTTCAAGGCCGCCCCCGAAAAAATGTTTTCCCGGGGCACGTAACCATTTACCTGGGAGGGACTTTTCCAAAGCAGTTGGATCAGATCGGTGGTGGGATTGGCGCCGTTGGTGAAATAATCCACTTCGATCGAGACCGGAACACCAGCCGTCAGGTTGATCACTCCCGCAAATCCATGGATCGGGGGTGCATAATCGGTCCATTGATTGATGAGAACCTGCCCGTTGACGATCAGGCTCACGCCCCCGTTCACGTCCGCGACAAAGGTGTAGGGTTCGCTATAGGAGGCTTCGACCTGCCCTGTCCACTTGACCGAGAAGGCAGACCCGGACATGCCAGGCTGGGGGGGACAACCATTCCATCGATAACTGACCACCGGATCGACCACGGTGACAGCCGGGCTGGTGAGGTTGGTGCCGATGTAATAAACGCCCTTCAGCCCATCCCCATTAAATTGAGCCAGGGCGGGAAGGGTCAGGAGGAAAAGGAACGGGAAAAAATAAGAAAGTTTGAAACCCATGGTGTCAGATTGCCCCCCGGAACATTCCCATTATGGCCATCGGGCGGGGGAGAGCCAAACAAAATTAATTCGGTTTGATCCGTATGTTCTTGGTCTGGTGGAGAGTGCCGGTCTGGACATCGATCTGGTAGTTCCCCGGCGGGGCCGGTTTACCGTCTGTCAGGTCACCGTCCCATCGGAAGGCCCAATGGCCCGGTTGAACGAATCCGGTATAGAGGTTACGGATTTCCTGGCCGTCCTGCCCGAGTATTCGGACCGTGACCAGGTTTTTCACCGGCGCGTCCACCACCACGCTTAATTCTTGCCCTTCCGGGCCCGGCGCGGCGGCCGAGGGCTGGACGGGAGCCAACAGTTTGATCGCTTCTTTCACGGGCACGGTCAGGGCCTTGGGCGCGGTCTGCTGAACAGCCTGGGGTTGGACAGGCACGGAAATCTCAGTTTTAGGTTGGGGCCAGAACTTCCACAGGATTACCCCCGTGGTCGCCAGGACCGCCAACAGGATCTTGATTGAGCCGCTTAAGCCCGTCAAGCCGCCCGCCCCGGGATGGGGCAGAGATTGAAGACCCTGGGGGAGGCTAGGCTGAGGAAGACCGGTAGCCAGGTAGCTCTGTTCGAGCAATTGTTCATAGCGCAGGGCGGCATCGGGGGTACTTTCCAACATCTTGGAAAGGGCCTCGTGTTCGGCCTCGCTTAGGTCTCTTAAGAAAAATTCCTGTACTAGGTCCGTCATTTAACCTTCTTTCACCATCTGGTCCACAAGCACCTTGAGCGCTTTTTTGCACCGGGAAAGCCGCGACATCACGGTTCCGATCGGTAGTTTTAGCGTTTTTCCGATATCCACATAGCTTTTTTCCTGCTTTTCCCTTTGCACAATGATCTCCCGGCATTCTTTGCCGATTTTTTCCAGGCACCGGTCGATGATCCCCAGCTTGAATTGCTTTTCCTTCTCCTCGTCCTTGAGGTCTTCCCGTTCCCGGGCCGCGGATTGGAGTAATAATTCCAAACCCTCGTGTTCCTGGTTCACCGTCTTGGCCCTTTGACGGTAACGGTTGTGGCACTTAAAGATGCAAATCTGCGTTAACCAGGTCGAAAGACTGGACCGGAACTCGAATTCGGGCAGTTTGGCGAAAGCGGTGATGAAGGTCTCTTGGACCACATCCTCAGCTTCCGGGTCTTGGTAGCCCAAAAGATAAACGCTGTTCCGGTAAAGTCTCTCCCGATAGATGACGAAAAAATGGGTCTTCGCCTCTTCATCGCCCTGGAGGATCTTTTGAACCAAGTCCCGTTCTTCCAAGAGTTCCTCTAATCAATTAGTGTTTAACGTGAATGATTTATTCCCTATAGCGCCAACAATAGAGATTTTGCCTTATTCAGGTTTTATCATTTGTCAGCTTTCCCAGCCATAAATAGCATAAACAACACCAATAACTAAGGGAATAAAATCTCCTTGATTGACATAAATGATTGGGCTTTGGCCCCTTAATAAGACGCAGGGTTAGGAAGATGCAAACAAATCAACAACCTATTGATCAATATTTGGAAACAATGATTTGGGATTTGATCCGGCAGGAAGAGGACGATCAGAGGGGTTTTACTTTAAGACATGAATCAGGCCGAATAGCAAAATAGGGGTTAGCCAAGATCCTCCCGCAACCGTTTCCTATTAACTTACCTCAAGACCAGTAATTTCCCCGTTGCCTTGCCCGAATTGGACGTGACTACCACGTAATAGAGCCCGTCAGCCAGGGCATTTCCCCAGGAATTGACCAGTTTGACTTGAATCGCCGTGGAAGCGGGGATCGACGGGAATGTCTGATCGATGACCTTGCGGAAGGCGATCGTGTAGATCTCTACCCTCACGCTGGAACTTCCCAAATAGGGCGCCGGGAAGATGTTTACGACCGGGCCCTCAACCGGGTTGGGGAAGATGCCCACCTTGCCGGCCCCGACGGAAGGCACGGGTGTAGGCGTAGAAGTGAATGTTGGCGTCCAGGTGGGGGTAAAGCTTGAGGTCCATGTTGCCGTGGGTGTGAAGGTGAAGGTCGAGGTCCAGCTGGGCGTGGAGGTGAAGGTGGGGCTGGGCTGGGACACGATGGCGTTGTTTCCCGTTAGGGGTACACCTGTGAAGACAGCGGGTTGTCCCCCGTTATTACCGCTGGTTCCGGCCACGGAAGAAAGCGCCATCTGGTAATTGCCTGAGGCGCTGTTGCTGAAGTTCACGTCCACTTCCACATTGGCCGTATTGTTCAAAACCAAATTTCCCAAATTAAAAGTCGCCTGATTTGAATTGAATACCACCGGCGAACCCACCTGCGTTCCGTTGACCAGCACCACGGCCGAGGTGATTTGGGAGTTTGCATTGCCCGTGCCGGAAGCGTTGATGACCAGGTTGGTCAGGGTGACAGGCGCCCCGCTGGGATTATTCAAGGAAGCCTGCAAAACAGGCACATTGGAAGCGCCGGAGGACTCGTTGAGGGTCACCGGACTTCCTGAGCCGGAAACAATAGCGGAAGTAGGGGTGGACGTTGTGGTGGAGGTAAATGTGGGGGTGTCGGTGATCGTGGATGTACCTGTCAAGGTGGATGTCTGGGTCGGGGTTGGTGAAGCCGTAGAGGTAAAGGTGTTGGTGGGGGAAACGGTCATCGTGTTGGTGCCAGTGGTAGTAGGCGTATTCGTGACCGTTGGACTAAATGTGAAGGTGGCGGTGGGTGGGGCTGTAAAGGTGTTGGTGGCCGTGGAGGAGGCGGTATTTGTTGATGTGGGGGTAACGGTAGAAGTAACCGTGGGGGTCAATGTAGGGGTGGGGCTGTAGGTTTCGGTGTAGCTGAACTGCGGGGTTTCGGTGGGGGTCAAGGTCGAGGTGATCGTGGACGTATTCGTGGGCGAAGAAGTAGCGGTACGAGTTGGTGTATTCGTTGAGGTGGAAGTGGACGTCCGGGTCGAGGTGACCGTGGAAGTGAATGTCGGTGACCAGGTGGGGGTTTGAGTCGACGTGGTGGTTGGGGTATTGGTGGGAGTAGATGTTTTGGTCGCGGTCGGAGTTTGCGTTGATGTGAAAGTTCCGGTGGCAGTAGAGGTAAATTGGGAAGTCGCCGTGTAAGTAGAAGTAAATTGAGAGGTCGCGGTGAAAGTGGAAGTGTTAACCACCGTGTTCGTGGAAGTGACGGTGGCGGTCTTGGTCGGCGTGACGGTGGCGGTAGGTGTGGATGTATTAGTAGAGGTTGCGGTTTTGGTTAAAGTCGAGGTTTGAGTTTGGGTAAAAGTACCCGTGGTGGTGGAAGTGAATTGGGACGTCGCCGTATAAGTAGACGTGTTGACCACCGTGTTGGTCGAGGTGACGGTGGAAGTGGCGGTGAAGGTTTTGGTGGGGGTGTTGGTTCGCGTGAGCGTGGGGGTCTGGGTCAAGGTAAAGGTCGTGGTGACTGTGTTTGTATTAACGGGGGTATTGGTGAAAGTATTGGTGGGAAGCGGGGTGTTGGTTTTGGTCACCGTGATGGTGGGCGTGTTGGTCTTGGTGGGGCTTGCCGTTGGCGTGTTGGTGGCGACAACCGCGCCGCAGGGATCGGTAAAGATACCAGTTTGGGTCATGAGGGAAAGAACCTGGTGGGCATCTTGGTAATAGACCCCTGTGGGAAGCCCCACCAATTCGGTGTACTCGAGGTTCAACCAGGCCTGGTCGCCGGCGTTGCCGTTAACCATAGCCCCGTCACCCGCCGGTCCCACGAAGGCTGCGTTAAGGTTGTTGGACGTCTGGACGCCCGTGGTATAGGTGTAATCGTCGCCAATGCTGGAGGGGGCCGGATTCCGAAGCTCGAAATTGGCGGTGATCTTCTTGCACATGTTGAGGGCGTTCGTGTTGCCGTTCCACAAGTAGTCGAGCGACAGGCGCCAGGGCACTCGGCAGGAGTTGTACTGGTAATCGCCACCGGTCTGCTGACCCGTGGTGCCGTTGATGGTCTCGGGGGGAAGGGCGTAATTCACGTACCAGTAATTGAGCTGGTTATAGACATTGGTTTTCACCGTGTTCCAGGCAGCGTTGCCGGTGAAACAGGCGAAGGTGGTGAAATAACTGGTGGCCATGTAGCTGGGATAAGCCGTGCTGCCGCATCCTCCCCACACGTCGCCCGGTTTCAAACCGCAGCTGTCGGTCTCATGGGCGAGGATGTTGCCGATGTAAACCGTCGCCGCCGCGCCAAAACCGTTTCCCGGCCAACGTTTCTCGGCCTTGATCAGTCCCAAGGCGATATCCAGGTCGCCGTCGGTAGCGGCGTTATCGTTGTTGTTGGCGCACTGCACGCTCCAATTCATCAGGTTGTCCGGGTCCAGGTGCGTGTTCACGAAATTCCATAGCTGTGTCATGAGGGCTGGGCCTGTGGCATCCGGTTCGAGATAGGCGGTCATGAGGCAGCCGTATCCCTGACCTTCCGAAACGCAGGTGCCTCCATGGACACTGTTGGCCACCATCACGTCACTGCCGCAAGTGACGTAATAATTGCTTTTGAACGTAGTGTAGGCGGCGGTGGCAGCGGCGGAGCTGGCGCCCGACGGCGTAATTCCATAGGCGTAAGGAAAGGCCGGGGCGGCCAAGAGGAAAAACAATAATCCGCTAGAGAACGCTTTCATTTGAAAACTTAAAAAAAGAAGTCTGGAGGAAATGGAAGACAATTCCTCGCGAGATAAATTCAGCTGTTCACATAATGTTATTAGCTTGGTCAAGGCCAATCGTCCTGTTGAGATAATGATGGTTTTGCGATTTCCATTAATGAAAAAGCAAAATGCATGCCGTTTTCTTGATTTATTTAACCGTGAATATAGAAGTTATTTTTATATTCAGCATATGACTTATCGCATCATCGGGTTCATTTTCAGGATTTCGAACAAAAGATTATATTTTTTGACAGTTTTACGGATTACACATTTTGGGAAGGGGATGTTTTTTGTACCGAATTAGTTCGTCTTTATTAAGACTTGTTCTTCTGCTTCTTGGTCCACCGGACCATAGCCTCGACCAAAGCAGTCAGTGTGTGGGGACGGGCTTCGACTGTCACCCGGCCTTCCCAATTTTGGACACTCTCCCCTGTCACCGGACCGACCACCCCGATATTAATTGCCTTAAGATAGGTTTTCCGTTGGATGGAAGTAAATGCCTCGTAAAAGTGATCAACCGAGGAGGAGGAAGCGAACACGAGCCAATCCACTCCGCCTTCCTTGATAAAAAGATTTTGTAGGCTTTGCTTGGCTTCGCGCGGAACCCGTGTTTCGTAGAGGGACCAGGAAATGACCTGAGTTTTGAGTTTCTTGAGTTCGCTCTGAAGCAGTTCCCGGCCTTCCTTGGCCCGGGCCAGGAGAACGCGCTTCCCTTCCAATTGTTTTCCCATTCCTCGAAAGGCCTGGGCCAAGCCTTCCTGTTTGTAATCCTTGGGAACCAGGTCGGCTTTAAGCCCATAATTTTTCAAAACCGAGGCGGTGGCTTCCCCCACGCAGGCGATCTTGAGGCCGGAGAGGCTTCGGACATCCAGTTTGGACACGGCGAGGTGGGCGATCAATATCTCGACCGCGTTTGCACTGGTTAACACCAGCCATTCGTAGGACGAAATATTCTTGAGGATTTTTTTACCCGATGCGTTGAGCGGAAGCGGGGCGATTTCGATCGTCGGAATTTCGACCACTTCCGCGCCCTGGTCTTCCAACAATTGCGTCAAAAAGCTGGCCTGCTCGCGCGTCCGGGTGACGAGAATTTTCTGGCCTGCCAGGGCCTTGAACCTCATCCAATTTAACGGATTCATCAGTTTTACAACCTTTCCCATCACGACCGTACAGGGGGGACGAAGCCCCGCCCGATGGACCTTATCAGCGATTTCCTTGAGCGTTCCGCTTACCGTTCTTTGAGAGCCCGTAGTTCCCGCTTGGATCACCGCAACGGGAGTCTGGGGATTTTTGCCTTCTTCGAGGAGCCGCCGGCATATGCCGGGAAGGGTGTGGAGGCCCATGAGGAAGATGAGGGTGTCTTGCGTACGGGCCAGATGGGTCCAATCTACGCTTGTTTGGGCCTTGGCGGGGTCTTCATGTCCGGTAACCACCGTAAACGTTGAATTAAAGGCCCGGTGGGTGACCGGAATGCCCGCGTAGGCCGGCACGGCGATGGCGGAAGAAACCCCGGGAACCACCTCGAAGGGGATGCGGTATTTCGCCAGGATCAGGGCTTCCTCGGCCCCCCGGCCGAACACATAGGGGTCTCCGCCCTTGAGACGAACGACCCTTTTGCCTTGAAGGGCCTTTCGCACCATCAAATCATTGATGGCGCTTTGGCTCAAGGCGCCTTTTTTGGAACGGTGTCCCCGGAAAATCTTTTCGGCTCCGGCGGGAATAAGACCCAGGATTCGGGGGGAAATCAGGGCGTCGTAAAGGACGACTTCGGCCTGTGCGAGAACCTCCACGGCGCGAAGGGTCAAGAGCCCCGGGTCGCCCGGGCCCGCACCCACCAGATAGGCCTTGCCCTTACGTTTCAAGGAAAGCCCAATTGGAGTTAAAAATAACCATGAGGGTCAAGACCTTCCGAATCCGTTGAGAATTTCCTGGGCGCCATTCTGGAGGAAAAATTTGGCCAGCCGTTCCCCCAGGCCCACCGGGTTGTCGCTCAGGTCGCTGGCGCTGTCTTTGAGGATCATTTCCCCGTTGGGATGGGCGATGACACCGGTGAGTTTGAGAACCTCGCCCTTAATCTCGGCCAGGGCGCCTACCGGAACCCGGCAGCCTCCCTGGAGCGTCTTGAGGAATGACCTTTCCGCCATCGCGCAGGTGCGGGTGGGGTGATGGTCCAAGGCCCGCATTTTTTCAAGTATCTCATGGTCGTTGGCCCGGGCCGTGATGACCAGAACCCCCTGGGCCGGGGCGGGGACCATGACCTGGGGGTCAATAAGTTCGGCGATTTCAGTTTCCCGCCCCAGCCGCTTAATACCCGCCGCGGCCAAAAGGATGGCGTCCACCTCGCCTGAGTGGAGTTTCTTGATGCGAGAATCCACATTGCCCCGGATGGGTACTACTGCCAGTTCGGGACGATTGGCTTTGAGTTGGGCTTCCCGGCGGGGGGAACTAGTCCCGACCTTGGAACCGGCGGGCAATTGGGCGAGGATCAATCCGTTTTTGGAAATCAGGGCGTCGCGGGGGTCTTCCCTGACAATGAAGGCAGCGTAGGTGATTCCGTGGGGCAGGGTCGTGGGCACATCCTTGAGGCTGTGGATGGCGCCCCGCACCGTGCCGTTCAGGAGCGCGTCGTCGAGTTCGCGGGTGAAGAGGCCGGTGGGGATGCCCGTCAAGTCGGAAGGCGGCGCCTGCAGTCCCCATTGGTCGCCCTGGGTCTTGACCACCTGAAGTTCCAGCTCATCGCCGGGCCAAAGCTTGGCCATTTCGTTCAAGACCTGTCCCGCCTGGGCCAATGCCAGTTGGCTTCCCCGGGTTCCGATGAGGATGTTACTCATCCTTGGGCCCCTCAAACAGGCTGAAGATTTCGCTCAACATGCGGGCGTACTCGAACCGGTCCGTCTCGTGGAAAACCTTCTTGATGTTGACCGTGGGCTCGTGCAAAAGCTTGCCGATGAGATCGTGGGTCAGTTTCTCGACCGCCTTGCGTTCCTTCTCGCCCATCGCCGGGTTCTTCTGGAAAAATTCCTCCAGTTCCCTCTTGCGCGCGGTCTCGTATTTTTCCCTCAAACGGACGACCGTGGGCACCAGTTCCAGCGTATTGAGCCAGGAGCAGAGTTTCTCGACTTCTTCCTTCAAGATCGCTTCGGCATTCTGGGAGGCTTTCTGGCGTTCATCCCGGTTGCGGTTGGCCATCTGGGAAAGATCATCGATGTTGTAGAGGTAGAGGGAGCCGATTTCGGAGGCCGATTCTTCCACGTTGCGGGGTACGCCGGTGTCGATGATGAAGAGCGAGTTCCCATTGCGGCGCCGCATAGCCTCTTCCAGTTTTTCCTTCGTCAAAAGGGGCTGGGCGCCCGCGACGGAGGTGAGGATGATGTCAACGTCGGATAGGCCCGCCAGGGCCTCGTCCAGCGTCATGGCCTTGCCTCCCAGGGAGGCGGCAAGGGTCTTGGCCTTTTCCAATGTGCGGTTTGCGATTCGGAAGCCCCGCACGCCCGCGTCGTACAGGTACTTGGCGGTCAGTTCGCTCATTTCCCCGGCCCCGATGAGGAGCACCTGCCGCTCGGAAAGCGGACTGAATATCTTTCCCGCCAAGCTCACGGCCACGGAGGAGACATTGGTGGGCATGCGCGCGATTTCAGTCTGGGAGCGGACCCTTTTGGCGGCCGCGAAAGCCCGGTGGAAAACCCCGTTCAGGGTCGAGCCCAGGGTACCGGCGGCAGAGGCGGCCTCGTAGGCTTCCTTGACCTGTCCCAGGATCTGGGCCTCGCCCAGCACCATGGAATCAAGCGAGGACGCGACCCGGAAAAGGTGCAGGAAGGCCTCCGGCCCCTCGTAATGGTAAAAGTAGCGGGCAATTTCCTTCGGTTTGAGTTTGTGGTGCTTGAAGAGGAACCGGTGGACCGTTTCCACCGATTCCTGGTCATGGTCGGTGGCAAGATAAAACTCCACCCGGTTACAGGTGGAAAGAAAAACCGCCTGCGGAGCCGTCGCCTTGAGCCCGGAAAGGGCCTCTCCCACCTGCTCGGGGGTTAGGGCGTATTTTTCCCTGACCGAGACGGGCGCGGTGCGGTGGTTGAGGCCGTAGGCGATAAATTTCATGGAACGGATTTCCAGAACAGGTGCTGGGTCTGGAGAAACACCTGCACCCCCACGAAAGTGAAGAGAGCCAAAAAGTAACCCCCGATGACCCACACCATGGTCTTGCGGCCCCTAATTTTGAAGCCCCAACGGGCCAGAAAAAACCCGGCGTAAATGATTAGGACCAGGAAGGCCCCCAGGATCTTGGGATCGCCTAGGGGAAGCTTGTGCCAGACCAGAAAAGCCTGGTAGGTGCCCAGCACCAGCCCGACGGCCCAGAAAAGGAACCCCCAGCCGATGAAGAAAACCGTCAGGCGGTCGAGGAGTTCGAGTGAAGGAAGGCGGAAACTCCAGGCCTTCACCTGATGCCGTTTCAGCTGGCCCTCCTGGATCCAGAAGGCCAGGCCCACCCCGAACCCCAGGGTAAAGCAGGCGAACCCGAGGAAAATCGAGAAGATGTGAAAGGCCATCCAGATCGTCATGAGGGAGGGGTTGGGAAAGACCGAGTCCTTGAACTGGACCGAGAAACCCATCAGCGCCAGGAAAAAAACCAGCGGCATAAAGAGGGAGGTTAAGAGGGGAACGGGCGCTTTGAGACGGCCCATCCAGAGGACTACCCCTAAGCTGAAGGTGATGACCATGAGAATTCCACTTAGGGTCAGGAGGGGCGGATATCCGGTCTCAAACCATTGGGCCGCGATGAACGCCGTTTGGACCAGGAGCGCGCACGCGAGCCAGTTCCCCGCTTTCTGGTCATGGGTTTCCTCAAGTGTCCTGTAATAATGAAGCGAGGCCCATGCGGCCAGCCCCAGCAAGAGAACGCTCACGGCATATAAAATTGGAACTGCCATAGAACCCTTTCCCCAACGGTGCTTCCGGCGCGAAAGCCTATTTTCATGCCCATCCGGAGTCTTTTCAACCAGGCGTTTCCTTGTTCCGGACTAGATTCAATAAAAAAACCCCGGGTCGGTGGAACCGGGGTTCTTCAAACGAAGGGTTCGATGGATTAAAAAAGGCTGGAAGCGGCGGTTTCGGCCATTTTCATGACCGGCGCTGGCCAGAAGCCCAGGACCACGGTCACGGCGATGCACAGGAGGAGAACGGACTTCTCCAAGAAGTTCACCGGAATGGGGGAGGAATCAGCCGAGTCGCTGACCAAAGCCTGCTTGGCGACCATGAGGTAATAGTAGAGGGACACCACGCTGAAGACCATCCCCGTCATGGCCAGCCAAGTGTATCCCTGATGGATGGCGGCGGCGAAGAGATACCATTTTCCCGAAAACCCCGCGAAGGGCGGAACCCCGGCCAGGGACAAGAGGCCCACCAGAAGCATGACCCCGATGATCGGGGACCTTTTCCACATCCCCCCGAATTCGGAGATTTCCTCGCTCCCCGTCTTGGCCGAAACCAGGGCGATGGAAAGGAAGACTCCCATGTTGGCGAACGTGTAAACGAACAGGTAGAAGAGCACGGCGGTCAGGCCCAGCTGGCCCCCCGCCAGGAATGCGGTGGAGATGTAGCCGGCCTGAGCGATTGAGGAATAGGCCATCAGGCGCTTCAGGTTGGTCTGGGGCAAGGCTTCCAGGTTGCCCAAGACGATACTGGCGGCCGCGAGGACGGCGAAGAGGCTGATCCACACGGGTTGGAGAGAAGGCACGGCCAGACCCACCCAGAAGATGCGGATGAAGGCGGCGAATCCGGCGGTCTTGGAAACCGTCGAAAGAAAGGCGGTGATGGGCGTTGGGGCGCCCTCATAAACGTCGGGCGTCCACATGTGGAAGGGAGCCAGGGATATCTTGAAGGACAAGCCGGCGATCACCAGGATCACGGCCAGAACCCCGAGGGGCGAGACAGGCTGGCTGGAAAGGGCCTTGGCCATTCCGGTGAGGGTGGTGGTGCCGCAGAGGCCGTAGAGATAAGAAAAGCCGAAAAGAAGCAGGGCGGAAGAGAAAGCGCCGATCAACAGGTATTTCATCCCCGCCTCGTTGCTCTTCTTGTCTTTCTTCATGAAGGACGCCAACAGGTAACTGCTGATCGTCAGGGTTTCCAAGGCAATGTAGAGGGTGACCACTTCCTGGGCCGAAGAGAGGGCGGAGGCGCCAGCGGCGGAAAAGAGCAGGATGGCCAAAAATTCAGCCGGGTAAGGCGTGGGCTGGGCCTTGAAATGCCGGTGGGTGATGAGAAGCGTCAGGAGCGTGGCCAGGATCACCACGGTCTTGAAATAGACTGCCAGGGAGTCGAGTTTGAGAAAACCGTTGAAGGTTTCCATCGGCATGGAACCCATGGGGCAGCTGCCCGCGCAAAAGAAGTTACCCTGGCAGTGCATGCTCAAGAGGGCGGCCAAAAGCCCGAGTGCCGCCACCCAGCTCAGGAACATCCGGTCCCTTTCCTTTTTCAGGAAAAGGTCCCAGATCAAAATCAACCCAGCCGTAACGGTAAGGCATATTTCGGGCAGGAAAACCGAATAGTTGATCATTTGAAGCCTCCGATCAGGTCCACCAGCGGCGCGATGGCGCTGTTGGAAAGATCGACGAAGGGCTTGGGATAAAGCCCGACGGCCAGTGAAACCACAAGCAGGAAGGCTATGGGGAGAATCTCGATGAAGGTTCCGTCATGGCCCTCCCCTTCCAACATGTGGGTATCCTTCACCGGACCGTAGAAAACCATTTGGACCAGGCGCAGGTAGTAAACGGCCGTCATCACGATGGCCAGGATGGCGATGGGAAAAAGGAGCTGGAAGATGGAAAATCCGCTCTTGAAGGCGCCCATGAAGATCAGGAACTCGCCCACGAAGCCGCTGAGTCCCGGCAAACCCACATTAGCCATGGCCGCGGCCACGAAGAGCCCCCCCAGGATCGGCATGGCTTTACCCAGACCGCCGAGTTTGATCAGTTCCCGGGTGTGCGCTTTTCCATAGACCGTCCCCACTAGGGCGAAGGTCATAGCCGCCACAATCCCGTGGGACAAGGTCTGGATGACCGCGCCGTTGATGCCCGCCACCTGCATGGTGCAAATACCAAACAGAATGGCCCCGCAATGGGAAACGGAAGAGTAGGCGATGACGTATTTGAAGTCTTTCTGCTTCAGGGCCACAAAGGCCGCATAAAGGATATTGATCAGGGTGAGCACCACTAGCAAAGGCAGCCAGAACTTGGCCCCGTCCGGCATGGAAGGCAGGGCCACTCGGATAATGCTGTATCCGCCCAGGCTCTTCAAGACTCCCGCATGGAGCATGGAGGCTGCGGTGGGGGCGGAACCGTATCCGTCCGGCGACCAGGTGTGGAATGGGAAAACAGCCGCGATGACTCCGAAGCCCAAAAAGAGCAGAGGGAACCAGGTCTTCTGGAAATCAACACTGAAGCCCGTTTGGGACAAATGCCCCAGGATCCGAATATCGAACGTGTGGACATTGGAGGTGAAGTACATGGCCAGGAACCCGACCAACATGAAGGCCGACCCCGCCAGGAGCATTACGGTGAGCTTCATGGCCGCGTATTCCTTCCGGCCCGAGCCCCAGATACCGACCAGCAAGTACATGGGAAGCACGGCAAACTCGTAAAAGAGGAAGAAGAAGAAAAGATCCAGGCTTACATAGGCGCCCGCCACCCCGCCCACCAAAAGGGAAAAGAGCACGTAATATTCACGGGTGCGAAGGGTGATGTTCCAGGAAATCAGGGTGCCAGCGAAATACACGCAAGCCACCAGAAAGACCATCAGGGTGCTCATGCCGTCCACGCCCAGTAGGTAGTTGATACCCAGGTTCGTCAGCCACGGCACCTTTTCAACGAACTGGAACCCGCCCTCGGCGATGGAAAAGGAGGTGAGTACATGCATAGCCAGGCCCAATTCGAGTGAGGCGGCGACCAGGCTGATCCAGCGAATAAAGCGCTCCCCCGAAACCAGGATGGCCAAGGCGGCGATATTGGGGATGAGGATGAAACAGGTCAAAACCGGAAGGCAAGCGCAACCGGGCCCAGCGCAATGGAATGCCAGGAAGGAGGTCAGGAATGGGACGATAATAGCGGTTAAGACGGAAAGCATTCGATTAGTTCCTCCAAATTATTAGAAGCTGACCAGGATAAAGATGACTGCGACGGCCCCAAAAATCACCAATGCGTAGTTCTGAACATAGCCAGTCTGGGTTAGACGGAAAAACCCGCCCATTTTCCGGGCTGTCCAGCCCAACCCATCCACCATTCCGTCATCAACCACGTTGTCGTCAAACCAGGTGAAGACCGAGGCCAGGCCAAAAACTATCTTCTCCACCATCCAGCCGTAAAACTCATCAACGTAGTATTTGTTCTTCAGGAGACGGTAAATCGGGGCGAAAGTTTGGGCCATTTTTTCCGCCGAGAATATCTTCCAGTAATAGAAGCAGGCGGCCAACAGGATCCCGGCCACGGCTACGCCCACCGAAGCCCAGCCCATCATCCAATCGAATTCCTGTGGATGGTAGTCGCCGTAATGAAGAAACTTGGAGTAGCCGTCGAAACCGGGCCAGTTGAGCCAGCCCACGCAGACGGAAAGGACGGCCAGCACCATCAGGGGGCCGGTCATGCTAAAGGGCGATTCGTGCGCGTGGTCGTGGGCGTGTTGGTCCCTCGGCTCGCCGGTGAAGACCACAAAAAAGAGCCGGAACATGTAGAAAGCGGTCAGGAAGGCGGTGAAGACGGCGGCGGTGTAGAGTATCTCATGGCCGGGCACGGTGCTTTCCCGCACCGTATCGAGGATGGCATCCTTGGAAAAGAAACCCGCCAGAGGAAAAATGCCCGCAATGGCAAGAGTGGCGACCGCGAAGGTGATGGCCGTGATCTTCATCTTTTTCGCCAGGCCGCCCATTTTCCATATGTCCTGGTTGTGCAGACCGTGGATGACGCTTCCCGCCCCGAGGAAGAGCAGGGCCTTGAAGCAGGCGTGGGTGGTCAAATGGAACATGCCCTGCGTGTAGCCCCCCGCCCCGAGTGCCAGGATCATGTAGCCCAGCTGGGAGAGGGTGGAATAGGCCAGGATGCGCTTGATGTCGTCCTGGGCAAGAGCGATGGTGGCGGCGAAGATGGCCGTGAAGCCGCCGGTCCAGGCCACGGCGGTCATGGCGATGGGATCGGCCGAGAACAAAAGGTACGTGCGGGCCACCATGAACACTCCGGCGGCCACCATGGTAGCTGCATGAATGAGGGCGGAGACCGGTGTGGGGCCTTCCATGGCGTCCGGAAGCCAGACATGGAGGGGAAACTGGGCGCTCTTCCCCACCGCTCCCCCGAACAATAAGAGTGCAATACCGGCGATATATAAGGAAGAAAGAGTGTGATTGGCCAGGCCGTTCGTGACGAGGGTCTGAACCTGGGCGAAATCAAATGTCTGGAAGACCATGCCGATAGTGATAACCCCCATGAGGAAAGCCATATCCCCCACCCGATTCACAATGAAGGCTTTTTTGCAGGCATCCGCAGCCTCGGGCTTGTGGAACCAGAACCCGATCAGGAGATAGGAACAGAGGCCGACCAGTTCCCAACCGACGAAAAGTTGGAGGAAGCTTGTCGAAAGCACCAGAAGGAGCATGGAAGCCGTGAAGAGGGAGAGATAAGAATAATAGGGAGCAAACCCTTCGTCGTCATGCATGTAACCCAGCGAGTAGATCTGCACTAAGAGCGAGACCAGGGTGACCACGATGAGCATGTTGGAGCCCAATGGATCGATCATGACCCCGATGGTGGCCTTAAGGGGAGAAAGTTCCAGCCAGGTAAAGCTGAGCGTGATAGTCCGGGCGGAGGGGTCCATCCCCAGTAGTTGAAGGAGAATTCCCACCGAGATCACCAGGCAGACGCCCATGGAAAGAATGGAAAGAGCCGCAGAAAGTTGGCGGTGCTTTCGCGTGAAGAGAGTGATGACCAAGTATGAAAAAGCCGGCAGTGCCGGTATCAGCCAGGCGTACTGAATCATGCCGACTTTCCTTTCGAAAACAACAAATAAAGAAGTCGGTATAGACCCGACTCCGTTATTACTTTTTTTAATAATGTGAACCGGGTCATGAATACCTCACGAAAATGAATCCAACTTGAATACTTCGGCGGGTTTATCCGCGGGATCAACCCCTGAGATTGTGTATCTCATCCACATTGACGTTGCGCCACTGGCGGTAGATCGAAATCACGATGGCCAGGGCGACCGCAGCCTCCGCCGCGGCGATGGTAATGATAAAAACCACAAACACCTGGCCCGGAAGGGAGGAAACACCCCAGTACTTGCCGAAAGCCAGGAAATTGATATTAACCGCATTCAGCATCAGCTCCACGCCCATCAGGACCGAAAGGGCGTTCTTGCGGGTCAGGACACCGACCAAACCGACAGAGAAAAGGATCGCGGCCAGGTAAAGGAAATGAACGACGGGAATGACGTTCATACTGACCTTCCTTTCAAGAAGTAGAAACAAAGAGGCCTGTTAAGCGCCGGTCCCTTTTTCATGATTTTCATTAAGGAGTATCCGCTCATGAAGGGTCCTTTCGCGCGATCACGATGGCGCCCACCAGGGCAGACAGGAGCAGGATGGAGACAAACTCAAAGGCGAAGGCAAAACCGTTTGTAGGAAGAATCAAGGCAGGCCCCAAGGCGTACAAATTGTTCATAAGGTCGGGAGCCGCCGCTGGAGCGGGACCAGGAGGCAAAGTTACCCACTGGTAGAGAGCGAAAAGAACGACAAAAAGGAAAGAGGCACCTACCAGCAGGGAAAGCGGCACCTGGGAGTTACGGGCTGGGATTTTCTCATCCATGACGTTGCGGGTAAGCATGATCCCGAAGATGACGAGGATGGTGACCGCGCCCACGTAGATGAGCACCTGAACCGCGGCTAAGAACTCCGATCCCAGAAAGAGGAAAACCCCGGATATACCGAACATGGCCACCGCCAAAAAGAGGGCGCAATGAAACAAGTTTTTCAGGGTCACCACCATGAGGGCCGAGAGAACGACGATGGACGCGACGGCGTAAAAGACGATGGCGGTCATGAAGATACTCCTGGGACGGCAGGTGCCGGGGCGGGCGCGGGCGCCACTTCCTCCGGTTTGGGGGCCAGGTGAGGCGGACGGACCCACTTCATGGCCTGCTCATCCTGTAAAAGCCCTCCTCGGCGGTAAACGGTGTTTTCGTATTCTTCCGAAACAAACGTCAGGGCGTCGAAACCGCAGGCTTCCACACAATACCCGCAGAAAATGCAGGTGGAAAAATCGAGCTTGAAGGTGGTCATGCGACGCTTGCCGTCAGGCATGCGCACACCCTCTAGTTTGATGCAACTGTTTGGGCAAGCCTTCGCGCACATCATACAGGCTACACAATTGAACTGGTCCTTCTCGCCGTCATAGATCAGTTTGATCATGCTTCGGCTTCGGGCCGGCAAGGGCATCCGTACTTCGGGATACTGGACGGTATTTACGGGTTTGAAACAATATTTGATGGTCACGGACAAGCCCACCAAAAGGTTCCAGAGCCCCTTCAGAATTCCGGCGAAATAATTGAAAATCGTGATCATTTCAGGCTCCCTTCCCGAAGAACAAAAGCAACGCGCCCGTTATGAGAATGTTCAGGATAGCGATGGGAATAAGCACCTTCCAGCCAAAATCCATCAGCTGGTCGACCCGCAAACGCGGGAAGGTCCAGCGGAAAGCCATGATGAGGAAGATCATGAGGAGAAGCTTGAGCATGAACCAGACAAACCCCGGCACAGGCCACGCGGAAAGGTAGGGAAAAGGCAGCCACCCGCCCAGGAATACCGAAACAGCCACGGCGGAGGAAACCACTATGGCGATGTACTCACCCAGGAAAAACATGGCGAACTTGACGCCCGAATACTCGGTGTGGAAACCCCCTATCAGTTCAGATTCGGCCTCGGGAATGTCGAAGGGCGCCCGGTTGGCCTCGGCCGTGGCCGAGGTGATGAATATAAGAAAGGCGATGATCTGCGGGACAACAAACCACATCCCCAGGGTTTTCTGGAACAACACGATGGAGTTCAGGCTCAAGGTACCAGTGGTCATGATGACGGGCACCAGGGAAAGAACCAGGGGCACCTCGTAGCTGACAATCTGGGCGGCGGAACGAAACCCGCCTAGGAGTGCGAAACGGTTGTTGGAACTCCAACCGGCCGTCAGGATGGCGATGACAGTGAAGCTGGTAATGGCCACAATATAAAGAAGGCCCACGTTCAAGTCCTGAACCACTACGCCGTTGTCAAAGGGGATCACGACCAGACCCATGAAGGTGGCCACGAACGCAACGATGGGAGCGATGAAATAAGGGATCTTGTCCCGGTTAACCGGCTTGATGTCTTCTTTGATCGTCAGCTTGATGGCGTCCGCCAGGGTTTGGAGAAGACCTAAGGGCCCAACCCGATTCGGCCCGATACGACTTTGCATGTGGGCGGAAACCTTGCGTTCCATCCACACCAGGAACATGACGAAAAGGGACGTGCCGCCGAACATGGCCACCACTACGACCACGTTATCGAGGAGATCGGTGATCCGGGCCACGCCCAGATAAATATAAAGCCAATGAAGGGTTTCCCCGGCCTTGGCGATGAGGTTCGAAAAAAGGTTCAAAGTTTACAATTCCTTTCCTAGTTTTTACCGGTCCACTTCGGGCACAATTAAATCAAAACTTCCCAACACCGCCATGATATCGGCTAATTTCCAACCCCGAGTCAGCTGGTCGAGCAGGTAAAGGTTGCTGAAGGAGGCGCAGCGAAATTTGGCCTTCCAAGGCTTGGGGGTTCCATCCCCTACCAAGTAGACGCCCATCTCGCCACGAGCCGATTCAGAACGCACATAGGCCTCGCTGGCCGGTGGAGCTTTCAGGATGGGGGGCATTTTGGCCTCGACGGGCCCTGGTTCCAGCCTCTCCAGGCATTGGCGGATGATGGAAACGCACTCCCGCAACTCGCGCATGCGCACCCGGTAACGGCTCCAGCAATCCCCCGCCATCTCCAGGCACTCGTTGAACTTGATCTGGTCGTAGTAAAGATAGGGTTGCTGCTTGCGCACATCGCAGGAAACCCCGGAACCCCGGAGAGAGGGGCCGCTAAAACCGCAATTGATCCCGACTTCGGGGGTGACCACCCCCACGCCCCGGCTCCGCTCGAGGAAAATGGGATTGTACGTCATCAAATCCTCGTATTCGTCGATCTTGGGGTCGAAATAATCGAGGAAGGCCCGGCATTTCTGAACGAAATCGGGAAGAACGTCGATCATGACACCCCCGATTCGGATGTAGTTATAGGTCAACCTTTGCCCGCAAGTCATTTCGAAGAGGTCAAGGATGCGCTCCCTTTCCCGCAAACCGTAAAGGAAGGGGGTGAGTGCGCCGATATCGCCGGCGAAAGCACCAAACCATAAGAGATGGCTGGCAATGCGTTGAAGTTCGCAGAAAATCATACGGAGCCATTGGGCACGCGGAGGCGCTTGAATGCTCATGAGCTTCTCGGCGGCCAGGGCGAAAGCCAGGTTGACCGTCATGGCGGAAACGTAATCGACCCGGTCAGTATAAGTAATGCACTGGGGATAGGTGCGGTTTTCGCAGATTTTCTCGATGGAGCGGTGAAGATAGCCGAGGACCGGGGTGGTTTGCTTGATAGTTTCGCCGTCCAGCTTGACGATCAAGCGCAAGACCCCATGGGTGGCCGGATGCTGGGGGCCTAGGTTGACGACATACTCGTCTGTACCCGAGGAGGAAACGTCCCCCTTAATTCGGCTTAACAATAAATCCGTCATCGGAGAAATCCTTCCGTAAGGGATACTTCTCGTAATCGTCCGGCATCATGATGCGCCGCAAATCCGAATGACCCTCAAAGACCACTCCATAGAGGTCAAACACTTCCCGTTCGAACCAATTGGCGCTTTTCCATAAATTTTCCAGCGTGGGTGCCGAGGGAGCAGACCGGGGAACATCGAGCTTCAGGGTCAACTGGTGTTTCATTGCATAGGACCAGAGATGGGAAACTACTGTGATCTTGTTTTCCTTCGGATAATCCACAGCAGTAAGGCTGGAAAGATGGTCGAAGGCAAATTCTTTGTTTTGTTTCAAGTATTGAGCGAGTGAAAGATAGGCATCGGGTTTGGCTGTAAGGACCACTTCTCCCTGGGGAGACATGGCGATCGAGGAAAGTGAATCCTTTAAATTCGCCTCGACCTTGGTTTTGAGTTCCTCATTCGTCATTAAACAAAATCCTTAATTATTAATATTGATAGGACGATTAAACTTCACGCCGCCGACGAAAAATGGGCTCATCATCGATTTTTTTCTGGATTGCCATCAAACCATGAATCAGGGATTCGGGCCTCGGCGGACAACCGGGAACATACACGTCCACGGGAACAAATGAGTCGATTCCCTTCACCACGGTGTAAGAATCGTAGTAGTAGGGGCCCCCGGCGATGGTGCAGCTTCCCATGGCGATGACCCAGCTGGGTTTGGGCATTTGCTCGTAGAGCCGTTTAAGGGCGTACCCCATTTTTTCAGTGATGGTTCCAGCCGCGATTAAAAGATCCGCCTGACGGGGAGACGGGCGGAAAACCTCTGCGCCAAAACGGGCCAAATCATAACGGCCTCCCGCCGTGGCCATCATCTCGATGGCGCAGCAGGCCGTCCCGAATTGAAGGGGCCAAAGTGAATTCTTTCGGGCCCATTTGAAAATAAAGCCGGTGGCTTTTTCAAGTGTCCAAAGACCCGGAACCTTACTCTCGTCTTCCATCAACTTGATGTCGGTTGAAGTGATGCCGGGCAAAGTTATTCCCATTTAAGAGCCTCCTTTTTCCAGGCATAGGCTAAACCCACCAGAAGGATCGCGATGAAGACGATCATTTCGCCAAAGCCGAAGACTCCCAACTGACGGAAGGATAGCGCCCAGGGGTAAAGAAAAACCGTTTCAATGTCGAAAATGACAAAAAGAAGGGCGTAGAGATAAAAGCTCACGTTGAAGCGGATCCAGGAAGTCCCGTAGGTTTCCACTCCACACTCGTAGGTGTCCACCAGAATGCTTTTTTTGTATTTATATTGAAGCCCCAACAGGCCGTTGGGGCTGAGAACCCAACCTGTTACGAAAGCCATCAGAATAAAAAAGATCCCCGCCAGCAAGAAAACCAATACGCTGCCATATTGTTCCAGCATCAGCGCTCCCCCACTTCGTTAAAGAAGCTGCAAAACAAAGTATTCTATACATTCACCGAAGCAAAATATCAAGCTTAACCCCGGGGCTCGTGCTAGAAATCCCGTTCGAGAAGAAAATCGGCGAAACGAAGCAGTTCGGTTTTGTCCCCTCTCCCGTTCAAACTTACCAGGGAGGATTTGGCGTCAGCGGCAAATCGGCGAGCAACACCCACTGAATAAGCTATAGCGTCATATTTTTTAAGAAGTTTACCCAAGAAAGCCAGGTCGCCCGGGGTCTTTACTTTCTTTAAGATACCGGCCTTCAGCCGTTTCTTCTCCATGGAGGTGGCTCGAGCCATGCAATGAAGTACGGGCAAAGTCAGCTTTCCTTCCCTTAAGTCGCTCATAACCGGTTTCCCCACTCGGGATGCCTTACCGACAAAATCAAGGGTGTCATCGATGATTTGAAATGCCATACCTACACCCATACCGAAACGATAAAGGCTGTCCACGGTGGTCTTATCAGCACCCAGAAGCATGGCGGAAGTTTGGCAACTTGCAGCTAAAAGACATGCCGTTTTTTCCCGAACTACTTGGAAATATTGTTCCTGGGTCAATCCCACATTAAAGCGGTGAAAGGTCTCTGAAATCTCACCCCGGCAGATTGTATTGGTGGTGTCTGCCAAAGTGCCCAAGACATTTTTGGGAAGGTGCTTGGCCATCAGGTAAAAAGAGGAGGCAAAAACATAATCCCCCATCAAAACAGAAATCTCATTTCCCCATTTGAAATTAAGAGTTTTCTGCTTCCGTCGAACTGCCGAATTATCAATGATATCGTCGTGAACCAAAGTGGCCACGTGAATCATTTCAAGAGCAGCACCCAAAACCAGGGTTTCCTCGCACACGCGGCCGCAGTAACGCGCCGAAAGAATGGCCAGCGCGGGCCGGGCTCTTTTACCCGCCGTTTGGGCCAAATAGTCGACCATCTGTTGTATGAAAATATTATCCGTCGTGAGGGATTGGGCGATAACTTGTTCGACTCGATCAAGATCTTTTTGAATGGGATGCGTTAGTTGCTTAAGGTCCACAAACACTCGCTTGAAAAAAATAAACAGCTGACCAGGTTGTGCGAAAAGGCATTAAACCTTTGCCGGGGCCTTAATGCAAGACTTACAAGAAAGGGCAAAAAGTGAGTGGAGAAGAAAAGGTCATTCCCCGAATTGTTCTTTCATTTCAAGGAACTTAATGAACTGTTCTAAACTTGCCAAGCTGGTTACTTGAATGGTTTCACCGTTGAGAGATACGACTCTAGCTTTTTGAAGCCGGTCGATCACTTCCTGGGTTTTGGCAAGTTCAAGCCCGCACATTTTGCTTAACTCCGATACGGTAAAGTTGATATCCATAGTTATTCCGCCCGGGCCTTCAACTCCATGCTTGTGGACTTCTAGCAAGATGGTGTTACAAACCAGGCGATTAGCGTCTTTAATCATCAAGTTGGCAATCTGTTTGTTCGCTTCCCGTATACGAGTCGTGAGGTTTTTGAGGATTTTCTTGACGATTTTCGGGTTGGTTTGCATGTGCATTTCAAACACTTCTTCATCAAGCGCGATCAACCGGGACGCTTGCACCGAAACAGCGTTGGCTGATCGAACATCCTTATCAATAACAGCCATTTCTCCGAAAAATTCTCCAGGGCCTAAGATAACGAGGGTTTTTTCAACTCCGTCTTTCAATTGTTTTGTAATCTTGACTTGGCCGGATTGGATAATGAACATTTCATTACCAACATCGCCCTCGTGGAAAATGATATCCCCGGGGTTGTAGGTTCTGCCGCAACGCTCAAATATTTCCTGCTCCGAACTCATGTGAACCGCCCTTTCCAATCCAACTTAAACGAAAGAATTTTAACAAACGAACATTCGCTGTCAAGAGAGCCAGAGGAAGCATCCCCAGTTAAGCGCTATGATAAACCAGGTGCGGGAAATTCGATATCACTCGGTTTTATTTCTTTTTAAACTGCAGGTCTTCAAGGCGATCATGGGAGAAAAATATGGAAGGACAGCCATCAAATAGTAACCCGGCTTTGTGAACGGAGAGTTAAAACTCAGAAGTAAAAATCAAGTGCAAAATGATGGTTGGCGCCCAAAATCCCTTGATTGGTCCAGGCATAATCCAAACCCACATAATTTTTAAATGCCGGAATTTTCACCCCTGCCCCGAGAAACATGCCAGCCAAACCACCGATTCCCAGTTGATTTTGATCAAGTGAGCCCTGAAATTCATATCCAAACCGACCCACCAAGGTATCTTGATACCAATACTCGCCACCGAAATTGACCATGATGGCGTTATCGTTAGGAATATTCACATCAAAGGCAGTCGTGAAATTGTCATCGAAAAGCCTGTACGCCAATCCAATCTTGAAATTAAGCGGAAGAGGGTCCGATACCTGATCAAATTTCATCCCGGGCCCAAGGTTCTGAAGGTCCATTCCGGCAGTTAAGTGCGGAATAGGAGTTCGGTACATGACCCCGATGTCAAAGGCGATATCGGAGGCATTGCTGACCGAAGCCAAGCTTTTGGATATGTATTTTGCAACCAGACCCATATCGAAGTAATAACTAAGTCTATAAGCTCCAGCCAAATCAACGTCAAAATAACTTTCTCCAACCGTACCGCCCGTTAGATTTCCGTTGCTATCGGTTGCGGGATCCGTCCCAGTGCCAAGAATTTTCGCTGATAGACCTAAAGCTGCGTCATTACCCAATTTAGTACCCAGGGCAAAATAGCTATATTGGACGGTCTCAATGAAAAGATCGTATTGAGCCGTAAAGTGCGTGCCGCCTAATTGCATCAGGCCCGCAGGGTTCCAGTAGATGGCGTTTGCGTCGTTTGCAACGGCGACAAAAGCCTCACCCATGGCAATTGCCCTAGGTCCGGCCGGAATCTTCAATTCAACCGCACCAGTGCTTCCAGGTCCAGCTGCATGAAGATTTTTACCCATTGATAAGATCAGCGCTGTGAAAAAAAGAAAGAGAAGGATCTTTTTCAAGAATTTTCTACTCCTTAAACCGTATAGAAAATTATATCCTTTTGTTGAAATTCCCGTCAATGTGGAATTCCTCACACCACCAGGACCTTTCCGGTATTTCGGAGGCGTTTTTCGTCCTTTCGGATCTTTTCAGCCAGATAATGGCCGGTATGAGAGACGGGATGGCACATGACATCCTGAACCGAACCCGACACAAGGACCCGACCGCCTTCCTCTCCTCCTTCCGGACCCAGGTCGATGATGTGGTCGGCTGTTTTGATAACGTCCAAGTTGTGCTCTATAACTACAACCGTGTTTCCCGTTTCCACTAATTTTTTCAGAACCTGAATAAGATGGTCGACATCGGCAAAATGCAAACCGGTGGTGGGCTCGTCTAGGATATAAAATGTACGTCCGGTGGCTCTTTTTCCTAATTCAGTCGATAGTTTGACCCTTTGTGCCTCCCCGCCAGAAAGAGTCGTCGCGGGTTGCCCCAAATGGATGTAACCTAGACCCACATCCCGAAGGGTTTCCAAGATTTTTCGTACTTTGGGAATGGCCGCAAAAAACTCAAAGGCCTCAAGAATGCTCATCTGAAGAACCTCCGCGATGTTCTTGCCTTTGTATAGGATTTCCAGGGTTTCGCGATTGTATCGTTTGCCTTTGCAAATTTCGCAAGGAACATAAACATCCGGCAGAAAATGCATTTCAATTTTGAGCACTCCATCCCCTTCGCAAGCTTCACATCGCCCGCCCTTCACATTGAAACTGAAACGCCCTTCCTTATACCCTCGAGCCCGAGCCTCTGGTAGGTGGGAGAATAAGTCTCGCACGTGGGTAAAAAGACCCGTGTAGGTTGCTGGATTGGAACGGGGAGTTCGGCCGATGGGGGATTGGTCAATTTCTATGACCTTGTCCACGTGTTCGACCCCTTCCAACGAAATATAGCCTTCGGGTTGTTTGCGTAAGCCGTAAAGGCGGTGCATCAGGGCTGGATAAAGGGTCTCCATCACAAGGGTGCTCTTGCCCGATCCGGAAACACCCGTCACCGCCAAAAAAACGCCGAGTGGAAAATGAACTTCAAGGTTTTTGAGATTGTTTTTATTAGCACCTTTTAAAATCAATTTTCTCTCGCCCTGGACGCGGGAATGGAAATTAGGTGGTATAGAAAGTCGTCCGGATAGATAGGCCCCGGTGAGTGATCTTGGATTTTCTAATATTTGAGGGAGTCCGCCGACCGCCACAACTTCACCGCCCTCGATTCCTGCGCCCACACCCATATCGATGATGTAATCGGCCGCTTCAATGGTGTCCTCGTCATGTTCCACGACAATCACCGTATTGCCGATATCCCTCAAATGGGTGAGTGTTTCCAAAAGGCGCAAATTGTCCCGTTGATGTAACCCAATCGAAGGCTCATCTAATATATAGAGTACCCCGACAAGGGCGCTTCCGATTTGAGTCGCCAAATGGATTCTCTGCGCTTCCCCACCAGATAGGGAGGCCGTCATCCGGTCAAGTGTCAGGTAATCAAGACCAACGTTTTTCAAAAATCCAAGCCGATTACGTATTTCTTTTAAGATTTGCCCGGCGATGGCCCCTTCCCAGGGGTCGAGCACCAGCGACTCGAAAAAAGCGAGTGATTGACGAACCGAAAATCGCGTCAGTTCAACGATGTTGCGGTCACGTACCGTGACCGCAAGGCTTTCTGGTTTCAGGCGTGTACCTTTACAGGAACGGCAGGGTTTGCTGACAAGGTATTTTTGGATATCTTCACGTATAGATTCAGAATCCGTCTCATGGTAGCGGCGTTCCAGATTTGAGAGGACGCCCTCATAGGAACCAGAAAATTTTTGCCGGTAAGTTCCCTTGGTAATTTTAAATTCAATCTCATCTTCACATCCAAAAAGGATGGCTTTCTGAACTCGTTCAGGCAGTTTTTTGAAAGGGGTGTTGAGGGAGGCCTTGTAATGGGCGCAAACACCTTCCAAAAGGTTTTGATAATAAAGGGCCTTGGGCGAACTGTAGGGCTCCACCGCACCTTCGGAGATAGATAATTCCGGGTCTAAAACCAAGTCTTCGTCCGCTTCCATTTTGTAACCCATGCCCGTACAAGCCGGACAAGCTCCATGGGGATTGTTAAAAGAAAAATTTCGGGGAGCCGGTTCTTCAACGCTGATTCCGCAGTGGACGCAAGCAAAACGTTCGGAAAACAGATGCTCCTCCTCGCCTTTTCCGGTTCCTTCAAGCACTTTGACAATTCCGGTCCCCATTTTCAGGGCCGTTTCCAATGAATCGGCTAATCTTTTCTTGATCTCCGGCTTTAACACGAGCCTATCAATAACCACGTCAATGTCGTGTTTTTTGTTTTTCTCAAGGGGAATGTCTTCCCCCAGATCCCGGATTACCCCATCGACTCGGATACGTACAAAACCATCCTTGTGCACCTGGTCAAATATTTTTTTATATTCCCCTTTTCGACTGGAAATAAGTGGGGCGAGAAGGTGCAATTTGGTTCCAAGCCTCATAGAGAAAACTTGATCCACGATTTGTTGGACGGTTTGGCGGGTAATGGATCGGCCGCATTGGGGGCAATGGGGTATTCCAACACGAGCGAAAAGCAATCGAAGATAATCGAATATTTCAGTCGTGGTGGCGACCGTGGAGCGCGGGTTCCTACTGCCCGCCTTCTGTTGAATGGCTACGGCAGGTGAAAGTCCCTCGATCATATCGACATCAGGTTTTTCCATCAGCCCAAGGAACTGCCGGGCATAAGCCGAAAGGGACTCCACATAACGGCGCTGACCTTCGGCAAAAAGTGTGTCAAAAGCCAGTGAAGACTTGCCTGAACCCGATACACCGGTCAAAACCACCAATCGGTCCCGAGGCATATCGACCGATATGTTTTTGAGATTATGCTCTCTGGCGCCCCTGACTCGAATCGTATCACGTTTCATGCTCTAACCTTAGATGGAATAGCCCGGGACGGCCCAAGGCAATAGAAAACTATCCGGCTTGGCAGGAACTTTTTCAAGCCTTTGAAGTAAGCATTACTGGAATTGGGTCGCGGCCCCGGTCAAGCCCTGGTTCCGAATCCCGTTGATTTGCTGCAGTTCGGCATCCGAAACGCTTATAGGCCTCCCAGGAAAAGCTTTGAGGTCGAGCGTGAAAAAAAGTTTTTCTCCACCCACGGGGTCATCTGTGTAGGTGATTTGCGCTTCCCAATCATGGAGATCGCGATACAAGCTAATGCTTCTGGATTCGAACTTTGCGTTGGTGACATCATAGCTTTCAAGCATCGAGATACGATAATTAGTAAAGAAGGCGAAATCCACCTCGCCCGACATATCAAAGGTAGGAGGAACACCTGTACTCACAAAACCCGTGTTGGATACATTCGGATCGACGAAATTGCCCGACAATCGAAAACGCCACATGTCATTTTTACTTTTCAAATCAAGTACTGAGTTGACATCCTTGAGCGCGTTTGCGTTTACAGAATAATCGAAGATCGCTAGGTAATCATATAAAGTCGAAGGAGTCAGATAAAACTCTTGCCGCAGGTAAGAAACCCGGGCCGAATCGGCCGCAACTTGCGCGTTGAAATCATAGGAAGTGCTGGTTCGCGCTCGGAAATAAGTTCCCCCATCGAATTCAATTGATCCATTCATAAGGTTTGAAGTGATGCCATGGGGAGGATCACTGGACTGTAGGTTATTCAATTTTTGGGCATAAGTGTAAGAAAGCGAAGTGTTGAAATAATCGGTCCATCGTCCGCTCCAAGTATTGTTAACATTGATGCTATGGGTTTCTCCCACGTTGGTTCCGTTAAGATCGGCAACATCCTGAAAATTCTCATCCCAAGCCGCACGTGAATACAATGTTTGAGAGGAAAAAAGAAGAAGACTTTGGCTAAGACCCCATTCTCCCGTTATATGATTAACATAGTAATTATTTGAAATCGTCCAAGTGTGGTCTCCGTTCAAAGTCAAATCCCATTTAAGCCAATTGCTTCCAAGAAATCGTTGTGGAAACAGACTAAATCCGATTTGAGGAAGGGTTTGAAGTGATTTTTGAAAATTGGTTTCTGTGGGGTCGTTTGGATCCCCGAAATTAGGGTTTTCCTGCCGGCGCAGCAAGAAACTGAGAGTGTGCTGGGTTTGGGTCCATGTAGCCGAAAGGTCATATTCGCGATAGGTGGAAACCAAAGAAGGATCCCTTCGAGCTACAGAATAATCCTGACTGAAAAATCCATCTCCTGGAACATCTGCTTCCAAACGGCCTTGAAGGCTGGAGGAAAAAGCCCAGAGTCCCCTCGCCCTGGATTCCCAACGAAACCGATGGGTGTCCCCTTCCTGAATTCCATAACCATAGAGTGAAAGAACCGAATAATCATTTAAGGCAATCTCATGACGCACCCCCAAACCCAGCCCTTTCTTGGCGAAATAATCCCCATAAAGAGCCCCATAGCTTTTAGGATTGAATAGATAACTAGTCGTCACCAACAAATAATTTCCCAGATAATCGGTTTGTCCAGTGGAGATCGAAAATGGAGTAGAAAGGTCGTGAATGGTTCGAACGAAAAAGGGGAAATAAAAAACAGGGACTTTCCCAATAAACAGTACAACATTTTCCGCGACTAAATAATTACCTGAATAAATGATGATCTTGTCCGCTTTCATATGAAAGTGTCGATAATCAGGCTCATAATCGCATGTAGTGGTTGTGGCGTCTTTAATGACCACCTTTTGAGGTTCTATGTCGATCTCACTGCCTGTACTAATCCATGGGGGAGAAGTCGTACGGATATTAAAGGCCTTACCTTTTTGCGTTTTAAGGTTGTAGGTGAGGCTCTGCGCTTCTATTTCATCACTTTCGTTCTGCCAAACCACATGACCTTCCCCGTGAACATCCTGGGCATTTACATCGTAACGGATTTTATCTGCATAGAGATGTACCGCACCCTGTTGAATGTGAACACTCCCATTAGCCACAACCAATTCCTGATCCCTGAGATACTGGATAAAATCCGCCTGGATCTTCACATTAGTTTCGAGGTTAAAGGACAATTCGCCATGGACCGCCGAGACGAGGCCAATTATGAAGACAATTGAACCCAGGACAGAGCAAATAAACACAACATGTTTACCAGTATTTCCTTTCATGGCAATTCTCCGGTTATATCCGGATGTTTCTTGAACCACCCGCGAATAAAAAATGTTATTTCAAGACGATGATCGATCCAAACTATCAAAAGGATTCCAACCATCACGAGAAAATAGTTTGGTACCCACATCGATAAGAATGGTGAAAACCGTCCCAAGAAGCCTCCGTTATCACCCAACATTAGGAACCCATCATAAAGTGCCACCAAAACCACTGCCAAAATCGGACCAACGAAAGACCCCCCTCGAGTGATCAGCCCCAAAGGAATTCCGATAAAAACAAATGCCAACGACGAAAAAGGAAGTGAAAACTTTTTATTAAACTCTACTTCGTCATATCTGCTGTCTATTTTTTTAGTTTTTTCATCAGCAATTTTTTTTGCAAGCTCGCGAATTTTCATGTTTCTCGAACTATTCTCATCCAGTGAACCAAATGGTTGACTGTTCGAAGATAAATCAAGATCGCATTGGGAAAATTTGAGTTCAAGGAGATTCGAGTAGCCAGGATCGATTTTTGTTCCCAGTTGTTGCATCACCCCCTTTTCGAGGCGAAGAATGATGTGGTACTTGGAATCTTGTTGGAGCGAACCTTCATTGGCATACACGACTCGGTAAGGAGTCCCCTTCTCGTCGAGAAGTAAAACGGTTACTTTTTTTAGTTGGTTAGTCCCTTCTTCCTTTTGATCCACGTAAAGTATGTACCCTTGGAAATCTTTTATAAATGTTCTTTCCTTCACCACGATCGACGTATGTTTGATTTTTATTTGATAGTCAAGTTTGATGAAAGAAGTGTTTCCCCACGGGAGAACAATGTCCATGAAAACAACCATGAAAAGACTAAGGACCACCGAAATTCCGGCAAGTGGCCATAGTAAAGACCCGGCCGAAAACCCGCTCGCTTGCAATGCTAAAAATTCTTTGTCAGCGCTCAATCGCCCATAAACAATCAACAAAGCGGTTAAAAAACTGATCGGAATAGCTAAAACAAGCAAGCTCGGTTGATAAAAAATAAAAAACTGCAAACAGTTCCATATACCCGTGTGATACAAGATCAGGTATTCGATTAAAACATTCGTGAAATACAACAGGTTTAACAAAGCAAGCCAGATACCCGTCGACAAAATGAAAGGTGGAACCAGGGATAAAAGACAGTATCGAAGCAAAACTGGCATGAATCATCCTTGGTGAAGTTAAGGGGAAAAAGGTCCAAAACAAAAAAACCGTTTTCGAATCCGGTCCTGGAGACAAGTCCAAGCCATTATAGCGGATTCAAAAACGGCCAGTAAGCTACAGGGGCAATACTAAGCGGCGGGTTTGGAACTTTGGAATGTAAAAGTAGGAATGTCCTGGAGAAAACGCCCATTCACTTGGTTCGGGACGGGTGGCAATCCAAGGTTCATGGCTTCCGCAGAAGAAGCAACGCCTGAGGGATTGGTTAATCCAGGAACCACGAAATCGTCCATTTCCGGCAATCCAGCTATTCCGGTTGATTCGACCGGAATCGATGGAATTAAACCATCATTTCCCATAGGAGGCAACCCATCCAATCCCGATGGAGGTATCGTATTATCAACGGAAGGCGGGGGCATGAAAGATGGCTCGCTCATGGCTAAATCCATAGGCGCAGGAGGAATGGTTTCATCTTGAAGGGAAGGCGGAAGCATCGAAGTTTCTAAATCGGCTGGGGCTGGTGGCAAAACATTATCGATGGGTTGAGGCGCATTCACGGGCAAAGCTGCCATCGAATCATCCGGCATCGCCGGGATCCCGCTGTCTATGGGGCTGGGTAAACCTGCTAGATTGCCATCAGGAATCACCGGTGAAGAAGCTCCTGGAAGGCCGTCCGGCATCGGAAGGATATCCGGGGATGATACAGCGGAAGTTGAATTAAACCCATCCGGGGTTGGGAGACCAGCCACTGAATTATCCGGCATAGTCTGGACGTTGTTATCCCTCAAATTTTCAGGAATCGGAAGTCCGTTATCTTGGGTTCCTGGAAGTCCGGAACTCACTTGGTCATCGGGCACAGGAAGAGATGCCTGATCCATATCAGGTAATGCCGGCAGACCTAAGTTATTTGTGGGGAAAGTCCCAGGCAAAGCGGCCGATTCAGTTTCGGGTGTGGGTAAATCACCCAAAGGAATCGCCGAATTGGAATCCATACCTGGATCAGGCAAAGCGGCCTGGGTGTTTTCCAGTGGCAAAGGATTTAAATCTCCTTCCGGAGCTATTGGGAGAGAGTTTTCGGCGACCGGCTCCGGAAATATCCCTGGCAATTCCGATTGTGGAAGAGGAGGTAACCCTGCGGGGGCGTTATTATCCATTCCCGGCAGCGAAGGAACGCTGTTGTCAGGGGCAGGCGAAACGGAAGCTGGTGGTAAAGCTGGAAGTCCTGAGTCGGGAGCGACCGGTGTGGAAGGAACGGAGTTATCAGAAGGAAGTGCTGGTAATCCCGGATCGTTTGAACCCGTCATTCCCGGGTTGGGCGAAGAAGGCACAGGAGGTACCGCAGAGTTATCGGTCGAAAGAGGCGGAAGGGCTTGAGAGGAACCCGCGTTGGTTGGCAAGGGCGGTAACCCGGAGGAAGTGTTTTCCATGCCGGGGGCAGGAGGAAGAGGTGGTGTGGATCCGGAAGCATTAACGCCTGAATTGTCACCCGGCACTGGGGGCAAAACAACCGGGGAACCTGAAAGACTAGTATTGTCCCCTGGCAAGGGAGGCAAGGCAGATGAAGCAGGAGCCGTTTGGGGCAAAGGAGGGGTAGCTGAGTTTGACTCTGGAGCTGCACCTGGCAAAGGCGGTAAAGCCGAGGATGAACCCATCGCATCATTGGAACCAGGCAAGGGTGGCAACCCAGAGGAACCGGCCGGCGCTGCTCCAGGCAAAGGCGGCAAAACAGACGAAGGCTGGCCCGGCAATGGAACAGACACCATCGGCGGAGATTGTTTCAACCTGGCAAGTCTCACACCCTTGTGATACCGACGCATATCAGGATGAGCAGAAAGCATCGATGGAAGGCGATCACGGATGTCATTAGTGACCTTTTTGGCCTCTAGTTCATCAGACGGGTTTACCGTCAATTCAAGAAACTCGAATGAAGATGTGTACCGTTGAACCTCAGTAATTTTAATAAACCCAACCGGTTCCCCATTTGGAGAGAAAAGTGCAAAAACATCGCCACGTTTGACACCACCCAAATCGCCAACATCAATATAATTGCCGCTGTAGTCTTTTCCCGGAGTATCCCTCAAAGCAATGACCTGGCCTCCAATAAATGAAGCATTGTGCCGTAAATTTTTTAAGTTGTTTTTAAATTGAACCGAGTAAGGCAAATCGGTGCCGGTTGATGGGCCCAAACCGTATGCTCCGATACCGGGAGAGGAAACTCCAGCGACTAATACGAAAACAAAGGCGGGAAGAATTAAAGAAAAGCGTCTCATGAGAACCTCGAAAGGTTGAGATGAATTCAAAAGCCGTACAGAATTTTATAATAACAAAAAACGATAAAAGGGGGGATTTTTTTCCCCCCTTTCGGTTGTTTTTATAGACGGGTAATGAGCGAGATGTAGTGTATGCCGCCAATGGAGTTGCTTACGAATGCATAATCGATTTCAAAGAGGTAAGCCCAGAGACCCACTCCTACGGAAGGAGTAAAACTATCCTGGTCAAACTGAAATCCCTTAGTTTCAAAACCACCCCGAACCGCCACAAATTGCTTATACCAATACTCAAGACCCAAATGATAGTTGTTTAGGCTTTGGCCAGCATAAAGGGTATCCGCATCAAAGTTGATTTGAAGAGTACTTACTGGAACTGGAGCGTTATTGGTTGTCTGCCGCTTCCCTAATTCTTGAGTGTAAGAAAGTCCAAGTGTCAAGCTTGGCTGAAGGGTCTGGGTTGGGTTCGTTGCTGTATTTGACCAGGTAACATAGGAGCCTCCCGTTATGTCACGGCCTACCAAGCCAACCGCAAATTCCTTGGCTGGTTTGAACAACAATCCAATATCGGACCCGATTCCAAAAGCTGATGCACCTGCCGCATCCGTTTTAAGAACCTTGATGGTTCCCCCGATCACCAATTGATCAGCCACCTTCCAACCGCCGGAAAAAAAACCAGCCTGATCCGAATAAGATGTGGTTCCAAGAACGTTGGGGCTCGAAGCATTGGTGATTTGGATTCCATCCACTCCCAAGCGCAAATAACTAATGGCATAGGAACCCGCGTCTTTAGTGTTGAAAGCAATATTTACAAAATCGTAACTTTGAAGATCGTTTTCAGCCGCATGCATCGTAGTTATTTCGATATCGTCAATTAAAGCCAACCCTGCAGGATTCCAATAAGCCGCAGTGGCATCCGTGGCTGCTGCCACAAAGGCGCCCCCCATGGCTAAAGGTCTTGCACCGGCACCTTTAGTCAAAACTTCGGCAGTGTAATCAGTTGATTGCGCCCTAAGAGGAATAACTCCTAATCCAAAAAGAATTATTGAAACTACAATTGGGATATAACGTTTTGAACCCACTGAACGTCTCCTCTCATGGACCAACAAATTTGGGAGCTTCGATAAAAAAGTTTATCAATCACCTCTTGAAAATTCAACTTGATAAGATTATGCGTTCTTTCTTACTTTCAAATCGCACTTTTACGATAAACTGTGTCGCCAGAGATGAAATGATCTTGTCGGCTCAGTAACTTAAACGGATACTTGGGTCGAATAAACCGGTAGATCAGTTTCGAATTCAGCGGAACATCTTAAAAAGAGACACACGATCGTAAACCTGTCGATTTGTTGACAAAGGAATAAAACGATGGGTATAGTTAGCCAATTTTCCAATCCAAATGTTTTTTGCACCAAAAAAGAGATCAAAACCTAAAGGAGTTTAGGAATGCCTGAAGTAAAAATTTGCGTAAAGTGCAATGCAAAAAATCCGACCTCCAATGGTTTTTGCGAACAGTGCGGAAATAAACTTAGCGGGCAAACAGCCTCCCCAGCTTCTCCCGAGAAGCCGGAAAAGAAACAAAACGCATCTATCAAGCCGATCAAAACACAAGCCGTCTCACAACCAGAAACGAACGAAAAAAATATCTCTCCAACGTCCTCCTCGCTTTCAGCCGCTGGTCTTTCAATCTCTTGGATGAATCTATTTTATGTTGCGCTCATCGTCATAACTATTTTTACAAGATTCGACCATCTCGGCGCCAAGCCTCATCATCACGACGAAAGTATGCATTCCTTTTATTCTTTTCAGCTATTTAAAGATGGAGATTACGAATACAACCCGATGATGCATGGGCCTTTCCAGTTTCACGGTAATGCTTTCATGTATTACCTATTTGGGGTTTCGGACGCCACGTCACGTTATCTTGCGGCATTTTTCGGCGTTTTGACGGTTGCCCTCGCTATGTTTCTCTCCCCATTTATTGGCAGAACAGGAGCCTTCCTGGCTACGTTGTTGATCGTTTTTTCTCCCAGTTTCATGTACTTTGACCGATTCACCCGGGAAGACGCCTATATTTGCGGCGCAACTTTCGCAATGGTCGTATTTCTCTTCCGATACTACAAGTCTCGGAAGCCGACCGATCTATGGATCGCTTCTCTTGGGTTTATCATCGCTTTTTGTACCAAGGAATCGATGTTCATCACGATCGCCGTTATTGGCACTTATCTTTTCATCCGTTTATTGCCCTGGCTTGATGTATTTATCGCTGGAGGGCTCACATGCTTGGGAGTTCTTTCTCAGTTAGTCTTAAAAAACGTTGCACCAGAAATGCCCCAATCCACCCGGATCATTTTTCTGCTGGTTTTTGCCGGATCAGCCTTCGGATGGACGATCTATAATCTTTTTATCCGTTGGAAGGCAACCCAGGGCAAAAGCCCAGAAAGCAATCTTTGGTCCGTTCTTCAAGGACTTCAAATAGAAAAAGTTCAAATCGAGCTATTACTATTCGCCGGTTGGTGGGTCCTCTGCCTGTTGTACCTCGAGGTTCCCTTTCTGCAAATTTCCCAGCTCACCTTTGTTTCAGCCATTCTATTACTCGCTTACTTCCTACTTGTCGGGCGGTTTGCCTGGTTATGGCTCAGCAATGTCGCCTCGGCGTTGACAGGGTCCATTGTCATTGTTTCGATTGTTTTTACTCTTCTCTTCACCACCTTCTTCACAGTAGGCGCCAGTCAACCCGATTGGATGAATCGCCTCCACTACCTCTTAAATTCGCTTTATAACGGCGCGTTCGGAGGGCTGAAATACTGGTGGGGTCAACATGACGTTCACCGTGGGGACGAACCCTTTTATTACTATCTGGTTGAGTTACCTGCAAACGAATTGGTTTCATTTTTGTTTTCCGCCGTCGCCATAATTTATTACGGAATATTCAAGCGGAAAAACCTTCCTTTATTTTTAGCCTATTGGTATTTGGGTTCACTGGCTCTTTTTTCCTGGGCTGGCGAAAAGATGCCTTGGCTAATCCTCCATCCCCTTTTACCTTCCCTTCTTTTAACCGCCTTTTTCGTGGGTGAAATTTGGGAAGCCGCACCACTCCAACAGGTTTGGCGTTCTGCGAGGGTGGCAGCCCTGCTGGGATTTGGAATACTTGCCTCGTATTCTTTGCATTCCGCAGTCCTGCTAAGCTTCTACCATGAGGCGAATCCCGTCGAACCGCTTGTCTACGTTCAATCGGGTCCTGACTGTAAGGAAGTCGAACGCATTATTCGAGAAATTTCATATGGTGAAACCGGCGGCCCGGACTTGCCTTTGACAATCGAAGATAAATGTTCCTGGCCTTTCGCTTGGCAATTGAGGGATTTTGAAAAACGTAATCACCCCTCCATGATAACCCAGGCCGATAATCCGATTATCCTGACCGGAACCGAAGCGGACAACCAATCCTATCCCATCCTGAGTCAAGCTGGTTACGTGAACCGCAAATACAAATTAAGGGTTTGGTGGGTTCCTTCCTGGTTTAAGAAAGGATTTCCAGGGAGTGAAATGAACTTTGGCCTTTTTACGGATTGGTTATTCAGCAATTTTATTCCGGTTAAACCAGCCCGCCCCGATATGGTGGATTGGACTGACCTAAAAAACTGGGTTCTTTACCGGCAGGTTTGGTCAGATATGGGAAGTTATAATATGCGTATGTGGGTTCGTTCAGATCTCGCTCAAAAATATGGATTCACCGAAACCTCCCGTTCGGATGTCCCTGTGGATTACCCGAAGGCTGAGGCAGTGACTGCGGCATCCCCTGTATCATCAACCCTGAACAGCCCATTTATTCCGTTAAACAAACAGCACAATTCACGAAAAAAGTAAGCTCTCCTAATTAAAATAAAAAAGGATGGTGAAAACATTCCACCATCCTTTTTTATTTGCCCTAATTCCTCGGTTATAACCTTCCCAACCATGTCATCCATCGAAGTTTCCATACCGTGCCTGCGAAAAGCATTAGTTCTTTAATGGATAGTTTGCTTTCGCCTTCGTGGCGGTTCACAAATATTATGGGGAATTCTTTAATCTTTGCGTTTAGACGAACAGCACGAAACAGAATCTCAACCTGAAATGAATATCCAGGTGAAAATATTTTCTTCAAGTCGATTTTCTTTAAAAGCTCCGCCCGATAGCATTTATAACCGCCGGAACAATCTTCTGGGCCAAGCCCTAACAACCATTTGGTGACCGAATTGGCAAAACGGCTAATGAAAAACCTTCCCACTCCCCAATTCACCATGCCCCCGTCTCGAACATATCGAGAACCTATCACCAAGTCATAATCCTGTGATAATTCAAGCATTTTAGGAATATTAATCGGATCATGAGAGAGATCGGCATCCATGGCAATGACGCGTTGATAGTTGTTTTGAAGTGCGAATTGCATTCCTTCCACATAAGCCGTTCCAAGCCCGTTTTTAGATATACGGTGAAGAACCAATACCCGCTTGTCCTTTTTCGCAATACGATCTGCTATTTTCCCTGTTCCGTCAGGAGAATTATCATCAACCACCAGCAAGTCACAGGCTTTTGTTGCCAGGAAAATCTTTTTGTAAACTGTCTCGATGTTTCCTTTTTCGTTGTAGGTGGGAACAACGATCAAAGTTTTATTTTTCTTTCGTGGCATTCATTTCCTGTTATTAAACAATTCCCTAAGATTTAGCTTCGCGATAACAAGCTTGCGGGTTCTTTCGTTTTCTTTCTAACCACACCATGTGAAATGAAGGAGCAATCAGAAAAGAAATACGATTTCGAAAATGCAGGTAAAAAGCGAAATTCTATTTTCCCGGTTTCAAGACGGGAATAAAGCGCGCAACACGATTTAACCCTTTTTCAATGACAAGAACCCTGCCCGTCGTATCAACGGCCACCCCTGCCGTGTCCCCCATGGTTTCTTTTCGCTGATAAATGGCTAAAAGTTTTCCGTCTTGGGTATACCTTAAAACAGCTCCACGGCTAGCGTTGCTTGCGAAAATATTTCCTTGGAAGAAAGCTAAATAGGGGATTTCTTCGTTTTTACCTTTCCATGTCAGAACTTTGAATGCCCCCATAAATCTACCATTTAAATCAAACTTTTGAATTCTTCGATTGTCGGAATCAGCAACGTAGAGAAATCCTCCAGGGTCAGCAGTAATTCCGACCGGTTCTTGAAATTGGCCATTGGCTGAGCCAAAACCTCCCCATTCCATTAAAAAATTACCGTTAAGATCGAAAACCTGAACTTTGTGATTCCCAGTATCACAAACATAAATTCGATTTCCCACCTCCACCAAATCACGAGGACCAAAGAATCCATGACCGAATTTCGAGAGAAATTTCCCTTTTGCATCAAATTTTTGCACCCGGTGATTGAATGTATCGCAAACCAATAAATTACCCTGTGAATCCACGATTAACCCGCTGGGTTGAACGAATTGTCCATCCAATTTGCCCTGACTTCCAAATGCAAATTGTTCTTGTCCATTGGAATCAAACTTACGAATGTTATGGGCGCTAAAGTCGCTAACGTAAAACCCGCCGTCAGGTGATGCGGCCACAACCTGTGTTTCCTTGAATTTATCCGATTTGGGGCCAGAACCATCTACTTCCATGTCCGTCGTGATGAAAACGACCTTAGAGAGCGTGAGGGCGGTTGTTAATCGGTCCACTCCCACATAAGTCAAAACCGCCAAAAGTGCCAAGCCAAAAATAACCGATAAAACTACCAGACCCTTTCCTAGTTTCTTTTTCTTTCCGCCCGGGGTCTGTTGCTTTGATTTATTTAATCGGGGGGTGGGTTTATTCGCCATATCAGTCTCCTTGAATTCCAGGTTTTTGCGTTTATTGGCCTTTTACTTTAAAAAGGATCCCGGCCCCGGCATCAACTACGAGTAAATTTCCATCTTTATCCACGGTTAAACCCATCGGGACGCGAAAGAGATCGTTTCCTACCGAATCCTTGGCAATGGTAGAGAAAAGTGTGCCGTCCAAGTGATAACAAAGAACTTGTTTGCCCCGTCCGTCTGAAACATAAAGAATTTGTTTCGCTTTATCCAACGCTAAATGGGGTTCCATGTCCACTTGATCCTTGACCCATCCTTTGACAGTCCATTGCCTGAGAAACTGGCCTTCCGGAGCAAATACCTGGATTCTGAAGTTCAAACGATCAGCGACGTAAAGATTTCCTGCTTGATCTATAGCTAAGCCGATTGGCTCGTTGAATTCTCCAGGTTTCGTTCCTGGAACAGGGGCTCCTGTTTTCGGATCCACGGCACACCAAGTACGTATTTTTTGACCTTTTGGGTCAAATTTAATAACTCGATGCTTCCCCGTATCGGCGACGTATATAAATCCATTCGCATCAACAGTCACTTCTCGCGGACCCCAAAAACCATCTTCAGCCGCAAAAGCCAATTTTTGGTTCCCGTTTTTATTGAACACTTGAATACGGGCGTTCCAGGTGTCGGCGACATAAATAGTGTCATCCGAACCAATCGATATCCCATTAGGCTCGTTCAGCTTACCCGGCAGGGCTGCAGCTAGTTTTTTTGCGTCCCCACCACCAACATTTCCAAACCCACCGAACTCACTCTGGAATTGCCAATTTTTTGATGAGAATTTTTGGATCCGGTGGTTTTTGCTATCCGCCACGAAAATATCCCCTTTGCTGTTCACTGCAATTCCTCGGGGATAAGCAAATTGGCCAGGACCGGACCCAGGGCTGCCCCCTTGAAGCAGCACTATATTTGAAGCCGCTGGTTGAGGCGCATGGGAAATAATCGGTTTGGGTTTTGACAGGACCATGGCCCATACCGCAGCCAGAGCCACCAGAATCAACAGACTCGCCATGACCACCTCTTTGATGGTGACGACCCGTTCTCCAATTTTTATCATTCTTTGTTCCTCCCTCTGGAATTAGAAATCAAGGATTCAACTTGTACAGCGTGGAATTTCCCACCGCGTAAACGGGGCTTCCTAACTGAGCAAACTTGGGAAAAACCCCTACGTTCGCCTGATATTTCTGTCGTTCGGCATCACCGACATAAACGTAATCCACATTATATTTAGTGAGCAAGTCCCTTGTTCTCCCCAAGTCAGGCGATGTATAGATGGCCTCGATGTCCCCTTGCCTATGCTGAATGGTGTCATCAGCGTTTTGGCCCCGAATGGCCGCCTGATCCCAAGACCCACGCCACTGGGCTTCATGAAAGTCCCATCCAAGAACCGTTGGATACCCGGTCAGGGTGGCCACCGTATCCGTATCCTGGTGATAAGACAAGCCTGGGCATTCCAAAATCACCGGCACTTTTGTTCCGTTGTTGCTTCCTTTTTTGGGGATAGGTTTTACATTAGCCTTGATCCATTGCGCAACCTGAAAATCCGCTGGGAATGTCTTTTCATAGTAAAGCGATCCGTCAAGAGTCACATTATCTACGGATGAACCGTTCATCCTTGCCGTGAACGCCAAAACCGGATATAAAGCTGCTCCCAAAACCGCCCCTGCCATCATAAAACTCCAAACGCCTTTTCCCAAAACGCCCCATTGGGGCCAGGCATTTTCCATGATCCATTTAAGCCAAAAGCCGGACGCCAAGCTGAACAATATCCAAGCTTGATAATGAAATTTAAAAACCGTGTTCATTCGGTATAAAGATCCACCTGCAAAGTGGTCCTTAATAAACATGACTTCACAACCCAAAACCAGGATAAAGGCTAAAAACGAAAGCAATGCCGCGAATATGGTCTCGCGTGTTTCCGGCTTTGTTAGCACGGACATCGGGATTAAAATTACCAAGAGGAAGCATAAAAATAACGTTCCTAATTTAACAGCGTCCAGATCAAGTAAAAACAGTACTAAGGCGAAAGAGATAAGAACAATTGCTGGAATCAACAGTCCATGAGTCCCTTTTAAGTAAGAGATGGTTCGTTCAATGTAAGCCTGAAGTTTCGAAATAGGAAGCAACATGACTTCAGAATCCGAGGCTAGACTCATTTCACCACCACAGCTACCACAGTAATTTTTCCCTGGATTTTCCTTACCGCAGAATGAACAAATTGGTTCCTCTGGCTTTTTTGTTTTAGCTTTCACGCTTTTCTCGAAGTTGTCATTTTTGATAAGCTTCAAAACGAAAGCCGTGAACAAGACCAGGAAGAACAATCCAAAAAGGATGAACAGATAAAACAATTTTGTTCGATCGCCGACCACACCTAGACCTTTGGCTTGGGACTGAAATCTTAGATAGAAAGGCAAATAGAGTATGAAGCTTCCCGCCACTATTGGAAAGCCTACTTTAGCCGTGCAAACAAACCAATCGTAGAGGTTCCTGTTCTTTTCAAACGCCCAACCCTGCTGAAGTAAAAGACAAGTTCCTAAAAGAAGCATGAACGTCGGAAAATCCCAACTATTCAAAAATGAAAGCCCTCCAAACAGCAGCATCAAAAGGAACCAATAAATACCCCGAACAGCAGGGCGCGCACCTAAGACCTGAAAACCCCCAAAAGGAGTGCGTAGAAGCGAGAACGCAGCCGCAATTGCTAAAAGAACAAAAGGAATGGCCATTACGTGTGGATGCAGGTCCGAAAGGAAAAAGCTAAATGATGGAAATTCATTTATCATTTTATCGGAAGGCGGAACAGGAATGATGCGGGAAGCTTGAAAATAATCCCAACCGTGAGCGAGAGGCGAAAACAGGAAGCCTATTGCGGCCGAAAACCCTTTTTCCGCACCCGGATTGGCCGGAAAATTGTAGTAGGGAATGCGCAAGTCCCCGATTTGAAAGCTTTGAATCACCCGGTACCAAAAATCCAAATTCCCAAACAAAGCGAGTGCAGCTACAGAGAAAAGTGAGTATCTATACCGGCGGGTCAAACCATAGGCGAGAGAAAAAGTGCAAACCGCAACTAAAGCCCACGTCAACGCAACTGCAAGGTTGTAAGCGACCCCCGAGCTCACACCGCTCAAAAGGCTGAGGACCGCTACGATAAGATATCCGAAATAATAGTAAGAAATGCTTCCGCCCGAAAGCCAAGGATCCTGAGGCGGCATTGACGGAGAAGCAAGAATGCCATTAATCATGGCAAAGTCCATAGGTTTTTCAGTCCCCACAATTTCAGGCGTACGCATTTTGTAGGCACCAGCCACTAAGAATGCCATTAAAAACAAAGCTTCAATTACCAAAATAAATCCCAAGTTTCTGCCCAAATATTCCTTGATTGATACCCACTGGTCCCAAAGAAGCCAACTTGAAATAAGAACAACCGCAAAGACCCCCAACCAGGCTGTTCCCCAGCCGAAAGAAACATATCCAAAGATCCACGAAAAATAGCCAATCATCAGAAGGGCAACCACCTTGCTGAAGGCATATCCTTTTTCCGGAAGGTGGCGCAAAAGGACCAGGGTTATCGGCAAGGCCAATAATCCTAAAATTTCGATCATGAACCACCAGCCTAAAAGCGCCGCCATTACAAACCTCCGATAGGGGATTCTAAATACATTTATTTAATTTCGAACTGGAGGAGGATTGTAATAAATTTCCACTTCCGGATTCTTGTAAATCAAAGGTAAAAAGCTTGCGAATTTTTCCAATCCAAGGGTTGGATAACCGGCTTTTCCCCCGGCGCCATTTCGTTCGACCGTCCCCACCATCACTAGCCGAACCCCATAAGCATCCAGCATCCTTTTGGCCAGACCCGAGTCTGTTGTCTCATAAATTTGATCTACCGCCGCTTTGCGGTTGTAAATATCAGTATCTAGCTGTTTTCCGACCCATTCATGGACATGCGAATCCCAACCCATGAGTGCCGGGATGCCTGTAAAAATGGAAAAGCGAGAACCCCAGGAATTATAACCTGCCCCCACAAATTCCATGAGACAGGGCTGGTCCGGAACGTGGTCATTTAAGAATCGAATCGCCGCGTCATCACCCGGATTTGCGCGATGTATATATTCGAGCCCGTCCAGGGTAGGGCTTTCAGCGTAACCTACCCACTTCAGCCGAGCAGACTCAAAAAAGCCATGGCATTTCCGAATGGAAGCCGCCAGTGGATAAATCGATATCGCCAGAGCCAAAAGCAAAACGAGAGTGCTCCAGCCACGGAAAGCCAATTTAATCCCCAAGTTTTTTTGCCCTTCCCAGAGAAAAGAGATCAGGGTAACCGCGAGTATGGCCAAAGTGCCTGGCAAAAAGATCTCAACGTTGAGGCTGTCACACCAGTGTTGAATCAGACTCAACAAAGAGCCGAAACTACCCTGTGGTAACAAAGCGATAATAGAAATAAGAACCGCCAACGAACCCAAGCTTAAAAACACTGAAAGTTCACTTGTCTTTTTCCAGGTTCCCGTCGATATTCCCCAAATAAACAGGCCGGCAACGATGACAATGTTGATGATATAGGTCATGGGAGACTGTAACGATTCGGAAAAGCTAAAGAAAACTATTTTTAAAATTAAGAAAAGAAAAAGGCCCGCCATTCCGGCCAACACATTTTTCGAAATCCGAGTTTCTTTTTTAGCTGTTTTCAACCACATCAAAGCAAAATCTAGCATCTTGGGTATAAACACCCCCGCCGTGATGGACGCAAGCATCCAGGCATGAATGCCAAACTTGAACAACGAGTTATTTCTCATCCAATCGCCACCCAAAAATTCACTTACGGCGAAAAGTTCCAAAACAGCTAAGACGAGAAACATGAGGGACGTGAGAATATAAGTAAATGATAGAAACCGATCCTGGAAAACCTTCACCGCGATCCCGAGATAAAAGAATCCCATGAGCCACAAAACCGAAAAGAGTCCCAATCCCAAGTTTAAGGTCATGTCCTGATAAAGATGTATGCCTTGGAGCGAGAGAATAACAATCCAGAGCATTATCACTACAGCTTCCGCCAGCCAAATCTCCCAACGATTCTTGAGTTGAATCGCAAGTACGAACAAAACCGCAGCTAGAGTTGCAAAAATTTGGGAGAAAATCATTCTTCCTTGGGGTTCGGACCAATGAACCCAGGAAGCTCCCCAGACCAGGGCTAGAGAAAAAAATCCGAGGGTCAGCATTCCTTGAACCGGATTTTTCGGTGATAGGAGCCCCGTCAAAAGGTTCAATGTTTTATCTGGTAGTTTTCCCCAGTAATTCTTTTCCGGCTTCGCCTTCCCCACCCAAAGCATGATTTCCTTCGAATAGGCCAGGACAAAACTCAACAGAAGTATCGAGAGGAAAAAACCGTAAATACCGATAAAGTCATAAAGATTAGTCCGAATAGAAGGAAGTACCCAAAGAATCTTGTTTTGCTGTGGTGTAAAATGCAAAAAATTCGGCAGCCAAAAAAGACCTGCGATCACAAGAATCCCTACCATTCCGGTAGAAATGGACACCATATTTTTTGCGATGACCCGAGTGGTTTTTTGAAGATACAGCCAGAGTGATGATGCCAAAAACCCCAACCCCAAAAACAGAATTAAGTATAGTGTTGATCCACCCAAAGCTTGTGTATCTACACCAGGCATAAACAGAACCCACCAACCCAGAAGGGTTAGCGTAAGTACCATAACGCTGAAAACCATTCCCAATCCCTTGGCCAGTGTTTTACCGTTTAATGAAACAAAACTACGTACCAACAGGGTTATCCCAATAATGGCCAAACCAGTGAGAATGTCCCAAGTGTTCAGGAACACCAACCCACCCATTAAAAACCCCGCAAGGAGAAACTTTGGCCAATCACCCTTCCATGTAAAAAGTTTTGGCGCTGGGGATAAATAAATAGACGCGACCACCCCCCACAAAAGCATGTCGAATGGCATTGCCAGGGTGTGAGAATGCATGTCGCCATATAGGACACTAAAATAGGGAAACTCATTAATGCTGTTGGGAATTACCCGGGAAGGGCCAAAGAAATCGTAGGTGAACCCATTGAGCGGGGACAGATTATGGGCAACGAAGCATTGATTGATCGCCGACAAATATTGTTTAACACCGGTGAGGTTGCTGGTCATCGCACACAAAAAACCGGCCACCCAGCCTCCGGCCATCCTACCCGAAAGTGCGTAAGCCAGGCCAAAAGCACAGGAAAATATCAGGGCAAACAGTGTCACCAAACTTAGGTTATAAGTCACGGCAGGAACCAAGCCCAAGGTCTTGGTAAGAATTCCCATCATTAGATGTCCGTAATAATACGGGTAACCTATTGCTTGACCCGCCATCCACATGTTTTGCGGTGGGAAAGATTCCCCCCGCACGACAGAAGCCAAAAATCCAAAATCCATCCCTGCTTCCCCACCCCCGTTGTACCCTTCGCCAGAAGGATCATGAACATGGGAGCAATAAAGTCGAACGATTGTGAAAGCAGTAAAGACCAAAATAAATGCGCCTTCTTGGATCAACCATGAACGGCCAAAAAGTTTGTAACTTTCTTTGATGGATTTATGGTCTCTCCAAAACATAAAGGAAGAAAGAACCACTAATAAGAATAACCAAATCCAGCAAGTACCAACGGTAAAATGAGCGACTTTGACGCTTGTAAAAAACCACACTACCCAGGAGAAAACAAGGAAACCCAAAACCTTGCTGAGAGAATAAGCACCCGAAGAAATGGGGGAAAGAATTCGAAGGGTCACGGGTAAAGCCATTAAGCCTAAAACGATCAAAAGCACTAGCCAAGTAAACCACGCCCTCCATTGATAACCGGCCGTTTCCTCTGGTCTTTGAGGCGGATTCGTAATGTCATTTTCAATAACCGGGTGATCGGCCAGGTTCTGAAGAGTTTTAAGGGTTTGAGAGTCAGGCAATCCTGGCACGGTTGATGGGCCTTGTACAGGTGGTGCGTTCGAATCAACCAGAGCAGAAACGGGATTGGATGCGGGCGGAGGAGGCCCACCGACGAGTGGGGTCAATGCGGAAACAGTTTTCTCCATTTTTGATTTTACCTGTTTAGGCGGAGCCTGGGTAACAGGCGCAGAAAGGTTGTTGAGTTTTTGAAGCAACCCCGTCTGTTCTAAAGACTGATCGTGTTTATTGATAAAATCATCCACATTATCGGGTGTAATAGTTCGCATTTGATCCCGAGTAATCCCCCGGACGTAATCATCCGTACTAAGGACCTCAAGAATTCGGGCCGGAGTCACCTGTTCCATTTTCTTGAATATATAAACCCTTGGATGGTCATAAACCGAGAAGGATTCCTCCGCCATGTCGTCGGGATGAGACCAGCCAAACAGGCTGGGAAAATTATGAAATTCATGCAACATTTTGTAGCCAAGAAGTCCGGCCCAAAGTGCCCTGTAATAACGGGAAGTTACAGGATAGGAATTGAACCCATGGGGCCTAAATTCGGGAGTTTCATCCGTAAGGGTGTACCAGAGTTTTTTAGAAGATATGGCGATGTAATCAGCCTGAGGAATCATGGTGGCGTAATAGTTCTTCTTGACCGGACTTTCGTCTGTTGGAAAACCGTGCAATTCGTAGGGGGTCAAATCCTGAAGCTGGTAAAGCCCTGGGTTCATCGATTTGTCGAGGCGGGGATCCTGCCGGGGGTTCAAATCAACAGGTAACCCATCACCCCAGGCTTCATTGTAGATTTTCGAGCCAAAAGGAATGTTCTTATAGATCCATCCCGAGGAATCTAACCAGGGATGCGGAAACCGATACACATGCATGTAAGCTAACGAATAGAAAAGGCTTCCTCCTACTGTGATCGTTAAAAGAATGGGTTTGAGAAACCGTCCAATTTCTTTCGGAATGAATTCGAAGAGACGCGTTAGGAAAATCGCCCCGAAGATGCAGAACACTGGTGCTAATGGCACCATGTAACGAATGAACTTAGTGTTCCATCCTCCAATAAAAGCGAAATAAGGAATAAACCAGGCCAGTAAAATCAACTCAGGTAGGACAAATTTAAATCCCTTGTTCTTGAGGAAAGGGACTGGCAAGGTCGCCCCTGAAGAAACCGGCTGTATGAGCTGAAGAATAAAGCGAACTAAGATCCAGACCATGCCCAGGACCGCAGTGATCCCAAGGGGCCACCACAACTCGACGTTCATGAGATTTTGAAGGTGGTAAAGGTACCGGGCTGTATCCTTGAATTGCAGAACATAACAAGCATCCGCGTGGGAGACCACGTCCCACTCGTAGTTCATGGAATTCATAAATCCCTGGTAATCCAAAAGAGACCAAGGGGAGAGCAGGCAGAATATTAGGAAGGCCAATGCGCCCGCAGCTGATAACCTCAACCAGTAAGGAGTTTGTGCCCTCAAGACTTTGAATTTCGAAATTCCCCAAGAAAACAGTATGCCAGCCGCGCCTACCAAACCGATAAAGATTACAATCCAGATTCCGACTGACCCACCTGGATTAAGCGGGCAGAGGTCTCGGATAACCCCCTTCAGTTTGTAGCCGGCCATAATTAAAGCGCCGACTCCCCCCACCAGGAAAAATGCCCCGAGAATATTGTTTAAACTTTGATCATCCCGATTTTTATGGTCGATCTTGAGCCAATCTTTTTCAGGAGTTCTGGAGAGGAAAACCAAGTGACCGATCAAGATCATGAACAAGTAATAAAGGGAACTTGTTTTTGCGGCCATGGAAAGGCCAAACGCAGCTCCGACCAGAAGGTAATTTTTCCAGGTTCCCTTTTGAGAAACTTCGAACGCTCCCAAGGCGATCATCACCAACATGAGGGTGATGAAGGATTCCGTGATGCAGTAATGGCAAACCTGGATACTCACCACAGAAAAAGCAAAGAAAGAGGACCCCAGCAGGGCGAGTGGCTTGTTCTCGTAAACCCTATTCAGGAACCAGTAAATGGCTAGAATCGTGAGACTGGAGAATAGGGCGGCCCAAATTCGGCCAATGATCATACACTCGCTATACCCAGTGAATTGGAACCCATAATGGGGGAATGTGGCGAAAATCGCCCAGCACCCCAAGACTATTTGTAGAAGCCGTCCCCAACGAGAGGCCCAACTGAACCAGGTAAAGGCCGAGCCAACCAACAGGGCGAAAGCCATGGATCCGAAAGTTCGCGCGAATGCGTCAGGCAGAAAAAACGGGAGAACTCCCAATATAAAGGTTAACCCTGCGGCAATGTAGATGGGCAGCCCCAGCCATTCAATCCCTATGAAATCTGACAATAGGGCGGAAACGCCGAAAAACAATATTGCGTCTAAGCAAAAATTCGCGCCTTTTAAGGGCCAATCGTTTAAAAAGTCAAACCAGGCTGAAAATACTGGGACAAATTTTATGAACAAAACCAGTAAAAACACGCCTGTGGCTATAAAAAACGAGGTTGTTTTAAATTTTTCTTTTGGGAAAAACCACCCCACCGCACCAAATAGCGCAAGAAGGAATAACCAATAAAAAAGGGCGGCCACGAAGGGACTGTTAGGGAAAAAAGCGTTGAAAAAAGACGGGGTAGAAATTAATTCCCCGGTCGCCCGATAGAGATAAACCGGCAATTGACCATATGCGAAAAATTTAACCTTGTAACCATCACCCGCTTGAATACTCGCGGTTTGGCCAAGAATATTTCTTTCGTCTGGATGAAAAGATTTGCCGAAATCCCAGTTGGGGTTGTAAAACCTGAATCCCGCTCCCAGGAGAGTGATGATAAATAAGACGAGAAAAACGGGGTTATTCCAACGGCTCCAAATCGATAAATTGCTTTTTCGGGCCACAAAACCCTCTAAAAATGTTGATTTTTGCTGTGAATTTCAAAAAACGTGTCGCAGTATAACTGAAATAGGTCATAAAAAAAACGCCCAAATACCTGGGGATTTCCATTTTTCAACGGCAAAAGACTTGATAACCACCTACTTGAAGATTGTTGCAAAACACCTTGAAAGTGTAAGGACCGGGAGCCGGAAACAACACACGCCACCCGGTAATCAGGTCATGAAAGTTCATGTCGGAAAAAACTATTTTTCGGGGGGTTGAATCGGAAACCTTGTTCCCTTTTTCGTCAAAAAGGCTGACATCGATTTGAAATTCACCTCCCGAGCCGTGATTTAATCGGGTAAAGGTCATGAATTCAACGCCAAATGGATACCCTGGTGGGCCAAAACCCTGGAACACGCCCCTTAAATCATAATTTTTTGACAGAACATCTTGATAGATGGCGTGACAGCAAAGAAAACTAGACACTTTGGGGAGGTTAAATTCAGTAGAGTCCAAGATTACCGCTTTCCCATCTTGGTTGAATTCTTAAAAGCCTTAACATTCATTTCGCTATTGACCACCCAATCATCGTTTTTCAACCCCAACAGCATCCGCCCAAAACACCACAGACTCAAGGCCAAAACAATGAATCCATCCCAAATGGTCGTTCCAGCACGATAGTAGGCGATTTGAACCCGAAAGTGATTGTTGATCCGAAAACCGGCCCGTGCGGTTATCAGAGCAATTTCTTGTGCGCAGGAATACCTGATCCCCGTGTAATAGGAAAGTAGGGTCGACAGGGTATGAACCCGAAGAAGCCGTAAGCCTGATTCCACGTCCTGGTATTTGTGTCCCGACAGAATAGAATTTGTGAAAGTCAAAAAACGATTGCCCCAAATTTTGTACCTGGGATACACCGAAAAATCCCTTTGGGTCAAAAGTACATCGGACTGTTTTTCAAGCATATAACTGACCAATTGAGGGATGTATTCGGGTTTGTGCTGCCCATCTGCATCCAGCGTGACGACGATATCCGAGTCCCTCAAGACACCCCGGTCTCGAAGGAACAGGACAAACAAAAAACCCTGTTTAAGGGCGCCCGCCATCCCTGCGTTATGCGGAAGGTCTAACAAAAAAAGACCTTTATAATGCTTGGAAAATTTCCGGAGAATATCCCGGCTTCCATCGCTCGATCCGTCATTAACGCATACAAGGTAATCCACCCTTGGTTTTAACAAACCCAGGACTGATTTCAGGTGCTTTTCCTCGTTGAAAATAGGTAATACGGCGACCACTTTGGGCAAATATCCCTCGAGCGTCTGCTGTTTGGATTTCATTATAAACAAAAAAACCCAAAATCTTTCGATTTCGGGTTTTTTGCTCAATACTCAGAAATTTAAAACAAAAACTCTTCGTATGCCTTGCTCAAATCGGTCGTTGGCAAATGACTCGCGTCCTCATAGGGCGCCTTTGCCGGCGCGAATTTTTTCAGCATCGGGACCTGTGCCTGCAGCCTCTCGACATAGGTTGGAAGCTTGATTTCGTAGAACACGCCCACAGGGATGCGGTCACCGTGATAGTAGGCCATTTGAAAGGCTTTTTTCTGCTTATCAGTCACTTCCTCCAGATTCGTCGGGTCTTTCACCGAGCCGTCATGGCCCATTTCATTGATGTTGAAGATACGAGGAACCTGATTATTTTCGCCCTCTCCCTTAATCTTCTTGTTGAACCATTCCGCCGTATGGAGATCGTTGAAGGTAGGGCAGGGTTGAAGAACATCCAAAAGGGCCATGCCTTTATGCTCGATTGCCTTCTTGATCATTTCCTTCAAATGTTTTCCGTCAAAGGCATAGCTACGGCCGATCCATGTATAGCCCGAGCTCAAAGCCAAAGCCAAAGGCTGGATTGCGTCGTTCGTGTTGGGAAGAGGCAAGGACTTGGTTTGTTGACCCCGTCCCAAGGTGGGCGCAGCTTGACCCTTGGTAAGACCGTAAACCTCGTTCGTGAAAACAATATAGGCCATGTCCACGTTCCGGCGTCCGGCGTGTACAAAATGTCCGGCGCCGATTCCGTATCCATCTCCGTCCCCGCCGCAAGCGATCACTTCCAAATCAGGATTGGCTAATTTCGCCCCTACTGCGAAGGGCAGAACTCGACCATGAAGGGTGTGGACACCGTGAGACGACATATAATTGAAGGTTTTTCCCGAGCATCCGATTCCCGCAAACACCATGGTTTCCCAGGGCGGCAGGGCCAATTCGGCGCATGATTGCTGAATCGCTTGTAGAATCCCAAAGTCGCCGCAACCCGGACACCAGTCGTTGTGGACTTCACTTTTATAAGCTGCAACCGTTAACGGCGTTTGAAGTTTAGAGACCATAGGTCAACACCACCTTTTCAATGGACTGTCCGGAAAGCGGATCGACTTCCGCAGGCACTTCTTTCTTCACGATTTTCGTCATTGAATCCACGATTTCATTAAGCGACATAGGCCGCCCGGTGTACTTTACGATTTGAGCTGGGATGAAAATCCCGGTTCCCATGCGGATTAAATGCCCCAACTGGGTTCCCCAGTTGCTCTCGACGAGAACCAGCTTCTTCGCCTTTTTGAGAATCTTTTCACAGGCAACCGGAAAAGGATGGAGCATGCGGATATGTAAGCAGTTCACGTTGATACCTATTTCCTTGAGCACAGGTATCGCATCCGCGATTACCCCATAGGTCGTTCCCCAGCAAACAATCGTCAATTCGGCCTTTTCATCCCCTGTAAGGGAGAATTGCCGATCCGGAGGAATCTGTTCCAGCATGAGTCGGTATTTAGACATGCGTTTCTCGTGCATTTTTTTCCGAGCATCAGGATTTTCGGTTATGTGCCCATAATCATCATGCTCATCTCCCGTCATCCAATAGGGACTCCCTTCCTGGCCTGGGTAAGGACGGGGCGAAACGATTTGCTTAGGGTCAGGCCGGAAACGGGGAAAGCCTTTGCCATCCGCGATGGCCAGCTCAAGCTCCTGAGGCGTCGCCAACCGTCCCCGATCGATCATGAGATGGTTCTCTTTAAAAGGCGGTATCGTTTGCAGGCTGTGAGTCAAAAATTTATCATTAAGGATGATCACCGGTGTTTGAAATTTATCTGCGTAATTGAAGGATTCAAAAGCGAGTTGGAAATGATCTTCAATAGTGGATGGCGCCATCACCAGTCTCGGATATTCCCCGTGGCCGCCGAAAACAGAGAACATTAAATCGCCCTGCTCTTGACGGGTCGGCAATCCGGTAGAAGGACCTCCACGTTGATAATTGAAAACCACGATGGGAACTTCATTCATCCCACCCCAGCCCAAACCTTCCGCCATCAGGCAGAAGCCGGGGCCGGAGGTCGCGGTGGAAGCTCGAACGCCGGTGGTGGAGGCACCCAAAGCCATTTCGACCGCTGCAATCTCGTCTTCGCATTGGACCACGGCTATTCCAAACTCCGGGTGGCTTTCAAGGTAAAAGCTTTCATCCGTTGCAGGGCTAATCGGATAGTAAGACTGATAACGGCACCCCGCCTTCAACTTTCCCAGGGAATTGGCCTGTGCTCCATTGATAAGTAAACGCTTCGGCGTATTTTTTTTTGGTTCCAAATGGTAGGGGAAAAGGGCGTGCATCTCGGCCGGCAGGGCCTCAACAGCCTCATAGGCTTTCTTGACCGCGGCCATGTTGAGGGGAATAAATTTCGCCTTTTTCCCCGAATAAATTCGGGTCAAGGTGTCTTCCATATGGGAGATATTCATTCGAAGCAAAGCGATCGAAGCAGCCACAGCGATGGTGTTTTTGATAATGGAAAGTTTGGCGTATTCCTCGCCGGTCACTTCAGCTACATGACGCAGTACCATGTTGAAATCAATCGGCAGGGTGATGACGCCGGATTTTAAATTCAAGTCGTCGAGAGTAATTTTCGTGGGGTCGTAGATGAGGGCCCCGCCCTTCACGACCTCGTGGGCATGCAAACGGGCGGTGGAATCTTCAAAGGTTGCGAGGATATGGACGTCATCCACATGGCTGTGAATCGGCTTGTCCGAAACCCGAACTTGGAAATAGCTGTGTTTCCCTTTAATATTTGAATGATACTCGCGTTTTCCGAACACCCACAGACCGGCGGTGGCACAGGCTTGTGAAAACAAGTTGGCAGAAGAATCAACCCCTGTTCCTTGGGGTCCTCCAATCATCCACGACACTTCATTCACGACTTTCATTTACTTCTCCCCATTTTTAAAATTAAAAACGTTTCTATTTCGTTAATATAGAATTGTGTTATTTAAAAAACAATTCTTTTGTCTAGATTTAGACACGTTTTTGCACAAACCAGAGACGGTGTGCCAAAGGATTTTGTCATCCCCCTTAGGGCCATGTCATGATGGACATCACAAATTCGTTTTTTTGCTTGCCCAGATTGAAGCCAGGCTGTTCTTAGGCCTATTCCAAAAAGGATAAAGTGGTGGTATTTAAAAGAAACCAATCTTCCATTTTCAATCAATATACGATGTGTTTAGCGGCCTTTTTAATCCCCATAGTCATTTATATTGCCACCCTCAACCCAGCTTTATTTAGGAATGACTCGCCCGAGGTAGTTGTTGGTTGCAACAGTCTAGGAATCATACACGCTCCCGGCTATCCCCTCTTTATGCTTGCTGGTAGATGGTTTTCACTTCTCAATCTCGGCAACCCGGCAATGACGCTCAACCTTTTTGCAGCTCTACTTGGCGCTTTCGCGACTCTCTTGTTTTTTCTTAACTTGCGCTTTTTTTTAAAAAACTCTACTAATAAGTCCTTTACAACCATACCACCGATTCTGGCTGACTTGATTTGCCTCACCACTACCCTAAATTTCAGTCTCTCTCGAACATTTTGGGGAAATGCGTTAGCCACCAAGGGTGGAATATATGTTTTGCAAATAGTTTTAGAACTTTCGACCCTCCTTGCGGCACAGTCTCTTATTGCTAATCGAGAAAAGCCCAAGCTCGGTATCTGTTTGTTGTTTGTATTTCTTTTCGCGTTGGGATTCTGCAACCATTGGCCAACTCAGGCACTCCTATCGGTATTGGTAATTTTAATTGTTTACTACATGAAAATAAAAAATCAACTCAAACCCATCAACTTAAAAAATATCGTCTTAGGAACCGTCTTTTTTCTTTGTGCCCTAAGCCTCTATCTCTATCTGCCCATCCGCGCCTGTACCTTACCTGCCATCGATTTTGAGGCGCCCACGAATCTTAATCGTTTTATTGAAACCATCGCACGCACGAGCTACTTGAAGATAGAAACTCTCGTTACGGCACCCGTTGGTTACTACTCCACACTGTTTTACAAGATGGAATATATATCCGATCACACGCTACATGAATTCTGCCCTTTATTTACGGTGTTCACCTTAATGGGAATCGTTTTTCTCTTTAAAAACAATAAAATCCTATGTCTATCAGCTTTAGGCTTTATGGGGGTTGTGCTTTTCACCAATATTTTTTACCTGCAAGCCAGTCCGATTGAGTACTGGCATATTGGCGACCATCTACTCACGAACAATTGGGTGTTAGGGTTTTTAGGCGGTGCGGGGATGTTAGGCCTTATTTCTGAAACATTCCTTCCCAAGAAGTACATCACCCTATTCCTCATAGTCTGCATACTTCCCTGGGCCGCAATCAATGGGTTTCAAACCAATAACCAAACCCGGCAGTTTCTTTATGAGGGTTATGGCCGCACTGCGCTCAAATCTTTGCCCCAGGACTCGGTTTATTTCACCGAGACGGATTACGACTACTTTTCAGTCCTCTACCTGACTAAAGCCTTAAAACTTCGCCCCGATATTTATTTGATTCTTACCCCGTTTTTAGATAAGCCTTACCAATTTGAAAACGCTCTTGCTGGTCTAAAACCACTCTTCACAGAGAAGGACGAGACTTACAATAAAGGTACAGTATTCAAAACCTTAACCGCCCCCTTTTTCCATCACCCTGTTTTTTGCACCTTCCCTGACGCCGGCTTCTCCGGGTCTTATTTGTCTTTTCATTCAAAAGTTGTTTTTGAGCCCTGCGGCGTTCTCATACATATTCTTCTGCCAAACGAAAAACCGATTAAAAAAAGTGACTTCGTTTTTTTATCTGATTTTTACGACCATTATCTCGCGTCAGAAACAAATCATCCGAATGAGATCAACGGATTGTTGAGAGAGATTTGTGCCCATCCTTTGCTTAACGCCGCTCGATATGAAATATTATTTGGAAATAACCAACACAGGAATTGGTACTACAGGTCCGCCCTTAACCTGATTACCGAGCAGGATTTTTTCGAAACAGTTTTACGGGAATTTAAAAATAAAAAACATTCCCGAGTTCCATAAGTAAGTGCAACACTCAGTGCAAGAAGAAAGCCGCCTCCATAGGATAGGCGGCCATGAAAAAAAACTACAAGCATTTAAGCGTTGAAGAAAGAGATCACTTGGCCGTTTTGAAGGGGAAAGGTCATGGGGTCCGGGATATCGCCA
>Ga0182030_10000212_pt1 | contig 101767 bp, 99 predicted proteins | sample 812S3MmetaG_FD_121299 | JGI IMG/M metagenome (GOLD analysis project Ga0182030, IMG submission 121299) | Permafrost microbial communities from Stordalen Mire, Sweden - 812S3M metaG (Illumina Assembly) | ecosystem: Environmental > Terrestrial > Soil > Wetlands > Permafrost | place: Sweden...
AGCCAAAGTCATGCCTTATGAGTTCAGTCCGATTGTGCTGCTTGTCCTGGGGGGGCTGATGCTCAGTCTCGGCGCCCTCGCCGGACCGGAAACCAAGGATGTCGATTTCAATCGAGAGGCCCCTTCAGGAACAGTGTCGTAACTTCGCGCAGTTTGATCGGCGAGGCGCAAGAGCGGTGCGCCTGCACGCGCACCCACGGGAATGCTCGCTAACCCGAGTCATGGCGGAGTGCTTGGGGTCGACAGCGGACGACGGGCGCTAGTGTGTTGGAACCGGTTGGCCTGAATTTGGTAGCGGGGCAGGATTTCAGAGTCACCGACCATCATCCGCTGGTGTTTTGCCGTCAGACTATTCAAGCAGTTAGCCGGCCTCCCCGGGGAGCGAAGGCCGCCGACGATATTCGACATGGCGGCGAGTGGTCGCCCGAGCTATGGTGTGACATGCGCTGGCCATGCCCTCGAACTCCAACGGGTGCCGGACAGGGCGTGGCTCAGGGGGCTCTTTTCGAATCGATAGAAAGGCTGGCTCCGTGAATCGCAGCTGCGGCGCGATCCCAATGAGGCATCATGACGATATTAATCATCGGACTCGCGGTATTCCTGGGAATACATTCAATCTCGATCGCGACACCCGGGCTGCGCGCCCGGGCTGCTGCGTCGCTGGGCCCGAACGGTTGGCGGGGTTTCTACTCGCTCGTTTCGCTCGCGGGCTTCGTACTGATTGTTTACGGGTTTCACCTGGCGCGGCAAGCGCCGATCGTGCTGTACCTGCCCCCCGCCTGGATGCGGCACGTCACGTTCCTGCTCATGCTGCCCGTTTTTCCGCTGATTCTCGCAGCGTATTTGCCTGGCCGCATCAAGACGGCGATGAAGCATCCAATGCTCGCGGCGGTGAAGTTCTGGGCGCTTGCGCACCTGCTCTCGAACGGCATGCTGGCCGACGTCCTTCTGTTTGGGGCATTCCTGGTATGGGCGGTATGCGATCGGATTTCGCTCAAGCGTCGCCCGCCGCAGGTAGTCCGCACGATACCGCCGGGCCGCTTCAACGACTTCATTGCGGTGATCGCAGGCCTCGCGCTCTATGTGCTCTTCATCATGTGGGCGCATGTGCGGCTTTTTGGCGTCTCGCCTCTCGGCTAAACGCCCGCAGCAACACTGCTGATGGCAACCGGGGAGTTGATTTCAGCGCTTTGCCGTCACTGTGGCCCGGGGGCTATGATAGCGCTGCCCTCATCCTGCTCGCGCTCGGCGTGTGGTTCTACGCGCGTTCCGGGCCGGATATCTACGCACTGGGATCTGTTGGTTCTGCTATTTCCCGTCGTCTTTCTGCACGCCAGGCGCTTGCATGACATGGGGCGGCCGATCCTGTCGGGATGCGTCGCGGTCAGTCGACCGCGACGGTTCTAGATGGCTAGCAAGCGCTCAAAAAACGATCTGTAGCGACGCAAAGCCAATCTGAGATCCTCGGTGGAACCTTGCTCGCCCTCGAGCGCAGCCCGTTGATTCGCAAATGTCTCAGCCAAACTCTTAATGACTTGCGCTACAAGCTCATCTCCCTGTCGAACTGCGTTTTTTGGGTCATCCACGAAGCCTTGTTGGACAACGCTCCAACGAGCGCGAAAGTCTCCAGCCGCTCCCTCGGAGAAAAGGGGGGCGAGATCCTCTCGTCGCTTCGATAGGTCAGCGTTTGTGCTCGCAACCGTTGGCAATACATCGCCATTTGCCGATGCGGCCAGATCCGCAGTTGTCAGGGTTCTTTGCTGTGTCTCGCCGTTCATTGTGATGTTCATGGGTGGACCGCTACGCCATGTCGAGGCCCTTCGGCAACGGGAACTGCCTCAATTTCAAGAAGCTCCGAAAAGAGCGTGCGATAGTGTACAAACGCCTTCCGCAGTTCCTCCGTATCTGCTTCGCCGCGGGCGTCCCTGCCGGCGGTGGTTTGTGCGGCCCGATACGTTTCGACAACGGCGGGATGATCGACAGAGATATCCGAGGCGCGCCGTTCGAAGTCTCCCATCGGGTAGCCCCGTGCCGTCATGACCTGTTGAACGAGTTTGTCAGCCTGCGCGACCGCATCACGTGGGTTATCGACAAATATGCCCTGGACTCGCTTCCATGCTTGGCTAAACTTTGCAGCTTGGTCCGGTGTCAACGGCGCAATGTTCAGCTTGGCAATCCGGGCTTCGCGCTGGCGAAGCTCGGCTTCGGCCGGCGCTTGACCTCCGAGTCGCTCAACTGCTCGATCATATTCCGGACCAAATTGCCTCTTCAATCGCATCGACTGCTGCTTACGGTGATGCGTGACAAACATGACCGCTGCCACGGCTGCTGCAATGAGGCAGGCCAAAAGGATAATCGTCGTCGTTGCATTCATTGCCGCCTGCCCAAAGCTTCTACGCTTACTTCCGGTGATGAGCCATGCTCACGCATCCGGCGCATTGGTGTAATAGCCCCACGCGCGAAAGCGACGTAGGAGTTAGCCCACGCAGTTGGCCTCGATGCCTTTCGTCATGGAGTGCGTTGCCACGGATGCGATCGGTTCCGTTCGAGCGCCATGAATTGCTTGATAAGGCGTCACCGGGTGGCCGCTCTGCTAGTTGCGATTGACCGCCTTCGGGCGCCGAGGAAGGGCTGTCTAGGGGTCAGCCGCGCCCCGACCGGGAATTGCAGGCAACGGATTGAAGCCGCGGGAGGGCAATCCGGGCGAGCGACTCCTCCAATGAACGCTGCTGCTCGGTCCCGTTGACGCCGTAGACCGTCAATACGATGACATTGGCTCCCTGCTTGACCGACAGCGTCAGAATGCTTTCTTTGTCCAGACCCGAGAGTGACACCGCCTCCCCGAGTCCGCTGATACTCGTTTTGGTAATGCCGGGGCTGGGCATTGTGATTCGTGGCCAAGCCGTCGCAGGGCGCAGGACGATGCTCACGCGCTTCGAGCCACTTGACCAAAGGCACCCGGTAGTACCGAGCGGCGCGGGCGGTGAAGCCGAAGCGCCGAGCGCTTGAGTGATCTCTTGCGCAGTCAATAGGGTCCGCTGCGCTCACCGCCTGCAGCAGCGCAGACAACAGACCGACCGCCACGAGCGCTCCCCATCGACTCGCTGATGTGTCCATGGTGAACCTTCCTCGCCTGCAACATGTCGACGTTCGTCAATATCACATGCTCAAGGCGAACGCGTCCAGATCCAGCTGGCTTGCTGAAGCTGCGCGCGAATGTGCGGAGGATCAGTGCGAGAGTAACGTTCGGGATTACGACGAATGGCGATCAACGCGACGTCCGATATGGCGATTCTGCCGCGACGCACAACGGAACGATCCGAATTGTGCGCACTGCTTCGAGACCCGTGTGAATCTCATCGGGTACTGGAAGCAGTACCGGCCGCCGCACGAAACGAAGTGTCGCGCGACTTAACCGCTGCCCAGCCAGTGTGGGCCCCCACTGTACTACCCCGGTCAGCGCGGCGGGCCCACGGCTTGCGGCAGACACCGCGCCAGCGCGCCCGCGACCCGCATCGCGCCGGCTTCGGAGAGGTGATTGCCGTCGCGGTACAGCGATCGGCCGGCGAACTCGACATTGCAGCGCGCCGCGGAGCACAGCACATCCTTGGGGTCGACCACCGTCAGTTCGTGATGCGACGCGCGGGCGCGGGCCGAGTTTTCAAAGGGGGCATAGCGCGCCCGAATGTCTGCGCCCTCGACATGCACGAAGTCCGTGTCAAGTTGCCGCCGTTGCGCCATCGCCAGCGCATATGGCATGAAGTACGGCAGGTAGGGCACATCGAGAACAACGCAGACCGAGGAGCCGGCCGCGCGCAGCGGTTGCAGGGTCGCCTCCCAGTCCGGATCGCTGGTTGTCGCGGGCTGCAGCGGTGGCGCCGCGGGGTTCAGCGCGACGTACGCTTCATCCAGGCCCCAGAAGCCGCTCAGAATGGTGACCTGCGGGTGAATGTGACGGATCGCCGCGAGCATGGCCGCGTTGAAGGCGGCACAGTCCTCCCGCGCCTGCAGGCTGCTTGAGCGCACCACGGCGCCGGTCAGGGGCAGGCACGATGATCGGGCCGCGAAGTTAAGTTGCAGGCCCCTTGCGCTGGCCAGGGCGGCAAATGCGGGCAGCAGCGCCAGGGCGTGACTGTCGCCCCACAGCACCACCTTGCCGGCGGCCGGATCTCGCGCACCGTAGTGACACAGGGTGCCCGCCGCGATGCGGTCCGGCGGCAGGGTCATGCACTCAGTGGTGTCGGGCGGAAACTGTTCCGGGTGGGTCAGGGTCTGCAGTTCGCGCGAAAAGCGCCACGGCAGGCCGCCATCGATCCAGAACCAGGCCCCAACGATTCCTACCAGCACGCAGCCGCCAATCAGCGTGCCGAGCAGCGCACGATCGGAGGAAAGAAGTATCCGGCGCCGGATCGGATTTTCGACGCACAGCCCGCTGAGCAGCGCGAGCGCGAAGATGGCGGCGCCGACTGCGATTTGCATGCCGAGGGACAAGGGCCGGATCGCGTAATACTGGGCAAACGCCAAGACCGGGACGTGCCACAGGTACAGCGAGTAGGAAATCCGCCCGGTGAACACCAGCGGGGGCAGGGCGAGCAGTTGCGCGGCGATCATGGAACGCTGCCGGTTCAGGTACAGCAGCAGGGCCGTCGCCGCACACGGCAGCGCCACGAGCGGATTGGGAAAGCCGGTTGCCGCAACCAGTGCGTGACCGGCCAGCAGCACGACACCCAGGCACAGCAGGCCCAGGCACTCAAAGAGCAGGCGCGGATTGCGCCGCGGTGTCGGGCAGCGGGCGGCGAGTGCGCCCAGCATCAGCTCCCAGGCCCGTGCCGGCGCCAGATAGAAGATCGTGACCGAATGACGCAGCTCGCCGCGGATGCTCAGGGCGAGGGAGATGGCGCCGACCAATGCGAGGGCGGCAATCACTCGGTGGGGCCGCGTCCTGGCCAGCCGCAGGAAGAACAGTGGATAGACGATGTAGAACTGTTCTTCGACCGCCAGTGACCAGAAGTGGTTGAGCGGGAAGAAGGCGCTGCCGGTGGTGGCAAAATAGCCGCCGTCCTGCAGGTTGGCGACATTGCTGAGCATCAGCGGCGTGAACACCAGATAGCGGCCCACCCGGGCCAGATCACCCGGCAGGTATACGAAGGCGGCGGTAACGGCGACCGTCAGCGACACGACCAGCAGCGCCGGCAGGATGCGCCGTGCCCGGCGCACGTAGAACTCGCCCAGCTGTTGCGGCAGGGTAAGCGGCGGGGCCTGCGAGAGCAGCTGCGTGATCAGGAAGCCGGAGATCACGAAGAACACGTCGACGCCCACGAAGCCGCCGGGCAGCGCCGAGCAGCCGAAGTGAAACAGGATCACGGCAAGCACGGCGATCGCCCGCAGACCGTCAATGTACGGGCGATAGGTCATTCGCAGGGGTGGCTCGCCTCGACGTTGACTGGCTCAACGTTAGTACTGGTGCGACGCGCCGCGGTTCAATGGCGGTGAGGCGCCGCGCTGAATTCACGGCATGCTCCCGGGTCTATGAATATCCGGGTTAGGCACTGCCCGACCTAGCGCCTTGCCGGCCCACACCGTGGTGCGCTGGCGGGACTGTGGTGCGACCCTGGTCACGGTCAAGCGGGGAGCGGCGGGCTGTTGCGACGGCGCAGCTGGTCGCGATGGTGAGCCAGCACCGCGGGGCCATTCTGCCGCGTTCAACCGGTTAGGAGAACAAGGACTGCCTCGGCGGCGGGTTGGTAGCGGCGGCCCGACTTGACACTTATTTTCGAATCGCTTTTCACGGCAGGCCTTAGGATTCCTCCAGTTGGACCGCGAAGGCTTGCCTTTGGGCTTCTAGGCCCGCTTGGCGGCACGTTTCGGGAGTCGGGTGTAGCATGCTGGCGCGATTCCAGGTCGCCCCAGGTTGAGGGGACGCCTCCGCGCAGTGATTGCCATGTAGCCCTAGCTGTGGGTAGGTTGCCAGTCAGTGCGTCTTGCGTTCCATTAAATATAGTGGGATTTCGTGACCTGTGGTTTCTGAGATTTCCAACCGTAAGTACTGGATAACACCGTGAAACGAGTGACCGTTTGGGGAACAACCTTAAAGAAGGTCGCCGATGAAGCGCAGATGATTTCACATTACGAAATCATCAAGACTTTTGCGCCGAATGCCCAGGTGACAATGCTGACGTATTCAAGGCCGCTCGTGGAGCAATCCTACGGCGGCCTGATCGTTACAGCGATTCCGCAACTTCATAAATCCTTGCCCCGCATCTTCAAGTCCGATTTATTTGTTATCGGCGGGGGGCCATTCTTTGATCATCTACCCCACCTTCTACGCGTCGCGGCCCTGCTGTTCGTATTATGGCTGGCGCGCGTGCCAGTCCTGATTTACGGGGTCACTGGTTTTCCCGTCAAGTCCTGGTTTGGAAAATCAGTCTTCCGGTGGATGGGGAATCACGCAAAGAAAATCGTCACGCGTGACGCCAGTGCATACCGACTATTATCGGAGATTGGTGTCAAAACCCCCTTGCAGCAAGGCATTGACTTGCGGGCCATACTCACTCCCGCGCCGCACCTTCGCGTGCAGGAGATATTGCGACTGGAAGGCATTGACCCGGATAAGCCGATGGTCGGGCTGACCATCCGCTACATTGATAAGAACATTCCGGACTGGGTTAAGACGCAGGTCGACATGCACGAGGAGGGCATCGATCGATTCAATGACGCTCTCGGCAGGGTGGTAGCCGAGTTGAGCAAATCGGCGCAGGTGTTCATTATCGCGATGCACCCGGATGTCGAGGAAGATCTCGCCGCGGCGAAGAATATCAGGAAGCATATGGCGGACCCCTCACAGCTTAAGCTGATTGGGCATCGCTACCTGGCGGTGGAAACCCTCGGAATCATCGGGGCGTGTGACTTGTTGATTGCTGGGCGAGTGGGTTCCGCGTTCTTCGCCACAATGCTCGGGACACCACTCCTTGCGATTTCGCATGAAAGCCGCATGACGGATTGGATGGAAGAGATCGGAATGAAGGAATATCTGTTCGATTGGCATTCGCTGGACGCGGGTGCGATGCTGCAGCAATTGGCAAAACTTACGCAATCGCGCGAAGAGGTTCTGAGGATTTTCAAGGCGAAGGCAGAGGCTTCGCGAAAACAGGCGTGGCGGGACGCCGAAGCGTATCGAGCGTTTCTAGTCGATTGAGATTGAAGGTGGTGTGCAGTCGTGTGTTTGTGGCAGGAGCGGGCAGCCGCCCCGGGGGCGCCGCCATGACAAGTCCCAGTGCGCGCGCCTCTTATCGGCAATGCGCCGCTTTCGGCCAGGAGTCCGAGGCGTCCTTTCGCACGAGATTGATCGTTCACTGGCCAGATTGGTTCGGCGTTCGCGCGCAGGACCTCACAGAAGACCTTTTCGTCAAGCGACGCTCAAGTGCCATTATTGGCGGGATGGTGCAGAATTGCGCATGGCCAATTCCAACAGCGACGGAATAACTGCCATCAAGGGCGAAGGCTGGCGCAGGTATGTCCCGGCAATGCCGCAGGGGCTGTTGCCAATTGGGACCGTCGCCGTGGGAACCAACCTTCAGGGGGCACCGGTGCTTGATCTAAAATTCTGGGCTCTACATCCTTATCGACAACTCGAACGCATGGTTCGAGTTGAATCAGACCAAGGTGCAGGCGGCCCTCGACGCCGATTCGGATCCCTGATTAGTGACTACCCCGTGGAATCATCCAAGTCGTGCTGAACATTGGCGCGCTCAGTGTGGCTGAGCGCCCATTTCTTGCCACAGCTATTGCAATGACACTCGACCTCCCGCCCGGTCCTGACCTGCTGTATGCAACTGGATCATTGGAATGATAATTCCCATGCTTGTATGTACGGATGGCGCTGCGGAGATTGAGTTCTGCAAGGCAGCATTCAGCGCTGTCGAATTGGCTCGTCGGATCGGCCCGGCCGGCGAGGTCATGCACGCAACATTGAAGATCGGCGAGGATCTGTTTATGGTCCACGGGCAGTACGCCAGCCTGAAGAGCGTGCCGCCCAGCAATGACGGCAGTTCGCCTGTTGTCATCTACTTATACATTGACGACGTAGATGTCGTGATAGACCGTGCCGTGAAAGCCGGCGCCGTAATATTGTTGCCGCCCACGAATCAACCTTGGGGTGATCGAGTCGGCAGAGTTATGGACCCTGCTGGTCATGTATGGAATGTAGCTGCACACTTGTCCGGTTGAGCGAACGGCATACTGCACAATGAACGGCGATCCTAACCGATAGGCACCGCTGGCCGCAGGAACAGCACTTATACAGTAGTACCACTTTCGATTTACCGAAGCACCCGACCGGCAATGTAGCCTCGGCGCATGCACATTGTTGGATCCAAGCGACCAGCGCCTCCAAAACTGAAACTGACTCCTGGGTCTACGGGTGAGTACTGGAAATGCCTTGCAGCGGTAGCAGTCTGCGCCTGTGGTCATCAACGGCAGTTGCCACACGGGGGTGAAGCTCGCGGCCAGCTATGGCGCGGAGTTGGAAAGGTCACGGGCGCAGCTGCGGTGCTCGCAGTGTGGCGCCAGGATGCGGAAGGTTCCCGCGAAGGTGATGGCGATTGTAGCGCTATGCCACTGACCTTCGAAACGATCTTCTATTTTCTGAAAGACCGCGGCCTGCTCGTCCTCCGAGTAAGCGGTCGCTTCGAGAGCTAGACGTGCGTTATTACGCTCGTGGAAGAGCCGACATTGATTTTCGCAATCTGAAAATACGTACGAGCCGCAGTTATACGATGATCAGATTTCTGAAAGATGCTCATCAGGGGCTACGCGCGCGACGGCATTCGAGGTTTTCTGGTAAGAACGTGCATACTCGTGCCCTTTCAATCGTAAGTATGCACCGAATACCGTCAGCGTCCCCAGGGACCCCGTCAATCCTTCAGCGTTGAGAGGAAGGCGATGACGTCGGCGCGCTGCTGCGGGTCGGGCAGGATCCCTGCCATCGGCGTGCCCGGCACCTTGGCGCTGGGGTTGGTCAGGAATTCATCCAGGGTCTGGGCGCTCCAGATCACCCCGTACTTCTTCATGTTCTCGCTGGGGCCCAGGAGGCTCTTCTTGGTGCCCGCCTGCCGTCCCACGACGCCGACGAGATTGGGGCCGACCTTCGAAGTGTCGTCCTTGGTGACCGCATGACAGGTCGGGCAGGAACTCGACATAAAAAGAGCTTTGCCGGCGGCGGCATCGCCCTTTAGCCCGTCGGCATAAATGGCCGGTGTCGCCATCAGGGCGGCCAGCGCGAACAGGCAAGAGGGTCGGATCGCAGACATGGACGTGGGCGTCTCCCGAAAACGGGGCCTGATTCTAGCAATCAAGGCCTTATTGATCTCTCAATGGCCGCCCTCCGCAGGGCGCCCTGGCACGTAGGTCGGCAGCAGCGGTGCCGGCGCCGGTTCGAGAGGGCGAGGCTACCCGCTGAAGGCGGTCGTCGGTATAGCCCGGCGTCGGGAAATCAGATTATCCTCTGCCTACAAGATTCGGCGTCATCTGATAATAAGAGGGGACTAGGCCATGAGGGGACGATATCGCTCGTTGTGTGTTGCGCCGCTGCTGGCAACGTCCGGCCTTGTCATCATGTTGGCTTTCCAGGGAGCCCCGGAGGCGAACGCCCAAGCGACCCAGCAGTCGCGCTGGTCCGATCCCGCCACCTGGCCGAACCACAAGGTGCCGGCCGCCGGCGACAAGGTCACCATCGGCCGGGACAAGGACGTCGTGCTGGACGTGAGTCCACCGCCGCTGGATGGTCTGTCGATCGACGGCAAGCTGAGCTTCTCGGACGACGCCGATCTGGAACTGACCACCGAATGGATCATGCTGCACGGGGAGCTGGACATCGGCAGCGAAGGGCATCCCCACACGCGCAAGGCGACCATCACGCTCACCGACCACGTGAAGGGCGAGGACGTCATGGGCGGCATGGGAGACCGCGGAATCATGCTCTCGGGCGGCATCCTGAACCTGCATGGTTCCACCACCAACAGCTGGAGCAAACTGTCCGTCACGGCCAAGGCTGGCGCCACTTCGATCCAGGTGCTGGATGCCAAGGGCTGGAAGGTGGGCGACGAGATCGTCCTCGCCTCGACCGATTTCGATCCACGGCAGGCCGAGCGCCGCACCATTGCCGCCATCAGCGGCAACAACATCACGCTGAACAGGAAGCTCGACTTCATGCACTTCGGCAAGATCACCTTCAACGTGGATGAACGCGGCGAAGTGGGCATGCTGACGCGCAACATCAAGATCCAGGCTTCGGCCGATGCCGAACAGTCCTTCTTCGGCGGCCACATCATGGCGATGCCGTCGAGCAAGATGTTCGTCGAGGGCGTCGAGTTGAACCGCATGGGCCAGAACCTGACGCTGGCCCGCTACCCGATTCACTGGCACCTGGTCGGCGATGCACAGGGCCAGTACATCAAGAACTCGGCGATCCACGACACCTACAACCGCTGCGTGACGGTGCACGGCACGAACTTCGTGCGTGTCGAGAACAACGTGACCTACAACATCGTCGGTCACTGCTTCTTCCTGGAAGACGGCATTGAGCACGGCAACCAGTTCGTGCACAACCTGGCCATCCAGATCAAGTGCCATACCTCGAAGGCCTGCGTCCCGTACAATCTCGCCCCAAACGGGGAGCTCAGCAGTGCGTACGAGAATCGCCAGGCCATGAGGCAAGCCAGCGTTTCCGGCAAGGACACCCTACTGCCTTCGGACAACACCGTGGCGGCTTTCTGGATCACCAACCCGGACAACATCTTTATCGACAACGTGGCAGCGGGTTCCGATGAGAATGGCTTCTGGTGGTCGTTGCCGGAGCACCCGCAAGGTCAGTTCGCAGGCGCCGAGATCAGCCAGACCATCTGGCCGCGTCGAACCAGGATGGCGGAATTCAGGGGCAACGTTGCCCACTCCAACTTCGACGGGTTCATGCTGGACCGGAACATCAATCTGGAAAACGTCTTCGGGTTGGCCGGCCCCTCGCACATCGCCAAGGAAAATCCCGCTGACGAAAACAGCAAGAGCGTGGAATCGCTGCTCGAGAATCTCACCGCTTACAAGAACCGCAATGGCGGTGCCTGGAGCCGCGGCGAGCTGCACGTCTTCCGGAACTTCAAGGCGGCGGACAATGCCATCGGGTTCACGAGTTCAACGGGTTCCTTCGGCGCTGACACGTTTACCTCACTGGTGGTGGATTCGCTGTTCGTGGGCGAAACCGACAACATCGGCAACCCCGTAACGCCGGAAGAAAAGGCCTACGGCCGCAGCCTGCCGAAACCTCTGATTCCTGACTACCCGATCCACGCCTACGAGTACTACGACTATCGCCATGACATAGTCAACACGACATTCGTGAATTTCCAGGACAACAAACAGCGCGGATCCGGAGCGCTTACCTGGCTGTTGTTTACGGGCGCCGGGGTTACCACCGAAAACACCGTCACGCGTGCGAAATACATCAATGCGAAGCCCGTGTATTTCCCGAAGATCGACCCCAGGTTCGACAGTGACAACCGGAGTGGTTCGGCCTACCGGACCGCGGCGATCCACGATCTCGACGGATCGACGACCGGCATCCCTGATTCCTATGTTCTGATCCACGACGGCGAGAGCGACAGCGTCGCCACGGACGACACCTGCGAGATTCATCCCACCTGGAATGCCTCGGTGTGCAAGGGTGATATCGGACGCGTGCAGTTCAGCATCAGGAGGCCCGGACCCACAAGCGGTGCTGGTCTTGCGCTGAAAGATGTTGCTTTGCGGGCGGTTGCGCCTGCGCGGCCGGCTGGGCCTCCGCCTGCGCGGGCGGTTGCTCCTCAACAGCCAATTGTTCTGAGCCGCAATGGCAAGGACTTCAAGATCACGGCCAATCAGAGCACTGTGCGCGCCGGTACCGAGATCCGTGTGAAGACCGAAAGACCGGAAGTTGCCATCAGTTTGTCCGAAATGGCCAAAGGCTCATGGGTCGTGTTCGAGCTGCCGGGTTTCGCCAACGCGACCTCCGGGATGCAGCAGGACAGCATCGACGCCCTGCGCAAGGCGGCCGAGACTTCGTATTTCAAGGGTCCGGATGCCGTCTGGGTGAAACTGGTAATCCCGACCGCCCCCAAGGGCATTGGCAGGGATCAGTTTGGCCCGTTGGATACTCAAGCCAGCATCACGGTAAGCCGATAAGTAGCTTTTTCGCGAGCGGAACAAAGCCGCTCAGCAACGGCACCCTGAATCGACACGCAAGTGTGGTGAAGTGCGTGCTTGAGGATGCGGCGACGAAGTGGCGCGATGAGAGGACCAACCTGACGTGGCTTGCGCAGGCGCCCTACATCAACTGCACGCTACCGCATAAAAAGCGGCAGCCCTATCCGCTGTCCTGGGAGGAGCGGCGGCTGATGTTTGAAGAATTGTAGCCACACTCTCAGTGCATGTCGGAGTTCTGCACGAACACTGGCGCACGCGACGAGGAGATCTGTGCACTAGAGTGGGGGTGGGAGATCCGACTGCCTGAACTCGACGAGCCTGGGAAGCAGGACACGCCGGGCATCAGGCGTAGCGCGTTCATCATCCCGGCTGAGGTCGCGAAGAATCGGACGAAGGACCCGCGACCCCGGCTGCTTGTCCTCAACGATGCCGCTCAGTTGATCGTTGAATCAGCGCGCGGCGAGCATTCCCAGTACGTGTTCACGTACGAGGATCACAGAGGGAATCGGGACAGGATGTACACGAGACATGAAGGGAGTCGAGTCGCCGGCGGGTTTCGAGAGCCTGCGAGTGCATGATCTCCGACACACGTTCGGTCGCCGGCTGCGAGCGATAAACGTATCGCTGGAGGACAGGGAGGACTTGTTAGGGCACAGGAGCGGCAGGGTGACGACGGACTACAGTGCGGCGGAAATTCGGAACTTGATCCAGGCCGCGAACCAGGTGATCAGGTCCCGAAATTCTCCCGAACTCACTGTGCTTCGGGTGATTCAGGCGCACACAAGTGCTTGATTAGAATGGTGGAGCGGACGACCCTCAGCGCGAGGCCAGCACTGAGGACCAGGCGCGCGGCTGCCGCCGGCGGATCGAGGGGTTCCCTACCTTGTCTATCTGGCTCGCCATGAAATCCTGCGTTTACGAGACATCTGCAATCAACGGGGTTGGTTCTCGCTACGCCGCGCAAGTATTGATTCATTCCTGCGTCAAAGCGGGAGAATCTTGTACGAAGATGAGGAGCCGACTTTCGCAGCCCTGGACGAAATGATCGAGAAGAAGAGGGAACATTGGCTCGATACGTGGCTTGATGACTATGCGAAGACGGGCATAACACCGGATGGGATCGTGGCTCGCTTCCGTGCTTGGTATACGCAGCGCAAGTCAGTCGCCGCACTCCGCCTCGTTCACGGCATGTTGTTCCACATTGGTCGTCGGTCGCACCTTGAGATTCTCGACGAGGTAAAGTTCGAGCCTCCAGATCTGAATGCGGAAGCAATCCGCTCCGATGCAATCTACTCGGTAAGACGGCGTTCGCTCTACTGAACCGCCTGGAGCGTCCTTGTTTGCCATCCAAGTGTGACGATTTCGGCACCCCAACAACGAGCCGGTTTTCGCTGATCGAATCGAACGTCCCTTTGCCAAGGCTGCCTCAGCACTGGCAGCGTGCGCGACAGCCCTACACTTGTCGCGCGGGTACCGAGCAGCATCCGGCCTCCATTCCGTAAACGGCGATGGCGCGGAGATGCCGGTAGGCATTTGGCACTGGTGGGTATGGTGTTGATTCTTGCATCATGGTGGGTATAATAACCACCGATGAAAAGCGATGACCGGATCCGGGAACTGAAGCGGGCAGGCTGGGTCGAGGATCGAGTGGTCGGCAGTCATCACATCTTCAAGCATCCTTCTCGCCCTGGACACCTGACCGTGCCACATCCAAAGAAGGATCTTGGTAAGGGATTGGTCCACAAGATCCGGAAACAGGCTGGGCTGATATGAAATTCACGATTGCAATTGAGCCGGGTACCAAGAACGCCGCATTCGGCGTTGTCGTGCCAGATTTGCCCGGATGCTTCAGCGCCGGTGACACGGTCGAGGAGGCCTTTGAGAACGTCCGTGAGGCGATTGAGGCTCACTGTGAAATGTTGGCGGAGGAGGACAGGAGAATCCCGGTTCCGAAGCCGATGAGCGCGTGGCAGACCAATCGCGAGTATAAGGGTTGGACGTGGGGGATCGTTGATGTGCCGATTGAGCGTTTCTTTGGACCCGCCGAGAAAATCAACATCACTGTTCCCGGGCGCTTGTTGAAGCAGATCGATGAGCATGCAAAGAAACATGGACAGACCCGCAGCGGCTTTCTGACAAAAGCGGCGCTCGATGCGATGCGAAGGGCTCAATGAGCGCAGCATCCACTTTGACGCTGGCATCGCGAAGGCTTTGGCGGAACTCGCCGGACGTTCAAATTGGTTGCGGGGGCCTGCTACTGATCCAAGCAAGTAGGATATGTCAAAGCATTGTCCTTAAATAAGGCGCACTCGCGCCGGCAGCCCGTGCGACGAATCCGCGGCCCACACCTTCCATGCAACGCCGATGTTAGATCGTCGCCGCGTCTCCCATGGTTTACACACTGTCTCCTATGGTATACACTGCGTAATGTTCGAAGTTAAGCGCACGGACACATTTGATGGGTGGCTCAAAGGACTGAAGGATTCGAAGGGACGCGCGAAGATTCAGGCGCGCGTTGACCGATTGGCAAATGGCAATCCCGGCGATGTCGGGCCTATTGGCGAAGGCTTGAGCGAGCTACGCATCGATTTTGGTCCAGGGTACCGAGTGTATTACGGTCGAACCGGCAATACGCTCTACTTGCTGCTTTGCGGCGGTGATAAGGGCACCCAGGATGCGGACATCAAGAACGCCCATGCGATGTGGAAAGTATTGAACTCGCCGGCGAGAAAGCCGGCCAAGTAGGAGTGACCATGGCAACCAAACCTAAGCGCCCTAAGATCAAGGTGGCACGATACGATTCCGCGGATTACCTGAAGTCCGAAGAGGACATCACAAACTACCTCGCGGCAGTATTCGAAGAGCCGATGGATCGGCAGATGCTGATTCACACGCTCGGTGTTGTCGCTCGAGCGCGTGGAATGATGAAGCTGGCGAAGGAAACCGGCATTACACGGGCCGGCCTTTATAAGGCGCTTTCGCCGAAGGGCAATCCGAGCTTTGAAACCGTGACAAAGATAGTCGGCGCGTTCGGCATGCGCCTGAGCGCACAGGTGTATTGAAATCAAATCAGCATGGGCGCGGGGGCGCTGCCTCGAGCGGCCTGATGGACTGGCCAGACCCGAGCGCCGGAGAGTCCTGGGGGCGTAATCATTTTTGTTGACGTTACGACGCAAGCGGGGGCGTCCGGCGCCAATTTGACCTTCCGCTCTGGATGAATGATGTAACCAATAGGTGACGTTTAAGAACCTTTCAGTTACATTCCCTCCTGGTGGCTTCCACCCTTCAGGAACGGCACATCGTGAAATCCGAACCAAGCACCCAATCCGAGCTGTTCGTTCAGTTCTCGCGCCGCAGCCTTTGGATCGCATTAGCGCTACTACTGGCACTCGGTGGCTATGCCATCGTCATCAACGTGTTTCCCAACAGCACCGCTGCGTCCTCGGCGCATCGGCTCGCAAACATCTTACCGCTCGCAATCACTATCGCGGTGGCGTGGGCGTACCTGTCGCTAAAGGGCTCAGCTACCGACAAGCGCGGTGCGCTGATGACCGAAATGCTCAATGATGAGTTGCGGCAGCACAGCCTGAGCCTTGCGTACCGGAACGGCCTCATCGCTGTGTTAGTCGGGCAGCCGGCGCTGGCGCTTCTCGTGGCGTGGACGGCCCTACCGTTCCCCGAACTACTGATGGCGAGCGCCACGGCGCTGATCGGCACCAGTGTGGTCCTGTGCACCATGCTCATCTGCGACCGCTGATAGCATTCATGGAAGAACGCCTAAAGACAACGATGAAGGTCCAGCGCGCCCTGCGCGATTTGACTCAGGCCGAACTCGCGGAACTCGCCAATGTCACACGCAAATCCATCAACGCGATTGAGATGGGTCACATGGTGCCCTCGACCGTTCTCGCATTGAAACTGGCACGCGCGCTGAACGTAAGCGTGGAAACGCTGTTCAGCATCGAGAGCGTTGCCGACTGAGCCTGAAGGAATACCTGGTCTCGGTACGGGTGGTCGCCGAGCCCGCGCGTATGTTGTCGGACAGCGAGCGCAATCTCGCCGAGGCGATCATCGTCCGCACTGCGGGTCGCAACATGGCAATGCTTGGATTGGTAGCGGGGGCCTGCTACCGATCCAAGCAAGTGCGATATGTCACGTCGTTGTCCTGAAGTGACTAGCGCTGATGCCAGAAGGGTCGGCTTGCAGCGTTGTGCTACATGTAGCACAATAAGCTCATGAAAGAGGCAGGCATCCGTGAAGCCAGGCAGAACCTTACTGCCCTGATTGAAGAGGTACGCAAGGGCCACGAGGTGACTATCACTGATCGTGGCAAGCCAGTTGCGCGGCTCGTGCCGCCACGGCCAGAGCGAGCCAAACCCTTTTCGGGCCGCGCCGATTTCCGCCGCAGGATGCCGGTGCTGCCGGTGCCCCTTGCCGAAACCATCATCGACGAGCGAGCCGAGCGCGGCTGAAACCGTGATGGTTCAGGACGCGGGCGGCGCCGACACTGGCATCTACCTCGATTCCAGTGCACTGGCTAAGCTTTACCTGCCGGAACCCGAAAGCGACCGTCTCGATGCCTTTCTCCGCGGCAGACGAGATTTGTTGATATCGGAGCTCGCGATAACCGAAGTATTGTCCGCGGTCGCCCGCAAACGACGCGAGGGCGTGCTCAATGCATCTCAGGCATACGAGATACGCGACGCCGTTTTGGCAGACGCCGACTCAGGTTCATTCTGCCGTCTCGACTTGAGTCCCCTGATTCACCGTCAGGCCGAACGCCTATTGCTGCATGTCGAGTCGGTAGCATTGCGGACGCTCGATGCATTGCATGTTGCACTGGCGCTTCACGGGTCGGCCACGTACATCGTGACATACGACACACGTATGCGCGCGGCCGCCTTGCACGCGGGGCTCAAACCAGTTGACCTATAAACTGGAGGCTGGAGTCACTACGGAACGCGGGGCGCTCAGTTGCCGACGACGGCCTGCATGACGGCCGTCTCGAAGTCGTCGCGCAGCTGGCCGCGCGTATCGAGAAACGTCACCTGCGTCATGAAAATGGCGATGACCTTCTCCTTCGGATCGATGAAGAAGTGCGTGTTGTACGCGCCGCTCCAGCCGAAGCTGCCCTGCGAGAGCCAGGTGTTGCGCGCGGCCGGATCGGTCACGACGCGCACGCCGAGCCCGAATCCCTCGCCCGCATTGCGTCCCGGCAGCGTGTCGGGCGCGAACACCGACGGCATAGTCTCGACCGAGCGCCGGCTCAGGATTCGCGCACCGTCGAGCTCGCCGCCGTTCGCGAGCATCAGCGCGAAGCGCAGGTAGTCCTCGGCCGTGCTCGACAGTCCGCCGCCACCCGAAAAATAGACGCCGTTCACCCACGGCTGGTCGGCTACTTTCTGCAGCGCTCCGTTGACGCGCTGATACAGCGTGGGGCGCCGCGCTTGAAGCCCGTCGCGATAGAACGACGTGTCCTTCATGCCGAGCGGTCCCGCGATCCGCTGCTCGACGAATCGGTCGAGCGGCATACCTGAGGCGACCTCGACGATACGCGCGAGCACGTCGAAGCCGTACTGCGGGCTGTAGGCCCAACGCGTGCCGGGCTGGAAATCGAGCGGAATGTTGGCGAGGCGCGGCAGCACCTGCGCGAGAGTCTCACCAGCGCCGACCGTGAAGGGGTACGTGCTGCTCGCCCCGGCGCTCATGAGCCCCGACGTGTGCGACAAGAGGTCGCGGATCATGATCGGCCGCTGCGCCGCGACGATGCGCCCCGGCTGTGGCGCGGTCGCGGTAAACGCCGGTGACGGTGGGGAAAAACCCTCGGTGTTGGGCACAGCCACCGTCAGCGTCTGCAGCGCGGGAATGTACTGGCCGATGGGATCGGTGAGCCGCAGCTTGCCCTCTTCTGCAAGCATCAGCACCGACACGGCGATGACGGGCTTCGTCATCGACATGATGCGGAACACCGCGTCGGTGCGCATCGGCGTTTTCGCCTCAAGGTCCATGACGCCCTGGGCGGTCAGCATCGCGAGGCGGCTGTTGCGCGCAACCAGCGTCACGGCGCCTGCGAACATGCCGGCGTCGATCTGCCGCTGCATGAGCTCCGTCACGCGCGCGAGCCGCGCCGTCGACAACCCGACGCCCTCGGGGCGCACCGTGGGCGTGGCCGCGTGTGCCGCGGTCACCGCTATTGCCGCAACCCCGAGCCAGAACATCCGTCCCATCACACGACAACTTCGCATGCTTGCCCGCCCAATCGCGTTTCGAACAGCCTGCAGACATCATCGCGCAGCATCGCAACGATGGCAACGTCGAGTTTCCGATGGAGGAGAAGAATCTGAACCGGATTATCCGCATGCTGCCTCGGGCGGCGGATGTTCTGCGCGAGCGCGTCGGCGCCGGCAACCTTGGACTGCGTATCCCGCGGTCAATCGTCGAGGCCCGCAACATCCTGTTCGCATCCTTCGGCGGCCGCGTGAAGATGCGAGCAGGTGTAACGAAGCTGGGCGAGCGGTCCTACCTGATCGCGCGGATCACGCTGAATCATACGGTTTTGATGGAAGCTGCGGCGAGCGCCGCAGGCTGTGTTAAGTGGTAGCGGGGGCAGGATTTGAACCTGCGACCTTCGGGTTATGAGCCCGACGAGCTGCCAGACTGCTCCACCCCGCACCAGGAGGGCGCGCATTGTACGCACGGTGACTGGCAACTTGCAACGCGTAGTTTTGCTGCGGTCCGTCGGGCTTCGATGGGTCGAAATGGCATAGCTCATGGCGGCACGAACCCTGAGCCGGGAGGTCGCGGCTATACTTGTCCGCCATGCATTCACATAGAAGAGAGCGGCATCGCACCGGACGCCTTGGCTGGCTGCGTGCGGCGGTGCTCGGGGCGGATGACGGGATATTGTCGACGGCCAGCCTGCTGCTCGGTGTTGCAGCGGCACACGCCAATCGTGACTCACTGCTGGTAGCGGGAATCGCCGGATTGGTGGCCGGCGCTGCCTCGATGGCGGCCGGCGAATATGTTTCGGTGAGCTCGCAGGCGGATTCGGAAGCGGCCGACCTGCGCAAGGAACGGCACGAACTGGCGACCGACGCCGCCGGCGAGCACGCCGAACTGGCGGCGATCTACGTGGGCCGGGGGCTGACACCGGCACTGGCCGAGCAGGTCGCCACACAGCTGGCGGCCAAGGACGCCTTGGCGGCTCATGCGCTGGACGAACTGGGGATTTCCGCTCAGGGTCGGGCCCGTCCGATGCAGGCGGCGCTGGCCTCGGCCATCTCATTTGCCTGTGGTGCAGCGCTGCCGCTGTTGGTGACGGTTCTGGCGCCCATGGGTGCCATGATTCCCGCGATCGGCCTGCTGTCACTGGTTGCCTTGGGGCTGCTCGGCGCCATCGCCGCGCAAGTGGGCGGCGCCCGCGTCATTGTGGGTGTCATGCGGGTAACCGTGCTGGGTGCCCTGGCGATGGCGCTGACCCTGGGGATCGGCGCCATCGTGGGCCGGTTCGACCCCTAGAACTTTGGCGTTTTGCGATGCGGCTTGCGTGGGCCGCCGGGGCCGGCGGCCCTGCGCGGCGCACCGAAGCCGCCTGGCTTGTGGGCGGCCGGTCGGAATGGGCGATCCGGACGGTCGGCCGGCGGGCGTTCGGCGCCGGGCGGCTTCGCGGCGCGGCTGATGCGCAGCGGATTGCCGCGAATCTGAACGAGCTGCAATTCCTGGAAGATGTCATCCGGCATGCCCACCGGCAGGTCCACAAAACTGTGGTCCTCACGGATGTCGATATGACCGATGTGGCGACCGTCCACCCCGGCTTCATTGGCGATGGCGCCGACGATATTCCCGGGTAGTGCGCCATGCACACTGCCCACTTCAATACGGAAGGTTTCAAGTGGCGGCGCTGATTCGCGCCGGCCACGGCCAGCCGGCTCGCGGTCGCGTTCGAACCGCGCGCCACGCTCCGGGCGTTCATCGCGCACAAAGCGCTCGGAGCGATCGCGGGGAGCGAAATCCCGACTACCGCGCTCGCCCCCCGTTGCCGCGCTGGACTGGGCCGGTTCGGGGCGATTCTCAAGCAGAAATGGAGTGGAGCCTTGCATCAGGCTCGCTAGCGCCGCCGCGATCTCGATTGCTGGCACATTCTGCTCGGACTCGAACTGCTCGAGCAGCGGCTGGAACGCCTTCGCTTCGCCATTCTGCAGCGCGGTCGCAATGCGCTCCTTGAAGCGCGCGATGCGCTGATCGTTTACGTCCTTGATCGTCGGCAGATTCATCGCTTCGATCGGCTGGCGCGTATGGCGCTCGATGATGCGCAGCATGTTGCGCTCACGCGGCGCCACAAACAGGATGGCATCGCCGTTGCGCCCCGCGCGGCCGGTTCGACCGATGCGATGGGTATAGGTCTCAGAGTCGTACGGAATATCGTAATTGACGACGTGCGAAATGCGCTCGACATCGATTCCGCGGGCGGCCACGTCGGTGGCGACCACGATATCGAGCTGACGGTTCTTCAATCGCGCAATCGTGCGTTCGCGCTGCGCCTGGGGAATGTCCCCATTCAGCTCGGCCGCATTGAAGCCGCGGGCACACAGTTTCTCGGCAAGATCGGTGGTCTCAAGCTTGGTACGTACGAACACGAGCATCGCATCGAAGCGCTCCGCCTCGAGCATGCGCGTCAGCGCGTCCAGCTTGTGCAGGCCACTGACCAGCCAGTAGCGTTGGCGGATGAGCGGCGCGGTGCTGGTCTGTTGCCGGATCGTGATCTCGACCGGATTGCGCATGTGTTTTCCGGCAATGCGGCGGATGGCATTCGGCATGGTGGCCGAGAACAAAGCGATCTGCCGGCCCGGCGGCGTCTGGGTCAGAATCCACTCAATGTCATCGACGAAGCCCATCTGCAGCATCTCATCGCCTTCATCGAGCACGACGAAACGCAGCGTCGACAGGTCCAGCGTGCCGCGCTTCATGTGATCCATGACGCGGCCCGGCGTGGCTACGATGACCTGCGCGCCGCGCTTGAGGCCCTTCAGCTGCGGTGTATAGCTTTGGCCGCCGTAAATCGGCAGGACATGGAAGCCCGGCATGCGCACCGCGTACTTCTGAAAGGCCTCCGCGACCTGGATGGCAAGTTCGCGCGTGGGCACCATCACCAGTGCCTGTGGAGCATTCTGTGAGACATCGATGCGGGCCAGCACCGGCAGGGCGAAAGCCGCGGTCTTGCCGGTGCCGGTCTGGGCCTGGCCGAGCACGTCTTCGCCTTTGAGCATGCGCGGAATGGTTTCGCTTTGGATGGGCGAGGGGGTTTCATAGCCCACCGCGGCCAAAGCCTCGAGCAGGAAATCAGGAAGGCCCAGCTCACTGAAGCTGGTCAATTTGGGGTCATCGGTCACTGTGGGAGGGTGCTCGGGGGCAAAGGGGGGCGGGATTGTACGCTCATGCGGGCATTTTCGGCATAAAAGTCGGCTCAGTGGTGCACCGGCAGGTCGAAATACGTCCCGCTACCCCAACGGATCCGCACCGGGATCCGGGCATCCGCGATCGATTCGGTGCTGACATCACCCCCGGTGCCGTAATTGATCTGCCGGTCGGGGCGTTTGACGACGCCGAGCGCGATCACGATCCGGCTGCCGGCCTGGATGCGCCGGCCGAGCACCCGCTGCACCGTGACGTCCAGTTGCTGCTCCTCACCCGCAAGCAACAGATGGCGATGGGCCAGGTCCTGGGCATAGCTCGCCCGGAATTCAAATGGTGGATCGAACAGCTGCACGTAATCCCCGTTCGGCAGCTGTTCATAGATGGTGACGAACAGATCCACGTCGAACTTGTTCGGCGTGAAGTCCAGGTGCAGCCTCGGGGTGCCCACCAGGTCTGTCGCATGGGGCAGTGGATCACTGACCAGGATCATCGTGTCGTGGTCACTGAGATACTTCGTGACCAGGCTGGGCGGTGGTGTCCACTCGGCATCGGTGCGGTCCGCCAGCTTTACGAGCTGCGTCACCGGCGGTTTGTGGACGCTGCGGCGTGGCAGCAATCGGTACCGACCCCCGCTGGCCGGCGCACCCATGGCGGTGCCGGGCGCTGCCGGGTCCAGGCTTTCGGGGTCAAGGAAATAACGCAAGCTACCGTTGGCCAATGAATCGAGCGTGGCTGCATAAAGCCAGTCATTGGCACCGGCCAGCTGAACATTGACCCGCCCCTTGATGAAGGCCGCCCAGGGCGCGTGACGGAAAATCTGGTCAAACCACTGATAGCGAAGGTCATCCAGATCCATCTGTGCCACCGCGTCGAGGGGCACTCCACGCAGGTCGGGCATCGGGCCGTTGTCGATGCTGCCATCGGTCCACGGACCGATGATCAGGGTGTGGTTCGCCTTCGGATTCGCCTTCAATTGCTGATCGAAGTAGTAGATCGAGCCGAGCTCACCGGAGGCGTAGTAGCCGGTGATGCTCAGCACCGGAATTCGCACCCGCGCGAATTGGGCGCCAAAGGGCACCATGCTGTGCCAGTAAGAGTCGTAGCTCGGGTGGCTCAGCCAGCGTTGGAAAATGGGACTCGGATGACCCGCAAGGTGGTCCAGTTCCCGAAAGGGGCGGCCACTGGTGTACCAGCGTTTTTCGAGCTCGTGCCAGGAGGCTTCTTCGCTGTCGCTGGAGTAATCGGGCACTTCGGAGTTGGTCGCATCCTGGATCCAGCGATAGGCCTGCGACATGAAAATGCCGTAGTGCATCGGGAAGTCGACACCGGGTGCGGTCGCATCAGCGGTCGCGACGGCCTGCAATGCCGATGGCAATTCCCGCAATGCCGCCCACGCGGCGAAGGCGCTGTAACGCATGCCGAACATGCCGACGCGGCCGTCGCTCCAGGCCTGATGGGTTATCCATTTGATGACCGCCGTCGCATCGGCGCCATCATGCTCGAACACCAGCACCTCGCTGGGCGCAGGACTGCGTACATACGCCACCAACGCCGCATAGCCATGCGCCGCAGTCTTGCGCAGGTCGCTGTTGGGGTCATCGCCCAGCGTGAACTCCAGCAAGGTCGGCAAGGTTGCCGGGCCGGTGCGCGGGCGGATGAGACGAGCCGCCAGCCTGGCACCGTCCCGCGTCATGATCGTCACGTTGTCGTCCATGATATAGCGGCGCTGGTCATCCGCGCGGATCAAACCGGTCGCGACGGTCGAGAAGCTGCGGTAGGCATCGAAATTCAGATAATTCCACACCAGATCGATGGCGTGATCGATGCTGATGCGCGGCTGCTGGCGATACTGATCGAGTGAATGCTGCAGAACGTCGCGGTAGGGGTATACCGGGCGCGCGAGCCAGCTGTTGAGGGCAAAGGCATCCAGATCAGAGAGCTGCTGCACGAACGGCTGGTAGGTGCGCGCATACGCCGCAGCGAACGGTTGCGAGGTCGGCGCCAGTGCCCGCGCATGCATGTAAAGATCCAATATCACCGCCTGTCGAATTGGTTTGCCGGCCTCCGGGGTGCGCCGGCGGTCGAGCAGCGATTGGCGTGTGTTCCATGCTGAATCAAAGTTCCCCGCGACAAACTGCAGGGCCGAAAGATTGGCGAGATACTTGTTGGCGTCCGACTCCTGATAAACCGGCAGCACGCGCACCGCCAGATCACGCATGACCGCCGCCAGGGCGGGGTCACTGGTGCTGGCCGGCGCATGAAAATCCAGCTCCTGCGCTTGTGCCGGACTCAGCCACAGCAGCAGGGCGATGCCCGCCAGCAGCCCGTGCAGCCAGCGGTGCCGGACGCGCGGGCTGTCCTGTTCAATGTGCATCCGGGGACTCCGGGGTCAGTGCTTTGACTTCGGCGGTTGGTACGGGCACGACGCCCGTCAGCTTCACCAGATGTACCACGCGGCGGAACAGGTGATCCACGGCCGATGACACCGGTCCGATGTGCACCACGCCGGTGTAGCGCAGCTCATTCTCGAACGCCTCCGTCACCCGCTCCAGCAGATCATCCGGCATTGACGAGAGTGTGCCGTCCATCAGCACCCAGTTGGGCACATGGACGACCACGCGCGCCAGCGCGACGGCGGTCTGTTCTTCGGGTCCGAGCTCCCGATCCCAGCGGTGCACTTCATCCAGCATCGGAACCAGGCGTTTCAATTTCAGGCGGCGCAGCGCCTGCTCAAATGCATCGGCCTTGAAATCGCTGACCTTCATCGGATAGGCCAGTACTTCGCGCAGGGTGCCGCGCGGCAGATAGGGTGATCCGCGCGGCAGGAACAGCACCGGCTCGTCTTTCGGCCGCGTTATCTGGCCTTGGCCCCAGGGCCACAGGCCCGCGAGCGCGCGGAACAGCTGGGTCCGGTTCGTGCCCGGGGCACTGGCGACGATCACGCGCTCGCCTGCATGTACCACCACGTGTGGTTCCTGGATGCCGTCCTGGCCGGCGCTGGATTCGATGATCAGGTTATCGATCGTTACCGTGCCCGGGTCCCCGTACTGGTACTGGATCTTCGATGTGTAGAGCTGCTGGATGTCCGGCTTGATCAGGGCGTCGCGGAAGCTGGCCACGCGCAGCAGCGTCGCGCGCCAGTCCGCGATGGTGCTGAAATTGTCGACGAACCAGCGCAGCGAGGACTGGGCCTGCGTGAACGCCGCGGCGGCCATCATCAGGCCGCCGAAGGAGATCTTTCCGGTGAAATACAGCGGCGCCGCGACCAGGATCGGCGCCACATTCGTCACCCAGCCAAAGCCTGCCGATATCCAGGTGATGTTGGTGAGGCCTGAGACGATCTTGCGCGTGGCGGCGAGGACGTTGGTGAGGTGGGTCTCGATCCGGCGCAGTTCATCGGCTTCACCGGCGGCCAGGGTGATGTCATCCAGATGTTCATTGACCCGGACCATGGCGACCCGGAAATCCGCCTCACGCGCGTAACGGAACGCGTTGCGTGCGACCAGCGAGCGGCCGACCCAGTAACTGAGCAGCGAACCGGTCAACGCGTAGATTATCGCGGCCCACAGCATGAAGCCGGGCACGGCGTAGTCGTGTTCGCCGATCCGGAACAAAAACGCGCTGGACAGCACCCACAGCACGCCGGAAAAAGAAATGAACAGGATGGTCGACTGCAGCAGCGCCATGCCTAAGTCGGAGGTCAACTCGCACAGATGGCGCGCATCCTCGTGCATGCGCTGATCGGGGTTCTCGCCCATGGCCCCCGCATTGGCCAGCCAGAAGGCGCGCCGGGGCTGCATCCAGTGCTCGAGCAGGTCCTTGGCCAGCGCTTCGCGCATCTTCAGCTTCAGCATTTCGCCGACCCAGCGCTGCGCCACATTGAGGACCGTGAGCCACGCGGCGAGTACGAAAAATACGCCCAGCTGCACCATGAAGTCGTGCAGGTCGCGCCGCGACAGGGCATCGTAGAAGGGCTTGTTCCAGATGTTGAGTCGGATCTGGACATAGGCCGTGCCGCCAATGACGACAAATGCTGCCGTCATCAACGCGATGATGGTCTTGCCGACTGGACCGGCGAAGGTGGCACGGGTTAGCGCAAGCTGCTGGCGCACCAGCCCGGCGTTGGCATCCACCGGGTCTTTGTCGTGCTGCATCGGACCATTCATGGGTCCGTATAATGCATCAGGATGCGCTTTATCGGCGTGTAGGACTTACCGTACCGAGATCTGCCACACTGTCCGATGGCTTTTTGCACATCAGGCGTGTTTGATTCGAAGACGTGGCCCGATGGGGCAATCCACACCGGGCCACGTGGTCGGGAGGGGCTGAGGTCTTAGCGACGAACCCATCCGCCGCCGGCCAGGTGCCAGCCATCGCCACGATGTTCCCAGTGATGGGCCGCCCAGCGATAACCGGGGCGCGGTGCCGACCAATGGCCGGCAACCCACACATGGCGGCCATTGACCCAGTTCCAGTAGCCGCCGAGCCAGATATATCCGGCCACCGGCGGCGCCCCATAGACTTCGACTTGTGGCGCCGGTGGTGCGATCGTGAGGGCGCCGGTGTAGTAGCCACCCCCTGCGTAATAACCCCGCGCCGGGACGACGACGCAGGCGCTGACAGTCAGCGCGACGGCAGCCGCCAGGACCAGATTACGGGCATAAGTGGGAAATTTTCGCATGGCAGACCTCAGTGTGACCCGACGCACCCCTGGCGCGCCTTGTAGGCAATTAAACGCACTCCCGGACGGATCGTGCACGGACCAGGTTCAAGTTTTTGTAACGTCCCCCCCCTGAAGAGCGCGGCTGCGGGCTGCCGTCGCACTGATAAAGGCGGCGTAGCTCCATGTCAGGTGCCGGGCCGAACTCGGGGCGCCCGTCGTCTGGTCAAACTGTTCGGACAGGTCACCCTCCGGGGGGGTGAAGGCGCGCACCGTTGCCAGGAATGCGTCCCCGCGCTGCAGCCAAGGTGGGGCGGCTGCGGGGGCCATGCGGCAGGCGGCCAGATAGCAAAGTTCTGCCGCTCCCAGGGTCGAAAAATAGTACGCCCCGCCGGAGTAGTAGACATCCCCCGCATAGCGACCCATGGCGGGCCCGGCGCCTATGGGGCGTTGCGCATTGATCGCATACCGATCCGCGAACAGTTCTTCGAGGCGGTCCAGGGTCGCATGGATGCGCGGGTCGCTCGGCGAATGCCGCACTCCCGGCAGATCCGTATGCACGGCCGCCAGGATCACCGCGATATCAAGCTGCTTCGGGGAGGCGGCGCCGCTGTGCAAAGCGCGTGAGCGATAGTGCCCCGCCGTGGCGTCCCAGAAGCCATCCAGCATGCGGTAGATCGCGGCGCACGCCGGATCATCGCCGAGTGCCGCAGCCGCGGCGCACAGCGTGTAGTAATGAAGTCCCAGATCCTCCTCCCAGATGTCGTAGGAGGGTTCCGACCACTGCCGTCGGGTGTAGTGCAGATCCGCCTTCAAGAGGCGTGAGGCTGCCTCGCGCACGGCCGGTTCCAGCATCGGCAGCCGCAGCCAGCGCATCAGTATCAGCGCCCGGGTCGCGATGCCATCGTGCTGCGGCCGCGGCCAGCGGGAGATGTCCAGCGTGCCGTCGGCATTGAGCCGCGTTTCCCCGCGGATGCGCTCGCCATGCGCCAGGGCCAGCTCCGCATTCGGGCGCAGGTACTGAACGAAGTCCGGCTGGACCCGTGCACGCCATTGCGGCTGTTCAACCAACGCGCGCCCGTCGAGTTGATCGGCAGCCAGACTGAACTGCACAAACTGCTCGAACAGCTGCAGGGCTTCATCGCCCAGCGTGCCACGCTCGTACAGGATGCGCAGCGAATCCATCACCACTGCTGAGTCGCGGTACCAGTGAAAGAAGTAGTCCGGCTCCGGGTCGTACGAGGCGAGCACGGGTGAGGCCACCACCGAGCCGACCCCGGCCTGCACGGTAACGCCGAACCCCGGGCGCTGCTTGATGATGTCCGTGGCCGAGATGCTGCGCAGGATCTGGTGGGCGCAATGATGGTACTGGGCCTCGATCCAGTCTTCAAAGGTCGCCATGGTGTTCAACCGTGCGCGCTGAATCGTGGGCTGCTGAAACCCAGTTTTCGCAAGGAGTTCTGAATCTCCGGTATTGACATGAACAGCCGCCACAGCAGCCCCGAACGGTGATTTTCAATCATGATGATGATGGGGCCCTGATCGATGGCGAGGAAGGTATCCGCAAACCAGTCGCGGCGCTCGCAGAAGGCGTCCACGAATCCGTAGCGACCCCACACCTGGTTGCCGTAGCGGCGCAGGAAGTGGCGCATGGCGGCGAGGGATTCACGCGGTGTGTACGGCAGGCTCGAGAGCGCCGCGGTGGGTGAAATCGTGCCGTCGTCATTGGCCGGATCATGCACGGCATAACCGTCCGGACCGTCACTGGCGCTCAACCCCCAGCACTCCGCGCCATACCCGAGGTGGCCATGGGGATTGCTGGCGCAGTGAGCATGATTGATGCGCACATGCGCCAGATTCTGCTGCCAGTAGTCTGCATAGGCGTCCTTCAGACCACGCGGTTCCAGGCCGCAGAAGGAATAATGAGCGAAGAACAGGGGGCCGCCGAAAGGCGCGCCCAGCGGCAGCTTGATGTCGTAGTAGGTATTGCCGTTGCGAAAATCGCGCCCGGCAGCGAAACCGCGGTGGTACACCGCCGGATCCACGGCGTAGCGCGGCGCGGCCGCTGCCAGCACATAGGTAATGAGGCATTCGTTCCAGCCACGGATTTCATGATCCATCGCCCAGCCGTTGTTCGGACTCCAGTGCCAGTACAGCACGCGGCGCTGATCCTGGGTAAACCAGCTCCACTCGACTTCTTCCCACAGCCAGTTGGCACGGCCGCGCAGCTGCGCCTCGGCGGCCGTTTGCGCATCGAAGTACTGCCGGGCGCACAAAAGACCCATGCACAGGAAGGAGGTTTCCACCAGGTCGGCCGCATCATCCTTGCGGAAGAAAGGAATCGTGGCCCCGGTGCGTCCGTTCAGGAAGTGGGGGAAGGCGCCGTGATAGCAGGTCGCCCGCGTCAGGACCTCCAGCATGGCGCCGATACGGGTGACGGCCGCCGCCCGCGTGATCCAGCCGCGTTCCACTGCGACGATGATACACATCAGCCCAAAACCCGTGCCCCCGGTCGCAGCGCGGTCGTCGACGGGTACCGCGCGGGTGGTGCGCCGGTCGGGTGTCAGGCCGCTGACCGGATGCCCACCTTCCCAGAAGAAGCGGAAGGTTTGCCGTTGCACCTGTTCGAGCAGGGCGTCATCGGACAGGGCGACTAGCTCAGCCGGGGTTGGCGCGCGCGCGCGACGGGGGGCACGGGCGGATCCGGCGGGTGACTTCGGCAAGGTGGGCATCCTGTATCCTGATGGCTCATTTTACTGCATGCAGTGGGTCGGAATTCATGAGCCGCATCGAAACCCTGATCGCCAGCATGACCCTGACCGAAAAGCTGGGCCAGCTCACCATGACGGCATCCTCATTCACCGTCACCGGTCCGGTCATTGCGGGGGATTCCACGGACGCCATCCGCAGCGGGGCCATTGGCAACCTGCTCAACATGGTGGGTGCGGGCCCGGTGCAGGAGGTGCAGCGCCTCGCGGTCGAGGAGTCGCGGCTGAAGATCCCACTGCTCATCGGACTGGACATCATTCACGGCCACCGCTCGTTGTTTCCGGTGCCGATCGCCGAGGCGGGGGTGTTTGATGCGGCCCTGTGGGAGGCGACGGCACGCGTAGCGGCGATTGAAGGCGCTGCCGATGGATTGGCCATGACCTTCGCCCCGATGCTCGATGTGTCGCGCGATCCGCGCTGGGGTCGTACGGTCGAGGGGTCGGGCGAGGACTCGTGGCTGGCGGTCCAGATGGCAGGTGCCAAGGTGCGCGGCTTTCAGGGGGCGGATCTGGCCGCGCCGAACACACTCGCAGCCTGCGCCAAGCATTTCTGCGCCTACGCGCCCGTGACGGCAGGCCGCGAATACGCCTCGGTGGACATCTCCGAACGGACCGTCCACGAGGTCCACCTGCCGCCCTTCGAGGCCGCGGTCCGTGCCGGGGTGGCCGCCATCATGCCGGCCTTCACGGATCTGGCGGGCATACCGATGACCGCGCACACGCGGCTGCTGCGTGGCTGGCTGCGCGTGCACATCGGCTTTGATGGGGTGATTATCAGTGACTACAACGCCATCCGTGAACTGCTCAATCATGGTATCGCGGCCGATCTGCCCGAGGCTGCGGCGCGGGCACTGCAGGCGGGCGTCGATATCGACATGATGGCCGATGCCTACCGGCACGGCCTGCCGCTGGCACTCGAACGGGGCCTGGTCAGCATGGTGCAGATCGATACGGCCGTGCGCCGCGTGCTGCGCCTGAAGGAACGGCTCGGCCTTTTTGCCGATCCCTACGGCCGCTGCCGGATGCACGAGTCCGCTGCGACCGTTGCCCGGCGGCGGGGGCTGGCGCGTGATGTCGGGGCGCAGTCGCTGGTGCTGCTTAAGAATGAACATGAGGTACTGCCATTCAAGCGCGAGCTGCGTTCGCTCGCCGTGGTCGGACCGCTCGGTGATGCGCCCGAGGAGATGCGCGGCCCGTGGCCGGCGGCTGGTGTGGCCGACAATCATGTGAGCGTGTTCAGTGGCATGCGTGCGGCATTGCCGGATGCCCAGGTGGAATTCTCATCGGGTGTGAGCATCGAGGGCGAGGATACGAGCGGTATTCCCGCGGCGCTGGCCCTGTGCGATCGCTGCGAGAGCATCCTGTTGTGTCTCGGCGAGGCGGCCGTGATGAGCGGTGAGGCCGCCAGCCGGGTGCACCTGGGTCTGCCGGGCCAGCAGCAGGCATTGGCGACGGCGGTACTGGCGCGTGCGCGGCTGACAGGCAAAGCCTGCGCCGTGGTGCTGTTCTCGGGACGGCCGCTGACGGTCGCCGCGCTGATCCAGGACAGTGACGCGGTGATCGCGGCCTGGTTCCCGGGTTGCGAGGCCGGCAATGCAGTGGCGGATGTCGTACTGGGCAGGGTCTCCCCGAGTGGGCGGACGGCGATTTCCTGGCCACGCTCTGTGGGGCAGATTCCAATATTTTACAGCGAGCGGCGTAGCGGACGCCCCGCCAATCCCGCCGACAAGTTCACCAGCAAGTATCTGGACTCAGGCAATGATCCCTTGTTTGTCTTCGGGCATGGACTGACCTATGGCCGGTTCCGGTATTCGAATCTGCGCGTCTCGCCGCCCGCGGTGAGCGTGCGGGACATCATTCAGGTGCAGGTGGATCTGACCAATGAAGGAGCACGGCCGGCGCGTGAAACCGTGTTCGTATTTACGCATCATGTCGTGGCCACTGTCTCGCCACCGTTGCTGCTGTTGGCCGGATTCGCGCGGCTGGAACTGGCAGCCGGCATGACCGGCACGGTTACCCTCGCCGTGTCGCCCAAACAACTGCGCATCCTGGGCCAGGACCTGGCGCCGGTATTCGAATCCGGCACCGTCGAAATCCTGGTCGGGCCGCGGGCCGACCGTGCCGACCTGCTGGTCGGCACGGTGCAACTGCAGGCCTAGGTCACTTCTAAGGCCTAGCGCGGAAACTTCATGAAGATGGCGTTCACCGCGGCGCGGATGCGCTGGCTGGCCGCATCGCCGGTAAGCCCGTTGAGGCTCTGTTCGGCCGAGGCATGCCATATCGGCTGCTTCGACGCGGCGTCATACAGATCCACGGTAATGAAGCTGCGGTGGTAGATGTACGGATCTCCCCAGCCCCAGCCCCAACCCGGTCCCCAACGCGGCCCCCAGTAGCCGGGGCCGTAGCCCCAGCCGTCCGGGTACACCGCATCAACCTCACGCTCCATGCCGATGCCATAGCCGATCAGGCACTGCACCGGGGGCGTGGCGGGAGCGGCAGTCGTGCGAGCGCCGGGGCCTGCGTTTGGTGCATCCACCAGGGTTAGCCCGGCCGTCTGCAGGTTGGCCGCAATCGCATCGCGCAGGCGGGCCTCATTCAAGGGATTTGCAATGGTCGTGCGCAGGGGGCTTGCCCCCTTGAACCCGCCCGCCCAGGCCACAGACTGGCAATGAACCTTGGCCACGAGCTGGGAGTTCTGATCGGTCCTGACCGGAATACCGGTGCAGCCTGCCAGCGCCGCCGCCGCCAGGACCGGAACAAAAAATGTAAGCCTGCCCATGAGTTACCCCTGTCTACCGCCGCCCAACAGCCAAACAACGTTCCAGCGGGCATGTGGTTGACTGCCTGATATGCTGCCTTAGGGTCGCCTACCACCATTTTATGATCCAGACGCTGCAATTGCTCGTCGTGCTGCTGGCCGTGATTGCCGGCGTCGAGGCCATCGCCACCCGGCTGAAAGTGCCATCCTCGATCCTGTTGGTGCTGACGGGCGTCGTTCTGGCATTGATCCCGAAGCTGCCGTCCGTGACTTTGGCGCCAGAGCTGGTGCTGCTGGTCATCCTGCCACTGTTCATCTACTGGACGGCCGTCTCGATGAGCTGGAAGGACTTTCGCGCCAACCTGGGCGGTATATCGCTGCTCGCGATCGGCTGCGTGCTGTTCACCACGGTGCTGGTGGCAACGGCCTGCCATCTATGGCTGCAGCTGTCCTGGCCCGTTGGCTTCACGGTCGGCGCAATCGTCTCACCCCCTGATGCGGTGGCGCCGTTGTCGATCGCCCGGCGCATGCACATCCCGCGACGCATCCTCACCATTCTCGAAGGCGAAGGGCTCGCGAATGACGCGACCGCACTGATCCTGTATCGCTTCGCGGTGGTGGCGGTCAGCATGGGGAGCATCTCCCTCGGCCACGCTTCGGCACTGTTCTCGCTGATCGTGGTGGGCGAAGTGCTGTGGGGGGTTGCGGTGGGCTGGGCGATGCTGCATCTGCGTCGCCTGGCACGCGACACCCATATTGAAGTGACGCTGTCCGTGCTGACGCCATTCGTGGCGTTCTGGCCGCCCGAGTACCTGGGCGGTTCGGGCGTACTCGCAACGGTGGCCACGGGGCTGTATGTCAGCTGGAATGGCCAGCGCTTGATCAGTGCCCGGACCCGCCTCCAGGGCGTGTTCTTCTGGGACTTCCTGTTCTACATCGTCGAGGGCGTGGTGTTCCTGGTCACGGGCCTGCAGGCACGGGCCATTGTCCAGGGCATCGCCGGATACACAACTTCGGATCTCGCCATCGCCGCCGGCATCGTCAGCGTCGTGGTCATCGGCGCCCGGTTCCTGTGGATATTCCCGGCGGCGTACCTGGCGGTGCTGGGCCGGCACGCGGGAGCGGCGGATGACGATGCGATCTCCTGGCAGCGCGCTTTCGTTCTGGCGTTCACCGGAATACGCGGCGTGGTGTCCCTGGCCGCCGCGCTGGCATTGCCGCCATTGTTGGCGGACGGCACAGATTTTCCGGCCCGCAACCTCATCCTGTTTCTGACATTCGCCGTGATACTGGTGACGCTGGTGGGTCAGGGCCTGGTGCTGCCGGCAGTGATCAGGTGGCTGGGACTCGCCAATGCGGGTCGCCGCGAGCGCCTGCGCGACCGCGTGGAGGAGTTCAAGGCACGCCGTGCGGCTATCACGGCGGCGCTGGGCCGGCTTGAGCAGCTGACGCAGGAGCGCAAGCTGGCTGAGGACGTGGTGGCGCCGGTTCGCCGCTTGTACCGTGAGCGCCTGCGTCACGTCGAACATCGCGGCGATGGCGATGCAACACACGCCGCACTGGTTCGGGATCGTGATGCCGTGGAGTATCAGCTGATCGCCACTGAGCGTGAACATATCAATGCAACCTATCGCAATGGCGCGCTCAAGGATGATGCGCGCCGGCGGGTCGAACGCGAGTTCGACCTACGTGAAGCGCACCTGGCCAGCTTGAATGGCGATGAATCATGACCGTGGGAGTGCAGAACGTGGGAACCATGGCAGACCAGCCGCAACCGGCATGCGGTGCCCGACGCGGCGCGCAGATCCTGGACCGGCTGCGCGAGCGGCCACCCACGCTGTGGTATCAGGGCAAGCAGATCAAGGATGTGACCACGCATCCGGCACTGCGCGGGGGTGTCGAGACCCTGGCGAAACTGTACGACCTGCAATGGCAGCACCCGGCCGTCAGCCTGTTTGACTCCCCGACGACGGGCAACAAGGTGGGCCGCTCCTTTCTGATTCCGCACACCATGGAGGATCTGCGCAGCGTCACGGCCGCCATGCGGGTGTGGCAGGAGTACACCCACGGCATGATGGGCCGGGCACCGGATTACATCAATCGTGCAATCTCCGGCTATGCCGCAGGCTCCGCCTTCCTGGCCGAGGCGGAACCACGCTTTGGTACCAATGCGTTGCGGTACCACGAATACCTGCGCGAAAACGATCTGTGTCTGACTCATACCCTGATACCGCCGCAGGCCAATCGGGCCGCGAACATGCAGCAACTATCCGATCCGTACATCGCCGCGCGGGTCAAGGACGAGACCGATGCGGGCATTGTTATCCGTGGCTGCCGGATGCTCGCGACGCTGCCGATTTCCGATGAGATCATGGTGTTCCCTTCGACCCTGCTGAAGAGCGCGGTTGAAGATGCCGCGTATGCTTTCGGTTTTTGCATTCCCAATGACAGCCCGGGTCTGCGCTTCATCTGCCGGGAGAGCCTGGACTACGGACGCTCGCATTTTGACCATCCGCTCGGTTCCCGGTACGAGGAGATGGATGCAGTCGTGGTTTTTGATGATGTGCTCGTGCCGTGGGAAAACGTACTGCTGTACCGGGATATCAATCGGTGCAACCAGGCGTATTCGCGCACGGGTGCCGTGGTGCACATGACTCACCAGGTGGTCGTCAAGAACATCGCCAAGACCGAATTCCTGCTGGGACTGGCGGCGATGCTGGTCGATGCCATTGCCGCGGAGTCGCTGCAGCATATCCAGGAGAAACTCGCCGAGATCTGGGTGAACCTGGAGACCATGCGTGCCTTCCTGCGTGCCGCCGAAGCCGATGCCCAGTTGGATGAGTGGGGCGTCATGCGGCCGGCCTGGGATCCGCTTGATGCTGCGCGGAATCTGTACCCGCGCCTGTATCCGCGAATGGTCGAGATCATCCAGCAGATCGGCGCAAGCGGCCTGGTCGCGATGCCCGGCGGGGATGACCTCACCGGCCCCTTGGCGGACGACATCCGCCAGTACTACCAGGCCGCCCGTGCCGAGGCCTTCGAGCGCGTGCCCATGTTCCGCCTGGCCTGGGATGTCGCGGTGTCGGCCTTTGGCTCGCGCCAGGTGCTGTACGAGCGCTTCTTTTTTGGCGACCCGGTACGCATGGCTGGTGCCCTGGTCACGGGCCATAATGCGCAGATCCATCAATACGCGGACAAAGTGCGCGCCTTCGTCAAGGAGGGGCGCGATGAGCTGCTGGGATGATGCGGGCGCGCTGCCATGGCAATGGGGCCGGGGCTCGAGTATTTTGTGAAACTGCGCTACCCGCCGTAACGGGAGATTCGCATGAAGGGTGAGACACGACTCGGTCGGGAGCGACAGGCGTGGCTGGCGGCTTTTGCCTTCGGTGCGTTGGCTGCGGCCATGGCAAGCCGGGCGGTGTTGGCAGCCAACCCCTGTGAGGCATTTACCTGGAACGTGGCAGCCGAGCGTGCGCTGTTTGCCACGAGTCCCGTTGCGGTGACCGCCGCGACCGCCGCGGGCCCAGCGCCGACCCTCGAGGTCGCCAGACTCTATGAGATCGCGCTCACTCCCCAGGACAAGGTGAGCTTTGTATTGGCGCCGGCAAAGAAAGCCCTGGCCGACGGCGCATTCGCCGGCCTGGTCACCTTGCACATCCCCAGCGCGGGCAAGTATCGTGTGTCGATGAGTGAGGGGTTTTGGATCGATGTGATCGCGGACGGCAAGTTTGCACCCACCGATGACTTCACCGGCGCCCATGAGTGCCGCGCCCCGCGCAAGATCGTTCAGTACTCCCTGCCGGCCGGCAATCTGACCCTGCAATTCAGCAACATCAACAGCGCCAGCGTGCGCGCCACCCTCACGGCGGCGTCGAAGTAAGTCCGCGGGCCCTGGGGTGACAAGGCAGGTGCGAATGACGGGCCTGTGTGGCCTGCTCTGCGGCGCAAGTTCGGTGCTGGGCGCCGCGCCGATTGGCTCGATGCCGTACCGCGATCACCACAACCAGCCGCCGTACCTGCCGCTTGCTGCTGCCGTGGCACAGCAGTACGAGTTGGGCCATGCCGTATTCAACACGAACTTCCTTCCTGCCGGCACTGTTGGGGCGGGGCGGCGCACGGGCCTGGGTCCGATTTTCAACGCGCCATCCTGCGATGAGTGCCACAACGAGGGCGCTCACGGCCGTGGCCCGCTCGGCGACGGACCGATACCCGATGCAATGGTGATACAACTGGAAGCGTTGCCGGCGGTGGCTGCCGCCACGCCGGTGGATGTCGCAGATCCGCCGGGTCATCCGGTGTACGGTCGCGTCCTCAGTCCGGCTGCCGTGGAGGGCTTCATGCCAGAAGGGCAGGTCATCCTTCATTATCACATCATCCAGCGCACTTACGCCAATGGCACGGCCTGGACACTGCGCCAGCCAACCTATGAACTCACCGGTCTCAACTATGGGCCGTTGGCGACGAACATCGTGATCAAGCCGCGTCCGGCACCGGCGCTGTTCGGTATGGGCTTGCTGGAGTCCATTCCCGCAAGCTCCGGCCAGCTGGGACCCGGCCGCTTTGGCTGGCAGGCCGCGGCACTGACGGTGCGTGATCAGACAACCCGCGCGCTGGGAGCGTGAGATGGGGGTGACGAGCATCGATCGTCCCGTGGACGATTGCACCGCAGCCGAAAGTCAGTGCCTGCAGCAGCGCCATCCGCAGAGCGCTGAAATGTCCGGCGAGCTGCTGGATGCACTGCTGACGTTCGAGAAGTGGCTGTCCGTGCCGCAAAACCCGCAGCCGGCAACACCGGCACAGCAGGCATCAGGATTGAAACTGTTCAAGGCCACGGGCTGTTCGGGTTGTCACCAGCCCGAACAGCCCGTGATGCTGATGCAGGCGGACGGGCAGGCGCTCAGAGCTCGGATTGCGCCGTACACGGATTTGTCGGTGCATGACCTGGGACCGGGCCTCGCGGATCATGAGCTTGTGGGCGTCGTGCATCCCACGCGCTGGCGCACCGCGCCCTTGTGGGGCATCGGTTATCGTCTGAGCAGGGAGAGCAAGCCGACCTTTCTGCATGACGGCCGAGCGCGTTCGGTGGAAGAGGCGGTGTTGTGGCATGACGGTGAGGCCGCGGTGGTGCGCGAGCGCTTCGAGCAGCTACCGCGTGCCCGGCGCGAGCAGCTTTTAAGGTTCGTTGCCGCGCTGTAGCGCATTTCTGGCCGTTCAGATCGCAAAGTGCGCTGGTCCGTGATCCGGACCTCTGGTGACATGGTCTCCACACCCGGTCACGGAGTTCGCTGATCATGATGTGGAACACCTCCATGCGATCGATCCCACTGCGTACTCGTTGGCTGGCAGCGGTGCTGCTGATGAGTCCCGCGCTGAGCTGGGCTCAGGAGTCGCCCTTTCTGACCGGCGCCACGGCGCTGCAAACCAATATCCTGGCGTGGATGACTCCGGTGGCCATCATCCTCGTTATGGTGCTGGGTGGCATGGCGATGGCGAATCGAATGTCGTGGGCGTGGTGCCTGTGCGCCGTGCTCGGAATTGCGATTGTATTCGGGGCACCGCAGATCGTGACCTGGGTGCGCTCGCTGTTCGGCGTTTGAACAGCAATGCCGCAGCTTGCTACCCGCTTGACTTCGGACACCCTGTTCGTGGGCGCGACCCGGCCACCCATGCGTTGGGGCGTGACCTACGCGGCCCTGATTTTCAATCTGGTTTTTACGCTGGAGTTGTTCCTGGCAACTCGCAACCTGCTGGCCCTGGCGCTGGCGCTGCCGATTCACGGTATCAGTGCACTGTTGTGCGCGCACGATGCCCGATTCTTCGATTTATTGCTGCTGTGGATCCGCACCAGGTTCCTGACCCTCCTGGGCAATGGCCTTTACTGGAAGGCCTCGAGCTATAGCCCGTTGGCGTACTCGCTGGGGCAGCGGGCTGGCCAGCGGCAGGAGCCGACAGCCTATACGGCCGTCATTCGCTGGAGTGCGCCTGAATGACACTGCGCAGCGCGACCCGGATCCGGCGCGAACGGCAGACCTCCACTCACGTGCCTTACCTCGCGCATGTTTCCGAGCACATCATCAGCACCTGCGCCGGTGATTACCTCCAGGTATTCAGGCTAGGAGGAATGGGATTTGAGACGACGGATGAGCCGAAGCTCAACAACTGGCACGAGCGGCTGAATGTCCTGTGGCGCAACCTGGCGAGCCCCCATGTGGCGCTCTGGACCCATGTGATACGCAGGCGCGAGCGGATCGCGGAAGCCCCGCCGGAGGCGGGTTTCGCTGGAACCTTGCATAGGCGGTACCGACAGCGGCTTTCGGGCGAGCGGCTCATGCTCAATGAGTTGTACCTGACGGTGCTGTTCCGGCCCGTGGTCGGCGCGGCCCCTGGCCTGCTGGCACGGCTGTTGGCCGGATCCGGTAAGAACGACAGCGCTGGGGCGCGCGATGCAGTCGACGCTTGCGACAAGCTGGCCCAGACGATTGGCGCATCTTTGCAGGTGTGCGATCCGGAGCGCCTCGGTCTCTACCAGGTCGGAGCGAAGCCTCATTCCCGGGTGCTCGAATTCTTGGGATTGCTGCTGGATGCCGAAACACACGCGATGCCGTTGCCGAGGGCGCCACTCGCGCAGGTGCTCGCGACTGCGCGGTGTCTGATTGGCACTGAGGTCATCGAGTACCGTCAGCCAGCCGGTACGCGCATCGGCGCCGTCCTGGGTATAAAGGAGTATCCGACCCCAACGGTAGCCGGCATGTACGACCGCCTGCTGTCAGCGCCGTTTCCTTACATTCTCACCCAGTCGTTCGCGTTCCTGTCGAAACCCTCGGCACAGGGTCTATTACAGCGTCAATACAATCGGATGGTGAATGCCGGGGACTTTGCGGTCTCGCAGGCGCAGGAGCTGAAGCTGGCGCTGGACGCACTGACCAGCAGCGAATTCGTGATGGGCGATCACCACCTGACCCTGCAGGTATTTGGCGATGCCCCGGAGGATGGGTCCGAGGCGAGCGTGCGGCGGCGTTTTCGCATACTCAACGATCATGTTGCCCTCGCGCGCAGCCTGCTTGCAGACACCGGCATGGTCGTTGCCCGTGAAGATCTGGGTCTGGAGGCGGCCTTCTGGGCACAGCTGCCGGGCCACTTCAGTATGCGACCGCGCAAGGCGCCGATTACTTCGCGAAACTTTTGCGCCATGGCACCGTTTCACAATCACCCGGTGGGTCGAGCGACGGGTAACCACTGGGGCGATGCACTCGCGCTTTTCGTGACGAGCGCCGGCTCGCCGTATCATTTTTCCCTGCATGCAAGCGATCCCAGGGATCCGGATGGCGGCAGCCGCAAAGACACCGGTCACACGCTCATCTGCGGACCGACGGGATCGGGCAAGACCGTACTGATCGGCTTCCTGTTGACGATGCTGGCCCGTCAGGGGGTAACGCAGGTTGTCTTTGACAAGGACCACGGCCTGGAAATTCTCGTCCGGGCATTGGGCGGCCGCTACCTGCCGTTGCGTAACGGGACTGCGACCGGCTGCAACCCCCTCCAGCTGCCGCAAGATGCGGACAATGAGACGTTCCTGAAGAGCTGGCTGCGCGTACTTGCCCGGCCAAGCTCCGGTCGGGCCTTGAGCGCGCGCGAAGAGGCGGACCTGGATCAGGCCCTGAAGGGAACCCTGGCACTCGCCACGCCGGCGCGTTGCCTGTCGCGGCTGGTGGAATTTCTGGACCCGACCGATCCGGAAGGCATCCACGCGCGACTGGCGCGCTGGACCCGCGGTACGGCCGGGGAGTATGCCTGGGTTTTCGACAACCCTGAGGATCGTGTGGCGGCAGATGTGTCCACTGCGTCGCTGGTCGGATTTGACGTCACGGATTTCCTGGACCAGGAGGCGATCCGGGCGCCATTGACGCTGTACCTGTTTCACCTGGTGCGCAGGATGCTCGACGGGCGTCGCCTGGTGTGCTGGATGGATGAATTCTGGAGGCTGCTGTCGGATAAGGCATTTGAGGGTTTTGCGACTGACGGGCCGCGTACCTGGCGAAAACTCAATGGCGCAATGTGCCTGGCGACGCAAAGTGTCAGCGATGTATTGGCCGCGTCCATCAGCCGCACCCTCATCGAGCAGACGCCAACAAAGATTTTCTTCCCGAATCCGGAAGGCTCGCATACCGAGTACGTAGAGGGCCTCGGCTTGTCCGAAAGGGAGTTTCGACTGATCAAGGAGCAATTGACCGTCGGTTCTCGCCAGTTCCTGGTGAGACAGGGAAACCACAGTGTGGTGTGTCAGCTGGACCTCAAAGGACTTGATGGCGAGCTTGCGGTGATTTCCGGGCGGGTACAGTCCGTCGACCGCCTCCACGCCCTGATCAAGCGGCTTGGGCCTGATCCGCAGGACTGGCTGCCAATCTTCATGACGAGTCCGGATTCCTATACCCCCACATGCTCAGGAGGGCAGCTACCGTGAAAACTCCCCGCGCATCTCTGTTCGGTCTTATCGCAGTGCTGTTCGTCGGCGCTACGTCCACGGCGCGAGCCCAGTTTGCCGTCATTGATGTCTCGGCGCTCGCGCAGCTGCTGCAAGAGGTTCAGACCTTGAATCAGGCACTGACCACGGCGCGCGGACAGCTGGCCCAGGCCCAGCAGGAATTCCAGTCAATCACCGGCAGTCGGGGAATGCAGAACCTGTTGTCCGGCACGGTGCGCAACTACCTGCCGAGCAACTTGGCCGATCTCACCTCCGCGCTCTCGAACGTCAATTCAGGATATTCCGGTCTATCCTCGGCCATCCAGGCAGCGGTGGAGGCGAATGCCGTGCTGACTGCGCAACAGCTGGCCGCGCTGCCGGCGAATCAACAGGCGCGCATCTCCGCATGGCGATCAACCATTGCTCTGTTGCAGGGGATCACGAGCAGTGCGTTGAGCAACTCAAGCAGCCGGTTTGCGGCGCTCCAGGAGCTGATCAGTGCCATTGGCAGCGCCGCAGACCAGAAGGCCGCGCTGGATCTGCAAGCGCGTATGGTCGCGGAAGCGGGGATGCTGCAGAACGAGCAGACCAAGCTCCAGTCTCTGTATCAGGTCGCGCAGGCACAGCAATGGGCGAATACACAGCAGGACCGTGAATCCGTGATTGCCGGCCATGGGCAATTCACGCAGCGCTTCGAGCCTTCTCCCTGACGACAACCTGTGAACAAAGGACGGCGCAATGGGATTCTTCGCGACCTTTTCGTCCTGGCTGGACACGCAGCTGACCGGCTACATCGGCAACAACACGGCACGCCTGTCGGCGGCGCTGGAGCCGGCGGTCGTCACGCTGGGGACGCTGTACGTCATGGTGTGGGGATACCTGCAGCTGACGGGGAAGATTGAAGAACCGTTCATCACCGGACTGCGTCGGATCATGCTGCTGGTCATAGTGCTGGGCGGCGCATTGCAGCTGTGGCTCTACAACGCCGTGATCGTCGACACGTTCTACAATGCGCCCGCGCAACTGGCGGCCGCCGTCGCAGGAGCTTCATCGCCCGTCAGCACGCTGGATGTCGTCTGGCAGGCGGGCGGCAATGTGGCAAACCAGCTGTGGAGCCGGGCGGGGCTATTCAATGGCGACATCGGGTTCTACGTCGCCGGTTTGCTGGTGTGGATCATCATGGGCCTGGTGTGCTGCTACGCGATGTTTCTCATCGCCTTGTCGAAAATCGCGCTGGCAGTCCTGCTGGCGCTGGGTCCGCTGTTCATCATCTTTCGCCTCTTCGAGGGGACCCGCAGGCTGTTTGATGCGTGGCTGATGCAGCTGGCGAATTACGGATTCATCACCGTGCTGACCGTGTTGGTGGGAGCGCTGCTGCTGAGCCTCATACAAAGCTACGCCACACAGACGGCGGCGCGGGGTGCGGCGCTGGCGACGGTCGATGCCCTCGATATGTTGCTGGCGGCGGTGATCGTGCTGCTGGTGTTGCGTCAGATCATGCCGATCGCCGCTAGCCTGGCCGGCGGCGGGTCACTGAGCACGATGGGAATCTGGAGCCGTGGCGTCGGGGGTTTTGTCCGCGGCCTGCCCGGTCGGATCATTCGTTGAGGAGTCGCCCATGAGCAGCAATTACTGTCGATATGTCCTGTATGGCGTGTGCCTGATCACCATCACGGCTCTGGCGGCCTGCGCGGTGTCGCTGGTGCCGAAGGTGCGCTGCGATACCGATCTTCGGCCCATCAATTCGCCTGAGCACCGGCTGCCATGAATGCCGCAACTGAACTGGCCGGGTATTGGCGGGAAAGCGCCTCCTGGGAGACGGATCGCACCCAGCAGTGGCGCGAGTCGGCCCGGATATGGCGCTGGGTGGCGGTAGCCGGGTGGACCTGTGCATTGGGCCTCAGCGTCGCCATCGTAGTGATGATGCCGCTCAAGCGCGTCGTGCCCTATGTGATCCGCGTGGACAGTTCCACGGGGATCGTCGATGTCGTCCCGGAATACGACGGTCGGGTGCAGCCCTCAGAAGTCGTCACTCGCTATCTTCTTACCCACTATGTGAGTGTCTGCCAGCGGTTCAACTTTGCGATGGCGCAGAGCGACTATATGGAGTGCGGTGCGTTCCACTCGAGCCGCAGGAATGAGCTGTGGTATGCCCAATGGAAACGCAGCAACCCCGAATCGCCACTCAATCTGTACAAGGACGGCTCAGTCGTGCAAGCGAGCGTCACGTCCGTGACCTTCTTGAAGCAGATCGATCGCGACCCCGGATTGGCGCAGGTCCGGTACCTGCGGCGGGTACAGCCGGCAGGAGATGCCGCCGAGCAGATCAGTCACTGGATCGCCTCGATACGCTATGAATACGCGCAGCCGGCGAAGGATGCCCGGCAGCGCAGTTTGAACCCGCTGGGATTTCGGATCATGGATTTTCATGCGGAGCAGGAGGCGGCCCAATGATCAGCAGCGCCAGTCAGTTCGCGCCGTGCATTGCCCGCAGCCTCGTGGTGATGTTGTGCCTAGATGCCGGGGTGTGTGATGCAGCGGTTGTGCCGGTCGCAGCCGGAGCCGATCCGCGCATCAGGGTGGCCGATTATGATCCGGGGCAGGTTTACGTCCTGCAGGGGCGAGTCGGCTACCAGATTGATCTGCAGTTCGATTCCGAGGAGACCTTCGTTGGGCTGGCGGCCGGTGATATCGAGGGCCTGACGTTCGTGTCGCAGGGGAGCCATCTTTTCCTGAAACCAAGGGCGACGGGCGTCGTGACCAATCTCACGGTCATCACCTCAAAGCGGCAGTACCAGTTTGAGTATTCAGTGTGGCCGCCTACTTCGCCAGCGAGAACGCCCGGCATGTATGTGGTGCGCTTCCGCTATCCGCATAGCGTCGCCGCCGCTGCGGCCGCCGGCGCCGCGGCCCGGGACCTCGAGCAGCATCTGGAGCAAGCACCGCAGAACCGCGCGCACAATGCCGACTACTGGTTCTGCGGCGCGGATCTGTTGCGTCCGGCGGCCGCCTGGGACGATGGGGTGCAGACTCACCTGCTGTTCGGTCAGCGTGCCGAGCAGCCCGCGATATTCGTGCGCAATGACGATGGAACCGAGTCGCTGCTCAATTTCAGCGTTGAATCCGGGGAAATCGTCATCCATCGCATCGCCAGGCGCTTGATCCTGCGCCGCGGCGCGCTGACGGGCTGCATCGTCAACAAGGGCTTCTCTGGAACCGGCGAGCGTCTGCCCTCGGGGACCATTGCTCCGGACGTGCGACGTACGGCAAGGCAGGAGCCATGAACGAGGAAATCGTCGCCGAGCGCGGCGTGGCGTCAATGACGAGAACTCGCTCACTGCAATCCCGGCTCGGCAGGGTGCTGGCATTGTTGCTGTGTGCGGGCCTGGCTGCGGGACTGCTCGCATGGTACTACGGCGCAATTCTCTCCCACCGCCAAGCCGCCGCCGCCACGCGCAATCCGGCGCCGACCGCGGCGCTCGACAGCACACTGCCGCCCTTGGGGCCAGTCGTGGATCCGAGGTACGTCGTCGAAGCTCCCGCCGCTGCGTCAACCGCGCCTGCCAGTGAGTCCCGGGTCGCGCTCACGCGCGCTGCCAGTACCGCGCAGGAGTCCACATCACCGCAAGCGGCGCCCCCAACCGCGCTGGATCGCCGCCTGACAGGGCCAGCCTTCACGGGCGCCGCGAGCGAAGCGACGCCGGTCGGCCGAACGGATGCGGCAACGGCCGCGGATCAGGCCGGAGCGCTGTCTGGGCTGCTGACGCCCACCGCGACGCCGGCAGCGCGCGCGACAGCATTGCCCTCGCAGCGATTGCTGCTGGCCAAGGGTGCCTTTATCGATTGCACTCTGGAGACCGCCATTGATTCCTCGTTGCCGGGGATGACGACTTGCATCACGGCAACGGATACCTTCAGTGTGGACGGAACAGTGGTGCTACTTGAACGCGGCTCGAAATTGGTCGGCGAGACGCGGGGTCAGGTTCAGCAGGGCAGTGCGCGGCTGTTTGTCCTGTGGACCGAGGCGCGGACCCCGACCGGCGTGGTGGTCCCGCTGGCCTCCCCCGGGACGGACGCCCTGGGACGCGCCGGTTTGGACGGGGAGGTAGAGCGGCATTTCTGGCAAAGATTCGGCGCCGCCATCCTGATTTCGTTGGTCGATGGCGCCGTTCAGGCAGCGCAGCGATCCGGGCAAACCGGCACGGTCATCTATGACCCATCTTCATCGACTGGCGTGGCCACGGAGGCCCTGCGCGGTTCGATCGGTATTGCCCCCACCGTCACCAAGCATCAAGGCGATCGAATCCAGATCCTGGTGGCGCGGGACCTGGATTTCCGGCAGGTCTACCAATTGCGCGATTCGGACCTGCCTCATCAGCAGTGAAGCGCCCACCATGCGGCAGGAGCGCTCCGCCCTGGCCCTGACTTTGCGGGATCTGGACCCGCTCCTGGCGGTGGAGGGGGTCACGGAGCTGTGCATCAATCGTCCCGGGGAGGCCTTCGTCGAATCCGCCCACGGCTGGGAACAGGTGCCACTGGCGTTTGCTGACTTTGAGTGGTGTCTGCGTCTGTGCAAGCTGGTCGCCAATGCAACTGCGCAGCGCATCGATGAGCAATCGCCGCTGCTTTCGGCCTCCCTGCCTGGCGGGGAGAGAATCCAGCTGGCCATGCCGCCGGCCACCCTGGCGCACAGGGTATCCATCACCATTCGCAAGCCCGCGCCGGGAACCTGGTCGCTGGATGAGTTGGCGCGAAACGGAATATTTGCGCGCACCCGCCACGCCGGTTGCGGTGTCGAACCATGCCGGCAGCAATTGGTCTCGCTGCTGGAGCGCGGCGACTATGTGGGCTTCATGCGTACCGCGGTTGTGACGAGGCAGAACATTCTCGTATCCGGACCGACCGGTTCCGGAAAGACCACCTGGACCAAGGCGCTTATACGCGAAATCCCCACCCACGAACGACTGATCAGTATCGAGGATGCCCAGGAGCTGGTTCTTGACCAGCATGCGAACCATGTGCGGCTGTTCTACAGCAAGGGCGGCCAGGGTCGCAGCCGGATCACACCGAAACAATTGCTTGAGGCCTGCCTGCGGATGAAGCCAGATCGGATTTTGCTGGCCGAACTGCGCGCTGAAGAGGCCTTTGACTATCTGCGCAACGTCAATTCGGGTCATCCCGGATCCATCACCAGTGTTCATGCCGCGTCGGCTGATCTTGCGTTCGAACAGCTCGTGCTGCTCGTGAAACAGAACGAGGCCGGCCGGGAGATGTCACGCGCGGACATACGAGCGTTGCTGGGTACTTTGGTGGATGTCGTGATCCAGTTCGGAGTCGAAGGGCCTGTCCGCTACATCAAGGAGATCTGGTACGGACCCGCCCGCGCCACGGGCGCGTTACTGAACGCATCAGACCAGCAGTAGACCAACGGGAATCAACGTACCAGCGACAAGCAGGAGCCACGCCAGGCGCTTGGCGCGAATTTGCGTCAAGCCCATCCAGATTCCGAAGCCGGTGGAGAGGGTGAGGCACAGCCCCACGATCAGGAAAAACCACTTCAGCAACTGGGTCGAGCGCCTGGCTCGATCAGCGCCGCCTTCCGTGCCGGCCCGAAGCCCGGGCGGGATGGCTGCCTTACGGCCGTGATAAAGCATGACCCCGCCGCCGGGAGCGGCGGCGTCCCGCACGGTGTTGGTCGGTGGTGGTGGCGGGAGATGGTGGCCGCCAAAGGCAAACACCTGGTCCTTGTGAACTGAGCTGAGCTTCTCAAGGAGGGCCGGCGGCCGATAACTGCCGTGTGCTTCGTGGAGGTTGAAAATCTGCGCCGAACCCGTCAGCGCGAAGAATAGAACGCTTGGCGCAATGAAAAGACCAAAGTATGAATGCCACTGCCGGATCGTCGTCGCCATTCTAAATTACCCTTTATTCCAGCAGCACAAGCCGAAGGTTGGAATTGGCGCCCCCGGCCGGAGTTGAACCGACGACCTACCGCTTAGGAGGCGCTGAGCCAATTCCACTCTAAGTATTGGATTTCCGTGAATATTCGTCCAAGCACTGTCCAATACTTTTGCCTGGGTTCACCCCAGGATTTTCGCAAAAATACGCGGTTTTGCCCAAGTATTTTTGACAGCCAGAACTGGTTGGCGGCCTGGCCGCCAACCATCTGCAACACCATTGACGTAGTACACCATTGGTGTATATTCGTCATGTGATTTTCATTGAAACGCCGGTGTTCGCGGAGGACATCCAGCAGCTGATGCCGGATGAAACATACGCTGAGTTTCAGCAGCATCTAGCCGATCACCCCGATGCCGGGGATGTTATCCAGGACACCGGTGGTATTCGCAAGGTTCGATGGAATCTGCCCGGAACCGGTAAGCGCGGCGGTGTCCGGGTGATCTACTACTGGCGCGTGGCCGAGGATCAGATCCTGATGCTCCTGGCATACAAGAAGGCCAAGCAAAGCGATCTGACGCCTTCCCAAAAGCGTGCATTGAAAACCGTCGTGGAGAACTGGAATGGATAAAAAGTTGTTTGCCCGCCTGCTGGAAAGCGTGAAGCAGGCTGATGAGATTGTCCGCGGTGAGCGCGCGCCGGCACGTGAGTTTGTAGTGGATGCCGCACAGGTGCGCGCCGTAAGGGCCGCCACGGGCCTATCCCAAGCGCAGTTCGCGCGCCTGATCGAGGTCAACGTCGGTACGCTGCGAAACTGGGAACAGGGCCTGAGAACGCCGACGGGGCCCGCCCGGGCGCTGCTGAAGGCACTAAAGAACAGGCCTGCCGAAGTGGTCAAGGCATTGCAGGCGGCATGAATTGATTTCTGGCGCCCCCGGCCGGAGTTGAACCGACGACCTACCGCTTAGGAGGCGGTCGCTCTATCCACTGAGCTACGGGGGCGGACTGCCGAATTCTACCTGCCCGTTGGCCCACGCGCAGCCCTTTGCAGCTCAGCCAGGCTCGAACCCTTCATCCCCCGACAACCGAATCCGCCCGTGCAGCGCATGTATCCGCAGTTCCTGTGCAACCGGATCCTGGAAACTGAAAAAGAGGCCGCCCGGCTGACAATGCAAATAGAATTCATCCTGGGGCTTGTCGCACCCCGGACAGTGGTTCGCGAATGCGCCGCTCGCGGTGCCGCGGCGACGAATCGGATGAAATCTAGGCCAGCGCCTCAGTTGCAGGCGCAATGATTCGTCGATATCCGAAATGTTCGAGACGCTGAAGTCAAGCATCGCTTCGCCGTCCACGAAGCCGGTCTGGCAATATAGACAAATGACCTGCACATCAGCCCGGCAATTCCAGCATTTCACATACCCGCTGACCACAACGGCTTCGTCGCTGAGAATCCGATAGTCAGCATCGGCCATCATCGGCGTCATCTCCCGCTCCATATCGGTCTGCGCATGTTTGGTCCGAGCCGCGTCACAGGCCGAAGTCGTCACGACCCAGTTCCCGGCGCAGGCTTCCCGTCTGACGTTCGAGGTCCGTCTGTCGGGGCGGGGCCGCCCGTGCCGATCCGCCGTGATTTAGTTGCGCCCGCATCGCGCGCCATTCTTCGATGGCCTGTTTTCGAATCTCCTCGGCGCTCTTCCTGGCACCCGCGCCAATGCCCGGCGCCGCTGCGGTCCGCGCAAGCGCAGCCTCAGGCCTTTGTGCAAACTGCTCGCGTACGCGCTCCCCCAGTACGCTGTGTTCACCGCGGCGCTCGATTTCCCATGCGACTCTGGGTAACCACGCGCGTGCGTCCGAGCGCTGCAGTGAAGCAGAATCCGGAATATGTGAGACGCGTGCTTCGAGTCCCGCAGTGCGTAGCGCTTCGTTGGTCAAATGGGCCCAACGCTCGCGAATCTGGGCGTGCTCCTGCATGGCCCGGGGGAGCCCCTGTTCAAAGCGGGCAGACCCGGACAGCTCCGCAATCGTCTTAGGTCCGAACCCGATCGGGTTCACCTCCCGGGTGGTCGACAGGAGGTGGGCATGAAAGTTGCGCGGGTCGGTGCGCGGCTGATGAATCGCCAGGTCCACGACATTGTGGTAGCGGTCCGAAATCTCCTGGGCAAAGCTGCGGGCCAGGATGGTCCGCTGCTCGATATTCAGCTCGTGCGGGAGCGCCAGCACATATTCACGCGCCACACGTGCATTGGCCCGGGGTTCAGAGTGCTCGACCGCATTCCACAACCGGCTGCGGTCGCGCGCCCAGTCCAGCTGCGACCCCGCGTCATCGAAGTGCGATGGCAGCAGGATCTCCTTGTACTGTACGTCGCGGCGATGCGAGTGATCGTAGATGCGATTGGTGCGTTCATCCCGGATCCGTTCACCCGATCGATATGCCGCGGCGCTAGTCGACACGCTGCCCCCCGTGCCGGCACTCCTGCCGAAGGACTTGACTCCGAGGTAGTAGATCGCCACGTCAAGTGCGCCGCAGTATCACGCTTGTTCTCAGCGCTCGATCCGTACGGCATGCCACACCGGCGACGAGGCGGTCTTCAGATAGCCTGCGAGGTCGGGTAGCTGCTCGATCTGCGCGGCGAGTACGGCCGGCTCGACGAGCCGCTGTTCGGTGATCTGTAGCGAGCGGCGCGGACCGCCTGCGAACAGGCCTCCCGGATTGTCGCGACCGCGGGAGCGCTGCCTGCGAATGAGTTCGCGGTCGCCAATGAGGCGCGAGGCGTACTGCGAGGTGCCGCCGTTCTCGCTTCCCGAACACCGCAGGATCAGTGTGTTGCCGCAGTTTTCCACGATCGTTTGCGCATCGCCCGTGCCGTAGATCGCCGAGACTTGTGCTACCGACTGAAATCCCAATACGCAACGGCCACCGAATTTGCGCAACCGAGCCAGCGCATCCTTGAGTCCATCAATGGTGCCGAGCGCGTCGAGCTCATCCACGATAAGCCACAGCCGCTGATCGTGGTCCTGCTTCTGGCTCAGCGCCTCAAAGATTGCCAGCCCCATCCAGGTCGCAATTAGGGTGCGCAATGCGGCGATCTGCCGTGCAGAGTATGGAATGAACAGCACCCCCCGACCCTGACGCACCCATTGGCGTACGGAGAACGGTAGCCCGTTCTGCCATTGAATAAACTCCAGTGGACGCATCGCCGCGACGGCGATGGCACGCAGCGAGCCGAACATGCGTGCATTGTCCGGATCAAGTAAGGGCTGTGCGGGAGTGCCGCTGAGCAGTCGCCGTAACTCCTCCGGGCCAGCCACCGCGATGAGTCGCCATAACTCCCGGGTATCGCTGCCTGGTACTGCCCCACAGCGCTGGAGCGTCGCCGCCACGAAGGTGCGCGCATAGCCGCGCCACTCGCTGGCCGCCGCGTCCGCAGATGTTGCGATCAGGGCACTCGCCAGATGCTCCGGATCCGCCGCGTCCTCCAGCTCCGCCAGCGGCGCCCATTTGGCGGATATCGAGGCGAAGGGGTTGAGCAGCTGGTCGCCGCGCGCGGCATCGAAGAACCTTGCGCAGTAGCCGCCATCCGGGTCGGCGATCACGGCGCGGTCGCCACGCTGCAGGGCGGCGCGCAACAGTCCCGCAATTGCGGTTGACTTGCCGGTTCCCGTCGTCCCGATCAGTTTGAAATGCTTGGTCTCATCCTGGCGACGGATTGGTTTGCCCGCCAAGGTAAGCATTGCGCCTGTCTTGGCTTGGCAGCGCCAGTAGAGCCGGCGCAGTGGATCCGCACCGGCCAGTCTCGCCCCGCGAATGGCGGTTTCCCGCCGCGCGATCCGGCCGAGCAGGAATGCGAGTGCGGGCAACGCCATTCCTGCCAGGATCGGGACGACCGGGGCCACCATCAGCAACTGCTGCCAAAGGGCATCCAAATCAGTATCCCTCGAGCACCATGAAGTCGGCAGACTCGCCGTAGAGCGGGGATTTTCGGTCGATGCGGGCGCACAATCGGTTCGCGGCGCCACAACGCCTAAGCTCGATGCGGCCACCCTCGCGCGATAGCTGGGCGACCGCGGCCGAGAGCTGATCAAACGTCTGCCGCGCCTGGAGCAGTTGCGCGCGCGAAGGCATCAACATCCAGCTCAGCAGTGCCGGCAGCAATGCGCATCCCGAGACGACGCCAAACGACCACCTCGCAACGCGAATCGATGAGGCACGATGCACTTGCGCGAGGTGCTCGGCCACGCGCGAGCCGCCCGCCTGCATGAGCGCCCGCTGCACGGCTTCGACCACAGACGCATCAAGGTCCCGGGACCTGCTCTCAAGACTCGCCAGCATGCCGTGGAGTTGTGCCTGTTGAGCATGGATTGTCTCCAGGATTCGATCCGGTTCGACTGGTGCATGGTCGGCGCAAGCGTCAGATTTCATAGCCGGCATCGCGCTGGTGGGTGCGGTCCGGGGCTGCTTCGCGGACGGGGGTGAGATGAACGCGCAGCCATTCAGGCCGCGAGGCGACTTTCAGATACCCGGTCAGATCCGGTAGCTGTTCGATTTCCGAGGGCAGGATCGCCGCTTCGACCGCGACTTGCTGGCTGTTGGTCCGCACGCCAAACACATCAAGCGGGCGTCGCGAGCGCGAGTGCATGGTTCTGAGGATTTCGCGATCACCAATCAGGCTCGATGCGAAGCGGGCGGTCCCACCCCCTTCGCTGGCCGAGGAGCGGAGGATCAGGGAATTCGCGCAGTTTTCCACTAGCGTGTGTGCATCGCCATTTCCGTACGTGCTTGAAACTTGTGCGACCGACTGAAATCCCAGCACGCAACGGCCGCCAAATTTGCGCAGCCGTGCCAAGGCATCCTTCAGACCATCGATCTGCCCGACTGCGTCGAGTTCATCGACCACAAACCAGAGCCGGCGCCCAGGTCGTGCGTCATTCATCGCTTCGAAAATGGACAGCCGCATCCAGGCCGATATCTGTGAGCGCAGGGCCGGGATCTGTCCCGCCCGATACGGGATGAACAGCACACCGCCCGTCGTGCCGGTGCCGTCGCAGTCACGAACCCAATCTCGCACCGAGAATTTCTGTTGGCGCTGCTCGCCCACGTATTCCAGGGCGGTGACGGCCGAGCTGGTGACGGAACGGATGGAGTCGAACATGCGCACGTTGTGCTCGTCCAGAAAGGGTTGGGCCGCCGTTCCTGCGAGCAGTGCACGCAACTCCCGCGGCTCGGCGACGACTATCAGCCGATGCAGCTCGCCAACATCGTCGAGGCCGGCCTCGTGCGCGCGACGGGTGACCGCCGTGAAGAAGGTCCGTGCGTACCCGCGCCAGCTGCGATCCAACCCCTCATGATCCGGAATCAGCGAACGTGCCAGCTGCTCAATGTCATAGGGTGTGCGAATCTCGCCGAAAAGATCCCACTTGCGTGAAGCCTGCTCGAACGGGTTAAGCATCACATCGCCCCTTTCTGCCCGAAAGAAGCGACGCATGTAGCCCCCATCCGGATCGGCGATCACCGCCCGGTCCCCCCTGGCCAGCGCCGCAGCGAGAATCTCCGCGATCGCGGTGCTCTTGCCCGTGCCGGTCGTGCCGATGATCTTGAAGTGCTTGGTTTCATCGCTTTGCGCGATTGGAATTCCGGCAATAGTGATGGCCGCATCACGGCCTCGTCCCGCGCGCTCCCGGTGCGGCCGGATGTGCATGGCAGGCCTACTGTCGAGCACCACCGTGCCACGGCGATGCTCGGCGGCGGCGCGCGGCGGCTTGGCAAGGAACCTGCCCGACATATATCCCAGGCCGACGGTGACGGCGGCACCCGCGGCGGTTGAAATCGCCCCGCCTCCCAGCGACAGCCCAAGCGCCGCGCTCAGGCTACCGGCAGCGGCGAGGCCGGCGCCTGCGGCGACGGTGACGGCTGCGGCGTAGACCGGCGCCGCCAACAGACGTCTCAACGGGGCGCCATTGCGGATCATGGCCACCACCATGGGTGTGGCCACCACCGCATAACCGAACGCGAGTCCAGAACTACCTTGAGTTGCCGATGCCAGCGTACCTAACATCGCACGACGGTCGCACAGCAGGCGGCGCGGTGCACGGTGCGAATCCGCCGTGTTTGTTCAACAATGATCCGTCATGCGGGCTCACCAGCGGCGGGTCATCGGTTCAACTGCCGCTGGGAACGCCAGAATTCAATTTGACGCTCGCGAGTGTCCGACAATTGCATTCGTACAGCGGTCCGAACAGCGCACGCCCCATCGCCGCTGCACGTCATGGTCTGCTGCTGCTGGCCGCCGGCACAGCCCCTGCGGACGGCGGGATCCCGATGATTCGCGGTCACCGGGCGGCCGGGTCGTGCCGGGTTGGAGAGGACCGTGAGGGCATGCTGCGACGCTCCCAGGCTGATTCGTTGCGCCTGCGCACCAGATTTGCTGGCCGGTGCCGATTTTCCAGTGTTGACAGCATCGGTAAGTCGCGCTTTCACCGTGCGGAAGCCCGGTTTCCATGCCGTTTCATTGGCACCCCGCAAAACTTCCCTACGGGGCTGCCTGTTGAGATCTCAAGGGCATCGGGTTGTGAGCCTCTTGACACACTGCTCGCCACGCGTAATTATGGGAGCGCTAACACGACGCGGTGAGGAAGCGCGGCTCGGCAATCAGCTTGAGCCTGTGAACTAACGACCGCGCGAAGGGTGGACCCGAAGGGGCGGGACTATGCGAATCGAGAGGGGGAAGCGAGCCGGTTCGTCCGCGCTCACCGCAACAACAACCGGGCCGACAAGGTCAGCTGCGTGTGCTTCCGCGTCTCGTCGCATGCGCCGCTCCTCAGCTTAGTAATCATCATTAATCGCTTACCGTGAACGTGCGGCAAGTCTTGCGCCATTTGCTCGAGGCTGCAGCCGGCGATCCGTCCGTCGCAAGGGGAGAAGTTTCCAGTGAAGAATATAAGTTCGAATAGGCAGATCCGTGGGGTAGTACGTGCCGTCCTGGGCGGTGTCTCGAGCGCCGCTGTGTGTACTCCGCTCTTTGCGCAGACCGCGCCGCCGGCGAGCACGCCACAGTCGGGCGATGATCAGTTGCAGGAAGTGGTCGTCACCGGTATCCGTGCCTCATTGCAAAGAAGCATGGATATCAAGCAAAACGCCATCGGCGTGGTGGATGCGATCTCCTCGGAGGACATCGGTCAATTCCCGGACGCCAACATCGGTGACGCCATTGCGCGCATCCCGGGCGTGACGGTGAACCGCGGCAGCCTCAACTACGCGAGCGCCGCCGGCGCGCCGACCTCTACTGGCGCCACGCAGGGAATCAATGTTCGCGGCTTCGGCGGCTCGTTCAACGAGGTATTGCTCGAGGGTCGCCCGATCGCTTCGGGTAACGGTCAGACCTTTAACTTCGGCGACTTCAGCGCCGTCTACGTCTCGGAAGTGGACGTTCTGAAGACCCCCGACATGGCCCTGTCCACGGGTACCGTCGGTGCAAGCATCAACGTCAAGTTCCCGAATCCGCTCGACCAGCCCGGGCCTCACGCCCAGATATTCGGTCAGGCGAACGACTATGAACTGGCCAGCTCAGTCAGGCCCGGGTTTGGCGCGCTGGTGAGCGACACCTTCTTGGATGGCACGGTCGGTATTCTGGTCGACTTCGACTATCTGGACAGTCATATCACCAACCACCATCAGGACATTGTGGGCTGGAAGGGAACGTATCTTGGATGCTCCACTTTCGCTGTCAATCCCAGTGGCTCCGGTTGCGCATCGGTAGGCACCGGTGCCACCGGCACCAGCGCTGTTCCCTCCTGGTATCCCCAGGACATGGCGATGTACCTGGAGAACATCGACTCGCGACGCAAGGACGGGCGGGTGGCAATACAGTTCCATCCGACGGATGCCGTGCTGGTGACTTTGGATGATAATTACTCTTCCGACGACGAACACGACTCACGTTGGCAGCGCAGCACCTGGTTTGGGTCGTTCGGCGGCGCGGTTCAGGATGGCAACGGCACTCTCACAAGCTTTGATTCCGCCGGGCCGACCGATTTCAACTCCTTCGTCGCCACCAATTACATCGTCACCAATACACCGGGCGTCAACGTCAAGTGGGACGTGACCGATCATTGGTCGGCGGTGCTCGATGCCGACCAGTCCGAATCACAGTACAACCCGAACGACGGTTACACCGACATTGATGCTGACGTGGGCTACGGTGGCGGGACCAACAACTATGTGGGCGGCCTGACCCTCAATCCCAGCGGCAGCGTGCTGCCTTACTGGAGCGCCTACGGCCCGAATACCGCGGCGTCGGGCTCCTCGGCCGTCGCTTCGGCGAACTACAACGGGCTGAGCCCGTTCATTGTCGGGTCGCATGTATTGCCGCTGCAAACCCAGCAGAATACCGACAAGATCAACCAGGTGAAGCTCGAGGTCACCTGGAAGACGGACGACACCAAGGTCAATTTCGGCGCCCAGTTCGTCGATGACCTGTGGAACACGAACGAAAGCGACACCTTCACCAACAACTACTGGCAGCTGTGGTCGGGTTACGGGCCGGCCTCGGGCAACAGCGTCGGTCAGGTGCTGCCTGCGAGTCTGTTCACGGCGGTCAGCATCACGCCGTGGATGCCGGGGTACAGCGGCGCCAGCAACCTGCCAGCGAGTCTGCTGAAGTACAACCCGTACGCGGTGCTCAGCTACCTGGAGGGGCAGCCGGTCAACGCCGGATTCACGCCGTCGAATGGTGCAGGCCCCTATACGGGCGGCACACCCGCGGAAGAATTGAGCCCGGGTTCGGTGCAGCACGTGGACCGCTCGAACTTTTCGCCGTTCGTCACCGCGACGCAGGACGTGAAGCTCGGCGACATGAAGCTGGTGATCAATGGGGGCGTGCGGTATCAGAACACGCAGGAGACGATCGCGGGTATCGCGGCGCCGCTGGTGGCGGTGGCGTGGCAGGGGGCAGGCGATCCGACCGCCTATGCATTCACCACGGGCGCGAACACGTGGACCACGGTCAAGAACTCCTACCATTACTTCCTGCCGTCGTTGGACTTGAATCTGCTGGTGACCCCGGAGTTGAAGGTGCGGGCGGACCTCTCGCGCACGGAGGATGCGCCGCCCAACGGGCAGCTCATTCCGAACACGACGTACGGCGGGCGTGTCAATGCCCTCACCGCAACGGGCAACAATCCAGGCCTGCTGCCGTATCTGTCGAACAACTTCGACCTCGGTGCGGAGTGGTATTACGGAGCGAACAGCTACGTCTCCCTGGACGCGTTCTTCAAGCATGTCACGAACTTCCCCACCTCCAGCGTATCGTCCGTGACCGTTCCCATATCCGACCCTGCTCCGGCCGTAAACCCGAACAACGGCACGCCACTTTCGAATACAACCGGCAAACCGTTGGTGTTCTCCGAGACCACGTACACCAATGCGCTGGCGGCGAACGTGGATGGTTTGGAGTTCACAGTGCAGCAGGCGCTGTGGCTGGGATTCGGAGTGCAGGTGAATGGTACGTACGTGCACACCAATAAGAACTTCAACAATGAGAGCCTGACTTCGAATCAGTTCGCCCTGCCAGGCGTCGGTAACTCGGCCAACTTCGTTGGCTACTACGATGCGCACGGACTGCAGGCCCGACTCACGGTGCAGTGGCAGGGGACTCAGCTGCTGGGGCTCGGTCAGGAACAGGGCGGCGGTGCCTTCGGCAACGAACCGGTGTACCTGGCGGCCTCGACGGAGCTGGATTTCAGCACGCAGTACCAGATCACGCAGCATCTGGCCGGTTATTTTGAGGCTCTGAACCTGACGGACAGCATCTACCACAGCTATGGACGCTTCTCCAACCAGACGCTGAATCTGGTGGAAACCGGCAGGTCGTTTACAGTGGGCTTCCGCGCGAAGTTCTAGATTCAAGACCACCTCGATCTGTGCTTTCGGGGCCGCCGCGGGGCGGCCCCTTTTCATTAACGTGATATTCTTGCGTGCAGGATCTGCGGAGCACAGCCAGTGGTGGAAGCGGTACATTCAGTCGTTATAGTGGGTGGCGGAACGGCGGGCTGGCTCACCGCAGGCATCATCGCCGCCCGCCATCAGGCGCGGATCAAGGCGGGCAGCTTCCGCGTGACGCTGGTGGAGTCACCGGACATCAAGATCATCGGGGTAGGGGAAGGCACCTGGCCGACCATACGCTCTACCCTGCATCGAATGGGCGTATCGGAGACCGCGCTGTTCCGGGAGTGCGATGCGGCCTTCAAGCAGGGAGGGGAGTTTGCCGGCTGGATGAATGGCAGCGCGGATGACGCTTACTATCATCCCCTGATGCTTCCGCATGGCTTCTCGCAGGTGAACCTCGTGCCGCACTGGCTGCATGATGGGGACGGGCGCAGTTTCTGTGATTTCGTGACTCCCCAGGGACGGCTCTGCGACGAGGGACTCGCACCGAAGACCATCACCAATGCGGAATTTCGCGGACCTGCCAACTACGCCTATCATCTGGATGCAGGCAAGTTCGCCCCTTTTCTCGCCAAGCACTGCGCCGAGAAGCTCGGCGTGCGCCATGTGCTGGCGGACATCACGGAAGTCAAGCAGCGCGAGTCCGGTGACATTGCATGCGTGCTGACGCGGCAGGCCGGGTCAATCGCGGGTGATCTGTTCGTCGATTGCAGCGGCTTCGCGGCGCTGCTCATCGGAAAGACACTTGGGGTTCCGTTCAAATCCTGCAGCGACATCCTTTTTTGTGATACGGCGCTCGCCGTACAGGTGCCGTTCGACTCACCGGATGCGCCCCTGGCCTCGCACACCATCGCCACTGCGCATGATGCGGGTTGGACCTGGGACATCGGACTGCCGACGCGGCGCGGCGTGGGTTACGTGTACTCGAGCCGGCATGCCACCGAGGAGCAGGCGCGCGAGACGCTGTTGCGCTATATCGGAGTGCAGCACAAGGATTTGCCGGTGCGCAAGATCCCGATCCGTGCCGGTCATCGTGAGCTGTTCTGGAAGAACAACTGTGTTGCGATCGGACTGGCAAGTGGCTTTCTTGAGCCGCTCGAGTCCTCCTCCATCGTGTTGGTGGAGCTGTCCGCGAAGCTGTTGGCGGAGCAGATGCCCGCGTGCCGGGAGGTGATGGACATCGTCGCCAAGCGCTTCAATGAAGTGACGATGTATCGCTTCGGCCGCATCATCGACTTCCTGAAGCTGCACTACGTCCTCACCCAGCGGACCGACAGCGCTTTCTGGCGCGACAACGTCGACCCGGCGACCGTACCGGAGCGGCTGCAGGACATGCTGACGCTGTGGACGTACCAGTCTCCCTGGTCCTTCGACGAACTCGACCGCCTCGAGGAGGTCTTCCCTGCGGCCAGCTACCAGTACGTGCTGTACGGCATGGGATTCAAGACCAAAGTGGTGCCCGAGGAGACCGCCGACAGTGCGCTGACTGCCGCCCGCCTGGTGCGGGAGAATGATCAGGCTACTGGTGAGATGCGCGCGGGGCTGCCAAAGAACCGCGAGCTGCTGAACAAGATTTACCAATACGGCCTGCAACCCGTTTGAGCCCCTAAATGACGCGCATCGTTCCCCTAAACAAAGAGATCCATAAGTCACTCAGGGTCGATGGCCGCGCTTCGGCAGCCTACGGGGACAATCAGCGCTTTGCGCACGTGATCGCCAAGGAATTTCCGCTGCTCGTCGTGCACTACCCGATCCTGTTCACCAAGGATGCGAATACCGGCGAGTTCCACTGTGGGGTCATGCTCGGCTTCGACGAGGGGGAGAATCTGTTTCTCGAGGAATGGCGCGATCTTGAGTATTACCGGCCATTGGGCCTGCAACGCGTGCCGTTCTATGCCAACGGACCGGACGTTGCGATCGACCTCGATCACCCGCGCGTCGGTGTCGAGGACGGCATGACGCTGTTCACGGAATTCGGCGAACCCTCGCGTTACCTGCAGCGCATCATCTGGGCCTTCCAGGACTTAAGCTCCGGTATCGAGGTCACGCGCTCCTTCATCACCAGCCTCTTGCAGCTAAAGCTCATCGAGCCGATCTGCATCGAGGCGGAGTTCGACGATGGCACGACGCGCGAGTGTGCCGGCCTATACACCGTGAACCAGGAGGCCTTGAGCGCGCTGCCCGATGAGACGGTAGTCCTGCTGTTCCGGCTCGGTTACCTGCGCCTCATGCACCTCATGATCGCCTCGCTCAAGCAGTTCCCCGTCCTGGCCCGCAAGAAGAATGGCCGCATGCTCAAAGCCACCGAAACTCTCGCGGGCGTGCGCGCATAGGCGCACCGTCCAACGGTCATCCATGTCCCGCACGCCAACCGAGATCGCCGCCCGGGACCTGACGCGGGAGCGCTTTGTGCGCGAGGTCGTGGCGGGGTGCCGGCCGGTGGTCCTGCGTGGTTTGGTCGATGAGTGGCCCGCGGTGCGCGCGGCGCAGGAATCGCCGCGCGCGCTCATGAGCTACCTGTCGGCGTTCGATGTGGGCGCCAAGATTGAGGTGTTCTTCGGCGATGCCGCAATCGCTGGTAAGTACTACTACGGTGAGGGCTTGCAGGGCTTCAACTTCGAGCGCCGGGTGATGGGCTTCGGCGCTGCGATGCAGGCGATCGTCGCTGCGGTCGAGGTTCCCGCGGGAAGATCGGTCTATGCCGGGTCCGCGCCCTGCAAAGAGTGTCTGCCGGGATTCGCGCCTGGCAATGCCATGCCGTTGCTCGCGACCGAGACGCCGCCGCGGATCTGGCTCGGCACGGCCTCCAACGTGTCGAGTCACTACGACACCTTCGACAATCTGGCCTGCGTGATCGCCGGACGGCGCCGTTTCACGCTCTATGCGCCCGAGCTCATCGGCCGGCTCTACGTAGGTCCCATCGACCGCACGATGGCCGGACCGCCCGTAAGCCTCGCGGCATCCTCACCGCAGGATGACGCGCGCTTTCCTCTGTTCCGGGAAGTTCGCGAGCAGGCCTGGGTGTGCGAGCTTGGGCCCGGTGATGCCCTGTATTTGCCGAAGCTGTGGTGGCACCAGGTCGAGTCCACCGCAGCGTTCAACGGCCTTGTCAACTACTGGTGGGACGCGTTTGCCGCAGGGCCGGATTCGCCTTACACCAGCCTGCTGCTCGCCCTGATTACCATCGCGGAACGGCCGCCCGCAGAGCAGCAGGCCTGGAAGGCATTCTTCGACCACTACGTATTCCGCAGCCACGGGCACCCGCTCGCGCACCTGCCCCCCGAGCAGCGCGGTGTGCTCGGGCCTTTGCAGCCGGACAACTACGCCAACATTCGCGCGCGCGTCATGCAGCTGCTGCGCGGCCGCTGATCCGGGCCGGAGTCGAAGCGCCGTCATCTTCATTTCCGGACCACGTCGCGCACGATGGCGTTCGCCACCTCGCTGCGTTGCGTCTTGGATACCTGTTCCGTTGCGTACAGCGACTTCAGGAAGGACTCGTCCCAGTCACTGAGGCCATCGGGTGCGGCCTGCGGTGCGCCGTCGAATAGCTTCAGGATGGTCTGGGCATCATCCAGGTGCGCACCCGGTTTGATGTCCGCCAGACCCACCATCGCGACGTAGTCGGCGAATTGCCCGCGTGAGACTGCCTGCAGCCGCGCCTGATCGACGATGACGAACACGTACGAAAACGACCAGGTCTTGCTGAGCAGAATGTGGCTCGTGCGGTCCAGATCGTTATAGATCGGAGCGCCCGCGAGCGCGGAGCCGCCGAGCAACTGCGCCGCGTTCGGCAGCCCCTGGTTTGGGGGCGTGCCCTCCGGCGTTCTCATGCTGGTGTTGTACCAGACGCGCACGGGGCGTGGGGTCTTGATGAACTCATCGACGACCGTAGGCGTCGCCTCGCCAAACGTGACGTTGCGCTTCTGATTCGCCATCGCCTCCAGCAGCTGCATCGGTTGCGGGGTCACATAGATGAAGAGGTTCGGGCGACAGTGTTCACCGGCGAGCGGGACTTTGGCTGCGATTGCGATTTCCGAGATGCGCCCCAGCGCGAATTCGCCTTCCGGCCGGGGCAGGCCGGTGATGAGCGGGCAGACCGGATCCTGCCAGCGGGGCAGTCCCTCATCGTTCTGGCGAACCGCGATCTGATTGACGAACTTCAAAACCCGCGGCGCCAGTTTGGCGCGATTGGCCGTCACGGTGACCTCGGCAGGCGCCGAAGATGGCGCGGCCGCATACCCCGGATGCGCGGCGGCCAGGAGCGCGGCGGCCGGGAAGAAGAATTGCGCCAGTTGTGGCATTAAATCAATGAGTTGCGCGAGTTGCGTGTCGCGTTACTTCATATTGAGGGCGGCGCGCAATTCCTTGGCAGTCAGGAGCTTCACATAGACGGGTGATCCGACATCGAAGCGGTGGGCCTGGGAAAGATCGCCGACGATGACCGGGTCAAAGCCGGCATCGCGCACGAGCGCGGCCGCTTGCTTGAGTGCGGCAGGGTCATCCCCCGCAAGCGGAATTGCAATCCGCTGACCGGGCCGGTTCGACTGCGTGAGCAGATTGCCGGCGATGATGGCATTGAACGCGCGCACCAGCCGCACCCCGGGAAGAAATTCCTTCGAGGAAGGACCTGCCCCTTTGACGCGTGCGGCATCCGCCATCGGGCCGTCACGCTCGGGATAGGGGTTGCCCGCATCCAAGACGACCTTTCCGGCCAGCTGCGTCGCATAGTCGTGGCCGACTTGGGGTGTCGAGGCATACGGCACCGCAAGCATGATGACCTCCCCGAAAGCTGCGGCTTCGGCCGGTGTGCCAACGCGCGCCTTGGGTCCGAGCTTTGCGGCCAGTGGTGCCAGGGTTTCCGGGTGGCGCGATGAAATCATGACTTCGTGACCGGCGCGCACCCAAAGTTCGGCGAGCGGCGCGCCGATTTTACCGGTGCCGATGATGCCGATACGCACCGGCGGCGCTGCATCGGTTGCAGCGAAGCCGATCGATGCCAGCAATACGGTGGCGGCCAACGCCAGGGGCGACCAGCGCCCTTTGATTGACCACGTTGCGGTGCGTGTCATGAACGGACTCCTCCATGGGGATTCATAACACTATGCCGGGGCGGGGATATGTTGCAAGACATCACAGTCGGCGAGGCGGATTGGCGTCCCTCTGGCAATGGCGGCAATGACCTGCGGCATAAACTCCACGCGGCGCACGTCACCGGCGGCGGTGATCGGTGCGGTGAGACACCGTGGGTTCGAATCCGGTGTTTGTACGGTAGCGAACTGAATACCACGGGGGCCTAGGCGATCATGCCTGAGCTGCGCCGGCGTGGGCGCAAGTGCGCTGAGGAGATTGCAGAATATGAACCCTTTCGTACCTACCAGGATGTTGGGCGTACTGTTCGCGATAGTGCCCGCGGCACTGCTGGCTCAGAATGCGCAGGCGCCGGCGGGCCCGGCTGGCGCTGCGGCGATGGCCTACACGCAAGAGTCGCCGGCTCAATTGCAGCAACTGGTAGCACCTATTGCCCTGTATCCCGATAGGCTCGTGGCACAGATTCTGGCGGCCTCCACGTTTCCCGAAGAGATTGTCGAGGCGGACCGATGGGTGCAGGCGAATCCCGACCTAAAGGACAAGGCCCGCGGTCAGGCCGTTGACCAGCAACCCTGGGATGCCAGCGTGAAGGCCCTGACGGCCTTTCCGACGGTCCTGGGAAATATGGACAAGAATCTTTCCTGGACCTCCTCATTGGGTGACGCGTACTACAACCAACAGCAAGAACTGATGGATGCGGTACAGGTCATGCGGGAGCGCGCGCAGCAGGCCGGGAACCTGAAGAGCACGCCGCAGCAGGCCGTGTCGGACCGGAACTCGACGATCAGTATCGAACCGGTCAATACCGAGATCGTCTACGTGCCGGCATACAATCCTTGGATTGTGTATGGCGATCTGGTGCCGGTGTGGCCGCAGTGGTACGCCTATCCCGGAATTTTCTTTGGCGGTCCTTATCTTGCCTTTGGTGTCGGCTTTGGCATCGGCTTTCTGGGTGACTTCGGTTGGGGCTGGTCGAATTGGGGATTTGATTGGGGGCGCCACGCGGTTCTCTTCAACCGCAGCCGCTACGTTTCCCACAGCGTCACGTTCTATAACCGAAACAATTTCTACCGTTCCGGCGGCGGGCGCGGCGCGGCCGTCGATCACCGTGGTGCGGTGGGCAGACCTTTCGAAGGCAATCCTGGTGCGGCTCGCGGCTATGCCGAACCGCACGGTCAGAGCGGAATGCGCTCGGGGGCCTTCAGCGGTTTTGACCATGGTGGCCAGGCACGCGGCCTCTCGGAGCGCGGCCGAGCCAGCGTCGGGGGTGGCGGCTCCCGCGCAGGCGCAGCGGGAGGTTCTCGCGGTGGGGGCGGGTCCCGTGGGCATCGGTAATCGAAGTCGACTTAGAACTGGAGAATGCCCCATGCGCCGAGCAATACTGAAATTCGAAACATCCCTGACGATCGTTGTGGTGATGGCATGGTGCGCCAACCTCGCGATGGCGCAGGATCAGAAAACTTATCCGTCGCCGGCGGCGGCGAGCATCGCACTCTTCAACGCCGTGCAGGGCAACGATGAGCGGGCGATGCTCGAAATTCTCGGACCGCAGGCCGGAGCAATCGTCTCATCGGGCGATGACACCGCGGACGCCAGTGACCGCGCCACCTTCGTGCGCCGATATCAGGAAATGCACCGCCTGGTGCGCGAACCGGACGGCAGCACGATGCTCTATGTCGGGGCGCGCAATTGGCCCATGCCCATACCGCTGGTCACCGTGGGGGACGCCTGGCGTTTCGACACCGAGGCAGGCAAGCAGGAAATCCTCTACCGGCGGGTCGGGGGAAACGAGGTAGCGACCATTCGGATTTGCCAGGCATTGGTCGCGGCACAGAAGGAGTACTTCGCGCTGCGGCACGGCCGCTACGCCGCGCAGTTCTTCAGTGACGCGGGTCAGCACGATGGCCTGTATTGGCAAGCGGTCACCGGCCAGCCCAAAAGCCCGATTGGCCCATTGGTCGCCGCGGCGGATGCAGGAGGTGGCGGGCGAAGGATTGACGAGCCACCGAGTGCCTACCATGGCTACCTGTATCGTATCCTCACGCAACAGGGGGGCAACGCCCGCGGCGGCGCCAAGAGCTACGTCCGCAACGGGAAGATGACCGCAGGTTTCGCTTTCATCGCTTATCCGGTGGAATACCGCTCCTCGGGCGTGATGACCTTCCTCGTGGATGCGGATGGAGTCGTGCACGAAAAGGATCTGGGCCCGGACACGGCGCGCCTCGCGCAGGCCATGTCGGCATACGACCCTGATTCGAGCTGGCGGCACAGTGAGGACGAGCAGGAGAAAACGGCGGCGCGGCGCGATCCCTAAGACCAGGCTCGCCGCCGCTGCAGCGGCGGCGACTTAGTCGACGGCCGGTATCGTCACCAAGGTAAGCACTCGCGAGCCGAGTGTCGCCCCGTCTCCGGCCGCATTGATGACCACGTAGAAGGTTTTGGACGTATGCCGCCGTGGGTCGGCGACAATTGGCACCAGCAGGTGTGTCTCCGGGTCGCCGGCGGGCATGTATTCGGTGCGCGATGTGACAGGCACGAAATCCTGACCGGCTTTTGCCGTTCCCGGTTCCGTCGACCAGGTGAAGCTGACGCCACTTCGATAGTTATGGCGACGATGCACCGGCATGCTGGCCACCTCCTGCAGGGCGGGTACGTCAACCGTGCTGGCGCCCATTTCAATTTGAGCCTCCACCGGGGTCGCACTGCGCGGCGCCGCCATGGGCCGCCGGGCGTTCTGCACGGGTGCCTGGGTGGGTGCGAGTTGCGATTGAGTGCTCTGCGGAACCACAACGGGTGCGACCGCTGGAGCAGTCGTGGCCGCTGTCGGACTTGACGGGCTGAGCGGGGCGCCAGGTACCGCCTGCTTGGAGGAAATCGTGCTACCGCCTCCGGCATCGCCCAACACGCGCCCGATAAAATGGTACCGATCCTGCGCCCACCAGCAGGCGCCGGCAACCAGCGCTATTACGGCGCAGGTCACCCACGGCGCAACGGGTCGCCGTGGCGGCGGCTCGGCCATGAGGCGCGACAAAGGCGGCAGTTGCGCCGGGGTGGCCGGCATCGGAAAGTCATCCAGCCACACCTGCGCATCGGCCGGGCGATGCTTGAGATCAAAGCTCAGCCCGCCTTTGAGTGCCCGCCATTGCCGATTGGTGAGTCCCGCAGGGCGTCGCGGTGCTTGCCGCGCCTTGCGTGCCGCCAGCGCGTTGCGGAATTGGAATGGGTGCTCGCCGGTCAGCAGTACATAGCTGATACAGGCCAACGCATACACATCGTCGCTCGCGACGGGTCCTTTGCCCTCCAGCAAATCGCAACTGGCGAATGTCGGCGTGGTCATCGAGGCGCGCGAGTCGGCGTCCGGGTCGCTGTCGATGAAGGGCATCGGGGGGAAGGCGCTCACCTTGTGCGAGACGCCAAAGTCCAGCACGCGGATTTCGCCCGAATCAGTGACGAAGACGTTCGCGGGATTGAGGTCGCCATGCACGATGCCGCGCGAGTGGGCATAGGCAACTGCCGCGCCGATCTGTCGAATCATTGCGAAGGCGTACGGCCGATGCAGCGCGACGGCTTTTTGTTCGGCAATCATCCGGCTCAAGGGAACGCCGTCCAGTCGTTCCATGGTGAAGAAGGTGAGGTCCCCGTCCTGATCGAATTCGTGTACGCGAACTATGTTGGGATGCGACAGGGACTGCAGGATCTGAAATTCACGGCGTAACTCCGCCAACAGGTCTGGGCGCTGGATGACCTCGGTGTGCAGAACCTTAAGCGCGATGTTCTGGTCGCCAGGCTCACTGTTCAATCGATAAAGATCGGTCGCGGCATACACCGTGCCCATGCCACCGCGCCCCAATATCCCTTGCACGCGGTAGCGGTTGCGCAGGACATCGTGCACCGCGATGGCGTGTTTGGCAGGTGCGGGCACGGGTGGGGGTGCAGTACTGGATGCCGATGTAGGTGTAGTTCCAGGTGCAGCTGCACGGGCAGGCCGCGGCGCAGCAGCTGGCACCCCCACGATCGCGGCGGGTTGCGCAGCGTTGACGGGCTTGCGTTCCGGCGGGGTCGATGGCGCCACCTCGGCGGTACGCGCTCCTCCGATCAGGATTGATTGCAATCGATGGTTGAGGGCGCGGAAGTCCTCCACACCGATCCGATGTCGGCGATAGTACTGATCCACCAAGGCCAGCAGCTCCCAGCCCGAATCCGGATTCAATTCAATCGCAGCCGTAGCACCGCGAATCACGCTTTCCCGATCGCATTCGCCCTCGGCCAGCGCATCGAGCCACTGGGCGAATGTACGGCCACTCTCGGCCTGGGTCGGTTGAGTGGTTTGTTTTCGTTGCATGACAGCAGTAAGAGTACCCATTGAACGACAATACTGCCGTGCCCATTTGCGGACAAGGCGTGGCGGGTGCGACCGTCAGAATTCCCCTACGGAAGCCTGAACCAGCCGTTAGCGACACCTCGCGGCGATGTGACTGCTAAGTTGCTGTTTTGCTTGGCGCTCGCTCATACTGGTAAATGCCCACTTGCTTCTTACCTAACCGCCAGCCGCGGATTGCCCGCAATCGCGGAGTGAAAGAATGGCGTTTCGGCTGATCGACGTGGTCCCCTGGGGCCGTACTTTCGATGAGTACGTGGCCATGTTCGCCCTTGATGAGGCGGATCGGTCCAGGTCGATCCTGGGCTGCGGTGATGGACCGGCCTCCTTCAACGCGGAGGCACTGCAACAGAATGTAAAAGTGGTATCGGCGGATCCGCTCTATGAGTTCTCGGTTACCCAGATCCGCCAGCGCATCGCCGATACGGCGCCGGTGATTGCCCGACAGACCAAAGAGAATGCTCAGGATTTCGTGTGGAACCGCTTCAAGTCCGTGACTGAGCTGGTGGCGGTTCGAATGAAGGCGATGCAGATCTTCCTCGCCGATTTCGATGCAGGCCTGCAGCAAGGTCGTTATGTTCCCGCGCAGTTGCCGAATCTGCCGTTTTTCGAAGGCACGTTCGATCTGGCGCTGTGTTCGCATTTCCTGTTCCTGTACAGCGAGCATCATGACGCTCAGTTCCACATTCAGGCGCTGCGGGAGCTGTGCCGGGTCGCCCAGGAGGTGCGGGTCTTTCCGCTATTGGAATTAAGTGGCGCGCCCTCCCGGCACCTGCCCGAAGTGGTCAGTGCCCTGCAAGCCGGCGGATGCAACGTGTCGATAGAGCCGGTGAGCTACGAGTTCCAGAAGGGCGGCAATCAGATGCTGCGCCTGGTCGGCGCATGATTCATGCGTTGCACTGAATTGCGGCCTCACGCAGCGCGCCGACGAAGCGCTGCGCGAGAGCGTTGTCGGACTCGCGTCGCCTCAGGACGCCCAGCTCAATGAGCGCCGGGCGCCCGCGCAGGCGCTGATAGCTGACACCGGTGCGCTTCAGATTCCGCACCGAGGCTGGAACCAGGGCGACGCCCATTGCACAGGAGACCAGGCCGATCACGGTTTGCATCTGGCGGGCGTTCTGTACGATCCGCGGTGCAAAACCGGCGGCTCGGCAGCGACTGATGGTGAGATCGTAGAGCCCGGGTGCGATAGCGCGTGGCGGGACGATGAAGCTGGCTTTGGACAAGGTGCGCAGGTCGACACCGTCACCTCGTGCCGCGGCGTGCCCGACAGGCGCGGCGAGGATCAGCTCCTCGCGAAGGACACTCTTGAATTCCAGGTCCGGTTCCTCGACCGGCGCCAAGCCGATACCCAGGTCAAGGCGCGCCCCGCGCAACTCGCGGATCTGCGCGTCCGTGGTCAGTTCATGCAGCTGAACTTCGACCAGCGGGAATTGCGCCCGGAAGCTCTTGAGTGCCGGCGGCAGGATACTGTAATCAGCGATGGAGACAAAGCCCACGGCCAGCAGTCCCACATCGCCCCGCTCGGCCTGCAGGGCCTTGTTGCAGGCGCTCTCCAGACGGGCGAGCGCCGCGCGGATCTCCGCGTAAAACACCTGGCCTGAAGTCGTCAGCGACACGCCGCGGTTGGTACGCGCCAGCAGGCGCGTGCCGACTTCCTGCTCAAGATTCTTGATCTGGGTGGAGAGGGGTGGTTGCGACACGTGCAGGATCTCGGCCGCGCGGGAAAAACTGCCTGCGTCGGCGATCGCCATGAAGTACCGCAGCTGTCTGAGTTCCACTATTCGAATGTCATATAGAGAGTAGATCAAATACGTATTTGTACGTATACAGGACTGCGATCACAATTCCAATCCGCTGTCTTGTTGTCGGAAATAGCCATGCCTGCCTACCGCTCCCGTACCAGCACTGCCGGCCGCAACATGGCCGGCGCCCGCGCCCTGTGGCGCGCGACGGGGATGAAGGACAAGGATTTCGACAAACCGATCATCGCCGTGGCGAACTCCTTCACCCAGTTTGTACCGGGCCACGTGCACTTGAAGGATCTCGGTCAGCTGGTGGTTCAGGAAATAGAACGGGCGGGCGGGGTGGGCAAGGAGTTCAACACGATTGCCGTGGACGACGGCATCGCCATGGGTCACGACGGCATGCTCTACAGCCTGCCGTCACGCGACATCATTGCCGACAGCGTCGAGTACATGTGCAATGCGCATACTGCGGACGCACTGGTATGCATCTCCAACTGCGACAAGATCACGCCGGGCATGTTGATGGCGGCGATGCGATTGAATATTCCGGCGGTGTTCGTATCGGGTGGTCCGATGGAGGCCGGCCGAACGAAGCTTGCGGGCAAGGAGGTCGCCCTCGACCTCATCGACGCAATGGTGGCGGCGGCAGATGACACGGTGTCCGATGAGGACGTGCGCCAGATTGAACGATCTGCGTGTCCGACCTGCGGCTCCTGTTCGGGCATGTTCACGGCCAATTCGATGAACTGCCTGACCGAAGCGCTCGGTCTGTCGTTGCCGGGAAATGGCTCGCTGGTGGCCACGCATGCCGACCGCGAGCAGCTGTTTCGCAAGGCTGGGCGCACGGTCGTTGAACTGGCCCGCCGCTACTACGAGCAGGAGGACGCGCGTGCGCTGCCACGCAGCATCGCGAGCAAGGCTGCCTTCGAGAACGCCATGTCGCTGGACATCGCCATGGGTGGCTCCACCAACACAGTGTTGCATCTGCTGGCGGCGGCACAGGAGGGGAACATCGATTTCCAGATGCGTGACATCGACCGGTTGTCACGCAAGGTACCTAATCTGTGCAAGGTCGCACCATCCAGTCATTTCCACCTCGAGGATGTCCACCGGGCCGGTGGTGTGATGGGCATTCTCGGGGAACTGGACCGGGCGGGACTGCTCGACACTTCCGTGGCCACGGTGCACGCCAGCACACTGGCCATCGCCCTGGACGGCTGGGATTTGATGCGTACTGAGGATCCGCTCGTACAGGAGTTCTTTCGCGCAGGTCCGGCCGGTGTGCCGAGTCACCGCGCATTCTCGCAACGTTGCCGCTACTCTCAGCTGGACTTGGACCGGACTGCCGGTTGCATCCGCAACCTGCAGTCCGCCTACTGCAAGGACGGAGGCCTCGCGGTCCTGTATGGCAACCTGGCCGAACGCGGCTGCATCGTGAAGACCGCCGGGGTTGACGCGAGCATTCTGACATTCAAAGGTCCCGCGGTGGTGCTCGAAAGCCAGGACGACGCGGTGGATGCGATCCTGCGCGGACGGGTGAAGGCGGGGGATGTCGTCATTATCCGCTATGAGGGGCCCCGTGGCGGTCCCGGAATGCAGGAGATGCTGTATCCGACCAGCTACCTGAAGTCCAAGGGCCTAGGGCGGGTATGCGCGCTGATCACCGATGGGCGTTTTTCCGGCGGTACCGCCGGCCTGTCAATCGGGCACGTATCCCCCGAGGCGGCCGAGGGAGGCAGCATCGCGCTGATCAGCAGCGGCGATGTCATCGAGATCGACATTCCAAATCGCAGCGTGCGCGTTGACTTAAGCGATGAGGAGTTGCAGCGCCGCCGTGCGCTGCAGATGGCAAAGGGCTGGAAGCCGGCGACCGCGCGCAAGCGCCAGGTGTCAGCGGCCCTGAAGGCATATGCGAAGCTGGTGACCAGCGCCGATAAGGGCGCGGTTCGCAATGTGGATCTGCTGGCTGACTAGCGCCGGGCGGCATCCCGATGGTGGGCAGCAGGGCTGATAAGCTGTGGCCATGCGCTTCACTTTCAACGCAACACGCGTGGCACTGCGGGTGCGCGCGTGGCCGTGATCGCCTGCCCGCATCGGCCGGCCTGCGATGGCTGCCCACGATTTGGTGCGCCCGGCATTGCCGGGTCGGCACGGGAGATGCTCGATGAGTTGTCGCGCGCGCACGGCCTGCCCGTTGCGCCCGTCATTCCGGGACCCTTGAGCGGGTTTCGCCACCGCGCGCGCCTGGCGATCCGCGGGCGGCTCGGGTCGCCGAAAATCGGTCTGTTCGAAGCCGCCAGCCATCATGTCGTGCACATACCGAATTGCCGCGTGCACCACCCGTTGATCAACGAAGTGGCGTCCATCGTGCGCGGCGCACTCGCGGAGGCGAAAGTGACCTGTTACTCCGATCGGGCGCACATGGGTCTGGCCCGGTATCTGCAGGTGGTGGTTGAGCGAGGTTCCGGGTCGGCGCAGGTCGTCCTGGTGGCCAATACGGCCAGCGCGGAGCCGCTGGCACAATGCCTCGAGTTGATCCGGGCGCGCCTGGGAGCACGGCTGCACAGCCTGTGGCTGAACTTCAACCGCCAACCCAACAACGTGATTCTGGGCCCGGACTTCCAACACATCTGTGGTCCGGCGAGCGTCGTCGAAGAATTCGGCGCAGCGGCGGTGCACTATCCCCCGGGAGCCTTCGGACAAAGCAATCTGGAGGTGGCGCAGTTGATAGTGGGACATATCCGCGAGCGGATTCCGGCCGCCGCTCACGTTACCGAGTTCTATGCGGGCGTTGGCGCCATCGGCCTGTCGGTCCTCGACCGGACCAGTTCGCTGCGGCTAAATGAGGTGAGCCCGCAGTCACTGCAGGGACTTGAGCTGGGTCTGGCGCAACTTGAACCGCACAGGCGCGCGAAGGTCGAAGTGGTGCGCGGCACGGCCGGCGCCTCCTGCCACGCGGGGGATGGATCCCAGGTGATCATCGTCGACCCGCCGCGCAAGGGACTGGATCCGGATCTGACCCAATACCTGGCAGGTCATGCGCCCGAGCAGCTGATTTACATCAGCTGCGGTCTGTCCAGCTTCCTGAAAGATGTGGCCGGTTTGCTCGGCGGCGGGCAACTGCGCTTGGCGGAGCTGACTGCCTTCAATTTGCTGCCCTTCACGGATCATGTCGAGACAGTAGCCAGCTTTCGGCGCATCTGACTTGCTAAAAATCCCAATAATGTCGCACACTTACACCAGTAACCTAGAAAAGTCGGACCCATGACGGACAAACCCATTCGCTACGGCATGGTGGGCGGCGGACCCGGGGCCTTCATCGGTGCCATCCATCGCATGGCGGCGCGGCTCGAGGGCCGTTATGAACTGCTGGCCGGCGCCTTCTCGAGTGACCGTGAGCGCGGGCGTGCCGCGGGCTCCGAACTGGGCGTTGCGCCACAGCGCACCTATCTCGGGTACGAAGAGATGGCGCAATCTGAGGCCTCACGGCCCGATGGCATCGAAGCAGTCGTGATCGTGACGCCCAATCATCTTCATTACCCGGTGGCCCGGGCATTCCTGGAGGCAGGCGTGCATATCATCTGTGACAAGCCACTGACGACCACGGTCAGTGACGCGTTGGCGCTTCGTGATCTTGTCAAATCCACCGGCAAACTTTTTTTCGTCGCCTACACTTATGGCACCTATCCGATGGTGTCGCAGGCACGGGAGATGGTCCGTGGCGGACAGCTCGGCACCGTGCGCGTGGTCCAGGTGGAATATGCGCAGGGTTGGCTGTCAACGGCGCTTGAGACACAAGGATCGCCGCAGGCCCGCTGGCGGACAGACCCGGCGCTTGCCGGACAGGGCGGCTGTCTCGGGGATATTGGTACGCACGCGTATCATCTGGTTGAATACGTGACGGGGCTGCGCACGCAAAGTGTGGCCGCGGAGCTCACCCGCTTCGTGCCCGGGCGCAGGCTCGACGACAATGTGCAGGTCATGTTGCGCTTTGTCGGCGGCGCCAAGGGCTCGCTGTGGGCAAGCCAGGTCGCTGCGGGCGAGGATAATGCGCTGCGGATCCGGATCTACGGCGACCAGGCCAGCGTGTGCTGGGACCAGGAACACCCGGAGGAGCTGCGATTCGCGGCATTGGGGGCGCCCGCTCAGGTTCTGCGTCGTGGCGGAGCCGGCGTCGGACCCTGGGCCACGGGTGTGACACACTTGCCCGTTGGCCATCCCGAAGGCACGTTGGAGGGGTTTGGCCTGCTGTACAGCGAAGTGGCCGATGCCATTATCGCGGTTCGCGAACGGCGTCCCGTGCCGGCCATACGCGTCGCGACGATTGAAGAGGGGGTGGCGGGCATGCAGTTCATCGATGCCTGCGTGCGCTCGGCGCAGCGCGACGCGGCATGGGTGGCGCTTGCCTGAGGGGCACTTATTGGCATTTCGATGGTCGTAGCCCGTGACCGCAAATTATCAACTGACACGATAGAGTTCGAACCCGTATGAATATTTCCGTTTCGAGAAACGCCGGCACGCCCAATGCGGAAATCCGCGCGATCCAGGAGGCGGTCGTCAGCGCCTCAATCTGGGTGGCACCGCTGCGCCAGCAGTTTTCGCGGGTCATCGTGGGACAGCAGCATCTGGTTGACCGGCTGATGATTGGCCTGTTGACCAATGGCCATATCCTGCTCGAGGGTGTTCCGGGTCTTGGCAAGACTTTGGCATTGAAGACACTGGCGCAGGCGCTCGCCGTCAGTTTTCAGCGTATTCAGTTCACACCCGACATGCTGCCTGCCGACGTCGTGGGTACCATGATCTACAACCCGCGCGACGGTTCCTTCCAGACCAAACACGGTCCGGTATTCGCGAATCTGATACTGGCGGATGAAATCAACCGGGCGCCAGCCAAGGTGCAGAGCGCGCTGCTCGAGGCGATGCAGGAGCGGCAGGTGACCCTGGGCAGCGCGACGCATGCGCTGCCGGAGCCCTTCATGGTCATGGCCACCCAAAACCCGATCGAACAGGAGGGTACGTACCCGCTGCCCGAGGCGCAGGTCGACCGCTTCATGCTGAAGGTCATCCTCAACTATCCGACCCGCTCCCAGGAGCGTTCCATTCTGGATACGATGGGGACGACCGCCCCGGTGACGGTGGTGGATCCGGTCGTCGGTGGTGCGGACATCATGGCCGCCCGCCATGTGGTCAATCACATCTACATAGATGACAAGGTGCGCGACTACATAGTCGATCTGGTGCTGGCCACGCGTGATCCGCGCGCTTTGGCCAAGGAACTGGGCGGTTATATCCAATGTGGCGCTTCCCCGCGCGCGACGATCTGCCTGGGACTGGGCGCTCGTGCGAATGCCTTCCTTCACGGTCGTGGCTACGTCACACCCCAGGATGTCAAGGATGTGGCGCTCGAGGTACTGCGACATCGCGTGGTGGTCAGCTACGAGGCCGAGGCCGAAGACATCACCTCGGACCAGATCGTCTCGCGGATCCTGGAGAGCCTGCCGGTACCCTAGGCCGTTGCGCTCATGAACGAGGCCATTACACGGGACATTTTGCGCAAGGTGCGGCAGATTGAGATCCGCACCAACCGCATCGTCGCCGATTCACTCGCGGGACACTATCACTCGGTGTTCAAGGGTCGCGGCATGGACTTCGATGAGGTCCGCGAATATGTGCCCGGTGATGAGGTGCGCACCATTGACTGGAATGTCACGGCGCGCGCGGGTCGTCCGTTCATCAAGAAATTTGCGGAAGAGCGCGAGCTGACGCTGCTGCTGCTGGTCGATGTGAGCGCGTCGGGGCATTTCGGCTCCGGCGCCCAGAGCAAACGCGATGTTGCGGCGGAGCTTGCCTGCGTGCTGGCCCTGTCGGCCACGCGCAACAATGACAAGGTCGGCTTGGTGCTCTTCACGGACCAGATCGAATTGTACATTCCACCCAAGAAGGGCCGCCGTCACGTGCTGCGGGTGGTGCGCGAGATCCTGTTTTACCGTCCGACGCGGCGCGGCACCGATCTGGTCCAGGCGCTGGAGTTCGCGAACCGGATGTCGGGACGACGCTCGGTCGTGTTCCTGATTTCCGATTTCCAGACCGCGGGTGTAGGCGCGGACGCAAATTCGCCGCTGCGGCGTGCCCTGAGTCAAGCGGGCCGCCGACACGATCTGGTGGCGGTGAATATCCGCGACCCGCGTGAACAGTCGCTGCCCGATCTGGGCGTGGTCATCCTCCAGGATGCGGAATCCGGTGAGGTCATGGAGATCGACACGGGCCGCCGCCGAACCCGCGAGCTGTTCGCGACCATGGCGCAGAAGAGCCGTGAGGCACTGCTTCGCATGCTCAATGCCGAGGCCATCGACAGTCTGATGCTGACGACGGATCAACCGTACCTGGGTTCACTGATCAGTTTCTTTCGCAGGCGCGAGGCACGCCACCTGTGAATTCCTCCGCCCCCGACATCCACGATATCCATCCGCCGTACCTGATACCGCAGGATTGGCGGGTACCGGTCCTGATCGGCTCGGCCGTGGTACTCGCGCTGCTGCTGGCATGGTTTGGCTGGCGCTGGCTCAGGGCGCGCCGCCCACAACTGTCCCTTGTGCAACGTACACTGCTGGCACTTGAGGCCACCCGGCCGCTCATGGAAGGCGGTGATGCGCGGGCCTTTTCCGTGGCGGTTTCGGACATTCTGCGCGGATATGTCGAGGAGCGCTTCAAGGTGCAAGCGACCCAGCGCACCACGCCGGAATTCCTGCATGACTGCCTGAGGCAGGTCGGATCGGTGCTGCAGGCGCATGAGCAATCCTTGAGCGAATTCCTGAAGTTCTGCGATCTGGCCAAGTTCGCCCGCTGGTCCTTGAGTAGCGAGGAAATGCACGGCCTGCTGGCGAGCGCTCGGTATTTTGTGGAGTCCACCGGCGCCCCGGTTCCGAGCCGGACTGTTACGGTTACTGAAGCTGGAAATGTACCGATTCGCGAATCCTGAGCTGTTGTGGCTGCTGGCCATTCTGCCGCTGCTGTTGCTGTGGCGCGGTCGTCACGGTCCGGTTCCGGCCATCGAATATCCGAGCCTGGCGCTGGTGCGTGAGTTGGGCCGGCGCACGCGCAGTCGGGTCGGAGCCGTCCTTGCCGGTTTGCCCTTGCTCGCTGTGGCGCTATTGATCGTGGCGATTGCCCGCCCCCAGGCGGGTGAAAGCAATGCGACCGTACACGCAAGCGGCGTCGACATCATGCTGCTGCTGGACGTATCCGGATCCATGCAGTCGTTGGACTTCAAGCTGGACAATGTTCCAGCCAGTCGTGTCGATGTGGTGAAGTCCGTCGTGCGCAACTTCATCATCGCCCGACCCAATGACCGCATCGGCCTGACTATTTTTGCGGGAAGACCGTATCTGATCAGCCCCGTGACACTGGATCACGCCTGGCTGCTCGACAATCTCGAGCGCGTACAGATCGGTGACATCGAGGACGGTACGGCCATAGGCTCGGCGTTGGCATCGGGCCTGAATCGACTGCGCCATCAGAGCGCGAAGTCGAAAATTGTGATCCTGATGACCGACGGCCAGAACAATGCCGGCCAGATCCCACCGATCACGGCTGCCGAGGCTGCCCGGGCGCTGGGCATAAAGGTCTACACCATCGGTATCGGTGTGCGCGGCGAGGCGCCTTTTCCGGTGACCGATGCCTTTGGTCGCCGTCGCATCGTCATGGAAAAGGTGGACGTTGATGAGGAGACCTTGCGGCGGATTTCCGCCGCGACCAACGCCCGCTTTTATCGGGCGACGGATACGGACTCGCTGAACCGTATCTATGCGGAGATCGACAAGCTGGAGAAAACCGCTTTCACGATCCACAGCTATGAGCGCTGGCAGGAGCTTTTTGACTGGCCGGCGCTGGCCGCACTGGTCGTACTTGGACTGAGCCTGCTGTCGCAGTTTGCCCTGCGACGACGGATTCCGGCATGAACCTTGTCACTCACTTCGCGCAACCCCTGTGGATTGTGGCCGGGCTCATTGCCATGCCGGTACTGCTGCTGCTTTATGGGCGCTTCGATCAGCTGCAGCGCCGGCGCGTCGCAGCATTTTCGCTGGCACGGGACACGGACTCGGCCCACTTCGGCGTGTCGCCGCCGTTGCTGTGGACCAAGCGGACGCTGCTGGGTGTGGCCGTCTTCGCCGCCTGTGTGGCCCTGGCGCGGCCGCTGGGCGCGATGCGAATGGAGGAGAGCGAGCGGCGCGGGCTGGATATCCTGTTCGCAATTGACACCTCCCGATCAATGCTGACGCCGGATGTGAAGCCGGATCGGCTGACGCGGGCGCGCCTTGCGGTCGAGGATCTGCTGGATCAATTGAACGGCGACGGCGTGGGCCTGGTGGCCTTTGCGGGTGAGGCGTTTCTGCAGGCCCCCGTGACCACTGACTACGATGCCTTCAAAGAGTCCCTGGACGCCCTGGATACACACACGATTGCATTGGGCGGCACCGATATCGCCGCGGCCATCCGTCTCAGCGAGGCGACGCTGGCGCTGCGCGGCGATACGCAGAAAGTGATGGTGCTGCTCACGGACGGGGAGGATCTGGCCGGCGATGCATTGCTCGCGGCTCATGCTGCGGCGAAAAAAGGCATGGTGATCTTTTCGGTAGGGGTTGGCACCGCCGCGGGCGAACTGATTCCGATTCCGGACTCCTCCGGGGGCACTGAGTTTGTCAAAGACCCCGAGGGCAAGTTCGTCAAATCCCGCCTCGACTCGGACATGCTGCGACAGATCGCCGCCGCGACCGGCGGCGTCTATACCCCACTCGGACCGCAGGGCCAGGGGGTCGTGCGGCTGTACCAGGACAGGCTCAAGGGGCTTGCCCAACGCCAGCATGCCGATCGACGGGTGGCGGTGTATGCCGAGCTTTTCCAATGGCCCCTGGGCGTGGCAATTGCGCTGTTGAGTTTGGCGTGGCTGCTGGGCGTGAGCGTCCGTCGGCGCGTGCCGGTTGCCAGGCCCGCGATGGCCGCGCTGCTGGCGCTGGTCATCGGTGTTGCCATGATGGCCGCCCCGCGCGCCCGGGCCTCGCCGCTCACGGCGCAGAAAGAGTATCAACAGGGGCGGTACCTCGAGGCACAGCGTGAGTATGCGCAGAGCCTGAAGACCGATCCAAACCAGTCTCACTTACAGTTCAATCTGGGCGCCGCGGCCTACAAGGCGGGGGATTTCGCGGCGGCCGGCACTGCTTTCAGCAATGCTCTGAGGACGCGGGAAATCCCGCTTCAGCAAAGTGCCTATTACAATCTCGGCAATGCCCTGTTCCGTCAAGGAGAGAAGCTCGTCACGAGCGATCCGCAGTCCACGATTGCGACCTGGCAGCGGTCCCTCGGAGCGTTCGACACGGCATTGCAGCTGAAGCCCTCTGACGCTGACGCCAAGTTCAACCGAAACGTGGTGAAGACGCGGCTGGACGAATTGCGCAGGCAGCAGCAGCAACAGCAACAACAAAAGCAGAATCAGGGCGCAAAGGACGATCAGGACAAATCACAGGACCAGAAAGACCAGAAAGACCAGAAAGGGCAGCAGAGCCAGAATGGGCCGCAGGACCAGCAGCACCAACCGCAGAATCCGCAGCAGAATCAACAAGGCCAGCAGGGCCAGCAGAATCAACACACTCAACAACCGAATCAGCAGACGACGCAGAACCAGCAAGGTCCGCAGCCCGCCGGACCCACTAAAGCTGAGCCCAGTCAGCGGTCTGGCGAGGGTTCCGAGCAGGGTGACGCCGCGGCTGCGCAGGACATCGGTAAACCGGACCAGTTGTCACGCCTGGAGGCGGAGCAATTGTTGGATTCAGTCAAGGGCGAGGAGCGGCACCTGGCGGCGGCGCAAAACGGCAAGGCTGAAAACCGCGCTGCGCCGCTTCGGGACTGGTAGATGAGGCCGGCGATGCCACATTGGCGGATAGCGCGGCTGGCGGTGATTTTCGTCCTGTTGGCATTGGCCGCGGGGCGGGCGGGGGCGGCATCGCGGTATTCGGTAACCCTGGACCCACCGGGGTTTGGAGTCGATGAGGCGTCGGAGCTGACCATCACGGTCACGGGCGACGAAGATGCCGCGCCGATCATTCCGCATGTGCCGGGCCTGGTCATTAACCCGGACGGACAGTCAAGCTCAATCCAGCAGGTCAATGGCGCGGTGACCGCGATTTTCTCGCGTACCTATCGGGTGACGGCGGACCAGGAGGGCACCTATACCATTCCGCCGATCCAGATCGGGAACTACAGGTCCGCAGCGATGACGGTTCATGTGGGTGCCGCGGGAAGCGGGCGCCGCGCGCGTCCGAGCGGTGACGATTCGGACCAGGACGCTGCGCCGCCGGCCAACGCGGCCGCGGCCTTGCAGGCGGCGATGCCGATGATCAAGGTGCTTCTGCCCAAAGCCCAGATGTATGCGGGTGAACTCGTGCCCATCCAGGTCAAAGCGTATTTGCATGAAGGTGTCGGCGCGCGCAATGCGGGGCCACTGGCCGTGGTCGGGGATGCATTCACGGTGAACGGGCTGGACAAGCTGCCGGTCCGCAGTGAAGAAACGCTGGAGGGTATGCGTTACCTGGTATGGACCTGGAGTGCGGTGCTCGGTGCACTCAAGAGCGGTAACTATCCACTGGCCTTCGAATTGCCGGCCACGGTGAGTGTGCGGCTGCGCGGGCCGGACTCCGACATGGCTTCGCGGCTGCGGTCATTATTTGGGACGAACTCGGCCGGCGCGTTCATGGATGACTCGGCCTTCGCGAATCTCTTTGGGCGAGTCATCGAGAAAAGCGTCACGGCCAAGTCGGACCCGGTTGCCGTGACGGTGCTGCCGCTGCCGCTGGCGGGTCGGCCCGCGGATTTCTCTGGCGCCGTCGGGCAGTTCCAGGTTTCAAGCGAACTGGCACCCGCCTCCGGTCCAGTCGGCGATCCGCTGACCTTCAAACTGACCGTCACCGGAAAGGGCAATCTGTCCCGCGTCAATTCGGACGGGCTGCACGATTCACCGCAATGGCGCGCGTACCATACCGAGTCAAAGGTGACTGCCGACGATGACACGGGACACCAGGGCTTCAAGACCTTTACCCAGCCCGTCGTGCCGCGTCAGGCCGGGCGGCTGACCCTGCCGAGTCTGTCCTTCAGCTATTTCGATCCGGAAGCCGGCCGCTACGTCACGCGTGAGACCCAGCCCATCAGCGTGACAGTCACGCCGGCTGCGGGCCCAAGCCCGGCTGCCGCATCCCTTCAAGCCGCAAACACGGCCCCGGGTGGCACCGAGAATGCGGCAGGGGATACGCTGGCGCCAGATGTTGCGGTGACCGGATCCTATGCCGCAACCCTTGCGCCGTTGGTATGGCAACGCTGGTTCCTCGGCGCGACCCTGGCTCCGGTGCTGGGGATGCTGGCCGCGGTGACGATGATCAGGCGTCAACAGCGGCGTGCCGGGGATCCGACTTTGATGTTGCATGCCGCGCGTCTGGCCGCGGTGAAAATCAATCTCGAGACCATGGCGGCCGCCTTGCATCGTGGTGACTCGCCGGCCTTCTTCACCGCCGCCCGTCATGCCCTGCAGGAAAGGCTTGCGGACCTGTGGCAGGTGCCGGCGGAGTCGGTGGACCAACGCATGGTGGCTGAACGACTGCCGCAACAGGAAGGCGCGCAATTGCGCGCCATCTTTGCCATGGCCGAGAAGGCCACTTACGCCGGCGAGAATCCGGGCACGCAGGCCTTGCAGGAGTGGCAACGACGGGTACTTGAGCAGATGGATCGCCTCGAGGCGGTGCGATGAGGCTCGCGAGCCTGCTGGTGCTGCTGATGCTCGCATCCTCGAGTGCATTTGCCGATCCGACAGCGATCGCTGCGGCCGCGCAGGCGGCGGCTGGCGGGGACTATCGAGCGGCGGTGCGCGGTTACGAGCAGATCGTGGACAAGGAAGGATTCTCGTCACCGGTGTTGTTCAATCTCGGCAACGCGTGGCTGCGTCTTGGCAATCCGGCGCGCGCAATACTCAACTATGAGCGGGCGCTGGTACTGTCGCCACGCAGTGCGGCGATCGCAGCCAATCTGGCCGCGGCGCAACAGCGCGCCGGGCTGATGCCGCAGGGGGTGGGGCCGTGGCTGGCGGCGGCCCGCTACTTCAGCTTCGACACCTATCTGTGGGCCGGTCTGGGCGCCCTGTGGGTGCTGTGCGCTGCGCTGATCCTCATGTGCCTGCACGGCACAGCGCGCCGGATTGCGCGGCCGCTGATCCTGCTCGCGGTCCTGACGTTGTGCGTGAGTGCGGATGCGGCCGTACTGGAGTGGCCGGATCTGCAGCGCGCGGTGGTGATGGCACCGGCCGTGATGCATTTGGCGCCGGCACCATCCGCCGCAACCAGCGGAACCTTGCAGGAAGGGGAGGTGGTGTGGCTGCAGGGGCAGTATGCCGGGTTCAATTTTGTCCGCACGGCCGATGGCCGCACCGGCTGGCTCGCGGCGGCGGCGGCGGTTGCGGTTCGGGTAGTTCGCCCATGAGTGTGGCCCCGGATGAGGCTCCGCCGGAACTGGTGGATGTTCCGATGACGCAGTTGGCGCCCGACACGCTGCAGGCACTGGTGGAATCCTTTGTCCTGCGCGAGGGCACCGACTACGGCGAGCAGGAGGTGCCTCTGGCGACGAAGGTCGCGCAGGTCCTCAGGCAGCTGCAGCGTGGCGAGGCGCACATCGTTTTCGATCCGGCGACGGAATCGGTGGACATCCGGCTGGTATTGGGGAAATAGTGCGCTAGGCTGGCGGCTGAGGGAGTTGGTCATGCCGGTTGCGGGAAGAGGGGGCACAACGCTGGTCGTCCTGCTGACTGCTGTTTTTGCGCTATCTCAATCGGCAGCGGCCGAGCCGCTGTCGGCAACGATACCGGCTGTGCCGCTGGCCAATGCCGCCCCCGCGACTGCGGCGGAGGATGAGATTCAGGAAGTCAAAGTGACGGCGCGGGAGGCGCGCTACGTCGCGCCCACCTTACGCGATCGATTGGGCCGCATCTGGGCTCCCGTATACCTCAACGGCAAAGGGCCTTTCCGGCTGGTGCTGGATACGGGCGCCAGTCATTCCGCCGTCGTGGCCGAGGTCGTCGGCGATCTGGGCATGACCTCGAGCGGTGCCATGAGGCTGCATGGCGTCACCGGGTCGGCGACGGTTCCTTTTATAACCGTCAACACCTTTGTGGTCGGAGACATGGAGGAACAGTCGAAATTTCTGCCCATCGTGCCGGACGCCCTGGGCGGGGCCGATGGTGTGCTGGGCATGGAGAGTCTGGAGGGCAAGCGCATCGCCATTGACTTTCTGGACGACAAAATCTCGATCACACACTCGCACGCGACGCGCGCTGCGATGGGCTATGTGACCGTCCCCCTGATGCGATCGGCAAATGGTCTGTTGATGGCGACGGCGTACCTGGGCGCCATTCGCGTCAATGCGATCATCGATACCGGAGCTCAGGCCACTGTCGCCAACCCCGCGCTGCTGGCGAGACTGCAGGCCCGGCACCGGATCGGCAAAATGGTGCCCAGCTCCATTACCGGTGCAACCGATGATGTCCAGGCGGGCCAGGACACGCCCGTGCCGCCCCTCACCATTGGACCGATCAGCATCCAGGCGCCCTATATCACGGTAAGCGATCTGGACATATTCGAACGCTGGCACATGACCTCTGAGCCGGCCATGTTGATCGGTATCGACATCCTGGGCTTGCTGGACAGCCTGGTAATCGATTACCGGCGCATGGAGCTGCAGATCCGCACCCGACGTGACTGGGATCATCGCGAAATGCCATAAATGTGCCTTGGTTCGCGGTCCGCGGCCATAGCAGGAGGCATCCTCGCCGTAGCCATGGCCAAAGTGCGCATCCAGGAAGTCCGCAAACTACTGTTTTCGATTGAAACGGTGGTCGATGCCGTGCTGGAGCTGGATCGCTCTCATGGCGGCACTTTGGCCATTGGCAAAGTGACGGAAGTGCGCGTGGAGACCGGTGCCGCCCCCGGGCTGACCCTGGTCGTGATGCAGGGTTCGGGGGGTGCCGCCGCGGCGATCCAGAAGCACTACACGTTGCCGGCCGTTGCCGCAGCAGCCATTCATTACTGCTTTCGGGCTCGCATTCCGCTGCCGCGCCAGGGAACCAAGAGCATTGAAGTCGTGACTGACGGCTTCCAGCTCACCATCAACACGACCACTGAAGTCCTGCGCCTGCATGGCGATGTGCCTGAGGTGTCGCAGGTGGCAGTAGGGGCCGCGCCCGCCGAGGGTGAGCCCATCGCGGCCACGGGCGATGCGGCTTTGGACGACCCAACCAGCCCCGAACCCGAAGTGGCGGCAACCGCGGCAGCCTAGCCAATTCAGTCGACATAATCTCCAAACGTGCGGCTATCTGCCGGGCAATAGGCCAGTTCCGACCCGCTTGGCTCGGGCTGCCGCTACAATCACCGCGTGTCAACCAAACTCTCCGAACGTCGTAGCAGGCGGGAGCGCCGCTCTCGAACCCTGTTCTCCCTGGCCAGTGGCAATTTCAAGCGCCGCCGGCACGGCCCGCGCCGCGTACGCGATGCCAGCATCGCGGTGACCGACTGGTATGCCCCGCAGTGGCTGGCCGCGGGGCTGGCGATCCTGATCCTGTCCGTCATCGACGCGCTGAGCACGCTGGTACTGCTCAGTCATGGCGCGCACGAGGCCAATCCCTTCATGGACACCATTGTCCACGGCGACGGGCGCAGTTTCGTGGCGTTCAAGTTTGGCCTAACCGCAGTGGGAGTGGTGGTGCTGATTCTGCTGGCCCGGGTGCGGGCCTTCGGTCGCCTTCCGGTCAGCATGCTCCTGTACGCCGTACTGCTGGCATACCTGTGTCTGGTCGGCTACGAATTCACCCTGCTGCGGCGGTTCGTCCCAGAATTCTTCTAGCGCAAATAGCGCAAACTTGGTCCAGTCTGTGTGATGCGTTTCATAGCACGGCCGGTTACGTTAAACTTATCCTTTGCCGCTTGCCTTCCCAACCAGGTCTGGAGTGAACAGCCGCCTGCCTCGTCGCGGGACCGCCACCACCAGTAGTGACAGGGGTGCTCCCAACCGGGTGCGCGCCCCCTGCGCCAGCCCTCACTGAGCACCCTCCGAATGCTTGAATCCACACCCCTGTACGGCGGCAACGCCGATTACCTCGAGAGTCTCTACGAGCAATACCTGAGCGATCCGCTCTCAGTTCCGGCGCAATGGCGTATGTACTTTGACGGGTTTGGCCCACGCCCGGCGGCCGAACGGGCGCACGGTCCGGTCATCGCCGGCATCGCCGCCCGTGCCACACAGCCGCCGCTGCCGGCCGCGGCGCCCAGTGGAGATGGCTCCAACGGCGCCAAGCAGGCCGCCGTCTCGCGCCTGATCCAGATCTGGTCGAACCGCGGCCACCTGATCGCGAAGCTGGACCCGCTGGGCCTGATGAAGCGCGAGCGCCCCAGCGTGCTGGATCTGTCCTACTTTGGCCTCAGTGAGGCCGATCTGGATACGGAGTTTTTCACCGCGACCCGCAACGGCGCCATCCCGAAGCGCATGAAGCTGCGCGCGCTGCTCGCTTCGCTGGAGGCAATCTACGGCGGCACTATCGGCGCCGAATTCGCCCACGTTTCGGACTCCAATGAAAGGTTGTGGCTGCAGGACCAGTTCCAGGCCGGGCAGATCGGCCGCGCGTACAGCGTGGAGGAGCGGCGCAATATCCTGTGGCAGCTCACCTGTGCCGAGGGTCTGGAGCGCTATCTGCACACCAAGTACGTGGGTCAGCGCCGCTTCTCACTCGAGGGTGGCGAGTCGCTGATTCCCCTGCTCGACGATGTCATCCAGCAGTCCGGAGTGGGCGGCACGGAAGAGATGGTCATCGGCATGGCCCATCGCGGCCGGCTCAATGTGCTGGTGAATCTGCTGGGCAAGGCGCCCGCGGACATCTTCTCGGAGTTCGAGGGCAAGTATGACGTGGCCCACCTGCAGGGGTCCGGTGACGTCAAGTATCACAAGGGCTTCTCTTCGGACCTGAAGACCCCGGCCGGCAACGTTCACGTGGCCCTGGCCTTCAACCCATCGCATCTGGAAGTCGTCAATCCAGTGGTCGAAGGCTCGGTGCGGGCCCGGCAGGAACGTCGTGGCGATACGATCGGCGCGAAAGTGCTCCCCATCCAGATCCATGGCGATGCGGCGTTCGCCGGTCAAGGGGTGGTCACCGAGACTTTGCAGCTGTCGCAAACACGGGCCTTCTACACCGGTGGCACGCTGCACATCATCATCAACAATCAGGTTGGATTCACGATCTCGGATCCGCGCGATGCGCGCTCCACGATGTACTGTTCCGATGTGGCGAAAATGCTCGAGGCGCCGATCTTCCATGTCAACGGGGATGATCCGGAGGCCGTCGTATTTGTCGGTCGCCGTGCGCTGGAGTATCGCGCGAAATTCAAAAAGGACGTGGTCATCGACCTGGTGTGCTATCGGCGCCTGGGCCACAACGAAGCCGACGAGCCGGCGGCGACCCAGCCGGGCATGTACAAGGTCATTCGCCAGCATCCCACCACGCGGCAGATTTACGCCGACCAGCTTGCCAGCGCGGGAACCGTTTCGGCCGCCGATGCGACGCAGATGGTGGACCAGTATCGCAACGGGCTGGACGAGGGGCGCCCGCAGGCCCGCGCCTCGCTCGGCCTCATCGGCAACAAGTACACGGTGGACTGGACTAAGTACGCACACGTGGACATGCAGGAGCGCGTGCAGACCAACCTGTCCCCGGAGCGACTGGCCAAGCTGGGTGCACGCCTCATCGACCGCCCGGAAGGCTTCATCCTGCACCCGCGGGTCGCGCAGGTCATCACGAACCGGCAGAAGATGATCGCCGGGGAGTTACCGATGGACTGGGGATGCGCCGAGAACCTCGCCTATGCCGCATTGCTCGAGGACGGCTTCAGCGTCCGCCTGGTCGGCCAGGATGTCGGCCGCGGCACCTTCTTCCACCGGCACGCCGTCCTCCATGATCAGAACACGGATGCCTGCTATGTCCCGCTGCAGCACGTGCAGCCACATCAGCCGCGCTTCGATGTCTACGATTCGGTGCTGTCCGAGGAGGCGGTGCTGGGATTTGAGTACGGCTACTCGACCACCGAGCCGAATGCGCTGGATATCTGGGAGGCCCAGTACGGTGACTTCTGCAACGGTGCGCAGATCATCATCGATCAGTTCATCAGTTCCGGAGAATCCAAGTGGGGCCGCCTGTGTGGACTGGTGCTGTTCCTGCCGCATGGGTATGAGGGCGCCGGCCCCGAACATTCCTCGGCACGCCTGGAGCGCTTCCTGCAGCTGTGCGCCGAGAACAACATGCAGGTGTGCGTGCCCTCGACGCCCGCCCAGATGTTCCACATGTTGCGTCGGCAGATGCTGCGCGCGTTCCGCAAGCCACTCATAGTCATGACGCCGAAGAGCATGCTGCGCAATGAGCTGTCGGTCTCCTCACTCGCCGATCTGACCAAGGGTTCATTCGCGGCGGTGATTGACGAGATGGATGACCTGCCCGCGGCGCAGGTGCGGCGCCTGGTCTTCTGCAGCGGTAAGGTGTACTGGGACTTGTTGAAGACACGTCGTAAGGAAAATATCCGCGATGTAGCCCTGCTGCGCATCGAGCAGCTGTATCCATTCCCGAATGAGGGCTACGAGGCGGCAATCAGACGCTACCCGAACATTCGTGAAGTGGTGTGGTGTCAGGAGGAGCCGCAGAACCAGGGCGCCTGGTATCAGATCCGTCATCGCCTCGATGCCCTGGCGCGCCGGGAAGTGCTCTACGCCGGCCGTGCCCCGGCCTCGGCACCGGCGACGGGCCTGTCGAAGATCCATGAGACCGAACAGAACCGGCTCATCGAGGCCGCGCTGCATGCCACGACCTTGGAGGATACGGGCAGCACGACCCAGCGCCTCGCGACCCTGGGTGGCGCCCGCAAGAGTTCCAACGAACGCAAGTGAGGAATTGATGAGCATCGAGATCCGTGTGCCGGCCCTGCCGGAGTCCATCGCCGATGCGACCCTGGTGGCGTGGCACAAGCAGCCCGGCGAGTCATTCAAGCGCGACGAGAACCTCGCGGACCTGGAGACGGACAAGGTCGTACTGGAAGTCCCCGCGCCAGCCGATGGCGTGATGGGAGAGCATCGTTTCGAGGTGGGCGCGACGGTTACCGAAGGCCAGGTGCTCGCGCAGATCTCCCCGGGCGGCGCGCCCGCTGCGGGCGCGGCTGCCTCCACGCCGGCCGCCACCGCAGCACCGGCCGCACCGGCCGCGAAGCCAAGCGCGCCAGCCGATGCCGCAAAGCTCAGCCCCAGCGTGCGTCGCATGGTGGAGGAGAACAAGATCGATCCGGCCGCCGTGCCGGGGACCGGACGCGATGGCCGTCTGACGAAATCAGATGTCACGGGCTTCCTGGAGAAGAAGCCCGCGGCGCCCGCCGGATCGGGCGCACCGGCTGCGACCAAGCCCGCTGCGGTTCCGGCAGGTCCGCGCGTCGGCCGTGCCGAGCAGCGCGTGGCCATGAGCCGGCTGCGGCAACGGGTCGCGCAGCGACTGGTTGAGGCGCAATCCACCCAGGCTTTGCTCACCTCATTCAATGAAGTGGATCTGGGCGCGGTGCAGGATCTGCGCGCCCGCTACAAGGAGAAGTTCGAAAAGAGTCAGGGTGTGAAGCTCGGGTTCATGTCCTTCTTCGTCAAGGCGACGCTCGAGGCGCTGAAGAAATTCCCGCTGCTCAATGCCTCGGTGGACGGCAGCGATATCATTTATCACGAGTTCTACGACATTGGCGTTGCCGTTTCGACCGACCGCGGGCTGATGGTGCCGATCGTGCGCGACGCGGATCTGAAAAGCTTCGCGGATATCGAGAAGGAGATTACCGCTTACGCCACCCGTGCCCGTGCCGGACAGATCGCCATCGAGGACATCACGGGCGGCACCTTCACCATTACCAACGGCGGGGTATTTGGCTCACTGCTGTCGACCCCCATTGTAAATGCGCCGCAAAGCGCCATCTTGGGAATGCACAAGATCCAGGATCGTCCGATGGTGGTGAATGGCAAGATCGAGATCCGGTCGATGATGTATCTGGCCGTCACCTACGACCACCGCATCATCGATGGGCGCGATGCGGTGCAGTTCCTGGTGGCCATCAAGGACAACCTTGAGGATCCGGGCCGCATGCTGCTCGGCCTGTAGATCAGGAGTTTTCATGGCTGATGCGTTTGACGTCATCGTGATCGGTGGGGGGCCGGCCGGCTACCCGGCGGCCATCCGTGCGGGGCAGAACGGCCTATCCGTCGCCTGCATCGACGAGTGGAAGAATCACGATGGCAGCGTGGCCTTTGGCGGCACCTGTCTCAATGCCGGCTGTATTCCCTCCAAGGCTCTGCTGGAATCCACCGAGCTTTATCACCGCGCGCGCGAGGAGTTTGCGGTGCACGGCATCCAGGTGCCGGGCGTCACCATGGACGTCGCCACCATGCAGAAGCGCAAGTCCGGCATCGTGAAGAAGATGACGGATGGCGTCATGGCGCTGCTCAAGGGCGCCGGCGTGACACCGCTGCAGGGACATGGCCGCTTGCTGCCGGGCAAGCAGGTCGAGTTCAGATCGCACGCGGGCGAAGTGCGCACGCTTGCCGCCAAGCACGTGGTACTGGCCTCCGGGTCGACGCCCATCGAACTGCAGTCAGCCCCTTTTGATGGCCAGCGCATTATTGATTCCTGGGGTGCGCTGGAGCTTGCGGCGGTACCGAAGCGGCTCGGTGTCATCGGGGCGGGTGTCATCGGCCTGGAACTGGGCAGCGTGTGGCGACGGCTCGGCAGCGAGGTGGTGGTGCTCGAGGCGCTGGATAGTTTTCTGGCAATTGCCGACCAGCAGCTGGCCAAAGAGGCCGCAAAGCAATTCAAGCGTCTCGGCATGGACATCCGCACCGGCGCGAAGGTGACGGGTGCCACGGTCAAGGGCCAGGCCGTCGTCATCAATTACGCTGATGCCAAGGGCGAGCAGTCCCTGGAAGTCGATACGCTGATTGTTGCCGCGGGGCGTCGGCCGTTCACGGCGGGACTGCTGGGCGAGGGTACTGGCGTGCAGCTGGATGCCCGCGGCTTCATCAACGTGGACGACAAGTGCCGCACGGGTGTGGATGGCGTATGGGCCATCGGCGACTGCGTGCGCGGACCGATGCTGGCACACAAGGGTAAGGAAGAGGGCGTGATGGTCGCGGACCTCATCGCCGGCCGCTATGGCGAAGTCAATTATCGGGTGGTGCCCGCGGTGATTTACACCGCGCCGGAAATCGCCTGGGTTGGTGAGACCGAAGAACAGGTCAAGGCGAGCGGCCGCAGCTACAAGGTCGGTGTATTTCCGTTCATGGCCAGCGGCCGCGCACGGGCCATGGAAGCCACCCAGGGTTTTGCGAAACTCATTGCCGACAAGAGCAGCGATGAGATCCTGGGCGTGCATATCATCGGACCCATGGCCGGTGAACTCATCGCCGAAGCCGTGCTGGCGATGGAGTATTCGGCCAGCGCCGAGGACCTGCAGCGCACGATCCATGCCCATCCGACGCTGTCGGAGGCGCTGCATGAGGCGGCCCTGGCCGCGGATAAGCGCGCGATCGACAACCTCAATCGGTAGGCACAAGGCTTCATGATCGCGGCGCCTGGATTTGCAGCCATCACGGCCGCACGCGTCCGAATCGCGGCCAGCGTGCGGTGCACCCCCGTGCTGCGCAGTGACTTTCTGGATGAAGAACTCGGCGCCAAGCTCTTCTTCAAATGCGAGAACCTGCAGGTTACCGGGGCGTTCAAGGCGCGTGGCGCCTTCAACGCGGTTCTCAACCTGCCGCCGGCACTGGCAGCGCGCGGCGTGGTCACCCATTCATCAGGCAATCACGGCGCCGCCCTGGCGCTGGCGGCCCGAACGCGCGGCATTGCGGCCTATGTGGTCGCGCCACGCACGACCCCGGCCAGCAAGCAGCAGAACATGCTGCGCTTCGGCGCAAAACTGCAGCTGTGCGAACCCACGCAGGCGGCACGGCAGGCGGCTGCGGAGCAGGTGGTTGCGGCCACCGGTGCCACCCTGATTCATCCCTTCGACAATGCCGATGTCATGGCCGGACAGGGCACGGTGGCGCTGGAATTGCTGGAGCAGGAGCCGGAGCTGGCCGCGATCGTCTGTCCCGTGGGCGGCGGCGGCCTGATCAGCGGCGTCGCCGTCGCCGCCCACGGGGTGAATGGGCGGATCAGGATTTTTGGCGCCGAGCCGGCGGGTGCGAACGATGCCTGGCGTTCCCACCGCGCCGGCGTGATCACGCCGGTGGCACAGCCCAGTTCCTCCATAGCCGATGGGCTGTTGGCGACCATCGCGCCGAGCACTTTCGAGGTCATTCGCACCCAGGTGCACGCCATCGGCACGGTGAGCGAGGTGCAGATTGTGGCGGCAATGCGCCGCATCTGGGAGGAGCTCAAGATCATCGTCGAGGCATCTTCCGCCGTGCCGCTCGCAGCGGTGTTGAACGGGTCCGTGCCGGTTGCGGGACAACGGGTGGGCATCATTCTTACCGGCGGCAATGTCGATTTGCAGCGACTGCCCTGGCAGCAGGACTGATGCCGCGCGGCCCTAGCGCAACGGTGGGCACGAGCCGGCGGTGGCAGCGATGTTGGCGCGCAGCAGATGCATCAGCAGCAGTTCGAGCTTGGCGGGTAGCAGCGGATAGCTGAGCGTGTGCCGCAGGCGCAAGGCACTGAGGCGATTGCGCACCAGCGTGAGGCGGTGCGGTTCGATGCAGAAGACCCGGGTCAGGTGCGGCCACCTTGCATGCACCTCATCCAGCAGCGCCAGTCCCGACCCGTCCTCGAGGCGCTCACCGGTCACGACCACCTCAAATCCGGGTCCCTGACGCAGCAGTTCCACGGCCTGTGCATTGCTGGTCGCCAAGCCGAGCTGGTGGCGCCCGCCGACGCGGGCACGGCAGTGCTGCAGCATGGCGGCGTCGATGTCGGCCAGGAGCGTCCTCATCGGTCAAGGATACCGCAGCGCACCATCAAGCCGTGCGGCGAACTTCCGAGACATTGGGCACGCCCTGCAGGCGCTTGATGAGCTTCCCGAGCTGTTCCAGGTTGGCGACTCCCAGGCGGAAGGCGACTCGGGCAATCCGCTCCTCATCCGTCAGGGTGTTCATGCCCACGATGCTCAGGTGTTCCTGCGCGACCACGTCGGTGATGTCGCGTACCAGACCGCGCCGGTCATAGGCGAAGACCACCAGTTCAACTTCCATCAGGGCCTGTTCCCCGCTGGACCATTCCACCTGCAGCATGCGCTCGGGTTTCTCGGCACGCATGCGCCCGAAGTTACGGCACTCTGCACGATGGATGGTGACGCCTCGTCCGACGGTGATGTAGCCGACGATCGGCTGGGGCCGCAGCGGCGCACAGCAGCTTGCCAGGGTGATCGGCAAATCACCGACTCCCTCGATGTCCACCGGGTGGCGGGGCGCAGCACTGCTGGGGCGTGCCTTGCGCACCGGCACTTCGGGCGGCGCGGGGCGCACCAGCCGCAGCAGCGCCTGCGCCAACTGCGTCGCGGTGATCTCACCTTCGCCCAGCAATTGGTAGAACTCATCCGTGTCGTGGCCGCGAAGCTGGGCGATGAGTTCGGGTAGCAAACTCTCATCGGCGCCCACACGCGCCATTTCGCGCTCGGCGATGGAGCGGCCGGCGCTGCGGTTATCGCCCGCGTCCTGGCGGCGGAACCAGGCCCGTACCTTGGTGCGGCTGCGCGAGGAGGCCAGGTAGCCCAGCTCCGGGGCGAGCCAGTCACGACTGGGCGCGGGGTGCTTGCCGGCGATGATCTCCACGACCTCGCCGTTGCCCAGGTGATAGGTGAGCGGCACGATGCGGCCGTTGACCTTCGCACCCCGACACCGATGCCCGAGGTTGCTGTGCACCTGGTAGGCAAAATCCAAAGGGGTGCCACCGCGCGGCAGTTCGATGACCTCACCCTTGGGCGTCAGCGCATAGATGTGGTCGGCGAAGATCTGGCCACGCAGGCTTTCGAGTACATCCGGCTCATCTTCGGGCTGTTCGCCCGAGTGCAGCAGGCGCCGCACCGCCTCGATCTTGCGCTGATATTCAGCGTCGTGCGCGCCGCCCTCCTTGTACTGCCAGTGGGCCGCGATGCCCAGCTCGGCATGTTCATGCATTTCGCGCGTGCGGATCTGGATCTCGACGCTGCGCCCCTCCGGACCGACCACGGCGGTGTGGATGGACCGATAGTGGTTATCCTTGGGGGTCGCGATGTAGTCGTCGAATTCAGCCGCGATGTACTGCCACTCGCCGTGCACGACACTGAGCGCGGCATAGCAGTCGGCGACCGATTCCACCACGATGCGCACCGCGCGCACGTCGAATATCTGGTCAAAGGGCAGGTGCTTGCGGAGCATCTTTTTGTAGATGCTGAAAATATGCTTGGGCCGGCCGTACACGTCGGCGCTGACACCGGCGGCGCTCAGGCCGGCGCGCAGGCGTCCACAGAAATCCTCGATATATCGCTCCCGGTCCGCGCGCTTCTCATTGAGCGCGGCGGCCAGGTGCTTGTATTCCTCCGGCTCAAGGTGCCGGAACGCAAGGTCCTCCAGCTCCCACTTCAGTTGCCAGATGCCCAGCCGGTTCGCGAGCGGCGCGAATATCGCCCGCACTTCGGTGGCCAGTCGTTCGCGCTCGGGCACGTCCAGGTCGCGGGCATGCCGCAGCCGTACCAGCGCTTCGGCAAGGCGCGCCAGCACCAGTCGCTGGTCACCGACGACGGCCAGCAGCATCTTGCGAACCGTTTCGGCCTGCTGGGCATCGAGGCCGCGCTCGGGTGCCCAGTCGCGCGAGAGGCTGATTTCTCCCAGCCGCTGCAAATCGATGGCCACGCGCGCCGCGCCCGGGCCCAGCAGCCGCTCGAGGCTCTCGGGGGTCACGCCCGCACGCCCCAGCATGGGCTGCGCCAGCACGGCCGCCGCCAGCTGTGCATCGCCGGTCAGGGCGCCAATGACCTCAGCGGCCTCGGTAGCCAGGGCCATGGCCGCCTCGGGCGCATCGCTCGCCGGAGTAAACGCTGCGCGCAGATCCGCAATCGCGTTGCGCAGCTCCGGCGGACAAAGTTGGGCGGCTTCCACAGCCCGTTCTCCTCAAGAAGGTCTTATTCGCGCGGCGTGTCGCTGCGCACAGAATGCAGCTATCATACCTGCCTCAGTCGCGGGCTGTGCCCGCAGCATTCAACACAGTGCAATACGAAGGCTATGGACCGGGCGGCACTGCCGTTTTAATCGAGTGCTCCACGCCGGAGCGCCACGACCTCGCCGCGCATCTGCGGCGGGTATTCGCCGCACATGGGGGCTATCTGGGGGCCCAGGGTTCGGTTTCGTACCTGTTCGCCAGAACCGGTGTCCTCACGTACGCGGAGGGACCCGGCCTGGCCGATCTGGCGCTGGCGGTCGGGGCCGAAGATGTGCAGGCGAGCAGTGGAGGCATCGAGATTCTCACCGATCCGGACGATTTCCTGAGCATACGAGCGGCGCTTTCGGCCGCCGGCTTTGTCGCCTTGACGGCGCAGATTACGCAGCGCCCCGCTACGACCATTGCCTTGAGCGGCGATGAGGCGCGGGCCATGCGCACGTTTGTGGCCGGCCTGGGCAACCTGGAGACGGTGCAGGGTATCTACACCAATGCGCGGTTCCCGGCATGAGTTCCTGGCGCCAGTTTGATCCCACGGCCGTCCCGATGCGGGCGCCGCTGTGCACCGCCGCCCGCGTGCGGGTGCTGGGCCTTGATCCCGGATCGCGGCGCACCGGCTTCGGGGTGGTTGACTGTGAAGGCAATGCGCAAACCCACATCGCCCATGGCTGCATCACGGCGCAGGGTGAGGCGCTGGCGGCGCGGCTGCGGGCGATCTTTGAAGGCGTCGACCGGCTGATCGCGACCTACCAGCCCGATGAGATTGCCGTTGAACGGGTGTTCGTGAATCGCAACGTGGACAGTGCCATGAAGCTCGGCCAGGCGCGCGGTGCGGCGCTGTGCGCGGTGCCCGTGGGTACCTCCGTATTTGAATATGCGCCGCGCTCCATCAAGCTCGCCGTCGTCGGCTCCGGCGCCGCGGAGAAGGCGCAGGTGGCCCATATGATGAAGGTACTGTTGCAACTGGCGATCCTGCCGGGGCCGGATGCCGGTGATGCCCTGGCCGTGGCCCTGTGTCATGCAAATTCGCGCCGATTGCGGCAGCTGGTGAGCGCTTGATCGGCTTCCTGCACGGGCGAATCGCGGCCAAGACGGCGCCCGCGGTGACTGTGGATGTCGGGGGCGTCGGGTACGAACTCGAAGCGCCCATGTCCACGTTTTTGAATCTACCGGCCCTCGGTGAGAGCGTCCACCTGATCACACACCTGGTGGTGCGCGAGGATGCCCATATCCTCTATGGCTTTGCCACCGAAGCGGAGCGGCGCCTGTTCCGCAATCTGCTCAAGGTTTCCGGCGTCGGGCCGAAGATTGCACTCGGCGTGCTGTCGGGCATGAGCGTCGACGGCTTCACCCGCTGTGTGCTCGGCGAGGATGCGGCGACGCTGACCCGCATTCCGGGCGTGGGGCGCAAGACCGCCGAGCGGCTGATCATCGAAATGCGCGACCGCGTGAAGCCCCAACCGGCCGTACCGGGATTCGCCGACAAGGCTGCGGCCAGCGACCCGCGCGGCGAGGCCTTCGACGCCCTGATGGCCCTGCAGTACAAGCCGGCCGAGGCAACCCGCTTGCTCAAGGGCATCGACGCCGGTACACATTCCACGGAGGAACTCATCCGGCTGGCGCTGCAGGGCGCGATCCGTGAGTAACTGAAGGAGGCGCCTTGGAACCATCCCGCATGACCAGCACCAGCGCACAGCCCGGTGAGCAGCAGCAGGACCGCGCCATTCGTCCGCAGCGCCTGTCGGACTATGTGGGACAGGAACATGTGAAGCGGCAGATGGAGATCTTCATCACGGCGGCACGCCAGCGCGCCGAGGCCATGGATCATGTCCTGATATTCGGGCCACCGGGTCTGGGCAAGACCACGCTGGCCAATATCATTGCGGTCGAGCTGGGCGTCAATCTGCGCCAGACCTCGGGCCCGGTGCTCGAGCGTCCGGCAGATCTGGCCGCGCAACTTACCAATCTGCAGCCGCGCGACGTGCTGTTCATCGATGAAATCCATCGCTTAAGTCCGATCGTGGAGGAAGTGCTGTATCCGGCGCTTGAGGACTGTCAGCTCGACATCATGATCGGAGAGGGCCCGGCGGCCCGTTCCATCAAATTGAAACTCGCGCCGTTCACACTCGTGGGTGCCACCACTCGGGCCGGCTTGCTGACTTCGCCCTTGCGCGACCGGTTCGGCATCGTGCAGCGCCTGGAGTTCTACAGCGTTGCGGACCTGCAGCATATCGTGACGCGCTCGGCCGGCATTCTGGACGTGCCGATCGTCGCGGCAGGCGCCGCCGCCATTGCGCAGCGCTCGCGCGGGACGCCGCGTATCGCCAACCGGCTACTGCGCCGGATACGCGACTTCGCACAAGTGCGCGCGGATGGCCGCATCGATGAACGCATCGCGGTCGCCGCCCTTGGCATGCTCGATATCGACCATCAGGGCTTCGATCCCCTGGACCGCAAGGTGCTGCGTACCATCATCGAAAAGTTCGATGGCGGCCCGGTAGGCATCGACAGCATCGCCGCCGCGATCGGCGAGGAGCGCGGCACGCTGGAGGATGTGATCGAGCCCTTCCTGATCCAGCAAGGATTCCTGATGCGCACGGCGCGCGGTCGCATGGCCACCCGCACCGCCTACCTGCATTTGGGGCTCACCGTTCCGGCGCAGCTGGGCGTCACGCTGCCGATATTCGCGGCGGAACCGTGAAGGTTTTTTCCTGGCGCACGCGGGTGTACTGGGAAGACACCGATGCCGGCGGCGTCGTCTATTACGCCAACTACCTGCGCTTCATGGAACGTGCCCGGACGGAATGGCTGCGGACCCTCGGCTACTGTCAGCGTGATCTGGCAAGCAATCACGGCGTGCTGTTTGCGGTCACCCGGGTACGCATCGATTACCGGCGGCCGGCACGGCTGGATGATGAACTGTCTGTCACTTGTGAACCCCGCACAGTCGGTGCAGCGTCTGTATCATTTGCGCAGAACATCACGCGCCTCTCGGCCGGAAGCGGCACCGATCACGCTGAAGCGCCCGGGGCCTTTGATCCGGCGCCCGGAGTGTTGACCGAAGCTGAAGTGCGCATCGCCTGCCTGGATGCGCGTACGTTCCGGCCGCTGCGGATGCCGGAATTCCTGTTGAGCGCCTTCGCGGCGCAGGAGAAACTCTAGGATGCCCGCTGATCTGTCGATCATTCGCCTGGTCCTCCAGGCCAGCATTCCGGTGCAACTGGTGCTGGCGTTGCTGGCCTTCGCCTCATTGATGTCATGGGCCATCATCTTCAGCAAGCGCGCGGTGATCAGCCGTGCCAGCCGCGAAGCGGACCAGTTTGAGACCAGTTTCTGGTCCGGTGGCGATCTCGCGCAGCTGTACCGCAGCGTTGAGTCCAAGGGCCGCACCACCGGCATGGCGAGCATTTTCGAATTGGGATTCCGCGAGTTTGCGCGCCTGCGGCAGCAGGGGCAGGTGCCGGCGGACCAATTGCTCGAAGGTGCGCGTCGCTCCATGCGTGTCGCGCAGTTGAAGGAAATCGATCGCCTGGAACACAGTCTGTCCACCTTGGCGACGGTGGGCTCAACCAGTCCCTATGTGGGCCTGTTCGGCACGGTCTGGGGCATCATGAGCGCATTCTCATCGCTCGGAAATGCCCAGCAGGCGACTCTCGCCATGGTCGCGCCCGGCATTTCCGAAGCATTGATTACGACCGCCATCGGTTTGTTCGCGGCCATTCCGGCGGTCATCGCATTCAATCGCTTCGCGGACCAGGTCGGGCGCCTGGAAGTGCGCTATGCCGCCTTTACGGAGGAGTTCTCCTCGATTCTGCAGCGCCATGCAGGTCGCAAGCACGCAGGGGAGGCCTGAGGTATGGCCCATCAGTTGTCCCGTGGGCGGCGGCTCATGGGCGAGATCAATGTCGTGCCGTACATCGATGTCATGCTGGTGCTGCTCATCATTTTCATGGTGACCGCCCCGCTGTTGATGCAGGGCGTGAAAGTCGATCTGCCCAAGGCCAACTCGGAACCCCTCACGGCGGATCTGCTTCGGAACAACAACCCCCTGGTGCTGTCCATTGACCGGGAAGGACGGTTTTATCTGAACATGGGCGGTGATCCGCATCAGGTCCTCGATGAGGCTGCAGTGCAGGCGCGAGCTGCCGCCGCTCTGCAAAAGCAGGCTGATCTGCCCGTCCTGTTGAAGGCTGACTATCGTATTGAGTATGGAAGGGTCATGGCCGCCATGGTGGTATTGCAGCATGCCGGCGCGCGCAAGGTCGGATTTGTGAGCGATCCGCTGCCGGACAAAAGGGGCCACAACTGACAGCGCCGGCCGCAAACTCGGGGCAACCTGCCAGCGAGCGCTGGGCGCCGATTGGATTGTCCGTGCTGCTGCATGGAGCCTTGGTGGGCGCGCTGGTGTATGGGTATTTCCAGTTCCGCCGTCCGCCACCGCCGCTGAGCGCGCTGGCGATTGACGCCACGGTGGTCCCGCAGGCGACCCTGGATGCGGCCCAACGCTCGGCCACACCGCCGCCCCAGCCGGCGCCGCCCGCCCCGCCGGTGACGGAACCGGCACCGCCGGATTCCGCGGCCCAGCAGGCAGCAGCGCAGGCACAGGCGGCGCAGGCAGCTGCTGCGGCCCAGGCCGAAGCGGCGCAGGAGCAGGCCGCCGCCAAGCGCGCTGCGGACCAGCTGGCGCGCCAACGTGCGGCCGATGCGGCCGAGCGCGAGGCGGCGCAGGCCAAGGCGGCGCAGGCCAAGGCGAAGGCTGCCGAGGAACTGGCGGCGCGCAAGGCCGCGGCGCTGGCACAATCGCAGGCCAAGGCCGCCGCTGCCGCGAAAGCCCAGGCGGCTGCGAGCCAGGCTGATCTGCAACGCAGTATCGATGCGGAGGAACGCCTGCAGGCGGCGCGTGCCAGTGGAGCCATGTCCACCTGGGCGGCGCAGATCCAGGCGCGCATCCAGCGGGCGTGGATCCGGCCGCCCTCGGCGCGCGCCGGACTTGACTGCACGCTATATGTGACCCAGGTTCCGGGTGGCGAGGTTGTCAATGTGAAACTGGGGTCCTGCAATGGCGATGATGCCGTCAAGCAGTCCATCCAGGATGCGGCCTATCGCGCGTCACCCTTGCCGGCGCCGGCCGATCCGTCCTTGTTCGAGCGCAACCTTGAAGTCACCTTCCGACCCACAGACTGATGTGAGCTAATGACTAAAGTATTCCCGTTACGCGCCTGCTGGCACGCAGCGCTGCTGTGCCTTGCGTTGCTGCCTGGCCTCGCCCCCGCACAGCTGAAAATCGAAATCACCTCGGGTGTGACCGATCCGGTGCCGCTGGCCATCGTGCCATTCGCGAGTAGCGGCGGTGCCGACAACGGCGTGGATGTCGCGCAGGTCATTCAAGGCGACCTGGAAGGCACCGGCCGCTTCAAGGCCATGGCGCGTTCGGCAATGACCGCAACCCCCTCGCGCGCGCAGGACGTGCAGATGGCGACGTGGAAGGCGGCGGGCAATGACTATGTGGTGGTCGGGCGGGTCAGTGCGCTGGGCGGCGGCCAGGTCGCCGTGGATTTCGAATTGTTGAATGCGCTGACCGGCCAGCAGCTGGCGAACCCGCGGTTCACGGGCACCGCGGCCGCGGTGCGCGATGCCGCACATCGCTGCAGCGACGTGATCTATGAGAAGATTCTCGGCATCCGCGGCGCGTTTGCGACGCGCATCGCCTACGTGTCAGTGGACGGCAGCCCACCGGCGCAGCGTTACCAGCTGATCGTGGCTGATGCGGACGGGGCGAATGCCCGCGTGATCCTGGAATCGCATCTGCCGGTCATGTCCCCGGCCTGGTCTCCCGATGGCCAATGGCTGGCGTACGTCTCGTTCGAAAACAAGCGCTCCTCGATCTATGTGCAGCAGGTGAGCAGCGGCACGCGCCGGCTGGTATCGGGCCGGGTCGGGATCAACGGCGCACCCGCCTGGTCACCGGATGGACGCAAGCTGCTCGTGACCCTGGGCGGCAGCGCCGGGACCCCGAATCTTTACATTCTGGATCTGGCCACACAGCAGCTCAGCCGCCTGACCGACGGTCCTTCGATCGATACGGAAGGTGCTTTTGCGACCGATGGGCAGTCGGTTTATTTCACCTCCGACCGTTCCGGCGGACCGCAGATTTATCGCATCGGCTTGGAGCCCGGCGCCAAGCCGCGCCGGGTCACCTTTGAGGGCGCCTATAACGCACGCCCGCGACTCTCCCCGGATGGTACGCAGCTGGTCATGGTCACGCAGGACGGCCCGAATTACCGCATTGCCGTGCAGGATCTGGCCAGCGGCACGGCGCGCATCCTTTCGCACGGACGCCTGGATGCATCGCCCAGCTTCGCGCCCAATGGTGCCATGATCATATTTTCGGGCATTGAGGGCGGACACAGCATCCTGCAGCGGGTGTCGATTGATGGACTGACCTCGCAGCGCCTGCGCGCCGATTCGGCGGATGTGCGCGAGCCGGTGTGGGCGCCGTTCGCGCGTTGAATTTATTGCGGAAATTGTTGGAGAGCACGATGCGAAAGATATTGACTGTGATGTTGCTGGTGACGGTGATGGCACTCGGGGCCTGCGCCCACAAACCTCCGAAGGACACCGGTGCGGCTGCTTCGAGCCAGGTGCCCGCGGCCGGTGCGGGTGCGGAGGCGAATGGTGCCGCTGGCAACAGCGCTGCCGGCGCGAATGCGGCGGGCGGCGGCGTGGATATCGCAGGGCCCACGGAAGGCATTCTGGCGCAGCGGATGATTTACTTCGGCTTCGACAGCAGCGAGCTCAATCCGGAAGGCACGGCGCTGGTGAGCGCCCATGCGCACTACCTGGTCGCACATTCGAGCCTGCACGTGCGCCTGGAGGGCAACACGGATGAGCGCGGCTCGCGTGAGTACAACATCGGACTCGGTGAGCGCCGGGCACAGGCCGTGCGGCGCGCGATGCTGCTGCAGGGTGTTGCCGAGACCCAGCTGAGCACGGTCAGCTACGGTGCCGAGCGTCCCGCGGTGGAAGGCCACGACGAGGCCGCGTGGAGCAAGAATCGTCGCGTCATGATCAACTACGTCCAGTGACCCACAGGGGAGGCGACATGTGCGGCTATGTGTGCGGCAATGTGAGCGGTAATCCGTCTCGGAGCTGGCGCTGGCTGGTGCCGGCTGCCTGCGTGGTCTTGCTCGTCGGCTGTGCGACCACCCCGGAGGAGGACCCGGTGCTGCAGGGCAAGCTCAGTGATCTGGATTCACGCACGAGCAATATCGAGCGGGTGGTCCAGAACCAGAGCCTGCTGACGCTGGCGCAGCGCGCGGACCAGCTGCAAAACGAAGTCAGTGTGCTGCGCGGTCGCATCGAAGTGCTCGAGAATGCCAACGAGACGCTGCGCAAACAGCAGCGCGACATGTACGCGGATCTGGACAAGCGGCTCAGCTCCGCGCAGGCCGCCGGGCCGGCGGCGGGTGGGCCGGCGGCGGGGCCGCCGGCCGGCGCCGACCAGGCAGCCTACAACCAGGCCTTCGACATCCTGAAGGCTGGCAAATACGACAACGCCATCACGGCATTTCAGCAGTTCCTATCGAGCTGGCCGCAAAGCTCGATGGCGGACAACGCGCAGTACTGGTTGGGCGAATCCTACTATGTGACCCGCGACTTCCAGAATGCCGCCGCGGCTTTCCAGACGGTGCTGGACCGCTGGCCGGAGTCACGCAAGGCGCCCGATGCCTTGTTGAAGCTGGGATATACACAGGCTGAGTTGAAGCACACGGCGCAGGCGCGTGCGACGCTGGCCTCGGTATCGACGCGCTTCCCGGGCTCCGATGCAGCGAATCTCGCGGCAGCACGGCTGCTGCAGTTGCCGGCTCAGTGAATGGACCGTCTGAAGCTCACCGAGATCTTCCGCTCACTGCAGGGAGAGGCGGACACTGCGGGTATTCCGACGGTATTCGTGCGCCTCACCGGCTGTCCCTTGCGCTGCCAATACTGCGATACGGCCTATGCGTTTCACGGCGGGGAGTGGGCGACGCTGGATGAGGTCGTGCAGAAGGTCCGGGCCCTTGATACCCGTCATGTCTGCGTGACCGGGGGTGAGCCGCTCGCGCAGAAGGCGTGCACGGCATTGCTGACCCGACTCTGTGATGAGGGGCTGCGCGTGTCGCTCGAGACCAGCGGTGCGATGACTCTGACGGGGGTCGACCCGCGTGTCGTCATGGTGGTCGATGTGAAGACACCCGGATCCGGCGAAGAGTCGCGCAATCGGTACGCGGAGCTGCAGCGGCTTACGCCCAAGGACCTGGTGAAGTTTGTGATCTGCGGTCGTGAGGACTACGAGTGGAGTCGGGCCAAGCTCGATGAGCTGAAGCTGGCGGCACGCTGCACGGTGCTGTTCTCGCCCAGTCACGAGCAGCTGCCACCGGGGATCTTGGCGGACTGGTTGCTGGAGGATCACCTTCCGGTGCGCTTCCAGCTCCAGCTGCACAAGTATCTGTGGGGCAATGTGCCAGGAAAATGAGATCGGGAAATGAAGTGACGGCAGTGGAACGTGGGGTGGTGCTGCTGTCGGGCGGCCTGGACTCGGCCACGGTGCTCGCGCTCGCGCGGCGCAGTGGTCTGGAATGTTATGCGCTCTCAGTGGCCTATGGGCAGCGACATTGCGCGGAACTGGATGCAGCCGCCCGCGTCGCGGCCGCGCTGGGCGCCCGCGAACATCGGGTGATGCATGTCGATTTGGCCGGCATCGGCGGCTCGGCACTCACGGATCGAACGCTTGCGGTTCCGGAGAGTCCGACAGCAGGCATTCCGATCACCTATGTGCCGGCTCGCAATACCATGATGTTGGCGCTGGCGCTGGGCTGGGCGGAGGTGCTGGGCGCGAGCAGCATCCATGTGGGCGTCAATGCCGTTGATTATTCGGGGTACCCGGATTGTCGCCCGGAATTCATTGCCGCCTTTGAGGCTCTGGCCGCGCGCGCGACCCGAGCGGGTGTCGAAGGCGCCCCGCTCAAGATCCTCGCCCCCCTGATCACCTGGACCAAGGCCGCGATCATCCAGGCCGGCACCCAGCTGGGTGTGGATTATTCCCTGACCGTGTCCTGCTACCAGGCCGATGCCCAGGGTCGCGCCTGCGGCAGGTGCGATTCGTGCCGGATCCGCCGGGATGGCTTCCTGGCGGCCCGTATACCCGATCCGACGCGCTACGCTTAGGGGTCAGGCGAAGCCGCGGAAGGTCGCGAATTCCGTCAGTGGCGCGCGGCTGGTTCGCAGCCGGTTGATGGGCGCGGACTCGTCGCGATAACCGACCGCGATACCGGCGAACAGCATGCGGTTGGCGGGGAGCGATATCGCCTCGCCGACCTCCCGGTACCAGCCGGACCAGGACTCCTGCGGACAGGTATCCAATCCGTGCTCCCGCGCCAGCAGCATGATGCTTTGCATGAACATGCCCATGTCGGCCCACTGCGCCGAGCCCATGTAGCGGTCGATGCAGATGAATAGCAGCACCGGCGCGCCAAAGGCCGCGTAGTTGCGGGCGTACTGGCGCAGGCGGGCAGGGCGGTCCCCGCGCGCGAGACCGATGGTGGCGTAGAGGTCCTCCCCGTTTTCGTAGCGGCGGGTGCGGTAGGGCTCACCCAGAGGCGATGGATAGACCGGGTATTCGGATGGATGGCCCAGCGGATGCTCGGGTACCTGGACGCGCACCCGTTCTATCAGGGCGGCCAGCGGTGCTCCCGTGAGCACATCGACATACCAGGGCTGCAAGTTACCCCCCGAGGGCGCCCGACTGGCCGTCTCCAGTATCTGACGTAACGTGGCCTCCGGAACCGGTTCGGGCAAAAAGGCCCGGCAGCTCATTCGGGTATCCAAGGCTTCCGAGACTTTCATCGCATTGCGGTCCTCTGCGTGCGGCGGCGGCCCTGTAGTATCATGCGCGCCCTTGCCGGGTCGACCCATGGTCGCGTGCAAAAATCCGGGGTGTTAGCTCAGTCGGTAGAGCATCGGACTTTTAATCCGCAGGTCGTGGGTTCGATCCCCACACACCCCATACTTCATGGTGAAACCTCAACGGGTCATGTCGCGCACGATGGTATGCGCGATCTGGCCGCGCTGTCCCTTCGAGGTCGACTCGGAGGCATACAGCGATTTTAAAAACGC